>ERZ795030.268-NODE-268-length-84287-cov-7.132657_pt1 | contig 84287 bp, 78 predicted proteins | sample MGYA00375122_ERZ795030 | MGnify/ENA primary metagenome ERZ795030 (study PRJEB30165, sample SAMN05720146) | activated sludge metagenome | isolation source: anaerobic digester from wastewater treatment plant | place: Japan | collected 2015-04-20 ... | reverse complement strand
ATCTACGCCGGAGCCCAGAAGAACATGGGGCCGGCAGGGGTCACGGTGGTGATCATCCGGAAGGACCTTGCGGAAAACGCGCCCCCGAACCTCCCCACCATGCTCCAGTATTCCACCCATATCGAGAACAGCTCGACGTTCAATACGTGTCCCGTGATGGCGATATTCGTGGTGCACGAAGTCATGAAGTGGCTCAAGGAAATGGGCGGGGTGCCGGAGATGGAAAAGGTCAACAACAAAAAGGCCGCCCTCATATACGATATCCTGGACAACAGCTCATTCTACCGCGGCACCGTGCAGAAGGATTCGCGGTCCAAGATGAACATCCCCTTCCGGCTGCCCACCGAGGATCTGGAGGCCGAGTTCCTTTCCCAGGCGAACAAGAACAACCTCAAAGGCCTCAAAGGTCACCGCTCTGTAGGCGGCATGCGGGCATCGATCTATAACGCCATGCCCATCGAAGGAGTGCAGAAGCTCGTCGATTTCATGGCGGATTTCGAGAAATCCCACAAATAGCACCCGTGCCGGGCAGGGATGACGCCCCTGCCCGGCTTTTCGACCGGAATCACCTGTACGGGGGCCGCACATTCCTTGGACCGGTCCCGGTGCAGACCCGTCATCCGGATGCTGTCCCGTGAGCATTGCTCGTGGACGCTCATCCCGGGCTACCCTTCGAGACGGATTTTGAACAGGTTTGCGTTTGACTTTGAATATAACCGACGTTATATAACAGAACCGTGCTATGAGGTTTCCATGCCTGTAAAAAGCAAGTTCACAGCAGAAGACATCATTGACGCGGCCTTTCTCATCGTCCGGTCCAAAGGGGCCGAGAAGTGCTCGGCCCGGGCCATAGCACACGAGCTGAATTCATCCACGATGCCTATTTACTCGTGCCTCAGCTCCATGAAGGAGCTTAAGGAGGCTGTTCTCAAAAAAGCCCTGGATCTCCTGATCAGCTACGAAACCAAGGTGAGGACCGGTGACGTGCTTCTGGATATGGGCATCGGCTATATCATGTTCGCCAAGACCGAGAAGCACCTGTTCAGGATGCTGTTCCTCTCCGGCAGCAGAGGAGGGTCCGGCGACATGCGCAAGCGCTTCAACGATTATGTGGTGAATGCCCTGCTGCAGAAGCTCAGCGGTTTTGAGCCGCTCAACGATTTTTCCCAGGAGCAGAAGCGCAATCTTCTCAACAGGATGTGGGTTTTCACCCACGGCCTCGCCGTGCTCCTGAACAACTCCATCATCAAGGACCTGAGCGAGCGGCAGATTGCGGAGATGATCATGGATACGGGGATCTTCGTAATCCTGGGAGAGCGGATGAGGAGGGAGATCTATGTGAGCCCAGAGGTAAAGACTTTTCTCGAACGGTCGGGCTATCCACACCTGGGCCAGCGACAGGCTGTGGATTTCGATTTATTCTGATAGTGTGAAGCGGATATTTGTCTTATATTAAGACATGTTGGACGGTTGTGTGAGCAATCCTGGGATATGGCCGTTTCCGGCCAGGTCCTCTCAGGCACAAGCCGGTTTCACCGCCGCTCCGGGCGATGTTTTTGATTGAAGTTGCTTTCTTGAGTACAGGAGATCGGCTTAGATTACGAGGAGGTATTATGGCATCGATACACAAGCGTATCTCGGCCCTTGCAGGGGCTCTCTTTCTGGCATGGCTTCTGACCGGGTGTGCCTCTCCGGAGTTCATGGTCAAGTCCATGGACCCGCTCATGGACAAGATGAATACATCGGTGAACAGGAACCCGGATGTGGACATGATCCGAGACTCGCTCCCCGCCACGCTCGTCCAACTGGACGGATTCATCGAAATAGCGCCGAGCGCCAAGCTTTACCTGAGGGCGGCTGAAGCGAATTTCGGCTACTCATTCGCATTTGTAGAGGATGTCGACAAAAACAGGGCGAGCTTTCTCTACCTCAAGGCCAGGGACTATGCGCTGGCTCCGCTCATGCTCAACGACGAATTCCGCGGCAGCCTTCACAAGACTGTAGACAAGTTCAGGCCGTCTCTGGACGGTTTCGGCAGGAGTGATGCGCCTGCGCTGTATTGGGCTGCAAGCGCATGGATGGCCTGGACCGCGCTGAACCTCGATAAAACGGAAGTCCTCATGGACATCCCAAAGATCGAGGCCATGCTGCTCAAGGTGGTCGAGCTCGACGAGACCTATTATTTCGGAAGCGCCCATGCGGCCCTCGGGGCCTATTACGCCTCACGCTCCAAGGTCATCGGAGGAGACCCGGACAAGGCGAAATACCACTTCGACCGGGCATTCGAGATTTCCGGCTCCCGGCTTTTTTTCTTTCACCTGCTGTACGCCAAGTACTATGCCTACCAGATGCAGGACAGGGCACTGTTCGAAGACACGCTCAAAAAGGTTGTAAGCGCGCCTGTAAACTATTTTCCGGAGAAGAACTTCGCCAATGAGGTGGCCAAGAGGAAAGCGCAGGCGCTCCTGGATGATGTCGATTCGTATTTTTGATGCACATGCAACCACTGACTCTCGAAGAGGAGGGAACACGGCATGAGGAATTATGGACGCATGTTTCTGGCCGCTCTCATCGCACTGGCGCTCTTCTGCCCCGGAGCAACCGCGGCCGAGCAGGCCAAGATCACGATAAAGATGGCCACCCTCGCCCCCAAGGGCTCCAACCTGGTGAACATCTATGAAAAGCTTGCAGAGGAGATCAGAATAAAGACCGACGGCGAGGTCGGATTCAAGATCTACTGGGGCGGCGTGCAGGGCGACGAGAAAGACGTGATCAGGAAAATCAAGCTGGGCCAGCTCCACGGCGGCGCCTTCTCCGGATCCGGGCTCGGCGAGATCGTTCCGGAGGTGCGGGTGACCGAGATCCCGTTCGTATTTAGGAACCACCGGGAGGTCGCCTATGTGCGCGAGAGGTTGAGGCCCACCATGGAGAAGCTCTTCGAGGAGAAAGGCTTTATCGTTATCGGCTGGGGAGACATCGGCTTCCTCTATGTCTTCTCCAAGGTGCCGCTCTCCTCGCTGGAGGTGGCGCGGCAGCAGAAATGGTGGACCCTGGAAGGGGAGCCGATCGGCCGCGAAATGTACAAGGCCATGGGGATCTCACCCATATCCCTGTCGGTATCCGATGTCGCGACATCGCTTTCTACGAATCTCATCGACTGCGCGAGTGCGACCCCCTATATGGCGGTGGCCTTCCAGTGGTACACGAGGTTCAAGTATATCAATGAATATCCTTCGTCGAATATCCTGGGAGCAATGGTCATATCGAAAAAGATATGGGACAAGATTTCCCCTCAGAGCCGCAATATCATACTGGATCTTGCCAGACAGTCTCACGGCAGGATAGAGGAAGCCGCTCGCAAAGAGGACGAGAAGTGCATGAAAATACTCCTGGATGCGGGCATTCAGGTATACCGCACCGACGAGAACATCAAGGACGAGGAAGTGCAGTTCATCTTCGATGCCGCGGAAAAGACCCGGAACAATCTCGTAGGCGAGCTCTACTCTCAGGAACTCCTCGACCGGACAATGGCCCTTCTCGATGAATACCGGAAGGAGCACCCGGAGGACACGAAGGTCATCCGGATAGAATAGCTGGAGATGTCCGTGCGCTGCAAGGTCTGCGGTCTCAGACTCTATGACCACCTGAAGACGTGCCCCGGGTGCGGCACCCCCTATCCCCCTGTGCATCCGATCACGGCGGTCCTCTGGAAAATCGAGGAATGGCTTCTGGTGGGTTTCCTCGGGATCATGGTGTCGCTCGTCCTCATTCAGATCGTCCTGAGGAATTTTTTTGCCACCGGCATCATGGGAGGCTCCGAGATCGTAAGGCACCTGGTGCTCTGGGTGGCCTTCCTCGGAGCAGGAGTCGCCGCACGTGAAGGAAAGCACATCCGGATAGACGTCGCCGGGAGGCTTCTGAGTCCGCGGTTCAAGTGCGGCACCGATGTCCTGACCGGTATCTTCTCCGTGGTCGTGTGCGCCATTCTGGTCTATGCGTCGTTGAACTTTCTGCTGGTGGATTTTGAGTCCGGGATGCAGATCCCTTTTTTCAATATGCCGGTATGGGTGCTCGAGCTCATCATACCCTTGGGATATCTGGTGATCACCCTGAGGTTCGCGCTGAGGACATTCCGTTCGCTGATCTGGTTCATACAGGGTGACAGGACATGACCGGGGCTCTGACGGCGCTGATCGTTCTCATGGCCTTTCTCGGCGCGCCCGTGTTCGTGGTGCTCTCCTCACTGGCCATTCTGGGCTTTTATCTCTCGGACATCCAGGTCGCGGCGCTGATCGTGGATATCTACTCGCAGTTCTCCAACAATCCCGTGCTCTACACCATACCCATCTTCACGTTCGCCGGCTATATCCTCGCCGAGAGCAAAGCATCCATCCGGATCGTCGATTTCTCCCAGGCTCTCTTCGGATGGATGCCGGGAGGGCTCGCAGTCGTGTCTCTCGTGGCGTGCGCCTTTTTCACCGCCTTCACCGGCGCCTCTGGGGTGACGATCATCGCGCTCGGCGGCCTGCTCTATCCGGCTCTGATCAAGGAGCTCTACCAGGAGAAGTTCTCACTGGGGCTCCTGACCTCTTCAGGCAGCCTCGGACTCCTCTTTTTTCCGAGCCTGCCTATCATCATCTACGGGGTGGTGGCCGAGGCGAGCATTCCCCAGCTTTTTGCCGCGGGCATCATCCCGGGGATCATTCTCGTTCTGCTCCTCTCGGTGTATTCGATGTTCAAGGGTGGAGCATCCGGCGTACGGACCAGGAGGTTCTCCCTGCGCGAAGCGGCAAGGACCGCGGGAAAGGCAAAGTGGGAGCTGTTCATCCCGATCATGCTCCTGGTGGGGATATTCGGAGGGTTCGTCACCCTGGGCGAGGTGGCGTCGATCACCGTAGCCTATACCCTGCTGGTGGAAACATTCATCCACAGAGACATTCCCCTCAGACGGATCCCGGGCATCATGAACGAGAGCATGGTACTGGTCGGAGGGATCTTCATCATCTTCGGTTCGGCCCTGGCGCTGACCACCTACATGATTGATGCGGAGATCCCGTATGCGATGCTGGAGTTCATCCAGAGGCACATCTCCTCGAAGATCGTATTTCTCATCGCGCTGAATGTCTTCCTGCTCGTCGTAGGGTGCATCATGGATATCTACTCCGCGCTTGTGGTGGTCGTCCCCCTGATCACCCCCATCGCAATGAGCTATGACATCAACCCCGTACACCTGGGCATCATCTTTCTGACGAATCTGGAGATCGGATACTCGACCCCGCCCGTGGGGATGAATCTCTTCATCTCGTGCTTCAGGTTCAACAAGCCGGTGATCACCCTGTACAAGGCCTCCCTGCCGTTTCTCGTCATCCTTCTCATCGGCCTTGTCGTGATCACCTACGTGCCCCAGCTCAGCCTGATGCTTGTCGAGTATTTCGATATCAGGTGATCCGGAGGCGGGATCTCTCCCCACGCCCCTTTCACGGGCGGACCGCTCTCTCGTTCGATGCTGTAGAGTGCAGGCGGGTGCTGGGATCAGAGAATATCCACGAGCTCGATATCAAAGACAAGGGTCTTCCCTGCAAGGGGGTGGTTCGCGTCGAGTCGCACGGACTCATTCTGGATCTCGCTCACCACGACAGGGAGTTCCTCGCCGCTGTTGTCTACGATGATCAGCCTCATGCCGACCTCGGGCTCGATATCTTCAGGGAAGTATTCTTTGGGCATATCCACTACGAGATTTTCGTTATATGATCCATATGCGTGCTCGGGCTCGATGGAAATCGTCTTCGACTCGCCGATATTCATACCTTCTGCGGCTTTTTCGAAACCGGGTATCACCTCATGCGAACCGAGCGTGAACTCGAGAGGCTCTCCTCCCACGGACGAGTCAAAGATCACTCCATCTTCAAAACGGCCCGTATAATGTACCTTTATAGTGTCTCCTTGTTTTACCGGCATACCCATAATCAGCCTCCTGCTGTAGGGACATTCATATAAGAATAACAGATAGGGCTCAAAAAGACAAAAAGAATATCTGAAGGCGAAGAATGCGGCAGAAAATCCTGCTTCGCCGGTGCCGGGCTCTTCGGCTCTGCAGGTAAGTCTTGGAGAATTCTCTCACCATGGGTATAATGCGCCCGGTGTTCATCGAAGGGAGAAGGGAGGGGCACAGAGATGTCCATGATCGAGTATGCATTGGACGGCAGTGTTGCCGTCGTCACCCTGAACAGCGGAGAAAACCGCTTCAACATCCGATTCGTCGAGAGATTTCTCACCGTGCTCGACGAGATAGAGCACGGCACCGATGCCGATGCCCTGGTGGTGAGGTCCGCCCATGAGAAAATCTTCTGTAACGGCATCGATCTCGACTGGCTCAGGCCGATCGCAGAAGCGGGCGAGCGGGAAACGATCAGAGAGTTCTGCCGCATCCTCAACCGCCTGCTCGGCAGGATCCTGATGTATCCCATGCCCACCATCGCAGCGATCACCGGGCATGCCTTCGCGGGGGGTGCAATCATGTGCTGCTGCTTCGATTTCAGGTTCATGCGTTCGGACAGAGGGTTTTTCTGTTTCCCCGAGGTGGATCTCGGTATACCGTTCTGGCCCGGGATGGTCGCCATGGTGAAAAAGGCGATTCCTGCCCAGATCCTTGATGACTTGTACTACCTGGGCACCCGGCTGACCGGCAGAGAGTGCGAAGAGCACCGGATCGTCAGGAGGGCCCTGCCCATGGACGAGCTCATGCCCGAGGTTCTCGCCTTTGCCAAGAGCCTCCGGAAAAACCGGGCCTATTACAGTGCTCAGAAGGAGAGGATGAACAGAGGCATTATCCGGATCATGGAAGAAGAGGACCCTGCAGTCATCGAGACAGGAAAGATCTCGGTCGGTCCCTGATCAGCCGGTCATGAGGCATCGGCGGAAAGCGGGCGTGCTGCTGTCCGCGCAGCCTGCCGCTCTCTTCTGCACTTTGTGAAATAATGAAAACGTGGTATGAAAATACCATGGTTAGAGTATGAATGTGAGGAGGGGGTCATGACAGAGAAAAATTATGTCATTGCGGTCGATTCGGGCACACAGAGCATCCGGGCGGTGCTCTTCGATGCCCAGGGGAACGAGCTGGCGATAGAGCAGGCCCAGTACGATCCCTATTTCTCGTTGCAGCCCGGCTGGGCCGAGCAGCGGACGGAAGATTACTGGTCCAAGTTCTGCCTGGTCACTAAAGGCCTCATGGCAAAGATATCCATCGATCCCGAAGCCATAGCGGGCCTGGGAATCACCACTCAGCGCAATACCGTGATTCCCATGGACAAGGACGGCAACGCCCTGAGGCCCGCCATCGTCTGGCTCGACCAGCGCACGGTCGCTCAGCTTCCCCCTCTGGGTCTGGCGGGCAAGATGCTCTTCGGGGCCGCCGGTATTCTCGACGCCATCCGATATGCCCAGAAGCACTCCAAGTTTCTGTGGATCCAGCAGAACGAACCCGAGATCTATGAGAAGACCCACAAGTTCGTCCAGGCGTCGGGATTTTTCGTCCGGAACCTCACAGGCGAGTTTCATGACTCCACCGGGATGGTCACCGGAATCTGGCCTTTCGACTACAAGAAGCAGAAGTGGTATCCCATCAGCATCGCCTACAGCCCGCTCGGAATCACCCAGGACCAGTGCGTGAAGCTCTTCTCCCCCGATGAGGTCCTGGGGCGTGTGACCGCACAGGCCTCCCTGGAAACCGGGCTGCCCGAAGGTCTGCCGGTAGTCGTGGGCGCCGGAGACAAGCAGAGCGAACTCCTCGGCGCGGGCGCCCTCGAGCCCCACGTCGCCGAGATCAGCTTCGGGACCGCAACCGCCATGCACGTCATGACCAGGAAGTATATCGTGGAGAAGGACATGAAGTTCTTCACCTGGCCGGCCGCGATCCCGAACACCTGGGACATCGAGATGTTCATATTCAGGGGATTCTGGATGGTCACCTGGTTCAAGCAGGAGTTCGGCCACCGGGAGGCCATCGAGGCAAAGGAGCGCGGGGTTGCGCCGGAGGTCGTGTTCGACGAGGTTGTGAGGAATATTCCCGCAGGGTCCATGGGCCTCATGCTCCAGCCCTACTGGTCTCCCATGGTGTATAACAAATATGCGAAGGGCTCCATCATCGGATTCAGTGACGTGCACACCCGCGCCCACATCTACCGCGCCATTCTGGAGGGGATCGGGTTCGAGCTGAGGAGGCTCTCGGAGATCGTCCAGCGCAAGACCGGTATCCCCTTCCGGGAGATCCGGGTCGGCGGAGGAGGCTCGAAGAGCGACGTCGCGGTCCAGGTGGCCGCCGACATGTTCAATCTGCCGGTGTCTCGCATGGCGACCTCCGAGATCTCCGCACTGGGCGCCGCCATCGACGCAGCTGTGGCCACCGGCATGCATTCGAACTTCGAAGACGCGGTCAAAGCCATGGTCAGAAAAGGCAGGACGTTCGAGCCCCACGAGCCGAATTGCAGGATCTACAGCGATCTGTACAACGACGTGTATCTGAAGACCTACACCGCCATCGAGCCCCTGAACCGAAGGATCGCCCAGATCATCGGGTACCCGGCGGACGATTAGAAGTACCGGCGGGCCATCGTCGCCTGCCGCGTTCAGCCGCACTCGGCGCCAGCGTGAGCGTCTGACGGGTATCCCGTCTCTCCCGCCGGGAGAGGAGAGAACGGGAACGATCCTCCCTGACAGCACCGAGAGGCTGATATGCCTCATGAGCGTCTTTACGCCTTGTTTTCCCGGCACAGCTGTTTTTAATCTCTTTTAGGGTTCAAATCCCCGCAGCTTGCTGCGAGAGGGGGTGAGTGGTAGGGTAGATGGGTGAGCATATACTTACACAAGAGTCACAATGTTTCGGTAATACTCTACCATATAGTGTGTCCTGCCAAGTATCGGAGGGTGGTATTTTCTGATGAAGTGGACAATGAATTGAAGGAGATATGTTTGGAGATAGGCAAGAGATACGAGATACATTTTGTTGAGATAGGTACAGACAGAGATCACGTACATTTCTTAGTGCAGTCAATTCCGACATATAGTCCAACAAAGATTGTAAGGACAATCAAGAGCATAACGGCAAGGGAAATATTTCAGAGGGTGCCGGCTGTGAAAAAGAAGCTGTGGGGTGGTGAATTCTGGGCAGATGGATATTACATCAACACGGTCAGCAGGCACGGGAATGAGGATGTTGTCCGCCAGTATGTAGAGGGGCAGGGCAAAAAGGAAGAATACAAAAAGCTTCATAGTGAGCAACTACGTTTGTTCTAGGCACCAGATACCCCGTAGCTTGCTGCGGGGTAGTTCATTTTCGAAAACTGTATCACATAATACTATCTCATATAGGGGATTCATTTTTCCCCTGTGTTTTTCCGATGAGAGCGGAAACACGAGGCAATATGCGGAGAAAACCCCATTTATTACTTGACAGAATGCGAATTTTCCAGCACAAGAGAAAAAACTGTGAGTGCTTTGCTGATCTTATAATGAGAAGGCCTACTGGGGCATTTTTTACACTATTGGTGCTGTTTATCCTCTGTGTACCGGGGATACTCTGCGCTTCTTCCCTGAAGATTTCCTGGAACCCGAACACCGAGAGCGATCTGGGCGGATACCGGATCTACTACGGAAATGCCAGCAGGAATTACAGCCACGCCCTCAATGTCGGAAACACCACCTCGGTCACCATTGACGGGTTCTTCGAAGGCTACACGTATTACCTCGCCGTCACCGCCTATGATTATTCGGGAAATGAAAGTTCTTTCTCCCAGGAGGTGAGTGTCGCCGTTCCCGGAACAGAGGGTGCTTCAGTGCTCTCGACCATATTGGGCTGGCTTCACGGCATCATCGGCGATCCTTTCGGTTCCGGGATCTCACAGTACAGCCTTTCGAACTTTTCGTCCGTCCGGACAGGGGACATCGTCGAAACAGTCAGGGTCGTGCGGCTCGGCATATCGGGGGGCGCCGGTCCGGCTGTTCCTGTCGGCGCCGGCACGACCGGCCCGGATAATTACCCGATCCGGGACGTCGTCGCCGAGGTCGGCTATCCGCTCGATCTCTTCTCTCTCTACCCCCAGGGCACGTACTTCTTCCTTCCTCTCACCACTGGTTCGGCATTCATCGACAACGACAGATTCTACTCCTGGGAGCCGGGGGTTCATCTCTACATGGTGACAGACATCACCGGAGAGCTCATCCACATCCTCAGGGTATCGGTTCTCGATATCATCACCCTGTTCAGCGAGTGCACAAGCGGAGAAGGAATGCTGCTCCAAGACCCGGATACCGGCATCTCCCTGCAGCTGCCCGACCAGGCGCTCGAGGGAGACTTTCCCATATGCCTCGGGTGGACGTCTTCGAGCCTCAACGGCTCGAGCGCGGTATTCGTGGATACATCCCGCGTCAGGGAGTTCGCCATAGCGCCCTTCGGGCTCGTTCTTTCAGAGCCGGCCGAGGTGAGTGCGCCCTACGGCGGCCCCGGCGAGCCTGTCGTCGAGCGCTTCGACGAGAGCGAGATGCGATGGGTCCCCATCGAAGGAGCCAGGGTCGAAGGAGGATTGGTCGTTTTCTCGACCCAGTCACTGGGGCGCTTCAAGGTCTATCCCGAGCCGGGAGCACAGGGAGACTCTTCATCGGGCGGCGGGTGCTTCATCTCCAGCTGCGCCCTATAGCGTCGACGCGTTTTTCATTCCGGCCCTTCCACACATACCGTACCGAGCCGGGCATATCGTGTGCAGAGAGAAGCAAAATCGCATTCAATCCCGGACGCATGCAATGCTTGCAAACCATGAAGAGCTCTGATATTGAAACATTCACTGCCGGAGTGGTGGAACTGGTAGACGCGTCGGACTCAAAATCCGATGAGCGCAAGCTCGTGGGGGTTCAAGTCCCTTCTCCGGCACCATGTTTTATCCCGCGGCTGTCGATGATCGAAAAGATCTCCGCCCGATCCTTCGTAACCGTGAGATGAGCCGACTGTCATTTGCCGCGAGCCCGGCGGCCGGGCTACAGAGGATAGATCCACGGTAGAATCCAGATCCCGAAATTTCCCGCTGCATGGACGACATACGGCGCCCAGACATTCCGCCGCCATTCATAGAGCCCGGCGAAGATCAGGCCTCCCGCGAGCTGAACCGGCGAGATGAAGCCGTGCATCCCGGCAAAGAGCAGGGATGAAACGATAACGGCCGCGATCACGGGCATTCTCTCTCTGAGCCACGAGTAGAGCAGGCCCCGGAAAAAGAGCTCTTCAGCGAAAGGTGCGACTATGCACCCCGTCAGGAAGAACAGGAAGGGGTCGTGCACCTTCTGTTTCGCAATAACGAGCTTCAAGGCCCCGCCCTCAAGGAACATCCTGGAGGCGGCGTCGCCCAGGATGACCGTCGCCCCGAGCAGACAGGCGACCCCGGTTCCGATGAGGATTTCTCGTGGTATGGACCGGGCGCGGACGCCGCTTGAGGAGAATGCAAGCCGGAGAATGACGAGAATCTCGACAAGCCTCACCCCCAAGGTGAAAAGCAGGGGGCTCAAAGGGATGACGAAGGCGGTATAGGAGAGCCTGAACACAATCTCCATCACGAGAACGATCAGAATAACGCCGATGCGCCTGTCCATAACCTTCTTCTCCGGTTATACGATTGAGGATGCCGAATCACAAGCCAAATCTCCTTGAATGACCGGCGATTCGAAGAAAGCGGGCATGATGAAATTGACGATGCGAAGGGAATCTGATTTAACCAGTTCATTATGAAAAGAATCATCATCGGCACTGCTGGACACGTGGATCACGGGAAGACATCCCTCATCAAGGCGATGACCGGCGTGGACTGCGACCGGCTGAAGGAGGAAAAGCAGCGCGGTCTCACCATCGAGCTGGGCTTTACGTCTCTGGATCTGCCATCGGGTGAGAAGGTGGGTGTGGTGGATGTGCCCGGTCATGTACGTTTCATCCGGCACATGCTCTCCGGGGCCTCGGGAATCGACCTGGTCATGCTGGTTGTGGCCGCAGACGAGGGAGTGATGCCTCAGACAATCGAGCACATCCAGATCTGCAGCCTGCTGGGCATTCAGCGCGGCGTGGTCGTGCTCACCAAGACCGACATGGTGGACGACGACCTCCTGGAGCTGGCGTTTTCCGATATCCGGGATTTTATATCGCACACTTTCCTGAAAGACGCCCCTGTCGTTGCCGTCAGCTCGATGAACGGCAACGGAATAGAGGAGCTCAAGCGCGTCCTGGACGAGCAGATCCGTTCGCTTGAAGAGCGGCGGATCACCGGTATTCCGATTCTGCCCGTGGACCGGGTGTTCACGATCAAGGGCTTCGGTACCGTGGTCACCGGGACCATGAAGCAGGGGGTGTTCGAGGAGGACCAGGAGGTCGAGATCCAGCCGGCGGGCCGCAAGGCGCGGGTCAGGCACATCCAGGTTCATGGACAGGAGACGGGCAGGGCAATGGCGGGCATGCGGACCGCGATCAACCTTCAGGGCTTCTCCCGGGAGGACATCGACCGAGGCCAGTGGGTCGTTCCTGCAGGGGTGTTCAAGCCGACGCGGCTCATCGATGCGCGTCTCGATCTTCTCGACAAGCCCAGGAAGGGCGAGGTCAAGATACACATCGGCACCGCCGAGCTGACCGGCGAGATGAGCCTTCACAGCGTCGACGAGCTGATCGTGGCAAGGATACGCCTGAAAGAGCCCGTTATCGCGGCCTTGGGCGACCGATTCATCATACGGAGCATATCCCCCTCACTCACCCTTGCCGGAGGCACTGTGCTCAACCCCTCCCCCCAGAGGAGATTCTCCGAGGAGATCGCAAGAGACCTGCTGAGCGCCGAGAAAATCTGCCAGGTCACGGGCATCGTCAAAGATGCGGGTGTCCGGGGCATATCCAAGAAACACCTGGCCGCGGTCTTTGCCGAGGGTGTGTCGTCCGTGGAAAGGGCCATCGGAGACCTCCTGTCGTCCGGGCAGATTATCCGCTTCGACCCGAACAACGATCTCTATGTCTTCGACGCGTATGCGAGGTCCTTGAAAGCGCTCATGCTTGAGAAAGTGGGGGAGTATCATGCAGCACACGCTTCCTCGCCCGGGATTTCACGGGAGCACCTCCGCTCGTCGCTCAAGGGGAGCGTTGACCCCAAGCTTTTCCACAAGCTCCTGACCGATCTGATGAAAAAGGGAGAGATAGAGGAGATCGGCCCGGACATCCGAAAAAAAGGCTTCACTCCCACCTTGGGCGACGCCATGGAGGCCGTAGGCGAAAAAGTCTACCAGATGCTTTCCGCAAGCGGCTTCGAGCCGCCCCGCGTCCAGGAGCTTGCGGAGAAGCTCTCGATCGGGCCGAAGCAGATGGAAGAGGTGACGGCTTTTCTTACCAGACAGGGGAGGCTCATCAAGATCAAAGATGACGTGTACGCGACCGACGTGATGGTTTCCCGGCTGAAAGACAAGGTGCGGGAGTTCATTGCGGAGAATGCGTCACTGGCGCCGGCGGATATGAAACAGATCATCGGAGTGAGCCGCAAGTACGCAATCCCCTTCCTGGAATACCTGGACCGCATTCACTTTACGGTGCGGGTGGAAAATGTCCGGAAGCTGGGCCTGGGGAAGTGAACCATTCTCCTCTTGTTAGGGCTTGTCATGTACTTATGGAGTGGGTTTCAACGCGCGAATGAGCTTCACCCGGTCTCTGAGCTTGAGGCTTAAGTAAAGAGGGCTCAAGATGAGCGCTCGAATGATCTCTCTTTTCGTCATATGCGCTGTCCTTGCCACATGATATGGCTGCAGCGGCATGCTTAAAGTGTGCCATCATAATGAAGTCCAGTTATATCGGAGGCTTCCCGATGCACCAGAAAATCCTTTCCGGAAAAGCCCGGCTAAGTGTTGCGATATCTGACAGGCAGTGGAAAAAATGCAACACGAGAACGATAAGCGCCCCTTTCCCTTGCGGAAAAGCAAAGGTCCCGGACGTCCGCTGTTACCCGCCGGCCCGGCCTTTTTCTCCGCAGGAGCGGGAGAGGAGCTCATCCAGGTCGTCGTCCAGGGGCGCATCGGGATAGTGCTCACGCACATACTGGAAGCGGTTGCACGCGGCCTCGTACTTTTTCTTCTTCAGATAGAACTTCCCGATGTAGACGTAATGCTTGGCCAGAGTGCTTTTTGCCTCTGCCAGTCTTGTCCTGGCCTCCTCGGCATACGGTGAATTCGGATAAGACGAGAGAAACGACTCGAAGGTCTGTATCGCACGTACGGTCTCCGTCTGATCCCGGTCGGGCGTGCCTGTCTGCTTGAAATGAGACATGGCGATCCGGTGGAGGCTGTATGCCGACTCGACATCGGTGGGATAGAGCAGACGGAATTCCTCGTAGCTCTGGAGGGCCGAAGCATAATCTTCCTGCTCATAGTAGAGGTCGGCCGTGGCCAGGAGCGATTTTCTGGCGAGATCGTCGCCCGGGTAGTAGGTGCGGACCTCCATGAATTTCTCGGCCGCCTTTTCCGTCTTTCCCTGTTCCGCAAGCTCCGTGGCCTCCTGAAACAGCTCGCCGGCCGGGCGGATTCCCGGTTCCTGATGGGCGCACCCATACACGAAGATCACAACGGCAAGCAAGAGACGCGAGCGCAAGACACTCTTCATAGAAGTAGTTCCTTATGACAAAACCGCAGCGACATCAAGGGGTGATCTCATAGACGGTGGAGTCTCTGACGGTGAGGATATAGATCATTTTTTTCACCGATCCGTCAGGGAAAAAGGATGTCGATCCGGTCAGCCCCGGATAATCCTGGAGCGATCCGATAAGGCCCTGCAGGGATTCCCGCGAGACGGAGGCGTCGCTCATCAGGTTCTGCAGGATGATGGCCGTATCGTATGCGCTTGCCTCCCATACAGAAGGATTGTATCCGAAGGTATAGTAGAACTGATCGATAAATTCCTGGACATACTCGAGCCGGGAATTGGCGAAAAACCCGCTGACAAATACCGCGTTCTCTACATATCTGCCCCCCACCCGGATAAAATCGGGAGTGTCCCAGAGGGTTGGGCCGAACAGCCGGACGCCTTTGATGTTGAGGTATGGAAGATATGCGGCGATCATGGCGGAGTTGATCGCCGTATCGGGTATGAGGAGCGCTTCGAAATCCGGTGGCGCGTTTTCGGGTAGGTGCTCGATGAGTTTCTGCACCGCCCCTTTGAAGTCCACAAGATCGGATGAATATCCGATCGTTCGGACAACGCTCACCCCGTATTCGCCGGATCTTTCGGTGAAGCTTCTGGTAAAGGAATTCCCGAAATGATCGGTGGGATGGAGGATTGCGAAGCGCGATATACGCATATCTTTCGCTGTCCTGAGCAGCGCTTCGGTCTGTACGTCGATGGAAATGAAATTGCTGAAGCAGTAAGAGATCTGGTTCGGGGCCGCATCGGCGCGCGTGAAAAGAAAAGCGGGGATGCCCTTTTCGCGCGCCACTCTGCAGGCGATGCTCCCGGCGGTCTCGCCGACCGGACCTATGAGGGCTATGATATCCTCCCTGATGTCGAGCTCCTCGATAATCTCCGGGATGGATTGCTCATTGTCTCCGTAGTCTCGGATCAGGTATTCCACCTGCGGCGATGGGTCTGAGCTGAACACCCGCGAGGCGAACTGTATTCCCTTGAGCGCCTTGCTCCCGACCGATTCCCATTTGCCGCTCAAGGGCACGAGCACGCCGACGGTTTTCCGTTCCCGGGAAGAGCCGCCTTCGGTCCACTGGGAAAGGCCTTTACCGGGGCCGAGCCGGGATATGATCCTGCGGGCCTCGTCACGCTTGCCCTGCATGATGTACAGGTCCACCTGCCGGGCGAGGAGCACATTCAGGAGACGAGCGTCATGGGCGCTTTCCTCGAGCCTCACGAGGTCTTCGAGCTGATCCGTCTTCTCGACGGCGGTTTTCCACAGCGGCAGGAGCGCCTCCTGAGACGGCTTGTCGACATACGGGAAAATCATTGCGGTCAGCCTCAGGGCTTCCGGGTATTTCTTTGCACCGCAGAGCTCTCGTACGAGCTTGACGCCCGGCTTCATGAGCTCGGCGTCGCGGTTCTCCCTCGACAGCGCAAAAAAAAGATCGAAGGCCTCGGAATATCTGCCGAGCTCGATTTCAGTTTCAAGGAGACTGCATGCCACCTTGGGCCGAAGAGGGGAGCCGGCGTACGACTCCAGGAACGCTCGGTACAGACCGGCCGCCCTCGCCGGATTGCCGGCGGAAAGGAGCGAGCCCGCACGATACAGGGCCTGGGGAGCGAGCTCGTGATCGGGAAAGAGCTTCCACACTGAGATGTAAGTCTGAGAAGCGTCACGGGTATTTCCGGATTTCTCCTGGAGCACGGCCATGTTGTAAAGGGCTGTGGGGTCCTGCTGATGATCGACTGTTTTGCCCATCTGCGCGGCACATGCGGAAACGAGCAGCCACATGCCGAGAAGGAATATGACCTTGAGCGACGGGAATTTCATCATGATACGATCCATACTAGCCGTCCCTCTCACATAAGTCAACAACCGGTAGAAATCATTGAACGAATAAACCCTTTTTATGAGATTTTTTGTCTTGACAAACCATTCCGCCCTGCTGAACTATACAGGCAAAATTTTGAGAGAGTAAAGGAGATATTTGGTGGCAGACTTAGGGAAACGATATAAGTGCTACAAATGCGGCACCAAATTCTATGACTTGAATAAACCGGCACCGGTGTGTCCTTCCTGCGGTGAAGACCAGAATAACGAAGAAACCAAGAGACTGCTCAAGCGGAAAAAGAGGCGCGCCCTCACCAAGGTCAAATCCGATATCAGGACCGTGCCCGAAGACATGGAAGGTACGGCTGAGGCTGACGAGGAGGTCGAGGAGTACGTGCTGGATGTCGAAGACATCGTCCTGGAGGAAAACTCCGAATACAAGGAGACGGATGAATAACCCCTCCGGCCCGTGCCTGCCTTGAGGCGCGGGATATACCTTTAGAGAAATCGAACCACAGAGAAAATCGAACGACCTCGGCGGACTATGTTCTGCCGAGGTGTCCCCTTACGCCGTTCGGGATGAATCCGCCCGCCGTAGAGACGATTTTATTCGAGTACGGAAGGAGTTCGGAGTTCGCGAGGATGGCCGAATTCCTGGGAAGCGCCAGCTGCAGCACCGTGCACACGAACACAGCGATGACAACTCCCTTGGCGAGGCCGAGAAAGGCTCCCAGGATCCTGTCGAGGACGGAGATCGGTGAAGCTCTCAGCATCTTCTGGATAAAGAACAGGAGTATCTTTATCGAGAAGAAGATGAGGAAGAAGACGAGGAGATACCCTAAAACCCCCTTGGGGTTCGGGGCATGGACTGCTGCAAGCAGCTTCGAAAGCACGGGCTCGGCCTTTTTTGCCGAATACAGCCCCGTCAGGAGAGCGGCCAGGGACGAAACGCTTCTGAGCAGGCCCTGGTATGCCCCCAGCGCAAGAAATACCGCACACAGGAGTATGGACAAATAATCGAGGGCGTTCACGGTTGGGAACGGGAGATCTCGATCCAGACGACATCCTTTAAGGCTATCTGATAGGTTCCGAAGGATGTGTTGCCGTATACTTTCGATATCTCGTTGATCTTGAGCGAGCACAGCTCCTGGGAATTCTTCATGGCAACGCAGGCGGTTTTGTCCTTGATAGTGATCCGGGATATGTTTTCAAATGGGATTCGCGCCTTGCCCTTGCCCAGGGACGCCTGGAAAAGGGTTTTGCCGTCAATGGTGACCGAGGTGATCTCGACCGTGTTGTTCGTCGTGTCCATGACTTTTGCATGAAACGAGGAAACGGCGCCGTTCTGGGGAGCGACGGTCCCAAGGCCGGACATGCCCATGAGCACGAGGGAGAAAACAATGATCATGATCACAGAGGCGATGCTGTGCTTTCTCATCATTTAAGGTCCTCCTTTATCACGCCTTCACGGCGCAGCGCGTGAATCAGCCGTACAAGCGGAGCTTTTCTGCTCAGCGGGTAGGTTATCACCACCTGTGCGGAAATCGGCTCCAGGGTGGAGACGATACCGAGGCCGTCGTAACCTTCGAGGATGAATCTCAAGTATGATATGTCACTGCGATTCACCCGGAGCTGAAGCTGTCCGATCTCCCACACAATGCCAAGAAAATATCACACATGATTCCCGGGTGCAAGCAGGCGATGCATTCGGATACAGGCATGGGAGCCCGGGAAACACGGTTTGAGAATGCAACGGCATCGGATAGAGAGTACAATGTATCAGCACGCGGACCCAACCGAGGATAGGGCAGAGGGGTCGGGCTGATAGCGGATACCTATTTGTTTTATCTTTGAAGTGGGCGACAATGTTCGACATACTGCTGCCGGGCGTTCTGTCTTCTCAAGGAGATTGCCGGTCTTTCAAGGAAGAATCCGGTCATAGCGTACCCCTGTCTGCCAGGGAATAAAAATTGTTGACACCAGATGTTCGGAAGTGCTAGTTGAAAGACAATTAATGAGTGAACCGCCATTCATTAAAAGGCCAAGAAGGGGAGGGTCTTAAGAGGTCCAGAAGCTATACGCAACTCTTGATAGATCTTGCCGTTGTAGCCCGGCTGGGTTTCGTCATGGCGGGATCGCGTGGTTTGGGCTTCCGGTTGGGATATGAACTGTGTGAATGACTCAATACGCTCGGGGTTGTGCTTGCAGTTTTTATCCTTCTGGGTTTTTTTGGTGGCGGCTGGACAGCATACAGAGAGATACAGAAAAGGAATAAGATCGACACCAGGAAGAGAAATAAGAAGAGGGATTAGGCGGCGCTGCTTCTCACCTTCGTCATATAAGGAGGTTCGCTTTGATAGAACTGAACTGGACCTTTTTTGTACAGATCTTCAATTTCCTGCTGCTCATGTTCATCCTGAACAAGATTCTCTACAAACCCATCTTGAAGGTGCTTGACGAGCGGGATGCGAGGATCGTCGGCGGGCAGGAAAAGGCCAAGAAGCTCCTGGAAGAGAGCCAGAGTATCCTGAAGAGCTATAACGACAAGCTCTACAGTGCCAAGATCGATGCAATGACCGTGAAAAACACTTCCCGCAAGCAGGCGGTCGACCAGGCCAACATGATCATCGAGGAAGCCCGGCGCAATGCCGAGACCATCGTGCTCAATGTCCAGAAGGAGATGGCGGAGGAGATCGAACGGGCAAAAAGAGAGCTGGAGCCCGAGCTCGGCGTCATGGCCGGCACCATTGCCCAGCAGATCCTTGGGAGGAAGGTTGCGTGATGGAGAGATTGCATAAGATTATACCCCTCCTCGCGGTACTGGTGATGACGCTCACCACCGCCTGCCTGGCCGCCGAAGGCGGTGAGGGCGGAGGGAGGCAGATCTGGGACATGGTATGGCGGATCGTCAATTTCCTCATCCTCATAGCTATTCTCTGGAAGCTTCTCGCAGACAAGATCAAGTCCTACTTCAGCGACCGCCGCTTTGAGATAGCCGAGATGATCGATACGGCCGACAAGGCGCGCAGCGATGCCGAGAAGCAGTTCGCCGACTATCAGGAGAAGCTCAAGAACATCGACAGGGATATCCAGGAAATCCGCGATTCGATCATGGGCGAGCTCGAGGGAGAAAAACAGCGGATCATCGAAGAGGGCAAGATCGTGGCCGAGCGGATCATCGAGCAGGCAAAGTGGTCTGCCGAGCAGGAGATCCTCAAGGCAAAGAATTCCTTGAGAAATCAGGTCGTCGATATGGCGGGGGATATTGCATCCGGTCTTGTCGCCAGCTCCATGACTCCGGAAGACCAGAAGAGGCTGATCGAGGAATATTTGGAAAAAGTGGGGAAAGAACATTGAAAAGCGACGTTGTGGCAAGAAGATATGCGAGGGCCCTGTTTGAACTGGGACAGGAAGAGGGCAAGGAGAAGCAGTTTCTTGACGAATTGCAGACTGTTGCTCAACTCGTGAATGACTGCGAAGACCTCAGGTCACTGCTCGAAAGCCCGCTGTACGATATCACACTGAAACGGCGCGTCCTCAAGGAAGTGGCGTCCAAAATATCTCTATCAGCATACATGATGAACTTTTTGAACATCCTGCTCGATAAAGACAGGTTTCCTGTCATGGGAGAGATTCTGGATGCGTACAAGGAGATTCTCGATAAGCTGACTGGAAGGGTCAGGGCCCGCGTCACCTGCGCGACATCCTTGAACGAGGATCAGCTGAAGCAGGTTGCGCAGACGCTCTCCAAGGTGGTGAAGAAGGAGGTTGACGTCGACGTAATCGTAGAGCCTTCCCTTATCGGCGGCATGATCGCCGAGGTGGAGGGGATGATCTACGACGGAAGCGTTAAGACACAGTTATCGAAATTAACACAGAGTTTAAAAGGGGAGATCTAGGATGCAGATAAGGGCTGAAGAGATAAGTAAGATCATTAAGGACCAGATCAAGGGGTACGAGAAAGAGGTTGACGTCGCCGAAACCGGAACCATCCTGAGCGTCGGTGACGGTATCGCCCGTATTTACGGCCTCAGGAACGTTATGGCCAGTGAGCTCATCGAGTTCCCCCGCGGCGTCATGGGCATGGCCCTGAATCTGGAAGAGGATAACGTGGGCTGCGTTCTCTTCGGCGAGAGCGTCGGCATCAAAGAGGGCGATCAGGTCAGGAGAACCAAGAGGATCGTGGAGATCCCCGTGGGTGAAGGCGTTCTCGGACGCGTCGTCAACGCCATCGGCGAGCCCATCGACGGCAAGGGCCCTATCGAGTCGACCGAAACCCGGGTCGTGGACATCAAGGCCCCGGGCATCGTCAAGAGGCAGCCCGTGAAAGAGCCGCTCCAGACGGGCCTCAAGTCGATCGACGCCATGACTCCCATCGGACGCGGGCAGCGCGAGCTCATCATCGGCGACCGCCAGACCGGAAAAACCGCCCTGGCCATCGACACCATCATCAACCAGAAAGGCACCGGGGTCATCTGCATCTATGTCGCCATCGGGCAGAAGAAATCCACGGTTGCCCAGGTGGTAGCGACCCTCGAGCAGTTCGGCGCCATGGAATACACCGTGGTCGTGGCGGCAACCGCTTCCGACCCGGCGCCGCTTCAGTACATCGCACCCTACTGCGGTGCGGCCATCGGCGAGTTCTACATGAACAAGGGCGGCCACGCACTGTGCATCTATGACGACCTTACCAAGCAGGCCCAGGCATACCGGCAGCTCTCTCTCCTTCTCAGGAGACCTCCGGGACGCGAGGCGTTCCCCGGCGACGTGTTCTACCTGCACTCCCGGCTGCTCGAGCGCGCCGCGAAGTACAGCGACGCCATGGGAGGCGGGTCGCTCACCGCACTGCCCATCGTCGAGACCCAGGCGGGCGACGTTTCCGCATATATTCCCACGAACGTGATCTCGATCACGGACGGCCAGATCTTCCTGGACACAGACCTGTTCTACTCGGGGTTCCGTCCCGCCATCAACGTGGGCATCTCGGTTTCCCGCGTGGGCGGCAACGCTCAGATCAAGGCCATGAAGAAGGTCGCCGGTACGCTGCGCCTCGACCTCGCTCAGTACCGCGAGCTCGCGGCGTTCTCGCAGTTCGGCTCCGACCTCGACAAGGCGACCCAGGCGCAGCTCAACCGCGGTGAGCGACTCATGGAGATGCTCAAGCAGCCCCAGTACACCCCGCTGCCAGTCGAGAAGCAGGTTGCCATGATTTATGTCGGAACCAACGGCTACCTGGACGAATATCCGGTGTCCGCCATCAAGAGCTTTGAAGAGCAGTTTTACGCATTCCTGGACAACAAGTACGCAGATGTCCTGAACTCCATCAAAAACTCAGGCCAGATGGATGCCGACACAGAGAAGAAGCTCAAGGACGCGATAGCTGAATTCAAGAAGATCTTCGTCGTAGAAGAATAAGGTGCAGGCATGGCTAGTCTAAAGGACTTAAAAAACAGGATCGGCTCGGTCAAGAAGACAGAGCAGATAACCTCGGCCATGCGCATGGTCGCGGCCGCGAAGCTCCGGAGAGCACAGAGCGATATCATTGCGGCCCGCCCCTATGCCATCAAAACCAATGAGGTGCTGATATCTCTGGTGACGAGGACCAATCCGGACATGCATCCTCTTCTGCGGGTCCGGGAACCGAAGAAGTGCGTTCTTGTGGTCGTGGCATCCGACAGAGGGCTGTGCGGCTCGTTCAACCAGAACGTCTTCAGAAAGGCTGACGCCTTTATCAAGGAAAACAAGGGCAAGTACGAGGAGCTTTCCCTGGTTCTCGTGGGAAAGCGATCGAGAGATTTCTTCAAGCGCAAGCAGGTCAAGGTCAGGAAGTCGATCGTGATCGGCAATCCCTCTTACGAGCTTGCATCGGAGATCGGGGACGATCTCATCGACGGGTACATCAACGGCGAATTCGACGAGCTCTACATTATTTTCAACGAATTCAAGTCCGCAATGACCCAGATTCTCCACGAGGACAGGGTGCTGCCCGTCGAGCGGATCGAGTCCGACGACGAGATGGTGAAAGTAGAATATCTGTGCGAGCCCACAGAGGATGTGCTTCTGGATGCGCTTCTGCCGATGAGCCTCAAGATTTTCTTCTATCGGGCCCTGCTCGAGTCCGCGGCATCGGAACACGGGGCGCGCATGACCGCCATGGAGAGCGCGTCGGGCAATGCCGGGGACATGATCGAAAAGTTGAGCATCAAGTACAACAGGGCCAGGCAGGCTGCCATTACGACCGAGCTCATGGAGGTCGTTAGCGGTGCAGAGGCCTTGAAGGGTTAACAGATTATCTTTAGAAGGAGTGAGCCTATGGAGATGGGGAGAATATCACAGGTTATTGGCGCGGTCGTTGACGTCACCTTCGATAAGGGTGACATGCCTGACATATATAACGCCCTGTTTGTATCAAACCCCTTCCTCTCAGACGAGGAAGACAACCTCGTGCTCGAGGTGGCGCAGCATCTCGGCGACAGGACCGTACGGTGCATCGCCATGGATTCCACCGACGGCCTCGTCAGGGGCATGCCGGTGAAGAATTCGGGCGCCCCCATTACCGTGCCGGTGGGCGACGCGGTTCTCGGCCGGATCCTCAACGTCGTTGGCAAGCCCGTGGACGAGGCAGGGCCGGTATCGACGGATAAACGCTATCCGATTCACCGCGAGCCCCCGAAGTTCACCGAGCAGAGCACATCCATCGAGTCATTCGAGACCGGCATCAAGGTCATCGACCTGCTCACCCCCTACATGAGGGGAGGCAAGATCGGCCTGTTCGGCGGAGCCGGCGTGGGCAAGACCGTGTTCATCATGGAGCTGATCCACAATGTGGCCATGAAGCACGGCGGCTACTCGGTGTTTTGCGGCGTGGGCGAGCGCACGAGAGAAGGCAACGACCTCTGGCTCGAGATGAAGGAATCCGGCGTTATCAGCAAGGCCGCCCTCATTTACGGCCAGATGAACGAGCCTCCGGGAGCCCGTGCGCGGGTGGGCCTCTCTGGTCTGGCGACCGCGGAGTACTTCCGTGACGAGCAGAACCAGGACGTGCTGCTCTTCATCGACAACATCTTCCGGTTCACCCAGGCAGGCATGGAGGTTTCCGCTCTGCTGGGCCGCATGCCCTCGGCCGTGGGATATCAGCCGACCCTGGGCACCGATATGGGCGAGCTGCAGGAGCGCATCACCACCACCACCAAGGGGTCCATCACCTCGGTTCAGGCCATCTACGTGCCTGCGGACGACCTTACCGACCCCGCTCCGGCCACCACATTCAGCCATCTGGACGCCACCACGGTTCTTTCGCGGCAGATCGTGGAGCTGGGCATCTACCCGGCGGTCGACCCGCTCGACTCCACCTCACGCATCCTCAACCCCAAGATCGTGGGCGAAGAACACTATCAGGTTGCGAGAAGCGTCCAGCAGATACTGCAGAAGTACAAGGAGCTCCAGGACATCATCGCGATCCTCGGGATGGACGAGCTCTCCGAAGACGATAAGCTCACGGTCTCCAGGGCGCGGAAAATCCAGAGGTTCCTCTCCCAGTCATTCAGCGTCGCCGAGCAGTTCACCGGTATGCCGGGCAAATATGTCGAGCTCAAGGACACCATCGAGGGCTTCAAGAAGATCGTTGAAGGCGAGATGGACGATCTGCCCGAGCAGGCATTCTACATGGTGGGGGCCATCGAAGAGGCGATCGAGAAGGCGAAGAAGCTTGCTGAAGACTAAGGGAGTCGCTAATCATGTCAGATGAACTGTACATGCAGCTCGATGTCGTAACCCCGGAAAAGTCGGTGCTCAGCCGCAAGGTGACCGAGGTTATAGCCCCGGGGAGCGCCGGCGAATTCGGAGTGCTGATCGGGCACACACCGTTTCTCACGACGCTTAAATCTGGCCAGGTCATTGCAAAGACCGAAGACAAGGATATCTATCTGGCAGTCGGCGGCGGATTCGCCGAGGTGATCTCGGATCGGGTGATCATCCTCGCCGAATCGGCAGTGCTCGCCGAAGACATCGACGAGCAGAAGGCCAAGGCGGATCTCGACCAGGCTCAGGACAAGCTCAAGGGCATGAACAAGGAAAACCCCGAGTACTCCAGATGGGAGAGCAAGGCCAGAGAGGCCGAGCTCAAGCTCAAGGTCCTGGAGAACTGGCGGGGCAAATCGTAATCAGGCAGGTTGACTTTTTGACAAAGGTGAAGGGGGACCGAGGCGGTCCCCCTTTTATTGCTCAAGCATTATTGACTCCCGGGGCAAATCGCTCTATAAACACACAATCGTCTCCATGCGCCCATAGCTCAGTTGGATAGAGCGTTGGACTACGAATCCAAAGGTCGCAGGTTCGAATCCTGCTGGGCGCAAGCCAACCTTTCGGGCTATTAGGATTGATAAGCAAGCAACATGTCGCACCGCTCGGGAGAAGGCAACTGGATCTCGCAGTCGTGGAGAGAAGTGTCCTCGGCATTGAGATGGTTTCCGGGTATGATAAGAAAGGGTGTGTTTTTGGCAGGGAGACAAACCAATTTCTCCTAAAAATGTTATGAAAAATATCCTGTCTCTATCAGATACTTTTTTCCTGATGCTCTAAGGCCTCAAAATTGATTATTCAATTTTTCCCGTTATAAATTCCTTCTATATAAGAAAATTTTTGTTGAATCATATTTACATTTAGGGTATGAGTACTTTCGGAAGCAACAAGAATGGAGATGCAACGTGTTTGACTACATCCCAGATTCAACATACTTCATGGGGGTTAGTCGCAAGGGGCTCTTCTTGATACCAGTAAAGACTGATCAATAGCGATAATCTATGAGTGAATAGTAAGGGCAAGGATCTTCGTAAAGGGTTGCAAGTACGTATCAAACGTGACACGAGGGGATAGACATGGTGAAGACGTTAGGGGACATCACTCAGGAACTCAGTGAAAAGGTATTGGCGCCGGCCAGGGCCGAAGCCGATGAGCTTGTTCAAAGCGCCAGGAAGCAGGCAGATGCCTTGGTAGCCGAGGCTAAGGCCGAAGCGGAAAAAATCAGGGCAGCCGCCAAGGCCGATGCAGAGAATGTCCGGAAGCAGATGCAAGTCGACATGGATACGGCTGCTAGAAACTTCATCATCATGGTCAAAGAGAAGCTCCAGACTGCTGTTGTGGCGCCCGTCGTGGAAGGCGAGATCAAGACCGCCCTTGGCGATACGGATTTCCTCAAGCGCATGATCGAGACTCTTCTGGCCGGGTTCGTCAAGAACCAGGGCCGTGAACAGCCGATTGAGATCCTCCTGCCCAAGAAGGATCAGGCAGAACTGGAAGCTTGGTTCAACGAGAAATTCAGGGAGAAGGCTGCCGGGGACCTGGTTGTGCAGTTCACCGACAAGATCACCTTCGGTTTCCTTATGGGTGCGAAGGGCCAGGGCGCCTATTTCAACTTCAGCTCCGGTCTCGTGGAGGCATTCTCGAATTTCTGCTCGCCGCGTTTCCGCAAACACTTCCTTGCCGGTGAGGAGTCGTAGGGGGCATGAGCAATTACTATTTCCTCATGTGTCTGCTCCCCGCATTGCCTGACACGCTGGGAGATAAAATGCCGATGAAAATCGGCGAGATAGCAGGCATCGTCGGGAGAAACGTCCATCCGGAAGATCTCGAGGCAGCCTGCGCGCTTCTCCACGGCACGGACGTCTTCAACTGGGAGCAGAAGGACCAGGGGCGAGACATCTTTCTGGAGGGGGGTCTCCTGTCGCGGCAGGACATAGCGGATAACATCAACCTCCCCAATTATATCCGTATCTTCCGCGAGGAAAGGGAGCGGGGCATCTATCGCCCTTACATCTACGATCGGCTCTGGGAGCTCTATTACAGCTATGCGTATGGCGTCGCGCAGCGATTCGAATGCCGCTTTTTGATCGACTACCTGTCTTGGGAGATAGAGCTTCGCTCGGCCTTGACAGCCATGCGGATCAGGGAGGAAGGCGGCGTTCTGGAGGATCACGCTATTCTGGATACCTTCCGCCCTCGTGATTTCTCCAATCTCATAACACAGCTCAAGAATCAGAGAGACCCTCTTGGGGCGGAACGGTACCTGGATGAGGAACGCCTGCGGCAGATCAGTCGATGCGAAGGAATAGCGCCCTTCTCCATCGATGCCCTGCTCGCATACGTTGCGCGTGCGGCGATCTACTCCCGCTGGGAAGCGATCACCCAGGATTTCGATATAGAGACATATCTGTGGCACGGAGGCTCGATGTGAATGGTCCAACACACGGTCGGATTGTAGCGGTAAACGGTCCTCTCGTTACCTGCGAGGTGGATGAAGGCCGGGAGGTTCTCCAGAACGAGGTTGCCTATGTGGAGGTCGGCGGGGTGCGCCTGAAGTCTGAGGTCATCCGGATCCGAGGCAGGCAGATCGATCTGCAGGTCTTCGAAAGCACCACGGGATTGAAGGTCGGCGATAGCGCAGAATTTTCCGGTGAACTGCTCGCGGCGACACTGGGCCCCGGTATGCTGGGCATGATCTACGACGGTCTGCAGAACCCCCTCGGAGAGCTGGAAAACGACCAGGGATTCTTCCTGAGGCGCGGGCAGTACCTTCCTTCTCTGGATCAGAAAAGGCTCTGGGATTTCGAGCCTATGGTCCAAGCCGGGGCACAGGTACGGGCTGGGCAGTACCTGGGCAAGGTGACGGAAGGCATTTTCCCGCATCCCATCATGGTGCCGCTCGTACTTCTGGGGACCTGGGAGGTAAAGGAGATCAGGTCTGCCGGGCAGTACACGGTAAACGACACCGTGGCGATCCTCAAAAGCATCGATTCGCAAACCCAGCAGGAAGTCAATGTGACGCTCAAGCAGGAGTGGCCCGTCAAGCGGCCCATGCGTATCTATGAAGAGCGCCTGCTGCCGGACACCCAGCTCCTGACGCAATGCCGCCTGATCGACATCTTCTTCCCACTGTCGGAGGGCGGAACTGCCTGTATCCCCGGTCCCTTCGGCGCAGGCAAGACCGTCTTGCAGCAGATTATCTCTCGGTACGCCGAGACGGACATCGTGATCATCGTGGCCTGCGGTGAACGGGCCGGAGAGGTTGTGGAAACGATTCGCGAGTTTCCGTTGCTGGAAGACCCGAAAACCGGCAAGTCACTGATGGACCGCACAGTCATCATCTGCAACACCTCGTCCATGCCCGTGGCTGCCCGTGAAGCATCCATCTATACGGGCATAACGCTCGGAGAATACTACCGGCAGCTGGGCCTCAAGGTACTGCTGCTGGCGGACAGCACCTCCAGGTGGGCGCAGGCGCTGCGTGAGACATCGGCCAGAATGGAAGAGATTCCCGGCGAAGAGGCGTTCCCGGCCTATCTGGAAAGCCGTATCGCCGCAGTCTATGAACGCGCGGGGAAGGTCCGCCTGAACACCGGCGAGACCGGTTCGCTGACCTTGATCGGAACGGTTTCTCCAGCGGGCGGCAACTTCGAAGAGCCAGTGACTCAGAACACGCTCAAGGTTGTTGGAGCCTTCTATGGGCTGTCTCGGGCCCGGTCCGACCAGCGCAGGTACCCGGCTATCGACCCCCTGATATCCTGGAGCCTCTACATCGAGCAGATGCAGGCGTCGCTCAATACGCGCCACGAGAACTGGGTCGATCTCGTGAAAAAGGCCCACAACACGATCTTCAAGGGCAATGAAGTCCGCCAGATGATGCTGGTTGTCGGCGAAGAGGGCATGGGACTGGACGACCTGGTCGTCTATCTCAAGTCGGAGATCATCGATGCCGTCTGCCTGCAGCAGGATTCATTCGATAAGGTCGATCAGGCCACGTCGAGGGAGCGACAGATATCCGACTTCCTGCTGCTCATGGAGATGGTGGACCATCCCTTCGTGTTTGAGTCCAAGGAGCAGGCGAAGGCCCAGATGACCCACCTGCAGAACCTGTTCTTCCAGTTGAAATACTGTCCCTTTGAAGGGGATGACTACCGGCGTTACCGGTCGGAAATTGAGTCCATTCTTAATGGCAAAGGAGTTAGTCATCCATGATTATGGAACATTCCAGAATCGTCCGCGTTCAGGGTGATATCATTGCGGTGCCTGCAACCGACATCGCATATGGTGAACTGGCTACTGTCAGGAGCCGCAGGGGCGTATCCCTGGCCCAGGTCATACGCCTGCGGGGAGGAGAGGTCTTTCTGCAGGTATTTGCCGGATCTCGCGGTGTTTCCACCGGCGATACGGTCCGATTCCTCGGTCACCCCATGCAGGTGGCATTCGGCGACGCACTGCTGGGACGGATCTTCAACGGATCGGGTGAACCCATCGACAAGGGCCCAAATCTCCATGCGTTGCCCCGCATAAGCATCGGGGGACCATCGGTCAACCCGGTAAGGCGCGTAATTCCCCGGGGGTTCATCGAGACACGGGTTCCCATGGTCGATGTGTTCAACCCGCTTGTGGAAAGCCAGAAACTGCCCATTTTCGCCGCAGCAGGCGAGCCCTATAACGAGCTTCTCGCCCGCATCGGCATGCGCGCCAACGCCGACGTGGTCATCCTGGGCGGCATCGGCCTCAAGCACGACGAATACCTGAAATTCCGGATCGCCTTCGAACAGGCGGGTGTGCTGTCCCGGACGATCATGTTCGTCCACACCGCATCCGACCCTGTGGTGGAACGGCTGCTGGTTCCCGACATGGCTCTCGCCGTGGCAGAGCAGTTCGGTGTGCAAGGCAAGCGAGTGCTGGTATTGCTTACCGACATGACCTCATTTGCCGACGCATTGAAGGAGATTGCCATCTCCATGGACCAGGTTCCTTCGAACCTCGGCTATCCGGGTTCGCTGTACAGCGATCTTGCATCGCGCTACGAAAAGGCCGTTGACTTCGATGGTGCGGGCAGCATCACGATCCTGGCCGTTACTTCCATGCCGGGCGACGACGTGACGCACCCTGTTCCTGACAACACGGGGTACATCACCGAAGGTCAGTTCTATCTGCGCAACGGGGTCATCGAGCCCTTCGGGTCGCTGTCGCGTCTGAAGCAGCTCGTCATCGGCAAGGTTACGAGGGCCGACCACGGCTACATCATGAACAGCATGATCCGCCTGTTCGCCCGCAGCCGCGAGGTGGAACAGAAGCTGGCCATGGGTTTCGACAAGACGCCCGACGACGAACGCTATCTCAAGTATGGGCGTTTGTTCTATGAGCGGTTCATGGATTTGAATGTCGATCTGGGCATCAACGACGCTCTCGACTTGGGATGGAAGACACTGGCAGAGTGCTTCCGGCCAGACGAAGTGGAGATCAAGCAGGAGTTCATAGACAAGCATTGGCCGGCCTGATGGACCGGAGGGAATGACCATGGCGGAACGCATCAAACTGAACAAGATATCGCTTCGGAGCCAGAAGCAGAAGCTTGCCATGTATCAGCGGTTCCTCCCGGCGTTGGAGGCGAGAAAGCAGCAGCTCATGATGCAGCTGGCTGCTGTGCGCGCTCAGATCACGGAACAGGAAGCCCGGCTGCAGGAGCTCCTTGACGAGATCAGGACATGGGGGGCCCTGTACGGGGTGATGGGCCCGATGCTGAGGTACTTCATCGAGGTCAGAGAGATCAAATCGTCAGTCGTGAACGTAGCAGGGCTCAAGGTACCGAGGTTCCACGGCATTACATTCAACGATCCATCATACAGCTATTTCGCCACGCCGCCGAGCTTCGATCAGGTTCTGCTAAGGAGCCGCGAGGCTATCGAGTGCCGCGAGGCCATTCGCATGCTCGTAGAGGGAGAAAAGGTCCTCTTCGAGGGATTTCGCAAGACGAGTCAGCGCATCAACCTGTACGAGCAGCGCCTGATTCCCGAATGCCGGGAGGCGATCCGCAAGATCGTGGTCTATCTTCAGGACCAGCAGGCGGCGGGAGTCGGGGTGGCCAAGGTGGCAAAGCGCCTGGCAGAAGCTGCAATGCTCGAAGAAGCAGGTGCTTAGGGCGGTACGGGTATACATGCGTTCGGGCATATAGATAAGGAGCAGGGACGTGGCCATAGTTAAGATGATGAAGGTATTCATTGTCGGACCTGTCGATGACCAGGTGGAAACCATCCATCTTCTCCAGTCACTGGGTGTGGTGCACGTGGAGCCGGCTTCAGAGATGGCAGATGAATACGAGAAGAAGAACAGCGCCGTTCTTTCCCAGGTCCAGAGGCTTAACAGGATCATAGAGGAGTTGGCCCGCTTCAAGGGCCGGACGGCCGTTACCCCGATCGCTGTTGCCGATGAAGAGCTGACAGCCTATGCGGAAGAGAAGCTCCAGGCTTTTCAGGACAGGGATCTGCGGGTCCAATCGCTCCAGAGGATGATAGCCGAGCTGAGGCCATGGGGGAACTTCGATCTTGCACATATCCGTGCCCTCGAGGCTTCGGGAGTACACATCCGCAGATATCGCATGGACGCAAAGAAGTTTGAAGACTTCCAACCTCCTGAAAATGTGATGATCGAGGTGGCCGATCGCAAGAGAGAGGTGCTGTTTTACACACTGAGCTTCGATGAGCCGCAGGAAATACCCAATGCCACCATGCTGAGCTGGCCTGAGAAAGGACTCGACGATGCCGAGGCGGAGCTCGGCAGATGTAAGGAGCAGATAGAGTCGCTCTCTGCGGAATTGGCCAGCATCGCCGAGCGCGCAGAGGCTATCAAGAAGCATTGGATAGCCGCCCTCAATGAGGTGGCCTTTACCGGTACGATGGCCACTCTGCACCGGGATCCCCATCTTTTCGGACTGCAGGGTTGGATTCCCCGGGATCAGGAGCCGACTCTCCACAAGAAACTCGAAGAAAGCAAGCTGCCGCTGCATGTCGTGACCCGCGAGCCGTTCGAAGAGGAGGAGCCTCCGATTCTGATACGCAACAACTGGTTTGTCCAACGCATTCTGCCGCTGCAAAGCCTTTACGGCTTCCCCAAGTATCGCCACCTGGATCCCTCGCCATTCTTTGCTTTCTTCATGGTGATGTTTTTCGGGATCTGCCTGGGTGATGCCGGCTATGGCCTCATGCTCTATCTGATCGGCTATCTCATGGGAAGGAAGTGGGGCGGCAGGACGGAGATAATGGACTTGGTGGTAAGGCTCATCAAGGCCTTTGGCGTTGCAGCGATTATCATGGGGGCCCTGACCGGTTCCGTGTTCGGGTATGGTTTTGAAGACCGGAGTTGGATCCTTCTGGACCTCGACGTGAACGCCGGCAACCCTATGGTCCTGTTCTATATTTCTCTTGGACTGGGCGTTATCCATCTGACTCTGTCATATCTGATGGGCATTGCTCAGGCTGCTTATTTCCATGAAAAAATGCAGAAATTGGGCGTCATGTTTGTCCTATGGGGTGGCGCACTTCTGATTGCACGCAGCATCTGGTTCGGAGCCCCTGACATGATGTTGAATCTCCCGCTGTATTATGGCGGCATAGGACTCCTGGCCTTTGGAATACTCCTGACGCTCCTGTTTCCGAATGACAGCAAGAAATGGGCGGCAAGGCTGGGTGTGGGGCTCTGGAACGTCTACGGCCTCACGGGCCTGGTAGGGGATCTCCTGTCATATGCCCGTCTCTTCGGGCTCGGCATCGCCACCGGGTCGGTCGCAGCCGTCATGAATCAGCTTGCGGGCATGGCGTACGAGGGTTTGGGCCCGGTCATAGGGGGACCGTTTGCGCTTATCATTATTATTTTTGGACATGCCTTCAACCTCGCGCTGGGGATTCTGGGCAGCACCGTTCATTCTGCCCGTATGCATTTCGTAGAGTCCTTCAAGAACTTTTTCGAAGGTGGGGGAATCGAATACAAACCATTCAAGATCGAAAGGGGTTCTTTATGAGCAACAAGGGAACATGGATATTTGGAACGGGGGTTTTGACACTGTTGCTGGTTTGCCTGGTTTCTCCGGCTTTTGCTCAGGCTGAGGTGGTTGCTGCCGATATAAGCCCGATGATCGCGAAGATCTTCATCGGTTTGGGCTTGTCATTGGGCCTTGCCGGGTCGGCCGTTGGTCTCTCCATAGCTTTCCAGGCACTGCTGGGTGGAGGATCCGAGAACTTCTACAAAAATATCGCTGTGGCCCTGATGCCTTCTTCCCAGGGAATCTACGCCATCGTGGTCCTGTTCACGAATATGGACGCGATGACTACAGACCCGTATACGGCTGCCGGGAAGGGTGCCATCATGGGGCTTGCCATGTTCCTGAGCGCCTGGTACCAGGGCGTGGTATGCGCGGCAGGCATCCGCAGCATCCTCGAGGGCCGGAACACATTGGCCAACGCACTCGTATCGGGCGCCATGCCTGAGACATATGCGGTGTTCGCGCTGGTCATGACCTTTATCATGAAGTAGAGATGAGGATCATATCGGCATACATGCGTGTATTATGATCAGAATATTCCTCAGGGAGCCGAAAGACCTTTCGAGGGCCTCTTTGATGAGCCTGCGCATTTCAGCGATCTTGGAGACCGAGCAACGTTTCGGCTCCCTGAAGGGTAAAAATAATCCTGTGTCTTGTAATTTTCCTTTACGTCATAATTTATCCGTTTTGTATGGAGAATAGGTTCTCTTGGAAGTACCTGGATTACTCGAGAGGTTTTTGTTCCCACAATAGATTTTTGTAATGGCAATATGCAGTGACATCTTGAGAGATCACACGGAATAGACCGGCGTGATTGCCTGCTCCGATAGCTTCTGCACAAGGGTATCGAACCTCCGCAGGAGCCGGCATCGCACTCAAAGAACCTTACAGACGTGAATCAAGCAGGGCGGTGTCAGACGACTGAGTGAATATGGGTTCTGTTTTCCAGCAGAAACCCCAATGCCAGAAAAACGAGCACAACATGCCGGTGCCAGCCGGTCCATGTTCTTCCTTCGTGATGAAGAAGTCTCAGGTCGTGAATCATGGTGTTCCTGCAGGCCAGAGCGTCCCGGCATGCTGCTGTTGCACGCGCGATATCCTCCAAGCCGAACCCTGTGGGGTGATTGCCCAGATAATACCGGTATCCGTTTGCGGCTCCTCGAGACACGCCAGGCCGGCGGACAAGCCAGACAGGCTCGTGGAGAACACCTTCCCGGTATCCTTCGGCGGGCCATACCCGAACAGATTGTAACCGGGATGATGTATCCGAGGACGTTCCGCTGCCGGCCGTGTGGGTATCAACAGTCACCTTCCCCGACCATATGGCTTCCTCGCTGGCCGAGACGGGAGGCGTGTCGGCATCCAGGATTCGATGGCGCTTTCTCGGCCTTCCCCTCCCTCGCTTCTTGGGCTTGTATTCTCTCAAAACAGGCCGCTTTGTGAAGAACGTAGTCTCCGGCGGGATTTCCAGAATATAGCGCAGGCCGCGAACATCGAGCGCATCTCTGAATGCCGCGATTCTGCCGATGGAGGCACCGGCGGTTACCATGGACATTCCCAGCTGATGGTGTACAGCGAGATCCACCTGCGAGATCGCAAGCTCCCACCTCTCTTGATGGCGGATACGCGCGGGGATCCCTACCTTTTGTCTCAGGTGTCGGAATTCCTCGTTTCGCGGCCTGGCCCAGAATGTGGGCACATAAAGGTCCATGGCCCAGGGAAAGGCCAGACCGGGCACTGCATACACACTCTCGGCGGCTGTCTGGCTGCTGATCATGCGGCCGGTTTCATCATTGTACTGCCGCGCCACGCACACACTGTGATTGCCTCGTTTAGGGAAAATAGTCTGCCCGATAACCAGAACTCCTTCACGGCCGGAGAAGAGATCGACCATGCGTTCGCGGTAGGCCTGCAGCACACCGTGATGATCCCAGACCGCCCGATTGAGCAGGCGCTGGAGTGATCGTGCCGGTACCCCCAGCCGTTGCGCCATGGGTTCCACTGATTTCCGGCCGCCCTCAGTCAGAAGCCCCTGGATATATCGGGCGGCAAGCATCCGGGCTTCGGCGCGGCCGAAGAACCTTCCATACGGAGCAAGATATGTCTCGATATCGGAAAGGCAGGGGGTTCCTCCCATGAACTTTCATGTATCACAGCTGAAAAAAAATACCACGCAATAAGTGTCGTAGTAGCATGTAATTGATTATAATGATAATATTAATAGAAATATACAATACTTACGACTTGACATTTTATGATTACGCACTATTGTAGGACTGACACGTATTGACACGAGCGGAACCATTATGCTTGGGATTGAATAGTTCTTTTGTGTTTTGCAACAGAAGAGAACAATACACCCAAGAGGAAGCGCAAACCATGAAGATGTTCGTTGCATTCGATGACACCGATAACATTGATTCCGAGATCGGCACTGGAAAACTTACCCGGTGGTTCGAAAAGGAGCTGCCGGAAGGCTGCCGCCTGTGGGGCGTGGTGAGACAGCAGCTGCCGGTTATGGACGAGATCCCGTACACATCGCACAACTCTTCGGCGTGCGCCATTATCGACGCCCCGAATCAGTCGGTCGTTGCCGAGCTGATAAACCGCGCCGTCGATCATGTGCTGAAGCACTGCGCTGTCGGGAGCGATCCCGGCGTCTGCGTCGCATGTGAAGACGACCCTGCTCTCGCCGGGCTCATGGAGTTCGGCCTCAAGTGCTCGAGGCAGCTGGTAACACAGAAAGAGGCCATGAATGCCTGTGCAGGCGTTCACCTCTCCGGCCACGGCGGCACCAATGACGGCATTATCGGCGCAGCGGCGGCAGTGGGGTTGTGCGCGTACGGCAGAAGCGGCCGGTTCATCGAATTCGGCAGGCTGCGCGATTTCCCCCCGCTGGTGAGCGTTTCCGAGCTGGAAGCCCACGGCATAATGGTGATCTCGGCCGACCGGGAGGCGCTGACTCCGGCGCCGCAGGACATTGTCGACACCCAAGGCTGGCTCAGGCCGCGATTGTGGGACGGCAGGGTGCTGCTCCCGGTCATCAAAAACGGCGGCCAAACGTGGGAAACACTGGCCAAAAAGCACAGGAAAAAGGAGGATTGAGCAATGGCAGGCGTAATCTTTTACCGCGAACGGAGAAAGATTGCCGAGGGCGAGAAAAAGCCCCGGTACCATCTGGTGGCGTCAGCGGGTGCGGATCTGAAAATCCATGCCAGGCACGTTCGGAAGAGCGAGCTCGAGCAGATCGCCCGGAAGATGGATGCAGAGCTCGTAGAGCTCACCGGCGGCGAAAAGAAGATGAAGTAATCAATGCCCGGCCACTTCCGGGCTGTCAGGGCCTTCCGCATGGACCGCTTCATGCGGAAGGTTTTCTTTTTTGTTCCCAGCCGGGCCGTTTCGTAAGGCAATCCCACTATTTTTTCTGAAACATCCTCAAACTGTTTGACACACGCCGGGCGCGGGCTATTTTTATTATGTATCACCATGTACGCGCTGTCGCTCCCGGGCAAAAACTCACAAAGGAGGGATCAGAATCATGGCAGGAAAGATATTTTATCGTGAACGGCGCAAAGTGAAGGAAGAGGAAAAAATGCCCCGCTTCAATCTGGTTGCAGTCGCAGGTGTCGATCTGAAGATCTTTGCCAAACACATGCGAAAGAGCGAGCTGGAGCATATCGCATCCGAGCTCGGTGCGGAGCTGATCGCTCTCAAACGCGGCGAAAAGCATGACGAAGAAGTAGAAGTCTAGAACAGCCCGAACGATACACGGCACACGAAGGAGAACCCATGGCACTGATACGCGAGAAGGATGGAAAGAGACTCCATGTGAAGAGCAAGCTCATGGGTGAGAGTCTCATCAGCAAGGATCTGCTCAAGAGAATGAAACTGGCGCCTCAGACCAGGTTGTTTCCCGAGGTCGACATACTCAAGATAGGCGGCCAGTCCATATGCGACCGGGGCATCAAGGCTCTGCCGTCTGTCGTCAAGGAGATCGCAGCGAACAAAGACAGCTACAAGATCCTCGTCACTGCAGGCGGCGGGACGAGGAGCCGCCATATCTACAGCATCGGCCTCGAGCTCGGCATGCCCACCGGCATCATCGCCAAATTCGGCAGCAGCATATCCGAGCAGAACGCACTGCTGCTCGCCACACTGCTTTCTCCCTGGGGGGGGGTGAAAATCGGGCACGACGATGTGGTCAAGCTCCATACATATTTTGCCACCGGCTGCATTCCCATCATGCACGGCATGCCGCCGTACGACTACTTTGCAGTCCCGGTCAAGGGGAGGATTCCCCCTCACCGCACAGACGTCGGTACCATCATTCTCGCCGATCTCATCGGAGCCAGGTCGTGCATATTCGTCAAGGACGAGAACGGTCTCTACACAGACGACCCGAAAAAGAACCCGGATGCGGATTTCATCAACGAGATCGGTGCGCGGGAACTTATGGAGAGAGACCTGGTGGATCTGATCATCGAGCGGCCCTGCATTGATATTCTTCAGACGAGCGAGGTGATAGACAAGATCCAGATCATAAATGGGATGGAAGAGGGGAACATCACCCGGGCCCTGGCAGGAGAGCACGTCGGCACCATAATTTATAAAGAATGATGCGGTTGCAGTGATCAGGACGTCGCTGTGGGGCCGGAAGTGTTTCCGCTGTGATGATCCCTTCGCGGATATGGTGCGGTATTCTTCCCGCAAGAGTCGAATGATATCCTTCACCCCTTTTCTGCAGGCTGATTGCGGCTTTTCTGCGTGACTGTGTCCCCTGCCGCGCTCCCGGTGGCTGTATGACCGAAAGAGAATCTTCCAGCTGCAAGCCCGGAAAGATGAGAGAGGTTCTCTCGTCCTGGATCGAGAGGACGAGGTCGTCACCCGTGGTAGATCGGTTCAGAAAGCGGCATCCCGCACTGTCCGAGTTCATCGAGAGAAGATTTTCACCTCATGTATACTTGGGCCTCTACCTGACGGTGGGCCTGCTTTTCAGTGCTTTGTTCATATGGATATTCGTGAGCATAACGGACGAGGTTCTGGAATACGACACCCTGGTGGCGATCGATCACCGACTGACCGCCCATATCGACTCCATCCGGTTTCCTCTGGCCGACAAGGTGATGGGCTTCGTGACGCTCCTGGGCGGCGGGCACGTGCTGACGCCGATGGTGCTCGGGATTGCGGCTGTTCTCCTTTGGGCGCGGAAATACATTCTCGCCGCGGGCTTTCTCATTGCAAACGCGGGAGGATCACTCCTCGTTGTCGTATTGAAGGTGGTGATCCGTCGCGACAGACCCTTTATGGAATACACCCGGTTCGACGCCGCCGGGTTCAGTTATCCGAGCGGACACGCCATGATGGCCGTCATATTTTACGGAATGCTGGCCTATCTCCTCATCAGGGCCGTGCACATGGAAAGGCTGCGGGTCGCCATCGTGTGCGTAACGGTGTTCGTCATTCTGGTGATCGGGCTCAGCAGGGTCTACCTCGGGGTTCACTACATCAGCGACGTGGCTGCAGGCTTTGCAGGAGGCCTGTTCTGGCTGAGCATCTGCATAACCGGGCTCGAGGTATACCGGGCCAAAACAGGAGAAAGGACCGGAGCCGATACCGGAATGCCCGATTAGCCCTCCTGTCCGATGTTTTCCGCTCTGCCCGGCCTTTTCCTCAATCCGATGCCGCACACAAACCATTCGCTCCATGGCTGTTCCGGCAGCAGAGGCTGATCGCACTTCGCAGGAAAAAACCCTGCTGCCGGATTGAGGCAGGTGCTCCACCGTCATCTGATTACGTGTCACAGTCCAAAGCTCTGCAGGCACATCACCGATCAGAGCGGTCTCCATGGTCAATCCTTGCACTGGTCTGGCAGCGTGATGTTTTCGCACGGGGCTGACCGATCCGGCAGGCAGGGGCGCAGAGGCTGGATGAGGATCCCGCCGGCGCTTCACGCCCGGCCGTCAAGACATCCCAATTCCGCCGGTCTCGGGCGTCTAACCCCTGCGCTCGATCCCTGCCCAGAATCTGTCCTCGAGGTCCTTCTTCCGCATCTTGCCGTCAATGTGGCGGGGAAGGGCATCGACTATCTCCACATACCGGGGGACCTTGAACCCCTGGAGGCTCTGCTGCTTGCAGAAGTCGATGATCTCATCGGCGCAGACACTCTGGCCGTCCTTGAGCTGCACGATGGCTGCAGGGACCTCTCCCAACTCCTTGTGCGGATAGCGGATGACCGCCACGTCCAGGACCTTGGCGTGGCGTTTGATGGCGGTCTCGATCTCATTGGGAAAAATGTTCACCCCACCGGTGATGATCATTTCCTTGTTTCTCCCCGTGAGGTAGAGGAACCCGTCCTCGTCCATATGGCCCGTGAGGCCGTCGTCGAACCAGGCGGTCCCGTCGATGATCTGAAAGGCCCTGCCTGCCTGCTCGGATGACCCCACATAGTCGAGATTGAGTGTGGTCAGGCTCCGGGTCATGACCTGACCGTCCTTGCCGGGTGTGCACCAGCATCCGGCATCTTTGTCGAAAATCCTGGTCAGCGCGCAGCGCATTTTCCCCACGCTCTCATAACGTTTAGGATTTTCCTCATAGTCCTTGGGCAGAAGCACGGTCGCCACCGCGGTCTCAGAAGAGCCGTAGAACTCGGTGAAGACATTTTTATGGCAGCCCCGGGAGCGGAAATACTCGTTCGCGGCCTTCTTCAGCTCCGGAGTGGCGGGTGCTGCGGCGCAGATGAGAGTGTGCATGGTGCTCAGGTCATAGCGGTTCTTTATCTCATCGGGCAGGCTCAGGATCTTTTCCAGCATGGCGGGCACCACGAATACCCAGTTGATGCGCTCTTTCTCGATGAGGCGGAGAAATTCGCATGGGTCGAACTTTTTCATGATCACACCCGTGCCGCCCAGCAGGATGAAGGGCACCCATGCGGCAATAGTGCCCGCATGGTAGAGAGGGCCCGGGATGAGACAGCGCATGTTCTTCGTGACAGGATCGGAGATCTCGGTGCCGCCGAAATAGTACATGAAACTGAACTGGAGAACCATGAACCGCAGATATTCTTCCAGAGTGACATCGGGCGGGACGGCGAGGTCGCTGAAGGCATAGCCGATGCTGTCGAAGTAGTTCACATTCTTGGGTGTGCCCGTTGTGCCTCCGGTGTAGGGGTTGAGCGCCACGATAAAGCGGATATCGGGCATGCCCCCGGACGATTGCCTGATCAGGTCTTCATAGGAGATCATGCCCTCAGGGGCGCTGCTTCCTGTTACGATACAGTGCTCAACCGTGGGGATGCGATCCCTGATCGCCAGCACCTCCGGCACGAACTCGCTGCTCAGAATCAGCGCCCTGGCCCGGGTGGCGTTGATCGCATCGATGAGGTCCTCGCGTCCCATGTGCCAGTTGAGAAAGGGCATGGGGCACCCGATCAGGGAGCAGGCGAAGAATGCCTCGAAGAACTCGTTTCCGTTGTAGAGCAGCTCCGCACAGCGGTCTTTGGGCCTGAGGCCGAGCGACTGCATGCCGTTTGCCAGCCGCATGATCCTGGCCTTCATGTCCGCATAGGTGTACCTTCGTGTTTCCGAGATGAGCGCCTCGCGGTCTCCGAACACCTCCCACAGCGATACGAGAAAGTGGGGTGCGAGGTTCTCGAGCCTGAAGGAAAGGAGGGACCGCAGTGTACGCAGATGCCCGGCCTTGCTTCCGGTGTTCAGGAGGATGCGCAGCGTGCTCAGCCCGCCCCACTGCTTGAAAAATGTTCGCAGCAGACCTCTGGCCTGCTCCATGGAGGCGAGCGAGGGCAGGGCCCTGATAACCTGTCCGAATCCCTTCTTCTGCATGGAATAAACCTCCCCGTGGAGTGAGAACACTATCGGGAAATATTTCGCCGTCTGGAAAAAAGACCGGCTCTTCCCGATACACAACAGCGTTTCAAATATGGAGCGGCCTGTGGCTCCGGCACAGATCCAAGGGTAAATCCGGGCACATGAAATACCGGATCCTGCCCGGATGATGACATGAGTCAGCCCCCGGCCTGGGAGAGAGCACCAACTCGATTACAAAATAATATAGTACTAATATAATACAATAAGCTCAATATCAATGGTAAATTGGCCCTTCAACGGGGGCCCGCGGCCGGTACATGCAGCGCCCCCGTTTCCCGGGAAGACGTGTCACTCCTGCATATTATTTGGAGGCATGTTCGGATGAATCGGATAGATACCTCTTGCGGAGCTCCTTTTTGTCTATCTTGCCTACGCTGGTCTTGGGGATGGCCTCCACGATCTCGTAGGAGTCGGGGATTCCGTATCTGGGGATCTTCCCGTCCATGGCGCATTTTTTCATGAAGCTTCTGAGCACCTCTTCGTTGATCCCGGCACCGATGAACTCGGGCTTCAAGGTCACGAGCATCTTGGGCCGCTCCCCCCACTTGGGGTCTGGAACGCCGATGGCGGCGGCTTCGGCGACGGCCTCGTGCATGCTCATGGTGTTTTCCAGGTCGAGCGATGATATCCACTCGCCGCCGGTCTTGATCACGTCCTTGAGCCGGTCCGTGATCTGGATGTAGCCCTGCTCGTCGATGTGCGCCACGTCACCGGTATGGAGCCAGCCGTCGCGCCAGAGCTCCTGCGAGCGCTCAGGGTCCTTGAAGTAGCCTTCGGTGGCCCAGGGCGAACGGATGACGATTTCCCCGGTGCTCTCGCCGTCGTGGGGCAGGAATCTGCCTTGAGAGTCCGCAATCTCCACCTGCACGAGCGGTATGGGGAGGCCTGTCCTGATGACGACATCGCTCTTCTTCTCGTTGTCCCAGGAGAGCATGTGGGGCTTGAGGTTGGCCACGCTGATGACCGGGCATGTCTCGGACATGCCGTAGCCCGCCATTATCCTGATCCCCAGATCGAGCGCGGATCTGGCGAGTCCCTTGGACAGCCGTGCGCCCCCGATGATCACCTTCCAGCTCGTGAGGTCGACCTTTTTCGCCACCGGGCTCTCAACCAGCATCTGCAGGATCGTGGGCACGCAGTGCGAGATGGTGACCTTCTCCCCCAGGATGAGCTTCAGCAGCATCTCGGGCTCGTATTTGCCCGGATAGACCTGCTTCACCCCCATCATGGTGGCGAGATAGGGAAAGCCCCAGGCATGGACATGGAACATCGGCGTGATGGGCATGTAGACATCGATGGAGGAAAACCGCATGGGTGTCTCATGGCAGCCGAACATGATGCCTATGCTCATGGTATGGAGCACCAGCTGCCGGTGAGTGAACATCACCCCCTTGGGCAGGCCGGTCGTTCCGGTGGTGTAGAAGGTGGTGGCCTTGGTGTCTTCAGGAACATCCGGGAAGTCGTACAGTGGCGATGCCTTGGCAAGCAGGTCTTCGTACTCGCCGTCGATGTCTGACGCGGCCTGGAGCCGGTCCTGATCTTCTGTGATGAGGACGACCTTTTCGACATTGCCGAGCCTGTCTCTCACCGAGTCGAGCAGAGGAAGGAAATCTTCATGGACAATAACCACGCGAGCCTCCGAGTGATTGACCGTGTACTCGATCTGCTCGGGCGAGAGCCGCCAGTTCACCGTGAACAGGACAGCTCCCATCATGGGTATGGCAAAGTAGCACTCGAGGTAGCGGTGAGAGTCGTAGTCCAGAACCGAAACCGTGTGACCCGGTTTCACCCCGAGCGACGACAGGGCGCTTGCGAGCCGGTTGATACGGGTTATGAGATCGCGGTAGGTGTAGCGTACCCTGTCACGGTAGACGATCTCCTGATCCGGCGCCGTATTGCGGGCTGTGAGCAGAAGATGTTTTATGTTCAACTGATACCGGTATGTCTCTCCTGTACGATGCACTTGCGCGTTCATAGTCCCCTCCTTTTCTATGGAATCGTATCAAACATAGTCCATAGATCGTGCAAAGGGCTCGCGCGCGCAATCGGGAACCGGCCGGTTCTTCTGTACCGGGATCGTGGAAAATTCTGTAGGGAGATGACCTACTTTCGGGTTTTCTCTTGGGGTATGTGATCTTCTTCCACCCATTTCATGGCGTAGCGGAGGAGCTCGGTCGCATTTTTTATTCCGAGCTTGTCCTTGATGCGCTCCCGATAGGTTCCGATGGTCTTCGCGCTCAGGTTGAGCCGGTCTGCGATTTCGCTCAGGCCCAACCCCTCGCCGATGAGCCGGAACACCTCCAGCTCGCGGTCGGTCAGGGCATGGACGGGTGATTCCAGGGTGGAGTGCTGGCCTTCCACAAAACGCGTCAGCAGGCTGTCGGTCACGTCTCTGCTTGCGTAGATCCTGCCCTGAAGGACCTGGCGTATGGCGTCGATGACCGACTCGGAGGCCTCCTGCTTCATGATGTATCCCCTGGCGCCTGCCCGCAGCGAGCGCTCGGCATAGAGCGATTCCTCGTGCATGGAGATCACGAGCATGGGAAGCGTGCGGTAGAATCTGTGGAGGTCCTTGATGAGGTCGATGCCGCTCATGTTCTTCAGGGTGATGTCCACGATCACCAGATCGGGAGCAAGGCGCTCAACGCATGTTAGGGCGCTGTGATAGTCCTCGGCCTCGCCGCAGACCTCGAGATCGTGCTCCTGGTTGATCAACTGGGCCAGGCCGTGCCGAAAAATGGGATGATCGTCGACGATGAGGATGGTGCGCCTGGTTTTCACGGTTCGTCCTGTCCTTTCTCGAGTCCGCTTTTCCCGTGCGCGTCGAAGAGACAGCTGACGACCGTTCCCCCCTGCTCACCGGGGTGCACCCGCAGGTTCGCGCCGATCATCCGCGCCCGGTAGTTCATGATGCGGAGCCCCATGCCCTTAGGCTGGGCACACGGGTCCATGCCCCTGCCGTTGTCGCGCACATTCAGCCGCACAAAACCCTGCTCTTCCAGGAGCTCCACCTCGATCCGGTCGGCGCGTCCATGCTCCACGGCGTTGCGGATGGACTCCTTAGCGATATAGTACAGGTTGGTCGCCCGCGTGGTATCGGTCACCGGCATCCGGGTCGGGCAGGTGAAGGTGCATGATATGCCGAACATCGACTCCGCGGACGAGGCCAGTTCGCTCAGGGCGTGCTCGAGCCCGTTGGCCACAAGGTGGACCGGGCACAAGCCCCGTGCGAGCCGTCTCGTCTTGACGATGGCCTCCTTTACCAGGGAATAGATCTCGCCGGCATACTGCGCGTCCTGAAGAGATCTTTTTTCCAGGTTTTTTCTGAGCACCTTGGTCATGACCTCGATGCCCACCAAGTGCTGCCCCAGGTCGTCGTGGAGCTCCTGGCCGATCTTCTGACGCTCGCGCTCCGATATGTCGAGGATCTCTTTTTCGAGTTGCTTGCGCTCGGTGATATCGAGCATGGACGCAACACTGAGTTTGGTGCCCGGGATGACGGCGATAGTCATGAAGATATCCCTGAGCTCTCCGTTTTTCGTGATGATTCTGAACTCGTAGTTCCGCGGGGCCGCTTCCGGGTCCTTTCTCCGCTCGACATGATACTTCAGGAGCCGGGCGATGTCCTCCTCGGCCACATAGCGCGTCCAGGGTCTGCCTACGATCTCGTCCCGAGTGTAGCCGGTCACCATCTCGAACTCCACATTGAGCATGGATATGGTGGTGTCCTCCTCGATGATGATGGTTGCCGTGCCGGTGTTCTCCAAGAAGGTGCGATAAAAGGCGTCCGACTGTCTCAGGGCTTCTTCCGCCTGGAGGCACCGTGACTGGCGGGTTTCGAGGTCCCTGATGCGTGACTTGAGCTCCCTGATCTCATCCCTCAGCCGCGCCTCTGTTTTGCGATCCTCGCTCATGGCCCCTTCCTGCAGGAAAAACATGTCAACACTGGATATAGTATCGTAGGACAAGAGAATCGTCCATGGGAAACATACATGCCCGGACAGAAACCGAAGGAAGGGTTCACATGAAATCGGCAAGAGGGTGGAAACGGGTTCATCTTTCCTTTTCCCAATACATATCCCGAGAGAACAGAGGGGAAGGAAGAAGTCCACTCTCCCGTGGCGGTGAAGGGAAGACCCGCATCGAAAAGGTGCGGCACACGAACGACCTGCCGCAGACGCGGGTCCCATGACGCTTCACCGGCGAAGTCATGAAGAAGGGAGACACAATCAGGGGGAGGAGAGCAGGCTCCCCGCTGACTGTGCCGGGCATGGGCTTTTCGCTACGAGGCGAAACTCTCTGCAGCGATCTCCATGATGGAGAGATCTTCGCTCTTGATCGCCTTGATCGTGCCTTCGATCTCGGGGAGCACGTTCTTGATAAAGTATCTGGCGCCCTTGATCTTGCCGTCGTAGAAGGCCGCCTCTTTATTTTCTTTCACCAGCGCGTTCAACGCACCCCGATCGGCGGTATCCACTCCTCTCTCCCCGCTCAAAGAAGAGAGCTTCTGCGATGCTACATCCGCCTGCCACAGGAGCATCCATGCCGATACCACCTTGCCCATCATCATGAGGAACGGGTAGGCGTTGCCCACCGGGATGAGGAATTTCCCCGCCTTTGCGCTCGATGCAAAGAAGAGGCTCATCTCGGCCAGTGAGTTGATCGCGGCCTGCACGTCATCACAGAGGTCTTTGACCTGCAGGTTCTCTCTGGCCTGCGCAACGGTCGAGTTCATCTCGCCGAGGAGGTGCATGAAATAAGTGCCTTTCTTCATGCCCAGCTTTCTTCCGATGAGGTCGAGGGCCTGGATGCCGTTGGTGCCCTCGTAGATGCTGGCGATCTTCTCGTCGCGCATGAACTGCTCGATCGGGTATTCGCTGCAATAGCCGTAACCCCCATAGCACTGCATCGCTGTTTCCGTAACCCTGAACCCGACATCAGTGCAGTACGCCTTGATAATGGGCGTAAGCACCTCGAAGATTCCCAGCCGCTTGTCTACTTCGGATTCGTCCTTCGTGTTCATCGCGATATCGCCGCACAGGGTGGCGTAGTACATCAGTGCGCGCATGCTGTCCACGTTGGACTTCATCCACAGAAGCATCCGGCGCACATCGGGATGCTCGATGATAGGCACCCGAGGGGCTTCGGGGTTCTTGAACTCCATGAGGGACGACCCCTGGAGCCGCTCCTTGGTATACTGCAACGCATGGAGATAAGCGATACTGGCACTCGTGACGCCCTGCAGGCCGGTGGCGACCCGGGCCTCGTTCATCATCTGGAACATGATCTTCATGCCTTCGCGCTCGTTGCCCAAAAGCTCGCCGTAGCACTCGCCGTTGTCGCCGAAGTTGATCACGCAGGTGGAGCTGCCGTGGATCCCCATTTTCTCTTCGATCTTGGCTATCTCGAAGTCGTTGCGCCTGCCCAGAGATCCGTCGCTGTTGACGAGATACTTGGGAACGATGAAGATGGATATGCCCTTGGTCCCGGCGGGGTCGCCTTCGATGCGGGCGAGCACAGGATGAATGATGTTTTCGGTGAGGTCCTGGTCGCCTCCGGTGATGAACATCTTGGTGCCCTTGATGCGGAATGTGCCGTCAGGCTGGCGGATGGCCCTGGTGCTCAGATTGCCGACATCGGTTCCGGCGTTCGGCTCGGTCAGGCACATCGTGCCGCCCCACTGGCCGCTGTTCATTTTCGGGAGATATTTCTGCTTCTGTTCTTCGGTGCCGTACACATGAATCAGATGCGCCGCGCCCTCGCCGAGGCCCGGGTAGGATGAAAAGGCGAAGTTGTGCATGAACCACTCGTGTGCAGCGATTCTCATGATGAACGGCAGGCCCTGGCCTCCGAATTCGGGCGGAGCGGACATGCAGTTCCAGCCGGCCTCGCAGAAAAGCTTGTAGGGTCGGTGGAAGCACTCCGGGACATGCACCTGTCCATCGACGAGCTTGCAGCCCTGCTTGTCCGACTCTTCCAGGGTAGGGAACACTTCCTCCACGGCGAATTTCTGCGCTTCATTCAGTATCATCTCGAACATATCCTGAGAGAACTCCGTGAATTTCGGAAAATCGCAGAGCTTCTGCGCCTGGAGCATTTCGAACAGGACGAATTTCTGATCCCTTTCATCGAGAATGAGATTAGCCATGATTACCTCCTCTTTTTTCAGATAATACTAGGGCGCCGGTGCAAGGGGTGGCGCCCGCCTGTGAACAAGCGGTGCTTCTGAAAAAGGTTCCTCAATTGTATGACAATATTACTCTAATGGAAATATTGGAACCATGAATAACACCTGTTGTCAAGCGGATTTCTTCTCGGACAGGGAGCTTCCTTCGCTCGGGGGAGATTCGTTTTGCTCAGGCCGATGCTCGAGTATGCGGGAAATGGCCTTGCGGCTCAAGAGCACGTCCCTTCGCAGGTAATTGATCTGGGAGGCGAGGAACCCGAAGGAGAGAATCTGCATGCCGCCCAGGATGAACAGAATCATCAGGGTGATCAGGGGCCTGTTGGGATTCAAGGCTTCAACAGAGTACAGGGCGATGATATAAATGCCGAAACCAAATCCGATCAGCGTGAGGATGAGGCCCAAAAACCCGAAGAGAAGGCTCGGCCTCTCAAAGACGGTAAAGACGATATGAGACAAGGCGGTCGCCCTGAAGGCGAACTTGGACGAGCCTTTTTTCCTCGATGTAAGGACCGCGGGGATTTCCTTCACCCGGTATCCCATTGCCATGGCCTTTGAGAGGATTTCCAGATGGATCTCCTTGCCGTCGGATTCGAGATCGAGGCTTTTGATCACCTCGTTGCGATAGCACCTGACAATGCAGGTGAGCGTATGGAGCTCGCCGGGTATGGCCAGCTGGAGTATCCTGTTTCCCAGGCGCGATATGAAGAGCCTGTCGCGCGGAACGCCTTCGGTCCTGCCCCCCTTCATGTAGGGGCTTGCGAGGACCATGTCGATGTCGTGCTCCTCGTCGAGGACACCGGCCATCTCGACGATATACCCGGGATCGTAGGAGAGATCCGCATCAATGGTGGCGATGTAGCGGCCCCGGGCCGACCGCAACCCGTACCGAAGGGCCTTGCCCCGGCCTCCGTTCCGCCCGTATGACACGACGCGCACGCGGGTATTGCTGTCGGCTATGGTGTTCAGGATAGAGAGAGTGTCGTCGCTGCTCCCGTCATTGACCGGGATGATCTCGTAGGTCCGGCCGGATTGTTCAATGGCGGCGGCGACCCGCCGGATCGTGTCGGAGGCGTTTTCACGCTCGTTGTACATGGGGATGATGACGCTGATATCCGGAGGCTGTGCCTCCGGCTGCCGGATTTCCCTGCCTTCCATCGAGTCCATCATAGTGAATAATTCGGAGATTGTATAGGATATCTTTATAACCCATCATAGCTGGGATCCGTGCAGTCATTATCATGCGGTCATACTCGCGGACCCTGCGGTGCGCCGCAAATGGAAAAAAGGATCTCCCTCATCCAAAGAGGAGATCCTTTTCACTGAGAGGCGGGAGTTAGGCAACCCTGAAGAAGGATCCTTGAAAAATCGGAATCTTCTCGGGTACACTCCTCTTGCAACCCGAATGCCATCGATGATGATCATATAATAAAGCGATAATACAAGATTAACTCAGAAGGTGTCTCTTGGAAACACCTCTGCCGGGGAAATTTTGTCGAACGGAAACGGAAATAAATTTCTCTTTTAAATAAGGCTGGTGCTGAAGTACCGCTCCGCCCTGTCCGGGAGCACCGTTGCTATGATTTTGTCGTTTCCGTATTTTCTGGCCATCTGAATGCAGGCCCACACGTTCGCTCCCGAAGAGGTTCCCACCAGAAGGCCGGCCCCGCGGGCCAGCATGCGCGACGTATCGACCGCGTCTTCGTCCGTCACCTCGATGACCTCATCGATGAGCGACGTATCGAGGACCGGAGGAATGAAACCGTCACCGATTCCCTCTATTTTGTGCAGCCCGGGCTCATGGCCCAGCAGGGCCGATACGTTCTTGGGCTCGACCGCCGCGATAATGGTGTCTCTGTTGCGCTCCTTGAGATACTTTCCCGCCCCTCCGAGGGTGCCGCCCGAACCGAGGCCGGAGACAAAGATGTCCACATGATGACGGAGCTGGCTCCAGATCTCCGGGCCTGTGGTCAAATAGTGGGCAAGTGGATTGTCCGAGTTCTCGAACTGCTGGGGGATATAGATGTCCGAGCGGTTCTTCTGGAGCTCTCTGACGGCGTTGATCGCGCCCTCTACGCTCTGTTTCGCAGGAGTGAGGATGAGCTCGGCCCCGAGCGCCTTGATGATCTTCTTGCGCTCCTCGCTCATGTTCTCAGGCATGGCGATGATCACCTTATGGCCCATCATGCCGCCGACGAGCGCGATGCCGATGCCGGTGTTGCCGGACGTCGGTTCGGCGATGGTGTCTCCGGGCTTGAGGCTCCCCCTCTTCGCCGCTTCTTCCAGCATGAACAGCGCAACCCGGTCTTTGATGCTCCCGCCCGGGTTGAGGTGCTCGGCCTTTGCAAAGATATTGGCTCCCAATACCGACTTGAGACACACAATGGGGGTATTCCCCACCTGGTCAAGGACATTCTTCGAAAACATGGGCATTCTCCCAGCGGCGTCGTTTTCCTCTCACGGCTGCGTGATGACAGGACTCTTTCAGCGGGATGATCGTTATCTCCCAGCATGTTCGCCACATTTTCAGATAGACAAGAGGCCGGAGCCTGTCAAGAGAGAAAAGACAACGGGCGGGAGTGCATTCGCAGAACGATCACGGCCCTTGAGAGCCTGACTCCCGGCCCCCATGTGCCTGAACAGCCTGGGGGGTGAAATCTCCATGAAAAAGGTCATGGAGCGGCCGGGAGGGGTCGGAAAGAAACAGCGGGAGGGAGTGCTCACTGAACCGATTTCTGGTACAGCCGCTCCCGGAATAGTTCGAGCCCCTGTTTGTCGAGACCGTATGCTCCGATCATCAGCCCCCCGTGGCCCTGGCCGTGGTAGTCAGTGCCTCCGGTGACGAGCAGGCCGTGCTCCCGGGCTATTTCGGCGAAAAGCCTCTTCAGCGCCCTGGTATGCTCGGGATAGGAGATCTCTATCCCTTGCAGGCCGCAGTCCACGAGCTCGCGTATGAAGCTCAGGAGCTCGGCCTTTGGAAGCTCCAGAGTGAACGGGTGGGCCAGCACCGGCACTCCCCCGTGATCGAGGATGGCCCGGATCGCCTCAGAAAAGCTCATCTTCTCCTTGTCGACATATGCGGGCCTGCCTTTTGCCAGGTAGCGCGAGAACGCATCTTCGAAATCTCTGACAAAGCCTTTTCGAATGAGCGCCTTCGCGATGTGCGGTCGCCCGATCTGGGCCGAGCCTGCAATTTCCTGGATATCGTCGAGTGAGACGTCAATACCCATCTGCCGCAGTTTCCCGACGATCCTGGGATAGCGGAGATCCCTGGCCTCCTGCAGGGGCCTCAGTACCTGCTCGAAGCCTTCGGGGTAGGAGGGAAAATATCCGAGGATATGGAGCGTACCGGGCTCAAAGACCGCGCTGATCTCCACGCCGGCGATGACCTCGATGCCAAGCCCGCGTGCGGCCTCGAGAGCTTCCACCGTCCCCGTCACGGTGTCATGGTCGGTGACGGCAACCGCATCGAGGCCGCTGTACAGCGCCTGGGAAACGATCTCTGCGGGGTCGAGGTCGCCGTCGGAGGCCCTGGTATGGACGTGGAGATCCGCCTTGATGTGCAAACCGCTACTCTTTTCCAGGGACCGAGGTTTCCAGCACCTGGGCTATCTTGTTCTTGAGCTCCGTCAGATCCGATGATTTGACCACGTATGCATCGGCTGCAATGGATTTGATGTCCACCTTGTAGCTCCCGTAAGCGCTGCAGAGGATGACCGGGAGATTGTAGTACTTGTTTCTGATCTCCTGCAGCACATCCAGACCGTTTGTCGAAACCATTTTTATATCGAGGACGACCACGTCGGGCTGCTCCCGTTCGATACGCGGCAGGATGTCTTTGCCGTCGGCTGCCAGCGCAACATCATACCCTTCCTCCTTCAGTTCTTCGGAATACAGCAGCCGTATATGCTTTTCATCGTCAACGATTAGTACCTTTGCCATGGGCTACTCCTTTTCGATTAGTTCCATCTGTCTATGATGTATGGCTTCGTCTGTTCGAAGACCAGACACATATCCTCCAGAAACTCCTCCGCCTGTTGTATGGACATTCCTTGGGTTTTATTGACAAAAGACAGTGTCATCCCGTAATACAGGGGGATCAGGACCTCGATCACCCGGGATCTTTCCAGGGTCTGTTTGTGGTAGGCCAGCGCGAAATCAAAAAGTATCTTGGCCCATACCGTGACCGGCATCTCGAAATGATCCAAGCTTAAGGATGCTATCTCCCGCACCTTCTGGAGATTCTCGAACGAAAAGATGGAACGGTAGATATCCCAGTTGGTATGAAATCCCTCCCGGAAGCGCTGGTAGAGCTTCTCCCTGTTTACGGCGACAGGAGGCGGCATCTCCACTTCTCCGAGCCCGAAACCGAATATGGCGGTCGGCTTGCTCCATTTCGTGGCCTTCCATTTGTCCCGGTATGCAACCATGAGATTGAACATGGTGCCGATTACCTGCTTGAACATGGGTCCGAGGTCCGCAGCAGGATCTTTGGGCTTGTGGACCTTCGGCCTTCCCATGAACGCCTGGCAGATGGGGACGCCCTCGTTCATGGCAATGGTGGTCATCCAGATATCGATGCCGAACTGGCTCACGTCTTCATCCCACAGGCCGCTTTTGAGGAATATGCCCGCCAGTGTCCCGGAAAAGCCGAAGTCTCCGCCGATAGGCTGCCTGACCCGCCTGCCGTAGAGACTCCTGGTCATCGGATAGGCGATATTGTTCGTAATGGTGCCGTCATACTTGTGCCGTACATACAGTGGCGCAACGAACCCGAAATCGTTGAACAGAGGCTCTCCGAGGTTCTTGATCCACCGGGGCGTGATGCTCTTGAGGTCGGCGTCCACGACCACGACCGCTTTTGCATTGAGCTCCAGCACCTTCCGGAACAGGTTCTTGAAGTTGTTTCCCTTGCCCTTGACCCCCTTCGGGGTCGAGAGATAGATTTTCGGTATTCCCCGGGTGTCCGTGTTCAGGAATACCTTCCCTGTTCCGTCGGTGCTGTTGTTGTCGCAGTTGATAATCACCGCATCCATATGATTGAAATGCTCCTGGAGGCCGAGGGCCGCCTGAGAAGTCGGGAAGCTGATGGTGGCGGCCTCGTTGTAGGAAGGGATTCCCACAACGATATCTGTATGCGTTATGTTCATCGGGTTATTTTCTAGGGCCTTCATACATTATTCTCCAAAGAATGATGGGATCATGATATTGTCTGCCATTTGATAATGGTTGGCAACAGTAAATTTCCCAGAGGTCCCGGGTCGTCGGCGTTTTCTCGAGAAGGAGGAGCCACAGGCGATGCCCTTGCTCGGACAGAGGTTGATATTCAGGACGGCAGGGCTCCATGACAGGGGAAATGACCCCTTGCGTTTTGATTATATCTGTGTGAATCTGTTTTATTCCAATGTCTATACAGGATAAACCCATTATTGTGCAGAGTGACGGGAGCATCCTCCTCGAGGTGCAGTCTCCCGAGTTCGAGCGTGCCCGGGATGCCATACTCCCATTTGCGGAGCTGATAAAATCGCCCGAATATGTCCATACTTACAGGATTACCCCGCTGAGCGTATGGAACGCTGCCGCCCTCGGGATTTCACACACGGATGTTCTCCAAGCGCTCGGGCGATATTGCCGGTATGAAGTCCCGTCAGGGGTGCTCTTCAAGATTCGTGACGCCTTTGAGAGATGGGACGCTGTGCGCATGATGAAGCACGAGGGCCGCGAGCTGCTTGTCGAGGTCAAATCGGCGGAGCTCCTGGATCAGATACTGGCCAAGCCGGGCATAAGGGATATGGTTCGGAGACAGGTGTCGCCCCGGATATTCACGATTGACGAACAGGTGCGCGGCCGGTTCAAGCACCAGCTCATCAAGGCGGGGTTCCCCGCCCACGATCTGGTGGGCTATGATACGGGCGACAGGCTCGATATTGCGGTCAGAGACGTCACCTCAGGCGGCCGGGAGTTCGCGTTGCGCCGGTATCAGAAGGAGGCTTGCGACCATTTCTGGGCAGGGGGAAGCATCCGCGGCGGGCAGGGAATCGTTGTGCTTCCCTGCGGAGCCGGGAAGACCATCGTGGGCATTGAGGTAATGGCGCGGGCCAGAACTCAGACGCTCATCATGTGCACCAATGTCTCGGCCGTGCGCCAGTGGATCACCGAGCTTCTGGACAAAACGACCTTGGGCCGCGAGGACATCGGTGAATATTCGGGCAACAAAAAGGAGGTGCGACCGGTCACGGTCACCACGTATCAGATGCTCACCTACCGTAAAAGCAGGCAAAGCGAGTTCGAGCACATGCAGCTCATGAAGGCAAGGAACTGGGGGCTGCTCGTCTATGACGAGGTGCACGTGGTCCCGGCGCCGGTATTCCGGGCCACCACGGAGATCCAGGCCAAGCGGAGGCTCGGCCTCACAGCCACTCTCATCCGCGAAGACGGCCTTGAGGAGGACGCTTTCTCGCTTGTGGGCCCCAAGTGCTACGATGTGCCCTGGAAAGAGCTCGAGCAGAAGGGCTTTATCGCGGAAGCGATCTGCTATGAGATCCGTCTGCCGCTTTCCCCTGAAAAACAGAGAGAGTATGTAATGCAGGGAGACCGCGCCCAGTTCAGGATCGCTTCAGAGAATATCCTGAAGGATGCAGTGTTAAAAAGGATCATCCAGCAGCACCCAGACGAGCCGGTGCTGATCATCGGGCAGTACGTGAGCCAGCTCAGAAGGATTGCGGACAAGCTGCGGGCGCCGCTCATCACCGGCTCTACACCCAATGCGAAGAGAGACTCTCTCTACGCCGCCTTCCGGGGAGGAGAGATTCCGGTGCTGGTGGTCTCCAAGGTGGCCAATTTCGCTATCGACCTTCCCGATGCGTCGGTGGCCATCCAGGTTTCGGGCACCTTCGGATCGAGGCAGGAAGAGGCCCAGAGGCTGGGAAGGATTCTCAGACCCAAATGCCGGGTCTCCACGTTCTACACCCTGGTGAGCAGGAGAACCTCCGAAGAGGAGTTCGCGCACAAACGGCAAATATTCCTGGCAGAGCAAGGATATAAATACACGATCGAGGAGTGGGGGTTGCGTGACATCGACCTATGATCTCGTTTCGCATATCCCGGCGTACATGGTGGAGATCCTCTCCGCGCACATACTCGGGAAGACGGCGGACAGCCGCAAGCTCGCAGAGGGACTGAGCGACGAGGCCAGGCTCGAGAGAATTCTCGAAGGCCTCACCGCCAGGCAGACCGCCATACTCCTGGACCTCTACGAGCTGGGCGGAAGCATATCCTGGGACCTGCTCACGGCGCTGTATCTGCCGGAATACGAACAGCTCAGACAGGACCTCACGTTTCTCGGCAGCATGGGGATCGTATTCCAGGGAGGGCTCTCGGGAAGAGACCCAATCATCCTTTTGCCGTCGATGTACCCTCTCCTCGAAGAAAAGCGCAAACGCTACCAGGGCAATACCGGTGATTTCACCTGGAGAGAGCCCCGGAAGGTGAGCATCTCAGGCCACATTGCCCTGCTCAATACCCTGCGTGTATCGGGCATACGCTGCAAAGCGGGCATGGAACCCTTCAAGCGGGGATGGCAGATCCTTGAAGAGAGGCTGGGCCCTGTCGCAGATTATGAGCGTCTTTATTGGGAGCTCGTGGAGCTCGGATGCATCCGTGAGTCCAAAGGCGTTCTGAAGGTGTCGCAGCAGGCGAGCAGCGAATTCGCCGCAGACGGCGACGCCAGGTATCCCGTGTGGAGATTCATCCGGTCGTGCAGGCCCTATCCAGGCTTGGACCACAAGGTGCATGCCATCATGGCGGACAGGGCGCTCCGTGAAGACTATTTTTCACGGGCTCTGACACTCTTCATCATCAGCCGAAACCCCGATGAAGTCCGAGCTGACGGAATCGTGCATTCGCTGATCGAAGAGTGGCTGGATCTCGGCGTCTTGCAGCGGGACGACTCCGGCCGGTGGCTCCGCCTATCGGAACACACCTTCAGCGCGCTGAAGACCGGCAGGATCCAGGTTTCTCTGCACGCCTACAGCGAGGATGTCGTCATACAGCCGAACATGGAGATCCTGGCGCCGGGAGACTTTGACCCCGTCGATCTGCTGAACCTGGGCGAGATGGCGGATCTCGTGCGCTCCGACGTGGTGAGCATCTACCAGATCACCAAACGGTCGATCACCCGGGCGCTTCACCTGGGATGGGACGCTGAGAAGATCAGGGGGTTCCTCGAGAGAATCTCGCGACACGAGCTTCCCGACAACGTCGGAAAGACCGTCCAGGGCTGGATACTCGCTCACACCGAGGCCTGCATACTCCGGGGAACGTTTCTCGTCCTTTCCCGTACGGATGACCGGCCCCCCCGAGGACTGAGCGAAGTGCTGCCTGGGATTTACCGGATTCCCGGAAATTGCGAGGAAGAAGTTTTGGCCCAGCTGTCCAAGAATGACGTGATTGTCCGGGGAGCGATCCTCGAAGACGAGAGCGGCGAGGGAGCCGGATGGGGCAGGATGACCCCTGTCGTGCCTCAACAGAAAAGCCAGTGGAAAGAAGCACGCAGGGAAGGGGTCTTCCCGTTCGGCATGGTGACGCCTCTTCCGTACGGGACCAAGGGAGAGGGAATCTTCGAGAAGGCGCTCCATGACGGAAGAGATGTCGTCATTTTCTACCCGAGACAGGGATACGGAGAGATCCAGGTGAAGAGGATCAGCCCCCTCTACCTGTTCCGCAAGGACGGGATTCCTTTCGTGGAGGCCTTCTGTGAGGACACGGGAGAGGGAGAGACGTTTGATATAACCAAGGTCAGGGCGCTGCTGATGGACAGCTGACCGTCAGGGCTTTTCGAGCTTTCCGACGAGCTTTTTCATCTCCTTGAGCTCTTCGGCCACCGTGACGTCGATCTCCTTCTCCTGCTTCAGCGCCTGGTCGATATGGTATATGCTCGCCTTGTACTTGCCGGTCTTGAAGAAATATCTGGCAAACGATACGTGCGACAAGGCCTGCTTCGATGATTTTTCGTAGAGCAGACCCAGCTTGTAGTCCACCTGGATGTTCTGTTTCTGATAGGGCGCCAGGAGAGAAACCGCCTCGTCGAATTCCCCCCGCTCCTCCATGATCTCGGCTAGCACGATTCTCGTCCGGGCTGAGTTGCCGTACTTTTTCAGGTAGGGATATGCCTCATCCTTTTTTCCGGCCATGGCGAGATTGAGCCCCTTGTATGCATATGCCAGAGGAAGATCCAGGCCGTTCAGGTGCCTTAGCGCCTCCTCGTGCCGCCCTTTTCTCGTCTCCGCCAGCCCCAGGGCGAGCCTTCGGTAGGGATCAGGAATGCCCTGCGCCCTCTGCACGGCCTCTTCCTCCGGGAGAACCAGGCCGGCCGTGCTCGCGTACAGGGTCCAGTAGTGTTCGTCGGGCTGAGGGTTCGGGATGTCCTGAGAGGTTGCGGAGAGCCTGTTCGTTATGTGGGGATGGGTCAGCAGATACTCGGGGATATTGGCCCCTCCGGAGAACGGCCCCAGCCTCACGAGGAATCTGTTCATGGCAGAAGGGCTGAAGCCCGAGGCGCGCATGAGGTCGTTCCCGAATTCGTCCGCCTCGTTTTCATAGCGGCGTGAATGGGCGAGCTTGATATTTTCCCCCCCTCCCAGCGAAGAAAGGACCATCGCCGAGCCGACCTGCGGGTTCTTGGACGACACGAGAGTGCCCAGTATCATTCCCGCAATGCTCATAGCAGTGATTTTCTTCTGCTCCTTGATGGTTTCCGGGATGTGTCTCAGCTGAGCATGCCCCATCTCGTGGCCGATGACCGCAGCGAGCTCATCTATGTCCCTGGCGAAAAGAATGGTTCCGATATTGATGAAGATGTGCCCGTCGGGGATGGCAAAGGCGTTGATCGATTTGTCCATGACCACATGGACCTGGAACGTATAGATAGGATCTTTTACATGATCCGCCAGCCGGTCGGTCACCATCTTGACCGGCCAAGTGATTTCCTGGTCGTAGACGATGAGACCCTGAGAATCCAGGAGCGTGATGATCTCCCGGGCGATCGTGCGCTCCTCCTCAAAGCCCATGGCGGATGCCGTCAGAGGGGTGCAGAGGAAAATCAGGGAAAGCACGAAGGAAACGACTTTTCTCATGTATGCGAGCATGACACACTCCTGCTGATTATTTCAAGACCATCCTTCCTGCAAAAGAGATAGCCGGCTGTGCGATCTCCTTTTTTATGATAATAGGGACATGTCCCTGAAGATGCAAAGGGCTTTCCGCGCCGTATTGACCCCGGGAAGCGTGTCTGTACGGCCGTCGGTTCGGGAGCGGAGGACGCAGAGTGACTCACCAGATTCCAGACATCGGGCGCAGATCCGGCATCATCGGCATAGTGGGCGGGAGCACTGCGGATGAGCGCACTCTTGCCCTCGCCGAGGAGATGGGCGCGGGAGTCGCCGCCATGGGGTGCATCCTCGTCACGGGCGGCGGCGGAGGCGTTATGAGGGCGGCATCGAAGGGGGCGTTTCTTGCAGGCGGGCTCGTCGTAGGCATCCTTCCCAACGAAAAGAACCGGCCCCTTCAGGGCTATCCCAACGAATATGTCCATATCCCCATTTTCACGGGCATGTCTGACGCGCGCAATGCTGTCATCGTCCGGACATCGGACGTGATCGTCGCTCTGAAGGGATCCTTCGGCGCCATCTCCGAGGTGGCCCTGGCACTCAAGGCCGGCACGCCGGTCATATCACTGGCATCTCCGGCGTACGACGCCATCGGATCAGGTTCCGGCTATATCTCTGTCGATACGGTGCAGGAAGCCCTGGCAGTGGCCGAAAACATTCTTGCAAGGCCTTGAAATCGGTTACGAAACAGTAACGTTCACATACGAAAGTGTTGCTCATCTCAGAGCTGTAGTCATGTAAGCCTATTGAATAATTGAATTATTCGTCTTGGCCCCCAATTTGCCTCAAGGGTTTCCGCAGTGATTGGAACTACTGGAGGTGATATAATGAGGGCATTACGTGGTTTTTTCTGTTTTCTTGCCTTTGTGTTCATTTTTTCTTCTCTGGCATTCGCCGCCTCGATCAGTGTGAGCTGGAATGCAAACACCGAGGCCGACCTTGCGGGTTACAAGGTCTACTTCGGTAACCAGTCGAGAGCGTACAGCGCCGGAATAGATGTGGGCAAGACCACGAACTACCGGCTGGACAACGCCCAGAGCGGGAGAACCTATTACGTGGCGGTCACCGCCTACGACACCTCGGGAAACGAGTCGGATTATTCCGCGGAAGCCAGCGTGAATATCCCCATCTCGGACTCGACGCCGCCCACGGGAACGGTTGTGATCAACGGCGGCAGCGCCACGACTCCGAGCAGAGCCGTGACGCTTACCCTGTCCGCAACCGACGCCGGCGGCTCAGTCACCGGCATGCGTTTCAGCAACGACGGGAAGTCCTGGTCGAGCGAGGTCGCCTATGCCACATCTCAGCAGTGGGCCCTGACTGCCGGCGACGGCGTGAAGACCGTGTATGCGAGGTTCAAAGATGCTTCAGGCAACTGGATGAGCACACCGGCCAGTGACACCATCGAGCTCAGGCTCGATACCGACGGTGACGGGCTGCCCGATACATGGGAAGCCTCTCATGGGCTCGATCCGAGCAACCCCGGAGATGCCTCGGGCGATCTCGACGGAGACGGCATATCCAACTTGGAGGAGTACTACAACAACAGCGATCCCACGAGCCCGTCCGACAACCTGCCGGTCGCTGATGCCGGAGCCGATCAGACCGTGAACCCAACGAGGGTGTACCTCGACGGCTCAGGATCCCGCGATCCGAATGGCGATACGCTCAAGTACACCTGGTCCCAGGTGTCCGGGCCGGTATCCGTCCAGATCGAGAACGCGACCAGTGTCCGAGCCAGCTTTGTGGGTACCAAGGCTGGCGTCTACCGGTTCATGCTCAAGTGTTTCGACGGCAAGTCGTCGTCGAGCGATACCGTGAATGTCACCGTCAGGAACGTTGCCCCCAGTGTCAGCGCGGGCAATGATATGACGATCGATGCACAGACACGGGTCACCCTTCATGCCGCCGGCACAGACCCCAACGGCGATTCCCTGTCTTACCTGTGGAGGCTCGTTTCCGGGACCGGGGTCGTGCTTCCCGATATGGCGAGCCAGGATATCGCCGTGACCTTTACGGCGGCGGGACAGTACCGCTTCTCGGTGACCTGCTCCGACGGCCTTCTGTCGAGCTCTGCGGACGAGGTCGTCGTCACTGTCAACGCCCCGGAGAACCAGGCTCCCACTGCAGACGCGGGCCAGGACCAGGATGTTCAGCTCGGCCAGCGGGTGACGCTTGACGGCGGCGCCTCGTCCGACCCCGACGGAGACACCCTGAGCTATTCTTGGAGGCAGCTCTCCGGGATACAGGTGGAGCTTCACGGATCACAGACCGCAGCGCCGTATTTCGATGCAGCCTCGGAAGGGACCAGGGAATTTGAGCTGGTGGTTTCCGACGGTAAAGCATCCTCGGTTCCCGACAGGGTTACGGTCAGGGTTCTGAAACAGAACAGCGCCCCGGTGGCCGATGCCGGAGACGATATCCTGGTGTACGTGGGTGATCTGACGACCCTCGATGCATCGGGTTCCTTTGATGACGATGGTGATATCCTCACGTACTCGTGGATACAGACCTCCGGCGCCAGAGTAACGCTGAGCAACGCCGCAACGGTCCGCCCGAACTTCACCCCTACTACATCGGGCGTGCTGACCTTCACGGTCAGGGTGTCGGACGGCAGGACCGTTTCCCAGGACAGCGTGACCGTGACAGTGGACAACGTCAATCAGGTCCCTGTCGCGGATGCAGGTGACGACAGAACAGCGAACGTCGGCGAGACGGTGACCCTCGATGGGCGCGACAGTTATGACCCGGACGGCGACAACATCTCCTACATCTGGTCCCAGGTCTCGGGAACCAGGGTTTCTGTCGTCGGATCGAACACGGCCGCCCCGACGTTCATCCCTACAGAGGCTGGGACCTATGTGTTCGAGCTCAGAGTATATGACGGGACCGACACCTCCAGCCCGGACAGCGTCACTGTCTCGGTGCAGCAGGAGGCGGCCGCCGTCCAGCTGCTCAGCCCCCAGACCGGCGCCGTGACACGCAACAACCCGACCTTCACGTGGAGCGCGGAGGGCATGGTGAAATTCAAGGTATATGCCTCGCTGGACAAAAAGCTGTTCACCACCATCTATTCAGGCAGCGGCACTTCGTGCAGCATGCACCCCGTGCTCTGGTACTGGTTCATCCCTTCGGGCACGACCGTGTACTGGGCAGTCGTCGGGTATGACGCGCAGGGGCGGAGCTACACGAGCAGCTACTACAGCGTGCGGAAGCGGTAACAATACCTCTCTCCCCGAGAGGAGAAGGGGATGGGCGCCTGCCCGTCCCCTTCTTTTTTATTGTCGGCGCGGGGATAGGGAATGCGGGGTGCGGTCGGGCAGGAAAATCGATATTCCGGCGGTGGTTTTTTTCGGAATACGAAAGAGATGATCCGGAATGTATCAAGGCCGGCTGGCGGGAATATCGTTTGAATATGTGCGAGGCACCCGTCGGCTCATGTTGCAGGTGATCTCGTAGGGAATGGTGTTGTTCCAGGAGGCGAGGGTTTCAGCGGTGATACCTTCGCGTCCGAAGACCGTCACCTCCTGGCCGACCGGATAGAGATCGTCGCCCAGATCGATAAGGCTCTGGTCCATGCAGATCCTTCCCACGACGGGGTATGTCTTGCCCTGAATAGTTACCCTGGCGATGTTCGACAGCGAGCGAGGGAATCCGTCGGCATACCCGATGGGGATCGTGGCGATGCAGGTGTCCTTCGGGGCGCGATACGTGAGCCCATAGGAGAGGCCGGTCCCTTTCTTCACCCGTTTGGTGAATATGATCGCGGTCTTCAGGGCCATTGCCGGGACGACCTTGAGCGTTTTCGGGATCTCGGGTGAGGGGTACAGACCATAGCACAGGATGCCCGGCCGCACCATGTCGAGATATGTTCCCTCGTGATTGAGAATGGCGCCCGAGTTCGCGCAGTGCCGGCTGCCGGTGGAGATGCCGTGCGTTTTCAGGCGATCGATGAGATCGGTGAATGCGGCTATCTGCACAGGAGTGAACGGGTGGCCGGGTACGTCGGAGACAGGGAAGTGCGTGTAGATCCCGGATATTCTGATCTCCGGGACCTCGGCGATGTCCCGGGCCAATGCGATGCTCTCATCCGGAGTGAGGCCGAGTCTGCCCATGCCGGTGTCGGTCTTCAGGTGCACCGGGACGGGGCGGTTCCATTTGCGGGCTGCGGCGACGAGGTCTTTCACCGGGGCGCGGTCCACCAGGGTAGGGGTGAGCCGGTGGGAGAAGATGGTGTCGCAGTCATCCCGATTATTGATCAGACCGAATACGAGAATGGGCAGGGATATGCCGGCCTCCCGGAGATGAATGCCCTCTTCGATGCAGCTGACACCGAGCATGTCCGCGAGGCGGTGTTCCTGAACGAACCTCCCCACGACCTGGGCGCCGTGGCCGTATGCATCGGCCTTGATGGCCATCATGACCTTGGTTTTCGTCCATGCGCGGATGGCTTCCAGATTGCCTTTGATAGCGCACAGATCGATCTCGACTCGTGTCGGCCTCATCGAAAATCGTTCCCTCAGTCGGCTTTCTTCCTCAGAAATGTGGGAACATTGTAGGATTCTTCATCCAGGATGCTGTCGTCCACGACCATCCCCAGCCTCACGACCTCTTTCTCCCCGCTCAGTTCTTTCTTCCGCATGAAGGCCGGCCTGTTGTAGTCGATGATGGTGGCGGAGTGCTTCTCGCGGGACGGGATGATCACCGTCTCTTCGGTGCTGGAGAGAACGATTGGCTTGCTGGAGAACCCGGTTGCCACGACCGTGATGGCCATCTGTTCGCACATGCTTTCGTCGATGACCACGCCCCATATGATGTTGGCGTCTTCATGGGCTGCGGACTGGATGAGGGTCGATGCCTCGTGGATCTCGTCCATGGTGATGTCCTGGCCGCTGGTGATGTTGATCAGAAGGCCCTTGGCACCCTGTATGTCCATGTCTTCAAGGAGAGGGGAGGAAATCGCGGCCTGGGCGGATTCCTGTGCCCTGTTTTCGCCCGAGCCGTATCCGATGCCCATGAGGGCCTTGCCTTTTTCGACCATGACGGCACGCACATCATTGAAGTCCACATTGACCAGACCGGTATTGTTGATCAGATCGGATATGCCCCTGACTGCATTGGTCAGGATGTCATCCGCCATCTTGAACGCCTGAAGCATGGGGACATTTTTCCCGGCCATGCTCAGCAGCCGGTTGTTGGGGATGACGATCAGCGCGTCCACATGCTCGGAGAGCTCCTTTTCTCCGCTCTCGGCCTGTTTCATCTTGCGTTTCCCTTCAAAAGGAAAAGGCTTGGTGACGACACCCACGGTCAGCGCCCCCATGTCCCGCGCTATCCGGGCCACGATGGGAGATGCCCCGGTGCCGGTCCCCCCTCCCATACCGGCGGTGATGAACACCATGTCCGCTCCCTCGAGAGAGCTCCGTATTTCCTGCTCGCTCTCCTGGGCCGCACTCTTGCCCATTTCCGGGTCGCCTCCAGCCCCTAAACCCCGGGTGAGCTTGCTGCCGATCTGAACCCTGTTGGGAGAGAGGGAAGACTTCAGCGTCTGAATATCGGTATTACACGCGAGGAAATCGACGCCCTTAAGACTGGCTGAGATCATGTTGTTTACAGCATTGCAGCCGCATCCCCCCACACCGATTACCTTGATTTTTGCCCCGGTATTTTCCACCTTCTCCAATTCAAACATCGTCTCCTCCTCGTTTTAAAAAACCTCTTTAAACCAACGTATCAGCCGGTCCAGCAGACGTTCGTACATCGGTGTGCCCTTCTTGGCCTTATAGCCGTTACTGGGCTTGCCCGCCCCATAAATGCACAGGCCCACCGCCGTCGCATAGGCGGGGCTGTTCACCAGCTCCACCAGCCCCTTCACCCCGCGGGGGTAGCCCACGCGCACAGGCATGTGCATAATGCTCTCGGCAAGCTGGGCAACCCCTTCAAGGGAAGAGGCTCCACCGGTGAGCACGAGACCGGCCGACATGGTTTCGGCCAGTCCGGTGTTCCGTATTTCTGTGTACGCTAATTTAAAGAGTTCTTCTACTCTTGATTCAATAATTTCCGCCAGAATTCTCCTGGGTACTGTATTTACCGTGTCGCCCCCGATGGACGGCACCTCGATCTGCTCATCCGTGGACACCCTCGCGGCGATGGCGTGTCCGTACTTGATCTTCAGGCGCTCGGCCTCGGTGATCGGCGTCCGGATACCGACCGCGATGTCGTTGGTGATGTGATCCCCGCCCAGGGCGAGAACCGCTGTATGCCTGATTGCACCTTCGTTGAACACGGCGATGTCAGTGGTTCCGCCGCCGATGTCCATGAGGATGACGCCCAGCTGCATCTCGTCGGGGGTGAGGATCGCCGCCGCCGACGCTATCTGCTGAAGCACGATATCCTGGAGCCCCAGGCCCGCTTTCTGGGCGCATTTCGTGATGTTGCTCACCGCGGACACTGAGCCGGTGACGATGTGGACATGCGCCTGAAGCTTGGACCCGGCCATGCCAACGGGATCCGAGATCCCGCTGATGTCGTCTACGCAGAACTCCTGGGTGAGCACGTGAATGATCTCGACACCAACGGGTTTCGCGAACTCCCTTGCCTGATCCACGACCCGCTTCTTGTCTGCGGGTGCGATCTCTTCCCCCTTGACGGAAATGACCGCGCTGGTGGTGATCCCCTGAATATGTCCTCCCGCGATGCCTGTAAATACCTCATCCACGCGGATTCCCGCCATGCGCTCGGCGTCTTCCACCGCACATCCGATGGCTTCCACGGTCTGCTCCATGTTCACCACCAGCCCTCTGCGCAGACCCTTGGACTCCGAGATGCCGAAACCGATCACCTCGATGTCCCCGTTCTCCTTCAGCTCGGTGATGATGCAGCAGATTTTGGTGGTGCCGATGTCGAGCCCGACGATGATCCTATCCCTCGCTGCCATAGCCCCCTCGATTCCTCAACACGATTTTGTCCTCGCATGTCAGGTCCATAACGGTCCCGTACACCGGTTTGATCTCACGCATGGCCTTCAGGGCCATATCCACCTTCATGGGAGTCATTTCTCCAAGAATGACAAGGGTTATCCCTTTGTCAAGTCTGATGTTCATCACTCCTCCGGCCTCGATGACGAGATCCCTGACCTTGAGCCCTTTCGCCTCCACGATGGACACCGCTCGCATGGCCGATTTCAGCACACCGTTGAGGTCTTCTTCACCATGGAGCGGCTCGTACTCGCGCGCCTGAATCATGAGCCCGAAGTGATCCTCCGGGGCGGAGGCGAAGATGACCCCGTCCTCGGAAATCAGATAGGGCTTGTCCTTGAGCATCAGTGTGGCGGTGGGACGGTGCTCGACGATGCGCACCCCGACGCCGGCCGGAATGAAGCTGCGGGAGATGCCCACATCCTTTATCCAGGGGTGGGTGAGGAGTCTCAGTCGTGCGGCGTCCATATCCCATCCCAGGATGTTGTCGCCCTCTTCGAGATTGAGCATGGCAAGCACCTCGTCCCTGTCCATGTGCGCGTTGCCCTTGATCTCGATATCCTGGACCGCGAACAGCTTTGAGTTGACGACATAGGCTGTCCCGCAGAACACGATGAGCGCCCCTGATATTCCCAGACAGAGCCAGATGGACACCCGGATAGCCAGATTGATCTTGGAGAGTGTTTTCTTCTTGGAGGCGATTTTTTTTGTTTCTTTATAATCGTTCATCAAGGATTTTTACCTCCTCCTGCAAATCAATCCCGAACCTCTCTCTGACCCGCACCTTGACCGTGTCGAGAAGCGCCCTGATGTCGGCGGTGGTCGCACTCCCATCATTGATGATGAAATTCGCGTGGATCTCCGATATCTTTGCGCCGCCGATCCTGAATCCCTTGAGCCCCGCCTGCTCAATGAGATATCCGGCGGCCGATCCCGGTGGATTCTTGAACATGGAGCCGCTGTTGAAGCCCCGGGGCTGATTCTTTTTGCGCTGAAGGAAGGATTCTATCCTGCTCGCGACCTCCTGGGGCGTTCCGGGCTCGACTCGAAGGCGGGCGGCTGTAATGACCGCACGGGGGCCGAATCCCCCACATCGGTATCCGTAGGGGATCTCATGCGCGGGCACAGTGTGGAGGCCTTCGCTGTCTATGAGTTCTACGTCCACGACCGCATCCATGACGCCTTTATCCGGCGTGCCGGCGTTCATGCGCAAGGCCCCTCCGAGAGTACCCGGTATCCCGGCCAGGAATTCGAGCCCGGTAAATGCGTTTGTGGCGCAGTACGAAAGAATGCTCCTGAGCGGGGCGGCTCCGCCTGCCTGGAGAATATCGCCCTGCATGCCCACGGAGGCGAACGCCTGACCGAGCCGTATAACGGCGGTGGTGATGAGGCCGTCCGGGAAGATCGTGTTCGAGCCGCCTCCAATGACGAAGAAGTTGTTGAGGTCCGCGATCAGGCGCTGCAGCTCCTCCCTTGTCTCGGGTTCATACACCACGGCGATCGTACCGCCGCAGTGCATGGTGGTAAGCTCGCATGCATCCACGGACCTGAATTTCTTCATCCCAACATCTCCAGAAGTCTCAAACCCTGTCTCCAGACATCGCCCGCCCCCAGGAAAACCACCAGGTCCCCTTCCTGAGCCGTCTCCATGAGTGCTTCCGGGATGTCCTCCTTTTCCTGAATGTAGTGCGCATCCCGGTGTCCGTGAGCCTGGATGCTCTCCCAGAGGCCTCTGCCGGACACCCCTTCAATGGGTTTTTCCGACGCCGGATAGATCTCGGTAATGTACAGCTTCGATGCGTCGTAGAACGCGGTGACGAAATCGTCGAAGAGATCCCTGGTTCTCGTGAAGCGGTGGGGCTGAAAGACCACGATGAGCCTTCGGCCGGAAAACCCGTTTTTCAGGGCCCGTAAGGTCGCCTTGATCTCCGTGGGATGGTGTCCGTAGTCGTCCATGACCGTGACTCCGCCCTTTTCCCCCCGGATGTGGGCCCTGCGCTGGACTCCCTTGTATGCGGCGAGACCTTTGCGGATGATCTCGAAATCGAGCCCGAGCTCCATGCATGTGCCCACGGTGGCGAGCGCATTGAGGCAATTGTGGATCCCGGGCACGGAAAGGGCGATCTCGCCGAGCGTGCCGCCGTTTCTGTGGGCGGTGAACCGTGAGGTGAGGCCCTCGAACACCGGGTCGGTGTATCGGTACATGGCCTGGGTGTGATACCCGTAGGTGATGACCTTTCTCTCGAGCCTGGGCAGAATCTGCTGGATATGCTCGTTGTCGAGGCAGACCATATTGAACCCGAAGAAGGGGACCTTGTTCAGAAACTGCACGTAAGTGCCCAGAATATCATCCATGTCCCGGTAGCAGTCCATGTGCTCCTTTTCGATGTTGGTCACCACGGCTACGACGGGGGCCAGCTTGAGGAACGACCGGTCGCTCTCGTCGGCCTCGGCCACGAGCAGCTCTCCATCTCCCAGGCGCGCGTTGGACCCGAACATGTCGAGCTTGCCCCCGATGACGGCGGTGGGGTCGAGATCCGCCACGGCCAGGATGGTGGCGAGCATGGAGGTTGTGGTGGTCTTTCCGTGGGTGCCTGCGATAGCGATGGAGTGCTTCATTCTCATGATCTCCGCGAGCATCTCGGCTCGCGGGATGACCGGAAGACATCTCGCCTTTGCCGCAGCACACTCGGGATTGTCGAGGCTCACCGCCGAGGAGTACACCACAACCTGGGCGTCGCCCAGGTTCTCCTCGCTGTGACCGATATTGATGCGGGCGCCCAGCGAGCGCAGCCGGGCCACGGTGTCAGAATCCGACACGTCCGATCCCGACACCGTAAAGCGGAGATTGATCAGCAGCTCTGCAATACCGCTCATACCGATCCCGCCGATGCCTACGAAATGAATTCTGCTTATGCCCCTGAACATCGAAGTATCTCCTCTGCAATATTCTGTGATCCCTGTCCGAGCTCTAATGCCTCGATGCAGGAGGCGGCTTTTTTCAGGGTGGCTTTGTCCAACCAGCGTGTCCTGATTTCCAGGGCGAGCCTCTGAGGGCTCAGCTCCCTGTCCGGGATGATCCAGCCGCCGCCGCGGGACTCCACGTACCGTGCGTTCGCTGTCTGGTGGTCGTCGGCGGCATGCGGAAAGGGAATCATGATAGCGGGGATGCCCATGGCGGAAAGCTCCGCGAGGGTGAGCCCGCCGCAGCGGCACACCGCAAGCGATGCCCTGCCGTAGACAGGTTTCATGTCGTCGATGAAGGCGTGAACCTCCGCGTTCAGGCCCATCTCCCGGTAGGAAGACTTGACCCTGTCGAAGTCTCTCGCTCCGCTCTGATGAATCACCTCCGGGGCAACGCCCTGGTCTTTCAGGATCTTCAAGGCTTGGACGCCGGCCTCGTTGATGCTGCCGGCTCCCAGAGACCCGCCCAGGATGAGAAGTCTGTCCCCGCGCTCAAGGGTTTTCCCCTGCATGATGTCCGCACGCACGGGGTTGCCCGAGACCAGGGATTTTTTTTCCGGGAAGACCCTTCCGGTATCGGGGAACGCAAGGAAGATACGGCGTGCCAGGGGCGAAAGAATCCGGTTCGTCAGGCCCGGTACGCTGTTCTGCTCCTGTATCGCGCATGAAGCCCCCAACATTCTTCCGGCCAGCACCACCATGCCGGTGATGTACCCGCCGGTGCCGATGACCCAGTCGGGTCTGAAGGACCTGACGATCTTCAGGGCACTGATCAACGCCGCCGTGTTCACCACAGCCGCGCGTCCCACCTCGAAAGGCGATTTTCCCTTGATACCGAGCGCCCTGATCGCCCTGAAATCCAGACCGTAGCGCCGCGCGATCTTTTCCTCCATGCCTCTATCGGTGCCGACGAACAGGATGCTCGACCGCGGGTCCCGCTCCCTGATCGCGTCCGCGATGGCAACAGCCGGCATGATGTGCCCTCCGGTACCTCCTGCGGTGACGATGACCCTCACAGGCGCGCCCTCCTCGATACCGACAGCACGATGCCCGACGCCACCATTGCGGTCACCATGCTCGAACCCCCGTAGCTGAAGAAGGGAAGGGCGATGCCGGTGGTGGGAAGGAGGGACATGGCCACCCCCATGTTCACAATGGCTTGCAACCCCAGGAGTGAAACGGCCGAGATGACCAGGAAGAACCCGAAATCGTCGTTCGTGGCCAGCGCGATGCTGTAGCCTCTCCAGACCCACAGACCGAAGAGAGTCACCACGAACAGAACACCGATGAATCCGAGTTCCTCTCCCAGGACCGAAAGAATGAAGTCGGTGTGGGGGGCCGGGAGGAAGAAGAGCTTCTGGGTTCCCTCGCCGAGTCCCGATCCGAAGACGCCGCCGTTGGCGAGCGCCACCATAGACTGTATGATCTGATAGCCGATCCCCTGCATGTCCTCCCAGGGGTCTCTGAACGCAAGCAGCCTGGCCCTGCGGTACGGCTCCAGCACCATCATGGTGATTGCAGCCGGGACGAGCATCAGGAATGTGAATATCAGGTGCTTGATCCTCATGCCTGCTATGTACAGGATGAAGATCGACCACAGCCCGATGGTGGCCGCCGTGCCGAAGTCGGGCTCGATGAAGATGAGCAGGGCGCTTACAGCGACGACCCCGAGAACGGGCAGCACCCCACTGCGGTAGTCGTCGAGTTTTTTTGATTTTTTGGACAGGTAGTAGGCCAGGTAGAAGATGAGGGCGATCTTCATGATCTCGGACGCCTGGACCGTGACAAAGGGGGCCCTGATCCAGCGTCTTGCGTGGCCTCCGGTGATGCCGACTCCGGGGACAAAGCACAGAACGCATGTTATGATTCCCAGTCCCAGGATGGCCAGAATGAATATCCGGGTATTGAATTTCCGGTAATCAGCATGAATGAGATAGACCATCGCCGCCGCCCCCACCGCCAGGTGGAAGAGGTGTTTTTTGATCATGACAAAGCTGCTGCCGTACATCTCTTTCGATATGAAGTAGCTCGAGGAGAAGATCATGATTGTCCCCATGACCAGCAGTACGAGTGTGGTCAGGAAAAAGACCATGTCGAAGTCGAGCTCGGGAATCATCTGATCGAGTGTACGCATTGCCGGAACACTTCCCCCCTGTGGGCATAGCTCTGGAACATGTCGAAGCTGGCGCACCCGGGGCTCAAGAGCACCGTGTCGCCGCTTGCCGCTCTCTTGAAAGCTGTTTTTACCGCCTGCTCCATGTCGGATGCGTACTCCGCATCAACGATATCCGATACCTCCTGCACGATCCTTCCGGCGGCCTCGCCGATAGCGATGACCATGCGTATCCTGTCGCTGAAGCGCCGGGCGATGTGCGAGAAGTCGCCTCCCTTGTCCTTCCCTCCGAGGATGAGGATCACCGGGCCCCGCATGCCGGACAGCGCCGTTTCCAACGCGCCCACGTTGGTTGCCTTGGAGTCGTCCACGAAGGATACCCCGTCGATGGTCGCCACATGCTCGAACCGGTGGTGGATCCCTTCGAAGTCTGCGAACACCTCCTGGGATATGGAGGAATCGACGCCCAGAAGCCGCGCGACAAGGGCGGAAACGAGCATATCCTCTTTCAGGCCATTGCCCAGGTCTCTTCCTTCCGGAAGCATCGGCCCCTGTCCTGCGATGCTTCCCTGGAAGCACACCCGAGAGCCTTCGAGAAACGCGCCGTCTCCGGATGAAGGGGGATTGAAGGAGAAGCCCACCCGCCGTGCCCGGCCTTCCACGGTCCTCAGATAAGGGTCTGCGGCGTTCAGCACCGCGATGTCGTCCTCCTGCTGGTTTCTGAACATGATCTTCTTGTAGAAGACGTACTCGTCCATGTCCCGGTAGCGGTCCAGATGGTCGGGGGTGATGTTCAGGCATATGCCGATGCGCGGTCTGAAATGCTCGATCCACTCGAGCTGGAAGGAGCTGATCTCGGCCACGATGTATTGTGGGTTGCGCTCGACCAGCGAGATAAGCGGGGGAGAGATGTTGCCGCCGATGCCGGCGTCGAGGCCGGCCCGGGTCAGAATCCGGTGAATGAGCGTAGTAGTCGTGGTCTTGCCGTTGGACCCGGTCACGGCGATCAGTGTTCCCGTGAGGAGGCGGGCGGCAACCTCGATCTCGGAGAGCACTTTCTTCGCGCAGCCGAGCATGGAGTGGAACCTGGGTATTCCGGGGCTCGGGATCACCAAGTCCGCCCATTTCATGTCGTCTTCCTTCAACAGAGAGACCGGCAGCTCCCCGCTTTGCCGCGGGACTTTTTCGTCCACGAGCCGCACCTCGTGGCCCTGCCTGATCATCTCCCGTGCCGTGTCCAGGCCGGTCCGGCCAGTCCCCCACACAACTATGCGCAAGCCTTCATCCTTTCCAATCCTTCGCTGATTCTCACGAGGAGTCTCGCGATGCTTTTGTCCTCGTGATCCACATAAAAGCTGATGAGCATTTGCAGGTAATGGAGTTCAGTATCTTTTTCTTCCATAGACCTCACCTCAACTTCAGAGTAGAAATGGCCACCAGCGCCAGGAGAAGCGAGACGATCCAGAACCGCACGATGATCTTGGGTTCCGGCCACCCCTTCAGCTCGAAATGATGGTGAATAGGGGCCATTTTGAATATGCGTCTGCCTTTCGTGTACTTGAAGAATCCCACCTGAAGGATGACAGACGCCACCTCCATAACGAAAATTCCTCCGACCACCAGCAGCAGAACCTCCTGTTTGGTGATCAGCGCCACCGTGCCCAGAATCCCCCCCAGGCTCAGGGAACCGACATCACCCATAAACACCTGGGCGGGATAAGTGTTGTACCAGAGAAATCCCATGCCCGCGCCCACCAGGGCGCCCAGAAAGATGGAAAGCTCTCCTACGCCGGAAATGAAAGGGAACTGGAGATAGGAAGCGGCCTTGATGTTGCCCGTCACGTAGGCAAAAACGAGATAGGTCGCCGCGGCGATCGTGCACGGCCCGATGGCCAGCCCGTCGAGCCCGTCGGTAAGGTTGACGGCGTTGGCGCTTCCCACGATCACCAGCATGGCGAAAGGAACATAGAGTATGCCGAGATCGATTGATATGTTCTTGAAGAAGGGGATGACGATGGAGCGGTCGAACCCGGGGATGTTGATGAGAATGTACCCGATCAGCGCCGCGACGGCGAACTCCACCAGAAGCCGCACGCGCCCCGGGACCCCTTTCATGTTTCCCTTGACCGTCTTGAGATAGTCGTCGACGAACCCCAGGAGCCCGAAGCTCAAGAGAATGATCATGCCCATCCAGATATAGAGATTGGCGAGGTCCACCCACAACAGCGTGGACAGGGTGACGGCAGAGATGATGAGGATGCCGCCCATGGTGGGCGTGCCGGACTTTCCCTGGTGCGTCTTCGGCGTGTAGCCGTTGATCCGCTCCCTGAACTTGAGTTCGGCGAGCTTCCGGATGAACCACGGGCCGAACCATAGACAGATGACGAGCGCGGTGATAGTCGCGTAGATGGACCGGAAGGTGATGTACTTGAATACATTGAAGATCGCAAAGTCCGTATGGAGCGGGTAAAGGATGTGATAGATCATGGCCGGGCCACCGCCTTGAGGTGATCGACCACCTCGTCGAGATGCAGTGCTCTGGATGCCTTGACGAGCACGGCGGCATACCTGTCCGCCACATCCATGAGGTACATGATAATTTCTTCGAGATTGCGTGCGATGTGCACCGATGCCGGGTTCATTCCATGCCTGATGGCGGCATCGGATATCACGCGTGACATCTCCCCCGTGGCGATGAGTCTGTCGATGCGCGCCCGGGCCGTCCATTTCCCCAGCTCTTCATGCCAGTGAGCCGATTCGCCCCCCAGTTCGAGCATGTCTCCCAGCACCGCCACCCGGTAGGGCCGGGGAGATGAGACCAGCATCTCGAGCGCCGCCTTCATGGACGCAGGATTGGCGTTGTAGGAGTCGTTGATGATGCAGAGAGGACCGGCGATGACGACCTCCGAGCGCATGCCGGGGAAGCGCGCATCCATGATGCCGCGGGCGATGACGTCGGGGCCGGAGTTCAGACCCAGGGCGCACGCCGCGGCGGCCAGGGCGTTGGACACATTGTGCATGCCGGGCAACGGGACCCGTGTCCGGACTTCCGCTCCGGAGACATCCATCAGGATGTCTGTTCCTGCAAGATCCTGAACAAGGACCTTTTTCAGCGTCACGTCCGCCTTGCCGGTACAGGAGTAGGTGATGCGGGTGAGGTGGCCGGGGATGACCACCTCGTTCATGTGATCCTGGAACGGGTCGATGACCGCGATCCCGTTCGTGACGGTGTTCGAGAAGATGGCCTGCTTTTCTCTAACGACGCCGGATATGTTCCTCAGCCCGCTCAGGTGCACGGGGTTGATGTTGGTGAGAATCGCCACCCGGGGGCGGACAATCGATGCGAGCCGGCCGATCTCTCCGAAGCGGTTCGTCCCCATCTCAATGACTGCGAACTTGTGCTCATCCGTCAGGCTGAGCACGCTCAAGGGAACACCGATGAGATTGTTGTAGTTCTTTTCGGTCTTCAGGCAGGGGCCTTCGAGGGAAAGGATCGAGGCGCACAGCTCCTTGGTTGTGGTCTTGCCCGCAGAACCCGTTATGCCGACCACCACGGGTCGATACCGGCTTCTGACATGCCCGGCAAGGTCTCCCAGCGCCGCGAGCGTGTCGTCCACGGATATGACCGTTTTGCCTCCACGGATATCGTTCCGCATGACCATGGCCCCTGCGGCGCCTTTCGAGAAGGCCTCGGAGACAAAAGCATGACCGTCGAACCGCTCGCCGGCGAGCGCCACGAAGAGGTCTCCCTCCCCGACGGTCCGCGAGTCCGTGGATACGCCGGTGAAAAGGGTGTTCGGGCTGCCGGAGACGATGGTTCCCCCGGTGCAATCGGCGGCGGTGAATGCATCCAGTTTCATGGCCCGTATATCTCCTCGAGACACTGCGTCACGCAGGTCCTGTCGTCGAAGGGCCGCTTCTCGGCCCCGATGATCTGATAGGTCTCATGGCCCTTTCCCGCGATGAGAAGGCAGTCATCGGGCTTCATCAGCGTGATCCCGAGCCTGATCGCCCTGCTGCGGTCCGGTTCGACCATGACCTTGCTCCTGTCCTCTATCCCGTCCAGGATATCCTTGATAATGGCCTTCGGGTCCTCCTTACGGGGGTTGTCCGATGTCACGATCACAATGTCCGATGTTCCCTCAGCGATGGAGCCCATGACGGGCCTCTTCGCCCTGTCCCGGTTCCCTCCGCAACCGAAGATCGAAATGAGCCTGCCCCCGGCGAGCGATCTTGCCGAGGCGAGCGCGTTTTTCAGGGCGTCCGGAGTGTGTGCGAAGTCCACGAGGATGGTGAGGCCGAAGCGGTTTTCGACCGGCTCCATCCTGCCCGGCACCCCGGCCAGCGATTCGATCCCTGCGACCACTGCCCTCTTGTCAATGCCTGAAGCCAGCGACGCCCCCACGCAGGCCATGATGTTGTAAGCATTGACATCGCCCACGAGCCGGGTGTTCAGGCGCAGGACCCCTACAGGGCTCGACAGCTCCAGACGCATGCCCCCGCTTGTGTGCTCGACGCTTCTGGTGCGGACCAGTGCGTCGCACCACCTGCCGTAGGTTATGCAGTCCGGGAAGTCGCTGATGAGCCTCTGTCCGAAGGGATCGTCCGCATTGATGACCGCGGTCCCCTTCAGATAGTTGTCGAAGAGTTTCCTCTTGGCATGGAAATACGCCTCCATGTCCTTGTGATAATCGAGATGATCCTGGCTCAGATTCGTGAAGACCCCGCAGTCGAACATGAGCCCCATGACCCTGTCCTGGTCGAGGGAGTGGGAGCTCACCTCCATGATGCAGGTATCCGCACCGTCTTGCGCCATGGCATGGAGCTGCTCGAAGAGATCAAGCGGCCCCGGTGTCGTTACCGAAGAGGCGACAACGACATCGTGATAACGCATATTGATGGTGCCGATCACCCCCGGGTCTCTGCCCGCCGCTTTCAGCACCGATTCCAGGAGATAGGTGGTGGTGGTCTTTCCGTTCGTGCCGGTGATGCCCATGAGCCTCAGCCTGCGGGCTTCAGGGTAAAGCAGCGGCAGGAGCTTGCCGAGGGCGGATTTCGTATCCGGGACCTCGACTGCGGTGGCGTGGGAGTTCAGAATGCAGCCCCCCTGGCGGCATATGACGACAGAGGCGCCGGCATCGACCGCATCGTTGATGTACTCATGGCCGTCCGTGACGCTGCCCTTCAGGGCGATGAACGCCTCACCGGGGCGGATGGAGAGGGAATCCGCTCTCAGGCGGGAGAACTCTCGGTCGGTCCCTCTGATCCGTGCTCCGCGGATGGCGGCGGCTGCCTCAGATGCCTTCATCGACCGTCCCTCCTTTGCTGGCGACAGTGATGTTCGGGCTGATGTCCATGATGCTGGCGCACTTCTGTACTACCCTTTTGAACGCCGGGCAAGCCACGATGCTCGCGTAATAATGCGGCCGGGGATCGTTGACGGTCACGATCATGCTGAGCCGCGGCTTCCCGCTCGCGTCGATGATTCCGCCCATGAAGGTGGAGATGTAGTCGCTCTTGGAATAGACGCCGGTCAGCGGGTCGACCTTCTGGGCCGTCCCGGTTTTTCCGAAGACCTGGTAGGTGCTCATGCTCGCCGATTCCGCGGTTCCGCCCTTGGTTACCACGGATTTGAGGATTTCCACGGTCTTGCGGGATATTTCCGGAGATACGACCCTGCGGACGATGGTGGGGCGGAAGCACTGCAGCTCTTTGCCCTTGGCGTCCGTGATGTGGTCTACGAGATACGGCTTCATGAGCATGCCGCCGTTGATCATGGCATTGAATGCGGTGATGAGCTGGATGCCGGTTACGGCAAATCCCTGACCGAAGGAGATGGCAGCCTTGTCCACGCTGGTCCATCTCCTGGGATCGCGTACGAACCCTGCGGGCTCGCCGGGAAACTCGATGCCGGTCGGGGCGAGAAAGCCGAAAAGCTCAAGGCATGTATACATGTCCGCCGCTCTGACCGGATCGAAGAGTTTGACCATCCCGATATTGCTCGAGAACTTGATGACGTCGCTGATCGGAAGCCACGCATGCCGGCTGTGGTCGTTGATGACCGCCCGGTGATAGGTGAACCGGCCGTTCTCGCAGAAGACGATCTGGGAGCTTTGGAGAATATCGTTGTCCATGCCCCAGCTGATCCACATGGGTTTTATGATGGATCCCGGCTCGAACCGGTCCACCACGGCCCGGTTCTTGTGGCCCGTGAGGTTTTTGTATGAGCCGATGTTGGGGTTGAAGCTCGGATAAGACGCCATGGCGTATATTTCCCCGGTACCGGGGTTGGTGATAATGATGAATCCCGAAGTGGCCTTGTTTTCCTTCACCACCCGCTCGATCTCCGAGAAGGCGATATACTGGAGTCTTCTGTCGATGGTGAGCCAGATGGTGGAGCCGTCTTTGGCCTCGTCAGGCGGCAGCCCCCTGGCATAGATGATCCTCCCCAGGCCGTCTTTGCGGACATCGATATGGCGCGGTTTACCCTGGAGAACACCGTCGTACAGGAGCTCAAGCCCTTCGAGCCCCCGGCCGTCGATACCCACGAACCCGAGCACGTTCGCCAGAGCCTCACCCTCGGGATAGAACCGCTTGGATTCGTTATAGTACCCGATGCCCTTGATGCCCAGGGCCTCCACTCTGGCCACTTCATCGGGAGACGCGTGGCGTTTTATCCAGACGAAGTACTTATCGGACTCGAGCTTTTTCTTCAGACTGTGCTCATTGATTTTCAATGCCTTTGCCAGCTTTGCGGCCGTGGAAGCGGACTTGTCGATGAGCCTGGGGTTTGCCGCGATCGACTTCACATCCAGGCTGATGGCCAGCGGCTGACCGCTTTTGTCGTATACCGTGCCCCGGTAGGAACTCAGCTTGATATTGTGGTCGAATTTTTTGTGGGCCTGCAAGATGACCGTATCGGGCTTGACGACCTGGAGATAGAATGCCCGGGCCGCTATCGCGGCGAGGAGAAAGGCAAAGAGCGCCCGGGTGATTTTCACTCGTCCAGCCATATGTAGACCACCTGTTCGGGTCTGGGCGTACTCATGCCCAGCTTGTTCTTTGCTATGCTTTCCAGTCTCCTGGAGCTCTTCAGGGTCGATATTTCCAGCTTCAGCGATTTGTTGTCGCCCAGGAGCTCTTCTTTGAGCGTCTGTTCTGCGGATATGGTGTAACCGAGCTCGGTGGCCATATGCCGCGTCCAGATATGAAAGAGGGCCCATGCGGTGAAGAACGAGAGAATGATGATGAATGACGGGATGAGCTCAAGGAAGGCGCCGTTCTTCATGAGACTCTCCTCGCTGCTCTGAGGCGGGCGCTGCGGGATCGGGGGTTGCCTCTCAGCTCCTTCTCGGACGGGGTGATGGGTCTGCGGGTGATGAGCTCGAGCGCTGTTTCTCCTTCGGACAGAGGAGCGGGCAATCCCCTGGGGTAAACAAACCGATCCGGAGTGCCGGCAAGGAAACGTTTTACGATGCGGTCTTCAAGAGAGTGGAACGATATGACGGCGATCACGCCGCCTTCCGCCAGAAGCGACACCGCCTTGGGAAGAAAACTCCGGAGGCTTTGGATTTCTTGATTGACCTCCATACGGATGGCCTGGAAGGTCCGGGTGGCGGGATGGATCTTCTTCGGCCAGAAGCGCCTGGGTATGGCCGAGGAGACTATCTCTGAGAGATGGGTGGTGGAGCTCACGGGCCTCGATTCCACGATGCGGCGCGCGATACGCGGGGCGAAACGCTCCTCGCCGTATTCCCGGATAATCGAGGCGAGCCGATTTTCGTCATACGTGTTGACGACCGTATCGGCGCTCAGCGGGCTTTCGGGCGAGAATCTCATATCGAGAGGCCCCGGCCTGAGAAAAGAAAACCCTCGATCCGGATCATCGAGGGCTGTCGATGACATCCCAAGATCGAGGAGGACTCCGTCGAGTTTCTCCCATCCCAACATAGTGCAGACCCTGTCTATTTCAGTAAAATTACCCTGGAAGAGGTGCACTCTTCCGGAATATTGCGCCAGCGAACCGCTCAGTCTGGAGATAGCCGTCCCGTCAAGATCGGTCCCTGCAAGCAGGCCGCCGGGAGCGCTCCTGTCGAGGATGGCCCGCGCATGACCGCCAAACCCGAGAGTGCCGTCGAAATATCGACCGCCGTTGCGGGGCATCATTACCTCCAGGACCTCTTCGAGGAGTACTGGCACATGCTGCATAGGCCTACAGACCCAGCTCTGCGAGTTCCACTCTCAGGCTTTCGGGATCTTTCAGGGCCTCTTTCATGTATGCGTCGTACGTCTCGATGTCCCAGATCTCAAAGCGGTCAGCAATACCGACAATGAGGCACTTTCGTTTGAGATCGGCATAATCCCGCAGGCTGGCGGGAATGAGAATCCGGCCCTGTGTGTCTATCTGGCACTCCTCGGCGGAACCCATAACATGCCGCTTGAATATAATATCCGCCCTCCTGACCGTGGAGAGGGAGGACGCCTTCTTCTCCATTTTTTCCCATTCTTCCGGGGCGAACGCCATGAGGCACTTGTCGAGGCTTTTCGTGACGATGAGATGGTCGGTATCCCACTGGCTCAAAACATCGCGGAATTTCGACGGAATGCTCAGCCGGCCCTTCTCGTTTATGGAATTAACATAATGCCCTTTAAACACCTTCGCCCCCAAGTTCCATTGACACCAAATGGCACTTTTTGACATATAACTGAAGAGCAGGCCGGTGTCAATATTTTCTTCGAAATACTGGTGCTTAGAAATTAGTAGAAAAAACTTAATATTACCTGTATAATTTTTTAAGGCAAAAAGTGCCAAGGAGTAGACAGTTTTTTCTGGAAGTTTTGCTGGCGGTTGGCTACTATGAACGGCATGCTTGATACAGTGACGAGCGAGATCTTGGAGGTCCTGCCTGCAGGAGTCATGCTGGCGGATGAGACGGGGGCCGTTTTCTACGCAAACAGGGCGGCCCTGGAATATATGGGCATCGACCGCGACGGCCTGAAGGAAATCAATGTCGAGGGCATGATCCGACAGACTTCCGGGAAAAAGGATCTCATGTTCCGCACCAGGGACCGGGAGCGCATAACGGTCCGTTTGAGCAAAATCCCTCTCTCCAATGGATGCTCCGCGGTCATCCTTACCGATATCACCGAGATCCACCGGCTTCAGCAGGAGCTTTTGAAGATGGACAAGCTCGCGACCGTCGGCGAGCTCACATCGGGAATCGCCCACGAGATACGCAATCCGCTTGCCGGCATCAAGACAACCGCACAGGCCCTGAAGGAGGAGATGCCTGAGAACGACCACCGGGCGGCCTATGTGACGAGGATCATCATCGAGACCGACAGGCTCAACAAGCTGCTGCTCAGCTTCTTCGATTTTGCGAAGCCCAAGGATCTCTCCATCCGCACATGCGACCTCAAAAAGGTTATCGAGGACGCCGTGTTCATGGTTCAGGACGGCGCACGCCAGAATCATGTTCAAATCATGGAGTTTTATCCGCCGGGGACGGTAAGGGTGCAGGCCGACTCGGACATGCTGCAGCAGGTGTTTATGAACATATGCATCAACGCGGTCCAGGCCATGCAGTCGGGGGGGAGAATGGAGGTGCACCTGGCCGACAGAGGGCCGGCGGTAGAGATCTCCGTGAAGGATACCGGCAAAGGAATTCCGGAAAATATCCGCAGCCGGATATTCGATCCGTTCTTCACTACCAAGCCTAAGGGGATCGGGCTCGGCCTTTCCATCTCCTACCGGCTTATCAAGATGCATTCGGGGAGCATCACCTTTGTTTCCGGGCCGCAGGGGACGACATTTGTCGTCACCCTGCCGAAAGAAGTGGCTATATGAGGGGCAGGGGTGATAAAGATGCGGAAGCTTCCCTGTTGTAAGGGGTGGCCGGCGGACTCTGCCGGGAACGAGGGGGAAAGTGACCCCGGGTATATAAAAAGCAAGGTTTCAGGGGGTTACCCCCAAACCGATACCAGCGATTAGGAGGATAGTCAATGCCGTTCTTTCCATCGACAGCCTATGCAGCAACAACTCAGTTCAGAGGCGACATCGGCGCCATGATCGTGGATTCCGATCCCGTCGTGAAATTGGTGCTGCTCGTACTGTTCGTTTTTTCCATATTCTCCTGGGGAATCATCGTCCAGAAGTGGGTCGCGCTGTCACGGGCGCGCAAGAGGGGCCAGCTCATTCTCGACAGTCTTTCGAACGGGAGCGGGATGGTGGATCTCCTCGATCAGGTGAACAGCGCCGGCGACTGCCCGCTTGGGAGACTCTTCCACGGGGCGCAGGACGAGCTGAGGAAGATCACCGCCAAGAGCAGCACGATACCCATGTCCATGCTGGCTAATGTGGAAAACAGGATCAGAAGCGGGAACACGAACGAGACCATGGAGCTCTCCCACGGGCTGGGCTTCCTCGCCAGCATCAGCAACTCGAGCCCGTTCATCGGCCTGTTCGGGACGGTCTGGGGAATCATGGATTCATTCCGTGAGATCGGCCTCAAAGGCTCCGCGAATCTGGCCACAGTCGCACCCGGCATCTCGGAGGCGCTCATCGCCACGGCTGCCGGGCTCTTTGTCGCCATCCCGGCCGCGCTTTTCTATAATTATTTTACCGGGTCTATCAATCATGTGGCGACCCAGATGGAAAGGTTCCAGATCGATTTCATGAACTGGGTGCGCAGAGGTATTATCCATGGTGGCGAATAAGCCGGGCAGGCTCGTATCGGAAATCAACGTCACTCCTCTGGTGGACGTGATGCTGGTGCTCCTGATCATCTTCATGGTCTCAGCCCCCATGATGAAAGAGGGCATGAAGGTCGAGCTGCCGGAGGCCGAAGCCCGCGCGCTGGAGACCCAGGAGCAGGATCTGACCATCACCATCAATCAGGACAGATCCCTGGACATCAACGGTTCGCCCATCGAGCTCTCACGGCTCGACGTGATCCTGGACCAGATTCGCCAGCAGCGGGGTGTGGAGAGCGTCTACCTTCAGGCTGACAAGTCCATTCCCTACGGTTATGTGGTGGAAGTCATGTCACTGATCCGATCCACCGGGCTCACCAAGATCGGGCTGGTCACCCAACCCCCGACAAAGAAATAACATGAAAAAGTTGAGCGGCTATGCCGGGGTTTCACTCCTGGCACATCTCCTTCTCATCCTTGCGCTGGTGGATGTGAGCTTCGCTCCGCGGGACGATCTGTCCGCCTATGACATCTACGAGATCGACATCGTAACGTCGGTCCCTTCCGCCGGCAAGGCGGCGGTATCCAGGGGAAATGCTTCCTCCCGGAAATCTTCCTCGACAAAGTACTATTATCAGAAAGGAAGCGACTCCAGCACCATAAGCGGGATCAAAAAGGAAAAGACGCTCAAGGACGACGCCCCGGAGCTCTCTCCTGCGGACCTGGAGCCGCTTGTGGAACAAAGGAAGGAGAGCGAGGAGGACATGTATTCGGCCGAGGCCGGAGACCGGCAGTCGCCCGATACCGGGGGGGCGGCACCGGGCAGGCTCAGCAGGGGTCCGGGCGAATCCTCGAACCTCGTCGCCGTATGGAAAACCCAGGTAAGGCTGGTGGTGGACAGCGTGTGGAAGACGCCTCCGGAGATCTCGGTCGTGGATGAGTCACTCAAGACCACCTATCTCCTGAGGATATCCCGCAGCGGTGAGCTCCTGGATAAGAGGCTTCTCATCTCTTCGGGAAACGGCCCGTTCGACCGTTCCGTCCACCTGGCGCTGAGCAGCGTGACCAAGCTTCCTCAGCCGCCGCTCGTTCTGATAGCCGGGCAAGACAGCGTGGAGGTCACCATGTCGTTCACGCCTCCCAAAGGAGCCAGATAAATGAAGAAGATACTCAGCATCCTCATGGTCATCTCTGTTTTTCTCCCCTCTCTTCTCTGGGCGCAGCGCGTTCACATCGACATCGAGGCCCGGGGGTTCAAGAGAATGAAGGCGGCCATGCCCGCCTTCGCCGGACCGAGGGAGCTGGCGGATCCCCTGTGGGCGCAGTGTGCGAAGGACCTGGAGATAAGCGGGGCCTTCAGCCTTCTCGACCCGAAGGGATATATCAACCCGGGCCCCATAGGCTCCATCGAGCCGGGCACGCTCAAGGACTGGAGCCTCATCGGCGCTGATTATGTCATAGCGGCACGGGCGGAGCGACGGGGGGCGATGGTCAGCCTCATGGTGCAGGTCGTCGAGCTTTCCACCACCAGGGTCGTACTCAGCACCGCCTATACCACCAAGTCGGAGACCATGTACCGAGCGGTGCACGCGTTCATGGACGCCCTGATGCAGAAGTCCCTGGGGCTGGAGCCGATCTTCTCCTCCAAGATTGTCGCCGTACAGAAGGTCGGCAACAAGAAACAGCTGTATGTCCAGTGGTGCGACGGTACCGGAGGGGCGGCCATCAAGGGAGGGGGGGATCTCGTGCTGAATCCCTCATGGTCTCCCGATGCCGGGAAGATCGCCTTCGTGTCCTACTGGAGGAACAACCCGGATCTGTACATTCTGGACCTGCCCACCTACAAGGTGGAGCTGCTTTCGTCCCATAAGGGACTCAACGTCACCCCCTGCTTCGATCCGACGGGCGGGAAGATCGCCTACACCCTCTCGAAAGACGGGGATCCGGAGATCTATCTGTCCTCTCTCTCCGGAGGAGAGCCCCAACGGCTTACCAAGAGCTGGGCCACGGACACGTCGCCTTCCATATCTCCGGACGGCAGAACGCTGGCCTTCTGCTCATCCCGCGCGGGCACCCCGCAGATATACCTCATGGACCTCGGAACGAGAAAGGTGGAGCGGCTCACCTTCCAGGGTACGTACAATTCCGAGCCCGTGTTTTCGCCCAAGGGAGACATGGTCGCTTTCATTCATCTCGCTGAAGACAGGCGCTTCCATATCGCCCTGATCAGGACCGACGGCACGAGATTGAAGGTTCTTCCCGGCACCGGCAGGGGAGACGAGTCTCCCACATTCTCACCCGATGGGAGGCTCGTGGCCTTCACATCCTCGGACGGGAACATATACATAACGGACTTTCTGGGGGTTTCTCCGGTAAAGGTGACTGAAGGAGGGGGATTCACGGAGCCCTGCTGGTCGCGCCTGATAAAATAAGGCCGGAGCATGCGCGTCTCCCGACCGACCGGCGGAAGATAAACGACGGATCGGCAGGGGCCGCGGTCTCCAGCGTGCATATAGCCGGTGTGAACGCTGGAGGGTTTCCACCGGCCCGACATTGGCTGTAGAGGTGAAAGCCCGGGTTCAGCCCGATATTTTCTGCTTGACCTGGGTTTGGTTTAAGGTAATTTATGGGAAGACTGGAGGAGTCACAAAGGGCTGATTTCCTCGGTACAAAGAATGGGACTACCAAGGAGGATGAAATGAGGAACGCAGGAAGAGTGGTCGGGCTGATAGCGTTGGTTTCGCTTATATTCTTTATTTCGGGCTGTGCGAAAAAAGGGGTTCAGCAAGTGGATGAAACAGCCCCTCCCCAGCAGCAGGAAGGCGTCACAACCGGGACTCCCGACATGGAGCTCGACATGCCCGGAGAAGACGTAACGTCATCTGAGCAGGTCCTTCAGGGTGAAATGGCGAAGTTCGAGGAGGACCGCATCTATTTCGAATTCGACAAGTTCAATCTCACCGCGGACGCCAGGAAGGTCCTCGCCGAGAAGGCCAGCTTCCTCAACGCCCACCCGAACATAAAGGTCCGCGTCGAGGGGCACTGCGACGATCGGGGCACCAGAGAATACAACCTGGCGCTCGGTGAGCGCAGGGCAAAGTCCGCCCAGGATTACCTCATTTTCCTCGGCATCAATCCCGACCGGGTGAGCACCGTCAGCTATGGTGAGGAGAAGCCCCTGGAAACGGGCACAGGCGAGGCGGTTTGGGCCAAGAACCGAAGGGCAGAGTTCCGCATCCTGGGCAATTGATCGAGCCTTTTATGCGAAGCTTACTGACCTTTATCTTCATTCCTCTGCTCCTGGCAGGCTGTGCGTCACAGCAGGATCTGCAGGCCGTCAAGTGGGAGGTCGACACCCTGAAGACCCGGCTTGTCAAGGCAGAGAATAAGATCAAGGAAAAGGACCGTCTCGTAGAACAGGGCCTGGGCCAGCAGGCTGAGCTCCAGGCCCGCCTCAACGAGCTTCAGGAGCAGATGTTCGCCCTTCAGGGCGGGCTTGAGGAGATCAGGAACTCTTCAGGCAAGGGTGTCGCCGGCGCCGCCAGCGAGAGGCGTCTGAGCGCCGTGGAGAAAGAGCTGGATGACATCAGGGCCCTTCTCGACGTGCAGGCCGCGCTCCCGAAATCCTTCTTCGATACCGGCATGGAAAAGTACCAGGCCGGACGGTTTCCGGAAGCCTTGGACGACTTCAATTCGTTTCTCGCATCGAATCCCGAGCCTTCGCTCGTTGACGACGCCCATTTCTGGATCGGTGAAACGCTGTACGCTCTGGGAAAATACGAAGACGCGGTTCTGAAGTATGACCTGGTGACCAAAAAGTACGCGAAGAGTGAAAAAGTGCCCGAGTGTCTCCTCAAACAGGGCATGGCGTTCCACAAGATGGGTGACGGCGAGACGGGCAATATCATCCTGAAGCAGCTCATCCAAGGGTACCCTGCCACGGATGCGGCCACGAAGGCAAAAAAAATCGTTAAGGATGGGCTTTAGCGATGGGAAAGGCGATCGCGATTTCGCGCCAGCACAGCTGCGGCGGTCTTGAGCTGGGAAAAGCCCTGGCCGAGAGTCTCGGGTACGAGTACATCGACAAGTCGATCGTGGTGGGCCTGGCGGAAAAGATGAAGACCTCCGGGGAAGATGGAGGCTATCTTTCCCTCTTCAAGTTTATCAACAAGTTCACCGGAGAGAGCACGGCCCCGACCATCGTGTCCCAGTCGAAAGACCTTGCCTCCGTGAACAGCGAGAGGTACCGCGCGGATGTGGTGTACGCACGTGTCGTCTCTCCCATGGAATACAAGAAGCGCTTCCTCGCATCCAAGGCCTCGATCTCATTGCAGGAAGCGGGAACCATCATCAAGGCAAAGGAAGAAGAGCGCCGGAATTACTATGAGGAAATGTTCAACGGGAGCAGCACCGACCCCCGCGCTCAATCATGTCATTGTCAACATGGCGCTGGTTACCAGACCGATCGCCGTAGAAATGATATAGAAGCTTTTGTAATGTGAACTGCCCGTTACTATCTACTCTCGGACGCTCATATCGATAGCCCCTTCGCAGGGGCGCTGCATGCGAATGTCCGGCTGACATAAGGAGAGATCATCCACCTCGCGAAAGGGGGTTTCATGAAGATCAAGTCTTTCCGGGTCGTGCCCACCCTCCCCGAAACACTGAGCCCAATCCTCTCGTTGGCATACAATGCCTGGTTCAGCTGGAACCAGCAGGGGTTGCGGCTCTTCAGGCATATGGACAGGGATCTGTGGGAAGCGACCGGGCACAACCCGGTGGACATGCTTTCCCGCATTTCCCAGGGCAGGATAATGGATCTCATGGAGGATGACGGCTTTCTCTCTCAGATGAGGAGAACGGCCGATGCCTTCGAGGATTACATATCCGAAAAGGGGGTATACTCCTTTCTCCTGTCCCAGCCCATCGATTTCACCATCGCCTATTTTTCCATGGAGT
>ERZ795030.267-NODE-267-length-84291-cov-9.512750_pt1 | contig 84291 bp, 64 predicted proteins | sample MGYA00375122_ERZ795030 | MGnify/ENA primary metagenome ERZ795030 (study PRJEB30165, sample SAMN05720146) | activated sludge metagenome | isolation source: anaerobic digester from wastewater treatment plant | place: Japan | collected 2015-04-20 ... | reverse complement strand
TTTATTTAACCTGTTTGTTTTTTCAAAAAACACCTTTATCTTTGCAACTCGAATTATTCAAAAAAGCAATGAATAGTATTTTTATACATACCCTACTACTCAACATCATTATTCTTTTACGTAAAAAGTAAGAGTGAGTTTGGTATGTATTGATTATAAGAAACTGGAAAGCCTTTCTCACTCAAATGGGAAAGGCTTTTTTAAAAACAAAAAATTATGGAAAAACTTTTTATTTTTGATACTACTTTGCGTGACGGCGAACAAGTTCCGGGTTGTCAGTTGAATACGGTTGAAAAGATTCAAGTAGCTAAAGCGCTGGAACTGCTCGGCGTAGATGTTATAGAAGCAGGTTTCCCGATTTCAAGTCCGGGTGATTTTAAATCAGTAGAAGAAATCTCAAAAGCCGTTACATGGCCGGTGATTTGTGCGCTTACCCGGGGTGTAGAGAAAGATATCAAAGTAGCTGCAGAAGCTCTGCAATATGCTAAGCGTAAACGCATCCACACCGGATTGGGAACTTCGGAACAGCATATCCGATATAAATTTAATTCTACGCAGGAAGAAATTCTTGAACGTGCTATTTTAGCTACAAAATACGCCAAAAAAATCGTGGAGGACGTGGAGTTTTATTGTGAAGATGCCGGACGTACGGATAATGAATATTTGGCTCGTGTGGTGGAAGCAGTAATCAAAGCCGGTGCTACCGTGGTGAATATCCCTGATACAACAGGTTATTGCCTTCCCTGGGAATACGGCGAAAAAATCAAATATCTTTTTGAAAATGTAAACAATATTCATAAGGTGGTTATTTCTACGCATTGCCACAACGACCTTGGTATGGCTACTGCCAACACGATGGCAGGCATACTGAATGGTGCCCGCCAAGTGGAGGTGACCATCAACGGCATTGGTGAAAGAGCAGGTAATACTTCTTTGGAAGAAATCGCGATGATACTAAAATCTCACAAAGGATTGGGAATTGACACCAATATTAATACACAGAAAATTTATCCGACAAGTCGCTTGGTTTCAAGCTTGATGAATATGCCTGTACAACCAAATAAGGCAATTGTTGGACGCAATGCGTTCGCACATTCGTCGGGTATTCATCAGGACGGCGTGCTGAAAAACCGCGAAAGCTACGAAATTATGGACCCGACCGATGTAGGTATCGATAAGAATTCAATTGTATTGACAGCCCGAAGCGGTCGTGCTGCATTGAAACACCGTTTGAGTGTTCTTGGTATTGAGGTAGATAACGGAAAATTGGATGAAATTTACGAAAAATTCCTTAATTTAGCGGATAAAAAGAAAGATATCAACGACGACGACGTGATGATGCTTGCCGGAATGGAACGCACAGCAAACCAACGTATTAAAGTGGATTATCTGCAAGTCACATCGGGAATTGGCGTAAAATCGGTTGCAAGTGTTGGACTTTTGATTGCAGGCGAGAAGTTTGAAGCCGCAGCGAGCGGAAACGGTCCGGTAGATGCCGCCATCAAAGCCATGAAGCAAATCATCAAACGAAATATGACCTTGCAGGAATTTACCATTCAAGCCATCAGCCGAGGAAGCGATGACGTGGGTAAAGTGCATATGCAGGTTGAACACGACGGTAATGTGTACTACGGTTTCGGTGCCAATACCGATATTGTGGCTGCCTCACTCGAAGCGTACGTGGATGCAATCAATAAGTTTGTGAAGTAAAGACAGCCCCCTAAATCCCCTAAAAAGCCCCCTAAATCCCCCGAAGGGGGACTTTGATAGGACATTTTTACCAATTTGCAAATCTGATTGAAAGCGAATTATAAAGCATTTTAATAAAAAAATTTATAGAAATTGACACAAAATAACAATATGACTGTAAACAAACAACAAATTCCCCCTTTGGGGGGCAGGGGGGCTAGGAGGACCACCCTTTTTGATAAGATATGGGATGCACATGTGGTTTCAACCATAGAAAACGGACCCACGCAATTATATATTGACAGGCATTTCTGTCATGAAGTAACCAGTCCGCAAGCTTTCAATGGCTTACGGGCACGTGGTCTAAAGGTTTTTCGTCCTGAGTTGACCACCATGACGGCTGACCACAACATACCAACCATCGATCAGGATAAACCGGTTAAAGATCCGATTTCTCGTCATCAATTGGAGACCTTTGCAAAAAATGCAAAAGAATTTAATATGCCGATTTATTATCCCTTGGGACATAGCAAAAACGGTATTGTGCACGTGATTGGTCCGGAAAACGGATTTACCCAACCCGGTATGACCATCGTTTGTGGTGATAGTCATACCTCTACCCACGGCGCATTTGGTACCATCGCTTTTGGTATTGGTACTTCTGAAGTGGAAATGGTGCTTGCCACGCAGTGCATTTTACAAACCCGTCCCAAAACGATGCGAATTACCTTTAACGGCAAACTGAAACCGGGTGTAACATCCAAAGACTTGGCTCTTTATATGATTTCCAAACTGACCACAGGCGGTGCCACAGGTTATTTTGTGGAATATGCCGGAGAAGCCATTCGCAATATGACGATGGAAGAACGAATGACAGTTTGTAACCTTTCCATTGAAATGGGCGCACGCGGAGGGTTGATTGCACCGGACGAGACTACATTTAATTATGTAAAAGGGCGTGAATTTGCACCGAAAGGCGAAGAGTGGGATAAAAAATTGGCTTATTGGAAAACGCTGAAATCGGATGATGATGCTGTTTTTGATATGGAACTCACATTTGATGCGTCTGAAATTGAGCCGATGATTACATATGGCACCAATCCGGGTATGGGCATGAAAATCAGCGACAGCATCCCGACTTTGGATGAAGTGGGTGAAACCGGTCGTATTTCTTTCCAAAAATCTTTGGATTATATGGGCTTCCAACCTGGTGAAAAATTATTAGGCAAATCCATTGACTACGTATTTCTTGGCAGTTGCACCAACGGGCGCATTGAAGATTTCCGCCTGTTTGCCAACTACGTAAAAGGCAAGAAAAAAGCTGACAACGTTACGGCTTGGCTTGTTCCGGGCAGTTGGAAAGTTCGCAAGCAGATTGCAGAAGAAGGCTTGGATAAAATTTTGGAAGAAGCCGGATTTGCCATTCGTCAACCGGGTTGCTCGGCTTGCTTGGCTATGAACGACGATAAAGTTCCTGCAGGAAAATATATTGTCAGTACTTCCAACCGGAACTTTGAAGGACGTCAAGGTCCCGGTGCACGCACCATTTTGGCGGGTCCGCTCGTAGCTGCTGCAGCCGCAGTAAGTGGAAGAATAACAATGCCTTAATAACGCAGAACACTAATGTTACAAATTGTAAGTGTAAATGAACTTGAACACAAATTTCACAAATTGCGCAAATGAACGCAAATTGATTTTTAACATAAAAAAATTATTTTAAAAATTTGTGCCAATTCGTGTAATTCGCGTAATTTGTGTCCCAAAAACAAAACAACAACTATGAGTAATAATTTTGAAGATATTGTTTCAAAAGATTTGGTCGATATTATTTTGTCGAACTTTTACAGAGTTCATAATGAATTAGGATATGGTTTTTTAGAAAATGTTTATAAAAATGCGCTCTATTTTGCTTTGAAAGATGAAGGTTTGAAATGTGAAAAGAAAAGCAGATTAAAGTTTATTTTGACGGACGGGTCGTAGGCACCTATTACGCAGACATTTTAGTTGAGGATTGTATTATCTTAGAACTTAAAACAGTTAAAGAGATAAGTCCGGCACACGAAGCTCAGCTAATTAACTATCTGAAAGCTACGGATATAGAAATCGGTTATTTGCTGAACTTTGGTACATCTGCTAAATTTAGCCGAAAAATCTTTACGAATGATAGAAAGTAAATGAACTTGAACACAAATTGCACAAACTTCGCAAATGGACACAAATTGATTTTTTAAAGGAAATGGCTTATTTTAAACAATTTGTGTCAATTCGTGTAATTCGCGTAATTTGTGTCCCAAAAATTAACAATAATGGAAAAATTTAAGACTATAACAAGTTCTGTAATTCCGCTTCCAATTGAGAATGTGGATACAGATCAAATTATTCCGGCTCGTTTCCTGAAAGCGACTGATAAAGAAGGTTTCGGAGATAATCTGTTTGCCGATTGGCGCTATCAAAAAGATGGCACACCCAAATCCGATTTTGTGTTGAATAACCCCACTTACGCCGGCAGCATATTGGTTGCAGGTAAGAACTTCGGTTCCGGTTCGAGTCGTGAGCATGCCGCCTGGGCAATTGGCAGTTACGGGTTTAAAGTGGTGGTTTCCAGCTTCTTTGCCGATATCTTTAAAAACAATGCTCTGAACAATGGGATTCTTCCTGTTGTGGTGAGCCCGGAATTTTTGAATGATATTTTCAAAGCTGTGAAAAAAGACCCCAAAACAACATTGACCGTCAACCTTCAAGACCAAGTCATTACCAATAACGCCAACAAAGCCGGTGAAACTTTCGAGATCAATGCTTATAAAAAAGAGTGTTTGCTGAACGGTTTGGATGATATTGATTATCTGCTGAGCAAGAAGGAGTTGATTGAGAAGTTTGAGAGAAAAATTGCCCCCTAAATCCCCCAAGGGGACTTTGGGTAAGTGCTAAACAGGAAGTTTCTAATTAAGATTAAGCTAAAACGTTATTTGACAGTAAAGTTTGATTTACAGATGAATATCGGAATCGTTCGTTTGAAATTTTGGAGTTGCCTGTGATTTGAAACATAATTACATGAATTTTGCCTGTGATTTGAAACATTTTTAGATGAAAATTGCCTATGATTTGAGACATTGTTGTATATTTACAACTGATAATCAACAAAATACATGATACACCGAAATTTAATCACAGAAATAGAAAATTGGGCTAAAAATCCTAAGCGAAAACCACTGGTTTTAAGGGGTGCAAGGCAAGTTGGAAAAACAACATTAGTCAATGAATTTGCCAAGCGATTTGACCATTTCGTCAGTTTAAATCTTGAAAAAAGATACGAAGCGTTACTTTTTGAAGAGAGTAATGATATTCGAGAAGTTATTGCAAAAATATTTCTGTTCAAAAACATACAGCAAGATCAAAAGCGAACGCTGATTTTCATTGATGAAATACAAAATTCGCCTAAGGCAGTGGCAATGTTGCGGTATTTTTATGAAGAATTTCCTCAGTTTCACGTAATTGCAGCCGGATCACTTTTGGAAACATTGATGGACACACATATTTCTTTTCCAGTAGGCAGGGTACAATATATGACATTACGACCTTGCTCGTTCAGTGAGTTTTTGGGTGCGATAGGAAAAACCGAATTGAAAAAAGCTACTGAAAACCTTGAAATTCCATTCGGAATGAACGAGTTAATGAGCGATATGTTCAAAACATATTCATTGATAGGAGGAATGCCTGAAGTTGTCAGTAACTTTGCTGAACATCAAGATATTGTACGACTTACAGACATTTACAATTCGCTACTGGTTGGCTACAAAGATGATGTGGAAAAATATGCTCGAACTGAAACTCAGAAAAATATTATCAGGCTGATTTTATCAGTTGGTTGGACACGGGCAGCACAACAAATTTCACTTGGTAATTTTGCACAATCTGCTTACAGAGCGCGTGAAGTGGGCGAAGCTTTCAGAACATTAGAAAAAACGCACGTTGTAGAACTGAGTTATCCCACCACAAGTGCTGTTTTGCCGATACTGCCGGAAACAAAACGAAAACCAAAATTATTTTGGTTTGATACCGGCTTAGTAAACTTTGTAGCGGGCGTACAACAAGAAATACTTGAGGTTGCTGACTTACAAGATGCTTGGCGAGGTAATTCAGCAGAACAGATTGTAGCACAGGAGCTTATTTCGTCAACAAGCCATGTAGGTGCAAAGAGATATTTTTGGGTTCGAGGGACTCAAAGTTCATCTGCCGAAGTCGATTTTGTACAAAATATTAATGGCAGACTGATACCTATCGAAGTAAAATCGGGACATAATGCACATTTACGTTCACTTCATCAATTTATGAACGCATCCAATCAAGATATTGCAGTGCGGGTTTGGAACAATCCATTATCAATTGACGAAGTAAAAACACAGGAAGGTAAAATTTTCAAACTTTACAACGTGCCTTATTATTATGTGGAACATTTAGATAAATTACTGGGAAACAAATAGATAATTGTATATAAATAAAACATTCGTATAATTTGGTAAAAGCGAAACTGCCCAAAAGCACCAAATTCTCAAAAGTAAAATAACAATAACAATTATAGAAAATGAAAAATCTTGACAATATAAATTTCAAAGAAGAGCCTACCCCAAAGTCCCCCTTGGGGGATTTAGGGGGCAACTTCGTCGAAATCATGGATACTACCCTGCGAGATGGGGAACAAACCTCAGGGGTATCATTTGTAGCGGCTGAAAAACTAAGCATAGCCAAGCTTCTGTTGGAAGAATTGCGGGTGGATAGAATCGAAATTGCTTCTGCACGTGTTTCGGATGGTGAATATGCTTCTGTCAAAAGGATTGCGCAATGGGCAAAAGATAATGGACATATTGACAAAGTGGAAGTGTTGGGTTTTGTAGATGGCAGGACTTCTTTGGAATGGGCACAGAAAGCAGGTTGCAAGGTAGTAAATCTTCTGTGTAAAGGTTCTGAGAATCATTGTAAACATCAATTGAGAAAAACTCCCGACCAACATTTGGCCGATATCAGAAAAGTCTTGACCTATGCGCGTGAGATGGGTATTACCGTCAATATTTATCTTGAAGACTGGTCGAACGGCATGCGCGACTCCGAGGATTATGTGTTTTATATGGTGGATAACCTGAAAAATGAATCCATTGCGCGTTTTATGTTACCTGACACATTGGGCATATTGAACCCCTCGGAAACATTCAAATTCTGTATAAAAATGGTGGGTCGTTATCCTGATTTACACTTCGATTTTCATGCGCATAATGATTACGACTTGGCAGTTTCCAATGTATTTGAAGCCGTACGAGCAGGTGTGAAAGGCGTACATGTCACCATCAATGGTTTGGGAGAGCGGGCAGGCAATGCTCCCCTATCCAGTGCTGTTGCAGTGCTACATGATCAATTGAAGAAAAGAACCAATATAGATGAGAGTAAAATAAACGATGTAAGTAAACTGGTGGAATCCTATTCGGGAATACGTATTCCCGCCAATAAGCCGGTTATTGGCGACAATGTTTTTACACAAGTAGCAGGAATTCATGCCGATGGTGATAGCAAACGCAATTTATATTACAATGATTTATTACCCGAACGTTTTGGCCGGGAAAGAGTTTATGCTTTGGGTAAAACATCCGGGAAAGCCAACATCCTTCAAAACTTGAGAATGCTGGGTATTGAACTGGACGACGAAATGATGGCGCTGGTTACTCAACGTGTCATTGAATTGGGTGATAAAAAAGAAGTGGTTACCATTGAAGAACTGCCCTTTATCGTATCCGATATCGTCAAAAACTCAACGAGGGATGACAGTCCCGTGAAGGTATTGGATTACAGTACAGCGATCAGTAAAGGCTTACGTCCAATGGCAATCGTTAAAATGGAAATCTATGGAGAGGTATATCAGCAATCGGCTGCGGGTGAGGGACAATATCATGCCATTTCAAAAGCCATGTATAAAATCTATAAAAAATTAAATAAACCCACACCGGAATTACTGGATTATGAGGTTTATATTCCACCCGGCGGACAAACAAATGCTATGGTACAAACCATCATCACCTGGAAATTCAATGATAAAACGTTCAGAACAAGAGGATTGTCAACCGACCAAACTGTATCCGCCATCAAAGCAACGGAGAAGATGTTGAATATTATTGAGGGGGAATGAGTGTTTAATGTGTAGTGTGTAATGTTTAATCGTTTAATTGTTGAACTGTTGAATTGTTGAACTGTTGGACTGAGAACAAAGAACAAAGAACAAAGACAAAAGACGAATTGGTGAATAGTGATTGGTGAATAGTGAATGGTGGTTGGTGGTCAGTGAATGATGGATAGTGAATTCTGAAATTTCTTTTGTGCCTTTTTTGTGGTTTAATATTATAACTTCCTAACTTCTTTAACTTCCCTAACTTCCAAAAAAACTACTAACTACTAACTACTAACTACCAACTACTAAAAATAACTTCCAAAAACCACATCATCAAAAACAAAAAATAACAAAATATGAATCGACAACTCAAAATCGCAGTATTAGCCGGCGACGGTATAGGTCCTGAAATCACCAGGCAGGCTTTGGAAGTGACCAAAGCCATTTGTAAAAAATTCGGGCACAATTTACAATATGAAGAAGGTATTACGGGTGCATCGGCTATTGATGCAGTTGGGGACCCTTATCCCAAAGAAACTCATGAGTTATGCATACGCTCTGATGCCGTACTTTTCGGTGCCATCGGTGACCCTAAATACGACAATGATCCTACGGCTAAAGTGCGTCCGGAACAGGGTTTATTGAGGATGAGAAAAGCCTTGGGCCTGTATGCCAACATCCGTCCGGTTACAACTTTTCCTTCATTATTGCACAAATCTCCCCTGCGTGCCAACTTGATTGAGGGAGCAGACTTTATATGCATTCGTGAACTTACAGGAGGGTTGTACTTTGGTCGTCCGCAAGGCCGTTCCGAAGATGGCAACACCGCCTACGACACCTGCATTTACACCCGTGAAGAAGTGGAGAGAATCATACATTTGGCCTATAAGTTTGCCGGACAGCGTAAAAAGAAAGTTACCATGGTAGATAAAGCCAATGTGCTGGCATCAAGCAGACTGTGGAGGGAAGTTACGCAAGAAATTGCTCTTCAGTATCCTGACATCGAAACCGAATATATGTTCGTGGACAATGCAGCCATGCGCATTATCCAATGGCCTAAAAGCTTTGACGTGTTGGTGACTGAAAATCTTTTCGGTGATATTTTAACAGATGAAGCCTCTGTAATCACCGGTTCTCTGGGTATGTTACCTTCCGCATCCATTGGTATTCACACTTCCGTTTTTGAACCCATACACGGCTCCTATCCGCAGGCAGCAGGGAAAAATATAGCCAATCCGTTGGCCGCCATTCTTTCTGCAGCTCTGATGTTTGAATATGCATTTGAAATGATGGAAGAAGGTGCACTGATCCGTGAGGCAGTAGAAGCTTCTATGAATGAAAAAATTGTTACGGAAGACATTGCCGGTAAAGGAAAAGCTTATTCTACATCAAAAGTCGGTGAATGGATTGTTGCTTATATTAATAAGAAATAGTACATTTGTAGCAAATTCAAATAAACAATCCCATGGCTTCACCAAACTCATCATTCAAGGTATTTTCAGGTACAAACAGCCGATATCTTGCAGAAAAAATATGTCAAAGTCTAAACTCTCCGCTCGGAAATATGATCATCGAACATTTCGCCGACGGAGAGTTTGCCGTTTCATACGAAGAGTCTATTCGTGGTCAATGTCTTTACCTTATTCAATCTACTTTTCCCAATTCGGACAATCTGATGGAGTTGTTGCTGATGATAGATGCAGCAAAAAGAGCCTCTGCCTATAAAATCATCGCCGTAATTCCTTATTTCGGCTGGGCAAGGCAGGATAGAAAAGACAAACCGAGGGTGTCCCTTGGTGCTAAGTTGATTGCCGACTTACTAAGTGTTGCCGGTATTGACAGGATAATTACCATGGACTTACATGCTGATCAAATTCAAGGTTTTTTTGATGTGCCGGTTGACCACCTCTATGCCTCCACCATTTTTATCCCATACATTCAATCTTTAAACCTGAAAGAACTGGTCATTGCCTCTCCGGATGTTGGAGGATCGAAACGGGCAAATACTTTCTCAAAACATCTTGGAGTACCTATGGTGCTGTGTCATAAAGCACGTGAAAAAGCCAATGTAGTAGGCGAAATGCGCGTCATTGGGGATGTAGAGGGAAAAGATGTTATCATTGTAGATGATATGATAGATACAGGTAACACATTATGCATGGCTGCCGATTTAATGATGAAAGACGGAGCCAATTCAGTACGTGCCATTGTTTCTCATGGTGTGATGTCAGGCAAGGCTTCAGAAAGAATCTTACAATCTGCTTTGCAGGAAATAGCATTTACTGACTCCATTCCTTTTGATATCAACAGATGTCCTAAAGTTAAAATTCTCAGTTGTGCCGAAATGTTCGCCGACACCATAGAAAGAGTACAATCCCATCGTTCAATCTCTGAGCAATACATCATCAGACGATAAACGGACAATAAATCTTTAACTTTGTAAACCAAACATTTAACGTAATATGGAATATCCAACCCTACAAGACAAATTGATTATGCCCGAATATGGGCGCAATATTCAACACATGGTCCAACATGCCGTTACGATAGAAGACCGTGACGAGCGTACCCGCTGTGTGAATACGATAGTCAATATCATGGGTAACCTTTTCCCCTATTTGAGAGATATCAGTGATTTTAAACATAAACTATGGGATCATGTGGCAATCATGTCTGATTTTAAATTAGATATAGACTATCCTTACGAAATAGTCAAAGAAGAAAGCCTGTATGCTCCTCCCGAAAGAATATCGTATCAATCCAACAAAATACGTTATCTGCACTATGGGACTACCCTGGAGAAAATGATTAAAAAGGTGGCTGATTATGAAGAAGGAGAGGAACGTGATGAATTGATACGCTTGATCGCCAATCAGATGAAAAAATGCTTTCTGACCTGGAACAAAGAAGTTGTCGATAATAAAAAAATCTTCGAAGATTTGAAAGAACTATCCAACGGAAAATTAGATTATACTGATGATTCTTTCAAGCTGGTAGAGTCGAGAGACGTACTCCATAATACCAAAAAGAACAGATCCAAAAAGAAATAACATGGCGTCATTTGTTATCAAAGGAAAACAGAAATTATCCGGCGAAATCATTCCTCAAGGAGCTAAAAATGAAGCGCTGCAAGTTATCTGTGCCGTCCTTTTGACAGATGAAAAAGTTACTATTCACAATATTCCTGATATTATTGATGTCAATAATCTGATTGATTTGTTAGCTAACATGGGTGTTACTGTTCAGCAAATCAACAGACACAGCTATACCTTTCAGGCTGATCAAGTCAATTTGGATTACCTGCATACGCCGGAATTTTATGCTAAAAGTGCATCTTTGCGTGGGTCTGTAATGATAATCGGACCCTTGACTGCAAGATTTGGCAAAGCTCTGATACCCAAGCCGGGAGGCGATAAAATTGGTAGACGAAGATTGGATACGCATTTTATCGGCATTCAAAAGTTAGGTGCTGAGTTCGAGTATGATCCGGAGCATAAAGTCTATGAAGTCAAGGCTGATAAGTTGACCGGAACCTACATGCATTTGGATGAAGCCTCGGTAACGGGTACAGCCAATATCCTTATGACGGCAGTACTTGCCGAAGGAACTACCACCATTTACAATGCTGCTTGTGAGCCTTACTTACAACAATTATCCAAAATGTTGAACCGTATGGGCGCTAATATCACGGGTGTTGGCTCTAATCTCCTGACCATTGAAGGCGTGAAAAAGCTGCGTGGTTGTGAACACACCATCTTGCCGGATATGATTGAGATTGGAAGCTTTATCGGATTGGCGGCAATGACCGGTTCTGCTATCACCATCAAGAATGTGGCTTATGATCAATTGGGAATTATCCCGGATAGTTTCAGAAAACTGGGCATTCAAATAGAAAGACGTGGTGATGATATTTTCGTTCCTGAACAACCCTCTTATACTATTGAGTCCTTCATAGACGGATCTATTATGACCTTGGCCGATGCACCCTGGCCCGGGTTGACACCCGACTTGCTGAGCGTATTTTTGGTAGTAGCCACAAAAGCCAAAGGCACCGTTTTAATCCATCAAAAAATGTTTGAAAGCCGGCTGTTTTTTGTTGATAAACTCATAGATATGGGGGCACAGATCATTTTATGCGATCCCCATCGGGCAACCGTTATCGGACAAGGCGAAAACTTGAATCTGCGGGCTGCTAAAATGACTTCTCCGGACATTCGCGCCGGTATTGCTTTGTTGATTGCTGCTTTATCGGCCGAAGGCACCAGCATCATTAATAATATTGATCAAATCGACAGGGGATATCAGGATATTGATATCAGATTAAGGGCATTAGGCGCTCATATAGAGCGTGTTAAAATCACCTAAAATGAATATCGAAAGGCAAATAGGCTTTAAAGCAATCGGTATTTATATTTTTATCATCCTGATGATTGCTTTAGCATTGCTTTATGGCAACAAGCTCAAACAACAAATACATCGTCTGCAAGAAAGCATTACAATTCAGCAAGATGCATTGGTATTAACCCACGAATTGGTATCAGAAACCGCTCATTTACTACTACAGACTGCTCCCTATCTTAACACACAGGATTCAATGCTCATTAATCACTTTGAGCAGGAAGTACACAGAATTGATGAGCTAATCGAAGTACTGATTGAAAAGAATGATACAAGCACTCATGAATTAAAGCAACTCAGCTTGTTGCTGCACGCGCAAGCAAGCAATATGCGCGGTCTGCAAGCAAATTTGTCGAAGGAAAATCCTTTAGACTATTTTCAATCTTTTCAAGAACAACTGCAAGACTTAGAACCAGAAGTTAAAGGAAGTACTCATTTGGAACGAGATACTGTCATCAAGACCGGTGCCCACAAAAAATTTTTTCAAAGGCTGAGAGAAGCTTTCAGACCAAAAACCGATACCACACTGGTCATTTACGATTCAAGAATTGATTCCTTGGAAGTCTTGCATAAAGATTCTACTACAACTATTCTCTCCAGGGTGGATTCGATTGCAAAAATCGCCGGTAAACAATACGAGCAAAACATTCATAGCATCAGATTACAAATTGATCAATTCATCCGGGCAGATCGCGAAATATCCGCTGAAATATCAAATTTATTGATCCAAATTTACAATCAAACGCTGATATCCATTCAAAACACCATCAACCAAAGTGAAATCATCATCGCTAAAAATTATATGCTGTTGGTTGCCGGAGGAATTGCAGTACTGGTATTAATTTTAATTTTAATCATTCTGATTATTTTTGATGTAAACAAAGGAAAACGGGCCAAAGAAAAATTGAGGCAAGTCATGGAAACCCGTCATCAATTATTATTGGCTGTTTCTCACGATATTAAAACACCTTTGAATACCATCAGCGGTTATTTGGAATTGGGACAGACTGAAGCACCGCAAGATCTTGAAGCTTCGTACCTCAAGCCTATGCAAAATGCTGTAAGTCACATACATGCCCTGTTGGAAAATTTATTACAATTTTCAAGTTTGGAACAAGGTACTCTAAAACTTTCCTTGTCCACCCTCAATACCAAAAACCTGGCTTATGAATTACAGGCCTGGTTTACGCCCCTTGCCCTTCAGAAAAACTTAGATTTGCAGTTCAATGGTGCAAAGGATTGCACGATCCAAACTGATGTTCTGAAGCTTAAACAAATCTGCACCAATATCATTTCCAACGCCATCAAATATACCATGAAAGGATGGGTAAGGGTTGTGATGGAAGTCAAAGACTCTATTTTTATTTTGAAAGTAAGTGATAGCGGAGTAGGAATTCCTGCGGAAAAAATAGAAACCATTTATGAAGCTTTCGTCCGTATTGAAGCAAACAACACCCTTTCTGAAGGAAGTGGCGTAGGTATGTATGTCGTTAAAGGTTTGGTTGATCTACTGCAAGGCAAAATTACCATTGATTCACAAATCCAAAAGGGCACCACTGTGCAGATTGAAATACCTGTTAAGCAGGTGAACAGGCAGCTTCCTCAAGGAAAGAAAAAGGTGGCAGTGTTTGAAGACAATGAACCTATGAAAAAGGTTGTAGAAGAAATGGTCAAAAAATTGGGACACGAGGTTGTGAACCAAGATTACAACCTCATCATCACAGATATGGAAATGAACGAGTTTTCCGGAACTGATATCCTTTCGTCTCACCCCAACATACCGGTGATATTGATGTCAGGTCATACGGATTTTACTGCTGAACAAGCCCTGCAACTGGGCTTTGCAGGCTTTCTCCCAAAGCCTTTCAACATAGATGATTTGAGGCAACTCATCGGTGAAGAAAAAATGCAAGAGACGGATAGTTTTCTAGTGGAAGATGACGAGGAAATCATGCAGATATTCCGTCAAAATGCCATAAAAAACCAGCAAAAATTAAAACAGATGTTGGAGCTGAAAAACTTCAAAGAAGCACAAGCAATTTGTCATCAAATGTTGCCAATGTTTGCACAACTGGGTTATCCAACAGAAGCTTTGAAGCGTATGGATTTAAGTCGCGGTAAAATATATCAGGGATGGACGAAAGATGTGCAAGCCATCATCGACATCAAAGTTTGATGCCGTAAAGGTGCATTTTATTATAAAGCGTTTTTCTGTCTATTTTTAATAGCTTGGCAGCTAAAGTTTTATTTCCTCCCACTTGATGCAAAGCCTTTTGTATCCGCTCCACTTCATTCCCGGGATACAGGGCCAGGTCAGATGGATCACTTTGCTCAAATTGGATCACACTCAAATCATCAGCATGGATCATATCTTCATTGGCAAACAAGACTATACGACGTACTGTGTTACGCAACTCCCTGAGATTCCCTCTCCATGAATGCCTTTCCAATATTTGCATGGCTTCGGATGTAAATCCGCGTACATTCTTATCCATCTCATGATTGGCCTGCTTTAAAAAGCCATTGGCATAAATGGGGATGTCTTCTACCCTCTCCCGCAGTGGCGGAACAAAAATAGACAGCTCATTTAAGCGATAGTACAAATCTTCCCTGAACCTGCCTTCATTAATGGCTTGTTCCAGATTTTCATTGGTAGCGGCAAGGATGCGTACATCCACAGGAATATCCCTGGTCGATCCGATCGGCCTGACCTTTTGTTCCTGTAAAGTCCGCAATAGCTGCGCTTGAGCATCATAAGGTAAATTGCCGATTTCATCCAGGAAGACAGTTCCACCGGAGGCAGTTACAAACACACCTTCTTTATCGTGTATAGCAGAAGTAAACGAACCTTTCAAATGACCGAAAAACTCGCTCGGAGCCAATTCTTTGGACAAACTACCACAATCGACAGCTATAAAGGGCTTAGCAGAACGTTTACTGTTTTGGTGAATCATCTTAGCAATATACTCCTTTCCAGTGCCACTTTCACCCAAAATCATAACAGACAATCGAGTTGGAGCCACTTTCAATACTTGATGATACATTTGCTTGGCAACAATACTCGTCCCCATAATCATGGTATCACTGAGGACCAATTGCCGTACTACCTGTTTGACTTCAGGTTCTTTGGCCAAAGCCTGATCTATCTTTTCTTTTAATACAGAAGGCGCGAGGGGCTTTTCCAAATAATCAAAAGCTCCCAATTTCATGGCTAATACAGCACTTTGAATACCTCCGTAACCCGTCATAATAATTATCGGAACATCCATTTTCTGACTGCGTATCCATTGCAGTATCATGATACCATCTCCATCAGGAAGCTGCAAATCGGTGAGGACTATGTGGATAATTTTCTCCTTCAGCACAGTATAGGCAGCTTGGACACCGGAACAGTACGAAACTTCGAAACCGTTTCGTTGAAACCATTTCTGCAGCATCAGTCCAAATGCTGTATCATCTTCTACTATCAGGATGTGTTTTTGCATATGAGGACAAAGATAGTGATATTTATCAGGAATAAACAACAGAAGTAGAAGTGATTTTACGGATAAAAAATCCCCCACAATGGCTTGTGAGGGATTTTGCATAGTCAGAAACTTTCTACATAGTCAAGGCTTAAGCTCTCGGATTTAGTCAGAAATTGCAAAATTATCTCTTACGAACAACCAAATACTTTGTAACACTCCAAAACTGCGTTGGATTAAATATCTCAATGTGGATAAGTTTGTCATCATCCTTTACTAATTGATAACTGTCTTCCGGATGTAAAGAAAGGATTTTAACTTTTTTGGAACCTGTCGGGATATATTTCAACTCCCTTAAATCTGCTTTTGTAAATATACTTTTGTCAAAAGATTTGTTCAAAATGGCTCTACCGGAGGTAACTATGCCATTAGCCTTCAGATTAGCAGATTTATCAATTACATACCACACCTCATTCATATCAGCTTCTTGTGATTTTAATAAATCTTGCTGTTGAGCCGATAATTTACTCATTTGATTCAAGTCAGTTTGTGCTTGCTCCAAATCAGCCGTGAGTCCTTCAATTTTCATGTTCTTTTGAGATATAACTTGCTGTAAGGAATCAGCAAGAGCAGTACGTTCAGCCAGTTCTTTTTCCAATCTTTCGATGGTGGCTTTAAAAGCCGTACTTTCTTTTTTCGAGAGGCGCTGTAGTTGATTGATCTTGGCTTTGTTATCCTCCAGGATATTCTTCAACTGAGCAAATTGGCTAATGATAAGTGCTTTACCCGTTTTGTCAGACTGCTCAACATCAGCTACATCAAGCATAATTCTGCCTTCCACTTCTCTGATCTGCGCAAAGCCGGCTTCTACTTCATTAATTATGTCTAACGTAACGTTGTAGTCAGACTCCAAATTTTGATATTCAGATGCTATAGAATCTCTCTCATTCAATAATACCTTGTACTTGCTGCTTTTTTCAACACAAGACGGTGTACTTAAAATAATCGCTACAAATGCGGCGATAGAAAAAAATGTTGTTCTCATAATAATGCTATTATATGGTTTGAAACTTATTAATAACCAATATCAATACCAAATAAATAACATTTTGTATATCAGTAACTTACAAAAACACATAATGTGGAAAATTGTGGAAGGGTGTGGAAATAATACACAAAACTGTAGAGTTCCGAGTTCCGTGGTGCGGGTTCCGGGTTCCGGGTTCCGAAAGTATGGAGAAACAATCTACTTCAAGAAGATAGAATCACAGATTTAATTTGTTCCACAAACTCTTCAGCTTGCTCCATGGTAGCAGCCTCAGAATAAATACGGATGATAGGTTCAGTATTGGATTTTCTCAAATGCACCCATCCGTCGGGGAAGTCAATTTTAACACCGTCAATATCAGTAATTTCAAACTGACTATTTTGTGACTTTACTTTTTCGAGCAAGGCATCAACATCCAGGTCGGGTGTCAATTCAATTTTATTTTTGGAAATAAAATAATTGGGATATGTTTTTCTTAATTCCGAAACTTTCTTACCGGATTTTGCCAGGAGAGAGAGGAATAAAGCAATTCCCACCAGGGCATCCCGACCATAGTGAGCGGCAGGATATATCACTCCGCCATTGCCTTCACCACCTATGACAGCTTGTGTTTCTTTCATTTTCTCTACCACATTGATTTCACCCACGGCAGCAGGTGTATATTGCATGCCATAACGCGCTGTAACATCCCGCAATGCACGTGTAGAGCTAAGATTTGAAACCGTATTGCCCGGAGTGTGCTGCAACACATAATCAGCCACAGCTACTAAAGTATATTCTTCACCAAACATGGAACCATCCTCAGCGACAATAGCCAAACGGTCTACATCCGGGTCTACAACAAAACCGACATCTGCCTGACCGTTTTTTATCAGTGTGGAAATTTCAGTCAGATGCTCGGGCAAGGGCTCCGGATTGTGCGGAAAATGACCGGTCGGATCGCAATAAAGTTTTTCAACCCGTTTTACTCCCAAAGCCTCTAACAAAGCAGGGATTGCAATACCTCCTACCGAATTGACACAGTCTATGGCAACTGTAAAATCAGCCTTGCGAATCGCTTCCACATCCACCAGGTCAAGCCCCAACACATCAGCAATATGTTTGTCTGTATAACTATCATCGGTGGTCAACTTACCCAGGGAATCCACATCAGCAAACACAAAGTCTTCATCAGCAGCTTTTTGCAAAACATCCGCACCCATTGCTGCGTTTAAAAATTCTCCTTTTTCATTCAATAATTTCAGGGCATTCCATTGTTTAGGATTATGACTCGCCGTAAGGATGATACCGCCGGCAGCCTTTTTCTTTATAACAGCCACTTCTGTAGTCGGCGTAGTGGCCAAACCAATATCCACTACATCCATACCCATACCCAACAGGGTACCTACAACAATTTGCCGCACCATCTCACCCGAGATACGGGCATCACAACCAACAACTATCGTATTGGACTCTACCGTTTTATTTTCTTGAATATGACAGGCATATGCGGCAGTAAAACGTACAATATCAAGAGGATTTAAGCCCTCTCCTACCCGACCGCCAATGGTCCCTCTGATTCCTGAAATTGACTTGATTAATGACATATTAATTTCTTAACACTCTGATGGTTAAATCATATCCTACCGGTGTAGCAGGTCTGCTGAAGTTTGAAAATCCTATTTTAGAAGGCACGATCAATTGTGCTTCAGCATTGTTATATTTCATATACCCAACGGCTTCATGCCAGGCAATACAGGCCTTAGAGTGATCACCATAAGTAAATTCCTTTGGATGTGCCAGCTGAACTGTACTTTGTGTTGAAATCGTATCCGGTTTCACTCCTAATCCGTACTGGTCGTATTTGGTCACTATTTGTTCACGATACACAATACTGTCAGTGTTCAAATAATCACCTCTGTTTGTCAATCGAAAATACAAGCCGGACTTGCTTTTATAATACACTTTATCGGGCCAGGGAAATCCAGCAGGCATCTCTTCTACAACCTTAATTTGTTGGCGATTGATAAAATCCTCTATCAATTCCCGCTCTGCTTCTAATTCTTCTGCATAGGTGGCAGTATCGTCTTTACAAGAAATAAAGAAAGCTATACTTACCGCAAGCAGTGATATGATGAAGAAATGACGTTTCATACGTTTCTAATTTATAAAATTAGCGGATATTGGCAACACTCATGATATCGGCGAAAACCCCGGCAGCTGTAACGCTGGCACCGGCACCGTATCCTTTAATGATCATCGGATAATCATAATAGCGCTCCGTTTTTATCATGATGATGTTATTGCTTCCTTCCAATTCATAGAAAGGATGATGCATATCCACCTCCTGCAAACCGACTGAGCATTCACCATTTTCCATGGTAGCAACAAAGCGACAACGTTTATTTTCAGCCTCTAAGCGTTTGCGTATCATTTCAAATTCAGCATCCAATTCATGGATAGAATTCCAAAAATCATCCAGGGTGCCTTCAAAGTATTTCTGAGGTACAAACAGATTCTTTTTAACATCTTCCTGTTCAACCTTATAACCGGCTTCACGGGTTAAAATAACCAATTTTCTGATCACATCCGTCCCACTTAAGTCTATCCGGGGATCAGGCTCGGAATAACGCGCTTCTTTAGCCATAACGATGGCTTTGCTCAAAGGAATATCGGCACTGATGGTGTTGAAGATAAAGTTCAATGTACCTGACAAGACTGCCTCTAATTTCAGAATTTTGTCCCCTGAATTCACCAAATTATTCATGGTGTTGATAACGGGCAAACCTGCTCCTACATTGGTTTCAAATAAAAACTTAATGCCTCGTTTCCGGGCAATATCTTTCAACTCAATATAGGTATCATAATCACCTGATGCAGTGATTTTATTGGCAGCCACCACAGAAATATTGTGTAATAGAAGTTCCTTGTACAAACCGGCAATTTGCCGACTGGCAGTACAATCGACAAACACGGCATTGAAGATGTTCATTTCCAACACACCTTTCAAAATCACTTCAGGGGTAGAGTCGATGCCTTCGGTAGCCAACAATTCCCGGTAATTTCTTAAGGCAATACCATCCCGGTTGAAAAGAACCTTGTATTCATCGGCAACACCTACCACTTTAATTTTGATGTTGTTTTGTTTCAGAAGTTTAGGCTGTTGCTGCATGATTTGATCCAACAAACCGCCGCCGACCGTTCCTATTCCAACCAAAAAGATATTCAACTCCTGGAACTCGGACAAGAAAAACACTTCATGCAAAACATTCAATGTCTTTCTCAGCACCGCTGATTCAATAACAAAAGAGATATTTGTTTCCGACGCACCCTGTGCAATGGCAATTACATTGATACCACTACGCCCCAATGCGCCGAAGAGTTTCCCTGAAATGCCGGGAATGCGTTTCATATTATCACCCACCACAGCAATCGTAGCCAGGTTTTTCTCTGCACGCACCGAATTGATTTCACCAACAGCAAGTTCATCCTTGAATTCTTCGGAGATTACCTTTACAGCCAAATCAGCTTCATCATTGGTAACGCCCACAGATATGGTGTTTTCGGATGCTGCCTGAGAAATAAAGAAAGTCGATATACCCACATTTGCCAAAGCGCCAAAGACCCTTTTGCTGATCCCGATCACACCTACCATACCCAACCCCACCATGGTCACGAGTGCAGTGTCGTTGATGGACGAGATTCCTTTCACCGGCCGGGTGCTTGTGGTTTTATCCCGGGAAATGTACGTTCCCTGAGCATGCGGATTGAAAGTATTCTTGATATATATCGGAACATTCTGATGATAAGCAGGATAGATGGTCGGAGGATAAATCACTTTGGCTCCGAAATTACACAACTCCATGGCTTCTACATAGCTCAGATTTTCTATCACGTAAGACTTGCTGATCACACGTGGATCAGCAGTCATAAAACCGTCCACATCCGTCCAAATCTCCAGCACATCAGCCTCTAAAGCAGCAGCTAAAAGCGATGCCGTATAATCGGAACCACCACGACCTAAGTTGGTTATCAATCCCGTATCCTTATCGGAAGCTATAAATCCCGGACATAAGGTTACAGCGGGCAATTCAGGGAAATGCTTTTTAATCAGTTTAGTAGAAAGATCGATATCCGGACGATGCTTGTCAAAGCTCCCAATGGTCTTGATAAAGTCGGGAGCATAGGCATACACAGCCTTATCAATTACCTGACACAAAATGCGCGATGAGATCCTTTCCCCATAGCTCACGATCAAATCTTTGGTTTGCTGTGATAATTCCTTTTCCTTCGAAAGGTCTTGGTACAAAGTCAGTAACTCATCAAATAAAGCCTGAGTTTCAGTCTGGGTAGATATTAATTTAGACTGCGGAACAACAGCCTGTATGATGTCCATATGTCTCTTGCGAAGTGCCTCAAAAACAGCCTGGATATTTTTCCCCTGATGTGCATCTTCGGTCATGGAAATTAAGGTGTCTGTGGTTGCATTTGTAGCCGACACGACGACCAAAACCGGTTCATTCACACTTTCCACGATCCGTTTAACTTGTAAAATACCTTCTATGGAACCTACGGACGTTCCCCCAAATTTCATTACCTTCATAGCTTGAACTGCATTTTTTGAGTGTGCAAAATTAGCGAATTTTTCTCAATAATGCAGGACTTTGCCGGTTTAAAAATAATTCAGTTGTATTTTCAGGAAAATAATGCTACTTTTGCAGCGCATTTTTCGAAAACCAAGGAAGGAAAAACAGGTCCGGTAGCTCAGCTGGATAGAGCAACAGCCTTCTAAGCTGTGGGTCGTGGGTTCGAATCCCGCCCGGATCACAAAGAATAATTGTAAAATTGAAAAAAGCCCTGATTATCATTGATGTGGATGATGGTTGGGGTTTTTGTTTGTTTGATAATCAGTCTTTGATTGCACATCTAGAATTCTATTTTTGATTAGGTTTTTCGATAAAATTAAAAATAATGTACAATATTTTCTAAATGTTAGAAAATACTGTTTATTTGTTTATATTTGCAATTATTTTATTCTATTTATTGTGTTTTTAACAACAATAAAATGGGGTATGTGGTGATTTTCCATATTGTTTGATATTACCATTCTTTGTCCATGAAAAAAAACATACTATTTATTTTGTTAGCGTTGATATCTGCTTTTTCTTATTCTGAGGTTAAAGCACAACAAAAGACCATCTACATTACGTTGGATGTGTCGGGTAGTATGGAAGGAGCTAAGTATGATTTGGCAAATTACAGCGTTCAGGTAATCTCTGTGCTAAATAATAAAAACAGAGTCAATTTCATCCTTTTGGGAAATACCATGGTGCTTAGCGAGCCGGAGAAATACAAAACCATTCATTTGGACAGGAACAATATTTCAAAGTTGGCAAAGCCGAACACGGAGCTCCTGCGTCATGCAAGAGAAATCGGGACGATTGAGATTTTTAACGGTTTATTTGACAAAAACAACCCGTCTCAAGAAATTTTTATTATTGGCGACGGAGATTGGGAAGACATTAAAGAGATAAAAAGTGATTTTCTGCAACACGCATCCACAGGAAATTTACGAACTACTTTTTTGGAAATTTTACACAAAAAAGAGGAAACAACCGATTTTGAGCTGTTTTTAAAAGATAACGGCATCGGAAAAATTTACAAAGTAGATAGCAACAACTCCATTATCGCCGCAATCAACACCATTGCCGAGGAAATTACAGGTGTAAGTGCACTGCCGACTACGGAATTTATTCAAGCCGAAAACTACATCAGTTTTAATCCCGAAATGGATATTTTATCGCTGCTGATACTTTATCAAGATGAAGCTCCATTAAATAAAATTCCGTCTATCACTTCCATTACGAATAACGATAACCAACTTTCCTTCACAAACTTGGGTAATCCGAGCAACGAAAAATTTCAAACCGGAAAAGGCGGATTGATGAGTTCAAGAGTTTATGAGGTTAATACCAAAATGTCGGCAGGGAGCAGCATTTCTATTTGCTTTTCGGATAAAATCTACTCGGATAAACTTCGTGTTTTTCCGGTGATAGATGTCCGGTTTGGCAATATGGGGATTAGTGGCGTAATCGGTAAAACAAAACAGCTAAGTGTCTATTCAACAGGAGTTTGCAGGGATAACGAAACGGCTAAAATTAATGTTGAATTTAGCCAAGGCGATACGAAACTTTCAAGCGGAAGCATCAAAAAAACGAAAGTAACCGTAATATCCAACGGAAAATCGTATCCGGCAAAATTCGACAACGGAGTTTTCAAAGCAACAATTCCATTGACCGGTGAAACAACCAATTACCGGATAGAGAGTGAGTTGAAAGGATATTTCAGGCTAAATTCGGGAGTAAAAAGCATTGTAAAAACGGAGTGCGAACCTGTGGATGAACCTCCACTCGAAAGGACAAAACTTCCCGCTTTGGATTTGGGAACCGTAACATTGGACGAAATTTGTTGTAACGGAAAAGTTACGGTGCAACTAATAGACTCCTTAACCAAAAAGTCCTTAGATCCTACCCTATTCGATATTAAAGTTAATACAAATTGTTGTTGGCTGATTAAAGATGTTCGGATTGAGTTTAGGGAAGATGATTTTATCGATTTATATCTTGAGTCAAGAGGATGTTGGTGTAACTGTTTAACACCTAACGATTTGCGCCTTGATTTTTATAGTACACCAAAAAAAAATCAACTGATTGATGGTAAAAAATATGCCGGATTTGAAACAGAACTTAACTTGAAAATTTTAAAAAATCAACCGTGGTTCGATCGATGTAAATCGCTTTTGATAACTATGTTGCTAAGTTTGTTTTTGATTTGGTTATTTATGAAACTTATTAAAAAGAATCGTTTTGCCAGAAACTCAAAAATTGTTTTTAAATCTCCGAGTGCTAGTACTATGGGAAGCCTTAATCCAGATTACATTATCACTGATTATAAATTACGTAAAAAAGGATTTACAGCTTGGCTTAATCGATGGTTTAATCCGTTTGTGCCGGAACAGCGAATTTTAAATTTTGACACTATCGGATTGAACTTGCTATATACTGCTTCCAATTCTGCGAAATATGTACTATTCCCAAAATCTGCTTATAATGAAAGTAAAATGAACTCTATAAATTACGATGAAAATTCGAAACATCAATATGTTAAGCAAGATGAAACTAGTGATTTAGAAGTAACATATCAAAAAGGCAGCATGGGTGTAAGAACTAAGAATTTCTTAAAATATAATTATCCAGAAAAGAGTTGGAACGATATAGCTGCTTTTCAAAATTTTATGAGAATCCTAATTTTTGGATTGGTTGTTTTCCTTTTAGCGGCTTTATTCTTAATTATCAAATCATTAATTTAAAATATATTCAATTATTATGACATTTCCAAAAACATTAATCATCGGCTTGGGCGGTTTGGGTTCAGACATTGTAACCAATGTATATAAGCGCTTCAACAGTCACGCGTCTCATCAAGATGATAAAGAAAAAGTGAAATTTTTGACGTTGGATACCGATTCCAACGAAATAGCCGAAAGAAGACAGATAATGAACCCTGACAATGTGATACAAACTAGTGCTACTACAGATATGGTTGCCGGACAATACCTGGATGAAATTAAGGATATCAGCACTGCTGAAAGTTGGTTTCCACATGAAATAAAGGAACTTAAGAAGATGTCAATAAACGATGGTGCCGGCCAAATACGGGTTGTATCACGTCTGGCATTTGCTCATGCTATTAATGAAAGGAAGCTGGATAGACTGAAAAACGTTTTAAATGAATTGCTTTCCCTTAACACTGGTGACGGTAATATAATTGAAGTCCATATCGTGTCAAGTTTGGCAGGAGGAACAGGTGCCGGGTCATTTATACAAACAGCCTATTTTATTCGGGAAGAGATGATAAGAAATGGTATATATAATCCTAAGATATGGGGTTATTTTATGCTGGGAGATATTTTCTTGAAAGACCCATCAATAAATATGTCTGATCCTACCAAAACAACAAATGTACTTGCCAACACTTATGCATCTTTGAAAGAGTTGGTTGGAATTTACGAAATAGGTGACGATAATGAAATCGAATTTGAGTATGGAGAATTTACGCGAACACCTTTCAAAATTACATCTAATAGCTCAACGCCATTACAACAATGTTTTTTATATGATTTTGAAAACAATGCAGGAAATAATATAGGGGGCATTGAAAACTATAAAAAACAGATAGAAGATTTTTTGTATTTAAATGCATTTAGTCCAACAGGTCCTAAAACACGTTCACAAGCAATTAACAACATTGTTGATCAGATAAAAACAGGTACAGCAGCAAGATTTGGTGCTACCGGCATATCAAAAATAATTTATCCGGTTGATAATCTGTTAAGGTATTTTTCAGTAAGAAGATTGTCTGAAAATCTGCGAGATACATGGTTGAAAATAGACGATGGATTTAACAAATTACATGAAGAGTGGAGGATAGATACTAACCGAGGTATTATTCGTGAAGAACCCGTTCTTGCAAAATACTTTGTAGGTCAAGTAGAATCTTTGGCACAAAATAGCAGTGGTACTGAACAAGCTGTATTCAGATATATCTTGAATAGCACCAAAGTAATTGATTATGATGCAAAAAAGATTATTGGCAACAAGGTCGATTTTTTCCTTGAAGCAGTGAATAGCTACTTAAAAAACATTCGTGACAATGATCGAGATATTAACACTCTTTCCAAATTGTTTTTCACGGATACGTTTGCCACAAAAGATAGTGATGAGTCTAATGATAAAAGTGTAATAAGAAAAAATGAGGATCAACTAGAAGTGCTTAGAAAAGAGGTTTTCAGCTTTATTAACGAAAATAAATCACTTGCATTAGAAGAGATTTTCGTTAAAGATTTAGGCAGCTATCAATTTACTCATGAACAAGCAAAACACAGAATTAACACTTATCTTTTAGAAAAAGACAGAGCTTTGCATCCATTGGCAGTTCGATATTTCTTTTATGAATTATTAATGAAACTCGAGCTAAATCTTGCCGCTTTCAAAGACAACAATGTCAAGAGATTAGCAAGAATATCTAAGTATGACGAAATTTATGATATAAGCGATGAGAGTGATGTAGAAGATAGGCATATTGAAACAGCTTTAGAAGCGTACAATATTTATCAGGGAGACGACAAGAAGATGTTAAATCGGTTCCTTAATATAACAGGTAAACCCCGAAAACTAGTTGAATTTAAGGAAGAATATGTTGTGAAAGCCAAAGGACAAGCAAATGTTTTAACAGAGTATGCTCTTGAAAAATTAGCCGAATTAGTATTTGAGGACTTGATTATGCAGGTAAAAAAAATGATAGATAATCTTGAAGCTCTTTTTAAAAGCATTCCGGGCGTGTTAATTGGTTTAAAAAACGAAGAAATTGCATTAACTACTTTAACAAGTGGTTCGAGTAATCCATCGGAAATATATGTATTGGCAGAGAGCAAACACCGGGACTATATTTACAATGAAATCATTGCAAAAAAGGATACTATCTTTTTTCCGGAAGATATTTCACGTGATATTTATGAAGAGTTGTATGAAAGAACATGTCTCCAGCTTCAAAGTTCATCATTTTATACAATTAACAATACTATAAGTGATAAAGCAAGTGAAATATTCACAAAACTTGTAGTAACAAAGCAAAAAGAACAATTAAAAGATAGTTTTAATGATGATTTTGCCGGATATAACGTGATACAAGCCATGAAAAAGCAGGCGGAGTTAGATGGTGTGAACGCTATTGATTTTATGAGTGAAAAATGCCGTAAAGCAGAAACTAAGGCTACCCCATTTGGTGCTAAGTATGATAGTCAAGCTGCAAAAATAAACTCTTGGGCTTTTCACCCTGAATGTGTAGAATATCAAAATCTTACAAAAGAAGATGCCGACAAATTATTTAACAACCCCGGTGTAGCTCAAGATAATGCCGGAAGAGTAATTGCCGATTATTTTGACAAAACAGAAATAATTCGTGAAGAATCTGTAATGGTATTGGCAATCCCTGACGATTTCCCCAAATTTGCTCCTATCAGTGATGAAGATAAGTATTCACTTTCATACGAGGGAATTTATTATACACACTACAAAAAAAGAATGAAAGAAGTTCAGATGAATAACAATATCCCAACTCCACATTTAGACAAACGATGGAATAATCCGAAACTATTCCGAGATTTGGGGGTTGATTTGAATAGCTATGAAAAAAATATTCTAAGAGCTTTTGTATATGGTGTGGTACATAGCGATATTTTGTTGATAAATAATTACGGAACAGACACTTGGGGTTTTAACACACAATTTGGAATAGATTTCTTTAAAGGCAGTGATGGCAAAACGCTGAAAACCGACATATATAAATTGATCACAGACGCTTTATGGCACAACGAAAAAATGGTGAATGCTTATGTTCAGCAATTTGATGCTCGAATAAAAGAATCGAAAGAGGTGTGGAATGAAATAAGAGTTGAAACCCAAAGCATATTAAATGTTCCGTTGCTCAGAGTGATCAGTTCGTTTAAGTTTGAGAATATAGAGAGGTTTAAGGACAAAAATATACTTACAGTATTTAATGGAAATGTTTCTGATGTAAGTAATGATAGCAAACTCTTTCTCTTAGTCTTAGATATTATTATAGAAGCTATAACCGAAATTGCAGGAAACAGAGGAGAGGACACTAAAAAACAAGCTAAATCATTGCTTAATAAGATGATAGATAGTGCTCCGGAAGAAGGTGCGCCTTTAAATAAAAGTAATTTTGTGAAATTTATGGAAAACAAGTTAAGACAGCATTTTGACAATGTTTAGATATGAGCAATATTGCCTATATATTAAATCTTACAGAAAGTTTTAATGCGAATAATTTCTTATATTATTTCTTGCCCGGAATCAGTTCGGGCAAGATACTTTTGTTTGATGACCTAACGAAAGCCACAATCGTAGCATGTAAAAAAAAGGAAGAAATAGAAACCAAACTTCAAGCGCTGAAAGACCATTGGGATTTATACAGATTAAATCCCAAAAACAGCTATGATAAGTTGAAGGTTAATGTTGTGCTGGACTTAGAAGAGTGGAGTTTTTTGAATTGTGGAATTTATTCGAGATTACCTGCACTTAAGATAAAATATTTAAAAAGCATTCTGAATAGTCACTTTAATGCAAATGTAATATTTCAATATTTTATTTTGTGTGATGCAGCATCAGCTTTAGAGAATGAAATAAAAAACATTGACATCAATAAAGGTTATGCTGTAAAATCAGTAAAAAAACTTACTTGGGCAAAAGTTCGTACGATAAATAGTCTGTTGAACAGAGAATTTAAAATACAGCAAAGGGATAGGTCTGTTATTGCTACGGAGAATATCTTAGGAGTCTTGAAACAAGAATTTCAGCAATGGGTTGACCAATTAGTTACCAAAATAAAGGATGAATTTAATATTGTAGAAGGCAGCGGATTTGATATTTTTTTAGGAAAAAAACTAAATGAACTTAGAGATGAATTTAGTAAAACGATTATTACAAATGAAGATTTAAGTATTGAAAAAAGGAAGGTTTGTGTAAATCATTTTTTCGAGAAATTATCATTAAGTTACTATCTCAATAAAGGAATAAATAGTGATTTGGCTTTTTGGTATCCATTGGATAAAAAAGATATTGCTTCAACTATCAGGTGCTTTGAGGCACTAAGCGCAGTATTGGTAGAATCGGTTGATTTTTTCGGGATGGCGGATAAGTTCTTGGACTTTATTACAAGTAATGGCGATAAGCAAGTTATTTCAATTAAAAACATCAAGTTTAATGATAAGCAAACCAATCATCTTTTTGAGATGTACAAGAGTTTTTCTCAAGATAAATTTAACAAAGATGATATTTATAATAAAAAAGAGAGCATTAAGCAGTTTGCTTTTTATAAGGAGTTAAGCGTTAAAGAACTTTTTGATTTGGATAGAAGTAAAGAGAACCATTTTATTACAATATCTAATTTAAAGCGTAAAATTCCACTGTTTTTCTCAAAAGACAAAGTGTCGTTTTTTCAAGAATGCTTTAGAGATAACAACATGGATGAGTTGGAGGATAGAATTAAAATACAATCGTCAAGAACAGCTGATGTAACAAACTTAAATGACGGTAATAAACTCGCTCATAACACAATTAAACTTAGCTTAAAAGAAATTGAGGCAGAAATCAATAAACTAAAAGATGAAGAAAAGAAAACATCCATAAAGTCCAATGTAGATTTAGAGAAGTACGATAAAGCAAAAGGTAACTATCTGTCAAAAAAAAACGAACTTATATCAGAGTTTTTCAATAAATTTAATTTACTACCTAAACAACCAACTGTGCTAGGCTTTCTGATTCTGTTTTTTACATCACTGTTTCTCTTTTTAGGTTCATTATATCGTTTTATTTATTGGGTTGAAGCTCGTATTTCATCCGCAATTATCACAACTATTTTATGCCTTACTACAATTGTTATTTTATGCTATTTTCAGAGAAAGGTTTTAAGTATAGTTGAAGAAATCAGACTTGAAAACATAGCTATTTATAATTCATTTAAAAGCTATGTGTCATCCTTAAAAGAGATAGCTGTAGCAATCAGAGAAAGTACGCTAAGAAGAAAAAACATCCATGAATTAGAGAAAACAAAGGAGTCTATAGATAGTGAAATGCAAAAGCAGTTCGCTTACTCCAAATTCTACAAAGATATTATTTATCAACTTGATAAAAATGGCAAAATGATAAAAATGGTTTCGGAAAAACATTGGAAACATTGGAACGAGCAAGGTATAGACTACCTAAATCCGCCCTATAAAGATAAAAGAGTGGCCAACATAAAATTTAACGAAAAGAAATTAGTGGTGGAAGCAGGTAGTACAAATAAAAAAGATTTTTCGAATGAGACTAACTTTAACCCGCTATTAAACGTAATCGAACTCATTGAAATAAATTAATATGCTATTGATAATTTTCCTCATACTACTAGCATTAAATGTAATCAATTATTTTGTTTTCAATGACAAAAAAAGCCTACGTTACAGACATTGGTATAGGCCTGTGCTGTTTATAATCATTGCCATGCTGGCACTTATTTTTGAGTCAAAAATTAAGTCGCTGATATTTAATTATTTGCCTAAGTTGACATTTGTTTCGGAGTTATTGTTTTGTGCTTTTGTGGTAATCGTTTGGATAGGAGTAAAAAAAATCTTACAACATTTCAAAATCAATGATCTATTGGAGGCTTTATTGCAAAAATATAACAAAAATATAATCTCAGAGAAATACAGAGGATTTGCCAATTATTTAGTTTGGCCCTATAAAATATATGGCTTTAATATATATCGGTGTGTAGGATTTGGATTTTTCCATATATTACTTTGGGCAGGGCTTGTTTTGCTAGTAATTGCATATTGGTGGAGTACAATAAAATATAACAAGACAGATTTTAGATTACATACCGGAATAGGTGCTTTGTTGATTACCTTCATGATTGAATGGATACTCTATTTTCAGTGCAGTATAGCAGAAAAACAAAAAGTAAAAGATGATAAAGTAGAAACAGAAAAAAACGTTGACTTCTTAAAACTATTTCGACGTTACATTAACAAAGAAAAAGGGTTCCACAGTGGTATAATAATTGGCAATATAAAGCGAAATGTCTCTATAAACTATGACAAGCAACTTAGTGAGAACAAAAACTTGGCTCATCAATATGAAGAAGAACTTATTAATAAGGAGCAAGATTTTATTGTTGCATCAAGCAATTTTATAGACCATGTTCCTTATTTTTCCAAACTATTATTTAATACCCTTAAGAAGGGAGGAAATATTTTATTATTAGCCGACATTCCCGATCACACAAAATATAAACCCGATGAGGTGGATATTAAATCATTTAGCGATAAGGCTGAGGATGTTTCAAAACTATTTGCAATGTATCTACAAGGGATAATAGAAAAAAAGATACCTACAGCTAAAAACTTGATAGATATTGGATATTTTGACGCCGACACCGATATATTGCTCGATAAACGTATTGTTTTATGCAGTGTGGATAATGCCAATAACGATGCGTTGATCCATAGTCCTTGGATAAAAGAGTTGGACTTAGTTATGGTTTTTCAGTTTGACGATAATTATTCCAACAATCTAACACTGAAAAGACAGTTGAGTTTGTGGTTGGATGAACAAGGCGTGGAATATAACACCGTATTTTTCAAAACCTATCGAGCGGGCGGCGATGAATCTGTTACAAATACTTGGGAAACAACTAAAAACCCGCCCGAAGTGCGATTGAAAAACGTCGCATCAGCCAATCATGTTTTTTTCATCAATTTTGCATACGAACAGAGTGAGAATAACTTAAAAAAATTACTAAAAGGAAGTGCACATGAGTACGACCTATCCCCGGGCATGGAGCTATCTGTCTTTGCTATCATGGAAAATCTGGATCATATTCACTTTTTTGAGGGATACAATTTAGATTATATACAGAGTAAAAATAAACTCGGAGGCTTACAACATTCATTTATTAAAGATGAAAATAACCCGGACAGCAAGTATAATTATGGAGAACAAGTTACACAAGAAAAAATCAAATCCTCTGTTTTTGTCAACAACCTGCCATTTGCTGTATGTCTTTCGGAAAAAGCTCATTGCGAAGATAAGCACCTCTCCGTTATTTTTGATGTGGAAAATAATGCCCCAAAACTATATAAAAAGTATCGTCATTTGGGTAAAGAGGAAGCTTTTATCTGTATTGTGAGCAAGCCACATCTGTTTAGAGAGTTTTTTGCTTCAAATATGAGTTATTTTGTGGACGTTACACTCGAAGCATTGGAGCCTTCTCTATCTCAAAACAGGGTGAACCTGTGTTTACAACTGTTGCACCTGCTGACACATGAAACAATCGAAGTTGATTATTTGAAATCTCTAATTAGCTTGCATGATGTTGAATATGATGGAAACGTTGTATTACTTATTCAGGATTTGTTTGAACGGTATCTTGAATTAGATATCACTAAAAGCTCAATGCTCAAATCGGATGAAAAATATGTTTTTGAGAATAAAACACATAGATTAAGCCAGACACTAACCATTGATGAACCTAGGATAGTAGATAGAAGTTTTTTTGATGCAATTAGAGAGGTAAAAGTAGTTGATAGCAGTAATAACACAATACTCAAAATTCAAAAACATCTATTGTTTCAAAATTTTTTACCCGGACAAAATATAATCTTAAATGGTACAAGCTATGAGTACATTCAATATAACGACATAAACAAGGAGTTATCGCTAAGTCCAAAGAGAACAGAGAATGTGATTTTTTATAAACCCGAAGCTGTAATCAATGTACCTAAAAAAGAGTTTGTCCGATTTGACAAAAAAGAAACAAAGAAATTCATGGTAAAAGGTGAAAAGTTAAACTTTTCACTCAAAATGTTTGAAGCACCCATTGAACTGTATTACAAACAATATTATAGTTTCGAAAAATTTTATCATAGCCCGTATGCTAATGCTAACACACCTGAAATTAGAGAGTTATCAGAAAACTTTATCGAACAGAGCAAAAGGAAATATATCACCCGTTTTCTGCATTTAAAGTGGGAAGTTTGTTCCGAGCTTAAAGAGCATTTAGACCTATTTACCACTCAGATTCATATGTTACTTTATGAGTTTATGCCGGTGCTTTTTCCGTATCATGCTCAATATATTCAAATCGCATCAAATAATAAATTAAGAAGTGATTTGAGGAAACTTACACCTTGGGTGTATCCCCAAAATAATTTTAATTACGATACGGAAAAACCATATATCGAGCTTTATATTGTAGAAGACTCTTTTTCTGATTTGGGTATTTTAAATGCCTTGCAAGACTATTTTGAAACTATTTTTAGACATCTATACGATTTGTTGAAATGGATAAACGATGAAACAAAAAGTGAATACGACGGTACATATTCGGAGTATATAAAAGGAGGAGCTTTCCCAGAAGATAAATTAAGCTTTTTAAGCTATGGTATCCCCGAAAAGTTTGCTTGGAATATTGCTCTGTTACTTCGATTCGTCAAAGAGAATGCTTTTTTTGACACTTCTACAATTGATGACAACTACGATAATCTTATTAAAAGATATAGTAACTCTATTGATGTTGAGTGTGATTATTGTACAAAAGCTTTTAAGTTATCTGAAGTGCAAATTATGGAAGACGGGCTGCACCGCTGTAGTGGCTGTTCAAAAGATGCCGTTGACACTCTAAGTAGAGCCAGAGAACTTGAAACGGAAGCAAAAAAACTTTACGATGAACTGTTGAATATAGATTTTGAGCAAATCAAATACGAATTTAAATTTGTGACCGCTACGGAACTTCATGACTATTACAACGTACCGTTTCACGTTACTCCTAAGTATGACCAGCGTAATCTTATAGGACTTGCGGCAGACCGAGAAATAGATGTTATTTTAATAGAAAAATTCAGAAAATCTCCAGAAACATTCTCTATCATTGTACATGAAATGATGCATATCTATCAATATCAACGATTAAATTATTTCAAACTAAAAAACATAGAAGAAGAGTTGATAGAAGGTATGACGCGATGGGCACAATGGTATCTACTGAAACATAGCGAAAATTCTGGATATATGAAGGAAGCCGACATACTTCACGAGTACTCAATGGAAGATACTTCTGAGTACGGGGTTGGATATAGGTATATACTGAATAATTATAGAGATAAGTTGGACAATTATAAGAGTGAGTTAGATAAGTATGGGGATAAGTTGATTACGAAGATTAACGAAAAATACGGTATTAAATTTTCAGAGAAAAACACGGTATAATATATTATCAGGCTGACACTCTATTTAAATGAATGTTTTTGAGAAATAACAGGTCCTAGAAATTCCATAAATTCAATCAATAATATGAACAAAAAAAAATCCATTTTAGCTATCACAATCGCAATTTTAGTATTAGTTGCCGGTTGCTACCGGATATTACCTGTTCAAATATCCGAACTTTACGAAGACACATACAAGTATCAAAACAAGGAAATAGTTGTAAAAGGTGAAGTTGGTGAAAGTATTTCTATATTGGGGTTTTCAGGTTTTGTCTTAAACGATGGGACCGGAGACCTGCTCGTAGTCGGCTATAGCTCTTCCCCTACCCCAGGCGATGTAATTACTGCCCGGGGAACACTTTTAGTCCCGTTCAGATTTCAAAAAGATTTTCTTTTGGTATTAAATGTTGAATCAAGAAATGTCAAGAGACGGTATAAGTATAAGTAAATAGGTACAAAACACACATTTTGGTAGTTCAACGACATTTTTTTGCCTATTTTTGCAAAAATAAATTTAAATGATCCTGCAGTTTATAATAAACGGTTTTATTACGGGACTTCTTTACGCTTTGGTCGCTATTGCATTTGTTTTTCAATTGTTTAGGTGTAAAAAATGAATTGCAAAAAAGATAAATTCAAGTAGATATGCTCCTCAAAGATATTATAAAACTATCGGAAGGCAGACGCTTGGAATTTAAGGAAATATTGCCCGAAATTACGTTTCCACTGGGGAAGACAAACAGTTTGTCAAACTGAACTATAACTTAGGGCAAGAGCTAGGGCAAGAGTTAGGGCAAGAGCTGCAGCAAGAGTTACATAATCAATCTCTGTATTCAGAAATACTTTTAAAAATAGTGGATACCCCTCTTTCTCGAAAGGAAATTTCTGAAGAATTGGGACAAAAACAAATCTCAGGGCAGTTGAATAAAGTTCTTTCAAAGTTGATTGAAGATAGACTTATTGAGCGAACATTTCCTAACATAAAAAATCATCCTAACCAAAAGTTTAGAATAACAAACCGAGGAGTCCTATTTCTAAAACTCCTCAAGGAGGCATCCAAGACCAATTTTGAAACACAAGGAAATGATTAAAATAATTATTATTTTAACTGTCTCTCGGCGCCAAAACCAATGTAGGATACGGACAATTTCAATAATAAACAGTGGACAAAACAAATTCACAGATGGACACATCACTTCCGGCATACTTAAAAAACTTTACTTGCTACTTGCTGCGGGTGCAATTTTCAGCACAGAGAGAGACCGAAATCAAAGAAACTTGGTTGCACCTACCGAGTTATGCCTTGGGCGATGCATTGATGAACAGTAAAAGTTACCGTCACTTATACGATACACTGTTTAAGCCTAAACAAGGAAGATTCAAAAATGTACCTTCGCGAATCATTGTGCGCACTGACGGGGTAAGACGCTCAAAATTCTCTAAAAATGAAATACTCAATTTGTACGTTACCATAATCGGTAATAATAGGCAGGAAGTAATTGATTTTATCAACTTTTTACCGGAATGGGCTGATTTTCATTTTTTCAAGAATTATTCATTTCGTTTTCATTCATCCTATGTGCTTGATCCCCTTTCCGGTGAGTTTGAGTGTGGTAAAGAAAGTAAGATAGAACCTCTGGATCATAGGTTTTTCAATGACCGATTGGTCAAGTGGAAAGATGTGTTGGAAATTCGATTTTTAACACCTACATCTTATTTAAAAGACAAATTACTAACGGAAGACGTTTCTTATGATGAGTTGATTAAAAGAATACGAACCAGAGTTCAAGATTTGTATTTTTCTTTTTTAGCACCCACAGAAGCCATAGATGAAAATAGCGATTCCAATACCGATACAAATGCGGTAACTCTACTGAATGGAGTGAGTTTTCCTACACAAATGATCATTAAAAAGAACAAATACAATTTATCAGGAATAAAGGGTTATATTTGTTACTCAGCACCTTATAATTATCAAGATGATTATTTGCTCACGCTTGCCCATTATATTCACGTAGGAAGCAATACCATAAGGGGAAATGGACAAATAGAGGCATTGGCTTGTAAAACAGATTTGTTTAAGAAATATGTGGATGAATTAAGAAATGGAGGAGTTGCTGAAAATTTGATAGAACAAGTAGAGAACCATGCCTATATCCCCTCAACTTATCGTAGCATAAAAATCCCCAAAAGTGATGGCACCTACCGGGAGTTGGAAATTCCTAGCGCTGAAGATATTATGCTGCAAAAAAATATGGCTTCGGTGGTTTATCCCGCGATTGATAAAAAATTATCTTATCAAAACTTTGCCTACCGCAAAGGGAAAGGCGCGTTAGCGGCTGTAAAGCAGGTGCAAAAATGGATAAAATCGTATTCCGAAACCCACTTTGTAATCCGATGTGATATTGATGAGTTTTTCGACACGATATCTGTCCCATTGTTGCTAAGGAAGCTCTATTCAACTGTGCAAGATCCGGCTATTTGCCATTTAATGGCTCTCTGGATTCAATCGGGCAAGGTAAACATCAAAAACCAATACGAAGAGAATATAAACGGAATACCGCAAGGAAGTGCAGTTTCGCCCCTTTTGGCAAATCTTTATTTAGCCGATTTCGATCGTTTTATTGAAAACAAAATCACAAAACAATTTATTCGTTACGCAGACGATATTTTATTGTTAGTGCCGAAAGAAGAGAAAACAATACGGGTTTTACAAATGCTCACAGACTATTTACAGGCAAATCTGGAACTAAATCTCAATCAAGAGTTTTACGCCGGAAGTTTGAAAGACAGTTTTTCTTTTTTGGGGATTGAATTTGAATGCAATGGTAAGCTGAGCATAAGCAGTGATAAAAAGAACAGGATAGACGACAAAATAAAACGAGCTTTATGGATGGCAGAAGAGAATGACTTTTCTGATTTGGAAAAAACTGTTCAAGGACTGAAAAACTATTATGGCAAATTGCTCACCTTTGAAGATAAACAAACGATTGATGATATTATTGTAGAAGTTTATCGCACTTATATACAAAGAAAAAGTAGTCCAAATCTAATTGCTAACCATATTGCACTTCTAACTAAAATAGGTTTTATTACCGACAAATACGCCGATGGCAAGTGGGGCAAACAAATTAAACCCAGCAAAAAAAAGAAAACACCAAAGCCTGAGAATGTGAATGAGAGTCTTAAAATTCAAAAACGGAAACATTTACAAGAACAGGCCGAAGAGTGTGAACTTGTGGTAACCTTACCGGGCAGTTTTATTGGCATTTCAAAAAATAAAATATTGGTAAAAAGCGGTGGCAAACCGATTGCATCTAAACCCATAAATAACATTCGCCAAATCAGCATCCTTGCTGAAGGCGTGACGGTGAGTAGTTATGTAACGAAGCATTGTGCCAAAAAAAATATACAGATAGCTTATTTCGATTCTCACGGCGAGATTTACGCTGCTCTTAACAATCCCAACAATATTCTACCTGATAATATGCAGGCTCAATTACTTTTGAGCGAGGAGAAAAAATCTCTCTGTATCACGGAATTGGTAAAAAACAAAACTCAAAATCAACTTAAACTGCTGAAATACTACGCCAAGTACCATCGAAAAATAAACAGTTCTATTCGGGATACGCTTGAAACCTGTATCAACGATATGAAAGTGAAGTATGAAGAGTTTCCGCAAGAAACAGGCTATGAAGCCCTGCGTAAAAAACTATTTTTATGGGAAGCTCAGTTTGCCCTAATTTATTGGCGTGCTGTACGTGCATTGCTATCTGATACCGACCACCCTTTCGCCGAGAGAGAATATCAAAATGCTACAGGAATAGTAAATCAAATGCTCAATTATGGCTATGCCCTGCTTGAAAGCAAGGTGGTGCGAACCATCCACACCTGGCAATTAAGCCCCAATATCAGCTACTTACACGCTATGGATGGCAAATCCCCAACACTTTGCTTCGATCTGATGGAGCAATACAGAACCTTTGTGGTTGACCGCTCGGTAATAGCCATTATAAAAAAGGGAGAAAGAATAGCACAGGACAAAAACAGTGGTTTGCTAACGTTGGATACGAGAAAAAAACTGATCAGCAAAATTAACGAACGGTGGTTTACAGTAGAAACCTACAAAGGAAAAGAAATATTACTCTCAGAATTAATGCATAAACTTATGGAGCATTTTCTTGCCTTTTGTAAGGATGAGGAAAGCAAGCCTAAGTTTTACAATCCCAAATGGTGAACGATGGACATAGTTATAGCATACGACGTAATAAACAATAAAAGAAGGAGAAAAATATCAACAGAGTTGGAAAAGATAGGTGTACGGATAAACAAATCGGTATTTTTGTGTTTGGATGCAAAATGGAGTGTAGATGAAATATATAATATGTTGAAAGGGTTGTGTACAAAAAGAGATAGTGTATATATTTTCCCATTGTGTAAATCATGTGCAGAAAAAACATTACATTTGCAACATGCAAGTAAAACTAAACGTGAGAAAAAAACCAATTTCATATAGGTTATTTTCGAAATAAATAAAAAGCGTGTAGCTCTTTGAAATACTAATAATCAATAAGATAGCTGAAAAATGAATTTTTAATAATTCGAAAATCGTCTGTTTTGGATCATGCTTAATAGAATTTTCGAAAATATGCAATTTGGGAAATAAATTTAGACCTGATAATCAGATGTATAGATTTGCATCATTGTTGGATTTTCGAGAATTGGCAGTTTACAACTTTTTTAAATATATTTTCGATATTTATACAACAGAGTATTATGTTCATTCTCAAGACAATACATACAATTAAGTAGAAAAAAATCCTTACAGTTACTTTTTTTATGCCACATTTTCGAACTTTTATTTGTACCTGATAATAAAGCAATAAGTTTTTAAAGGAAACATAACACTCTGATATACAGATTAAAACTTTACAAGGAATGCCGAGCCGGCAATTGAGACATAGTTCTTTAGTTTTTGCTAGCTCTCTTATTGTTAACTAAAAAACTTTACAAGGAATGCCGAGCCGGCAATTGAGACCTTAAATTCCTCAATTTTCTCTTGGAATTTACTAAAAACTTTACAAGGAATGCCGAGCCGGCAATTGAGACATATGGAATCATTGAATATATTCTTAGGAAATAAAAACTTTACAAGGAATGCCGAGCCGGCAATTGAGACTCAAAATTTTCGCAGTTTTTTACTTTTTTTAGAAAAACTTTACAAGGAATGCCGAGCCGGCAATTGAGACAACTAACATTCTTTTGTAAAATTTTTCTTTCTTAAAACTTTACAAGGAATGCCGAGCCGGCAATTGAGACTTTTTGGCAACGGTCAAAATTTTGTCTGCAATTTCAAAACTTTACAAGGAATGCCGAGCCGGCAATTGAGACAAAATCCCGCCAACTACCATTAGTTCACAAGAAAAACTTTACAAGGAATGCCGAGCCGGCAATTGAGACCGGTTTTTTCGCTACGCGCGTTTTGCGCTCGCGGAAAACTTTACAAGGAATGCCGAGCCGGCAATTGAGACCCATGTAGAGGTAAGATCTCAGCGTTAAGCTTTAGCTCATTTAAAACTTTACAAGGAATGCCAAGCCGGCAATTGAGACTTGAGGTCATTCAAGAGGACTTCCCCAAGCGGATTAGAAAACTTTACAAGGAATGCCGAGCCGGCAATTGAGACACTCCGAGAATAATTTTCTCGTCAACACCCATCCCTAAAACTTTACAAGGAATGCCAAGCCGGCAATTGAGACCCATGTAGAGGTAAGATCTCAGCGTTAAGCTTTAGCTCATTTAAAACTTTACAAGGAATGCCAAGCCGGCAATTGAGACATAGTTTGCATCAGGAAATTCATCATCCATATTTGAAAACTTTACAAGGAATGCCAAGCCGGCAATTGAGACATAATCTCTCTAACAACGAAAGACTGATTGGTCCACTCGTAAAACTTTACAAGGAATGCCAAGCCGGCAATTGAGATCACCCCCGGAAGTCCCCCTTGGGGGATTTAGGGGGCTATTGACTTTACCAAATTTTCAAAATCATCCTCCCCCATTCACTTCACATGGAAAATATTTCGTAACTTGCGAAAAATTATTTTTCACTTCTTCTAAACAAAGCATCTAACTACCAGAAACCAGCATGAACACCTATCTTTATGGAATAAAAATACAGGAATCGGCATTGAACAATGACTGGGTAAAACATGTATATAGAAGGATATTCCTTTCCGCATCATTTACTTTGGATGAAATGGATGAAATAGCTGAGGCTGTTTTGGAATATGGCATTGAACAAAGCACTGAATTTCAAGAAGCTTTAGACGATGTGTATAAATTTCAAGCAAAATCGCATTTGGTTGCTTTAGAGTTTCTCAAGCATATTATAGATGAGAGATGCGAGTATTTAGTTTATGAAGAATTGCTTGAGTTTAAAGAGTTTCATGATTTAAAAGACTCAGATTTTAATGACATTGTCAGCACAGCTTATTATGCCGTAAAGTATAATACACCGACAAAAATCAAGGCCCTTCTCGACACAAAAGTGATTGGGCAAGAGGATGCCAAAAAGATATTGAGTATCTGTTTTTATATTCATCTGGTTCGAATTGGCTATATTAAGTCAAGTAATACCGAAGGATTTGTTTTTTCTCCCGATGCTTTTCCGAAGCCTAATCTGCTGTTGTCGGGCACCACAGGTTCCGGCAAGTCTTTTTTAGTCAACACCTTATGCGATTTTTTCAAAATACCCTTTATCCGAATTGACTGTTCATCGATGGTTTCATCCGGTTATATTGGGAATAATTTAGACACATACTTGAGAACTTTGATTGATAGATATGGGAAGAAAAAAGCGGAAAAAGCAATCTTGTTTTTTGATGAATTTGATAAAATCAGCGAGTATAATATCGGACGTAAAGGCTCTATAGGGGGAGTAGAGCTACAACAGGAGTTTCTGGTATTGTTAGAAGAAAAAAAAATAAATTTATTATCTGAAAGAAGCGGCGATGTCAGTAGCGTTTTGAATACGGAAAACATCATGTTGGTTTTTGCAGGTAGCTTTGCCGGTGTGGAAAGAATTATTGAAAAAAGGTTAAGTACAAAGCATGGCTACAACTCCATTGGCTATGCTAAAAAAGAAAAACCCCGAGATTTAAATTTGTTAAAAAAAATAGTTCCGGATGATCTGGTCAAGTTTGGCATTATTCCGGAATTAGTTGGACGGATTGGGTTTATTGCTATTTTGGACACCTTGACTAAAGATGAACTTGTCAAAATCATGAAAATGTCAAAAGACAATATCCTGGAGCAATATATCAATTACTTTAAGTTTAACAATGACACCCTTGTGATAGAAGATGAGGTGTATGAATTAATAGCAGAAGAAGCTATCAAACGTAAAACCGGTGCAAGAGCATTGCAAGGGGTCATACTGCAACTGTTCCGCGATTTGCTCTTTGAAACGGTAAATGAAACACCGGAAACATATATAATAGATACGAATTTCTTTCATAAAAAAATAAATTGATCATGAAACTTGACTTAGAAGATTTCAGAAACACAATATTGGAGCTTGATGAATCTATATTTTTTAATAAACTGAACAAAAGGGCATTAACAAATTATGAAAATCAGTTTGGAAGATTACCCTCAAAAGTAAGCGACTGGGAAGTCTACAAAGAATATATTTCAAAATTCAATTTGCCATTCGATTTTTTAATACAGAAAGAGGTTGAAGAAATTATCGATAAACAGATATTGTTTCAGTTTCTTGCATCATCCGAAGTTTACAAAATTCAATTTGAAATTACGGATAATGATGAAATTGTTGTTCTATATGATTTAGCCAGATACTATGGATACGGAACCGTGACAGGAGAATACGTATCCGAGACAGGAGCAAAAGGATCGGACGACATAGGAGTAAAAAACTTATCCGAGATAGAGGTAAGTGACATTCAATCAATATGTTTGGTACTTCTCTTTAATCATTTAAATACTGAAATGGAATTAGCCGAACAATGTGATTCCAAAGAGGAAGTAAAAGAGTACAAGAAAAAAAGAATTTATCACTTTAAAGAGAAAATTGTACCTATGTTAAAATTGCAGAGAAAAGTACATAGGGTAATGAAAACAGTTAGAACTGAAGTTAAATCAGCAAAAAACAACTTGCCGCTTTAAGCCTCATAGTTTTGAGAAAAACATACTCTTAAGAAGTCCTGAGTTAGCATCAATATTTCGGGATTTAACATCGCATTTCGAAAAAATCTTCATTTTTTTCTTAAATATGTAAAGAATATCAAAAAATTATTTATCTTTGCAGCCGAAAAACAACACAATGCATGTTTATCAACGAAACCATCATCAATGAGGCTAAAAAAGCCATTGATTCCTCGGAGACTCAATTCAAACTGAGCTCTTTGATTTTTTATGTTTCTCCTGCAAGTGAATACGATTATCACGTAGGTTCTATGCCGTCTTTTTTTGATCACGAAGTAAATGGAGAAATTGTTAGGTACGTTGTCTATAAAAAACCAAGCAGATGATTTTTTTCAATTACCAATCTAAAATCACACATGTTAATCACTCTTTTTTAACTGACTCCTTCAGTTAACTATCATTTTCCACAGATTTTATAAAACAATCCAAAGGGTGTACTATGCCTTTTCGGATCGGGTTTTTTATGTCCATTTCGGAGATATGAAGCCCAAAAGCGTTCTTTGACGTGCTGGTGCCTAACAACCGGGCAGTTGGGCTCGTGTTGTTCTCTTAGTTTTTTATTAAAAAACGGATAAAATTAATTACGCGGAGGTGGAGCCACGTTTATCTAATGAGACGATTATTGAAACGTTGGTTCACTCCTTCCGCAAAAAAAATGTAACTAACAATTTAAAAAAAAATTAATTATGTGTAATAATGAAAATGAAGTAGAGTACCCCAAAGAGTTGTATGATCTACCTGAAAAAGATTTTATAAAATGTTTTCAGCAACAGTTAACTCTAAGAAGAAACGGTTTAATATCGGTATCGGATTATTCTTTCAGTAGTTATTGTGATGTTTTTTTAAAAAGATTTGTGGAACCCAGGTCCGATTATCAACAATTAGTGTCTGAATTTCAAAAGGGGAATTATAAGGATATGGAAGAATACGCGAAGAAACATAGTGAAATCCTTGATGATGAGTTTGCAAAGCACGACCTCTTAATATGAGCAGTCTTGTTTAAAAACGAGTGAATTATCGGAAGAGAGGTGCAGACTATTTAAGTGCCGAAGTAAAACAAAACATGATGCTTTGGAATGCATTTGTAGGCATGTATTTGTCGGAGGATGCCTCTCTTTTGATAATTTGTCAATAGAGCAACTCTACATCAAGCAAATGATGACCGAAAAAGAGTGGGATAAGTATTACATGGGAGATGAATTTACTTTTTCGATGTATATGGATGCTGTAAATCAGCAGTTTGCTCCATCAAGCACAAGTAACGAAAGAGAATCTTTTGATAATTACTCCTTAATAGAGTACTTCCAAAAATTTAGAAACAGATAATTTTTACTATCATTCAAATAATTAAATTTTATATCGTATCAACAGTTATTGTTTAACAAATAAAATTTTAAAATATGGAAAATTCTACAAAAAACAATGATTTGAACTCATCAAGTGTGGTGATTACAGAAATTGAAAAAAATAGAATAAAAGAGCTTGCTCTTGAGATGAAGAAGGACGAAAAAATTATTAAATTAATCAGAATCCTTACATTTAAATTAGCCGGACTGCTTCCGATAACTGTTACTGAAGAAGAAAGAGAAAAGGAGTTAGCGGAACTTTTTGTCTATCTGAGTGAAACATATGTTTCTCAAATTGACAGGGTAAAAGAAATTGAAGAAGAAATAAGAGTAAAAGGTCATCATTCCGAAAGAATTCATCAGATGACTGAAATTAAAAACAAATTCTCCCTTGAACTTATAATTGCAACGCGGGATTTACTGTGGGAATGAATAAAAGTGTCAAAATTAAACAACCGCCTTCCTTAAGGTGGTTGTTTAATTGAGTAATTCAAAAAAATCAGAAACAGATGATTCATTACATTCAATTAATTGCTAAATTTGTAAGAATTATCTAAGTTTTTGAAAAAACATTGATGGAAAATTGCAAAATTTGAAACCCCAACAGCTAATGAAGAATATAAAAAGAATAGTGTTAAATATTCCGCATTGTAGCACAAAAACAATTGTTGAAGAATGGGATTCAAAGGGAATTATCGATGAGGTGTATAAATGGAGTGATTTATTTGCTGACGCACTGTTTGAACCGCAGCTTTTAAGTTCGGATTATGATATTGTTTCAGTAAAAGGCACGGTCAGCAGATTTACCTGTGATTTTGAGAGATTGGTAGATGACCCGCTCGACAAGATTGGGCAAGGAATAATTTACACACAATTCGGAAACTTTAAACGTAACATTTCAAAACAAAGAAAACAGGAGATTATAGATACAATCTATTATCCATATATCGAACAGCTTAAAAGTAAATTAACGGATAAATCTTTATTAATCGACTGTCACTCTTTTCCGACAGAAGTTGCTGAAAATATCGATGTTAATTTAGGTTTTAATGAAGATTGGAGTAAGCCGAGCGATGAAATAATCGCACTTATTGGCGATTACTTCAAAAGTAACGGTTTTAATGTTGGAGTGAATTTTCCTTATTCCAATTCAATAAATCCCGAATGTGCTTTTACCTATCCATCAATCATGATAGAACTAAATAAAAAACTATATTTGAATCCCGACAACACGTTAAAATCAAATGCAAACCATCTAAAAGAGAAACTGACAACCTTGTACAGATTAATTTTATAAACCATAAAGTACAAAATTGCCATTATTTTTGGTGTAAAACTCATTAAACATAATCTACAATTTAGCTTAGCCATGAAAATAAATGAAAACTTTGACATCGCTTTTTCATCCATTAAAAAACCATCCAAATTACGCTGTGGAGATCATATCGGCATTGAGTTTTTGGATGAAGAATCTATTTTAATTGCTATGGTTTGTGACGGAATAAGTTCTCGCCCGGCAGATTATTTAGCATCTGAAATGGTCTGCAGTAGATGGAGTTCCTGCTTCAAGGAAGCTCAGGGAACAATCAGCGAGAGAATAGTGAAAGCAACCTTAATAGTGAACGAAGAGTTACTGTCGGTTGAAGGTACCAATAAGGGCTTGATGACTACACAAACTTTAGTCGTGTACGATTTTTTGAATCAACATTTACACCTGCAAAATATTGGCGATTCACGTACCTATATTCAAAGAAAATCAGAACTAATACAGGTAACAGAGGATGATGCGAAGTCTGTTATTCTGCAAGACAGAAGTGGTAAACCACTTAAAACCAAAGACGGTTTTGTGATAACGGCCACGGCAATAAACAACGCCATCGGTCAACTTGGTATAAAAACAAACGTCAAAACATTTTTAGCCAAAGAAACCATGTTAATAAGAGGTATTGTGTTAGTGTCCGATGGTTTTTATGGTTGTCCTAATTTCGAGCAAGATTCTCTGCATATTCTTAGCGAAATTGACATGCAAGAAGCATTGGATGTTGTGATGAAAAAGAATTTAGATTACCAGAAAGATGATATGACAGCGATCTTTATTCGTCAGAAAACAAAGAGTTTATTAAGCAACAAAAACATGCTCACATTTTTAATGGAAAGTTCGCAAGAAAAGATTTCTAACGAATACTCAATCATTGAAATAGCCAAATATATCTTGGAGAAATTAGAAATCCATCTGCAAAATTTGGAAGATGTTAAAACAACACTGGATTTGCTAAACCTAACAGATAAGTTATCAATAGATTTTGGAAGGAAGAAGTATATCCAATTATATGACCTTTACAAAATGAATAAAGTAATGAGCAAAGATGTGGCTCAATCATTAATAAATAAAATGAGACGTTCTAATAAACCTTGATATATTTTCAGAGATTTTCAGACTTTGAAACGGAGAATAACTTCAAGAAAAGATTATTTTTTTACTTTTACCAATTTTTTTAAACAATGGAATTACAAGACGTTAAACACATATATGAAGACTTTCAGTCATCCAACTGCCAGCCATTGGTAGAGTCTTTATTGAAACATGCCATCAGATATTCCCGATTGAGGGTTGAATGGCTTTTGTCCAGCGTGGAAACGCGGAGGGGAATGGATGAAGAACGTACTTTTGCTCACAATGCATTTATCAGCTCATATGATGCTTTAGCCCGCAATATGAAGAAAGGCGGAGAAGATAACAGTTGGAGGATCAAAATCGGTTCAGACCGAAAAGATGTAGGAGATTTTGCAGTTCTTTTAGTTGCGGTGATGGGGCTTAAAGCAAGATAAAAAACTCCTTTGCAAAACTTTTTCAATCAAATATGTTTTAAACAAATTTATTTTCATATGGAAGATTTTATTCAACTCGTAAATAAAACAAATCCGGCAGCCAAAATTAAGGTAAAGGACGGATGTATGCACATAAAGGGCAATCTTGACTTTTGGTACATATTGGATAAAATAACCTTACCTGATAACCTTAGAGTGGACGGGAGTATGTTTTTTGGTTATGAGTGCTCTATAGACGTTTTGCCTAAGGGATTAGAAGTAAAAGGTTCATTAGCTTTTTTGTGGAGCAATATCTCTAAAATTCCAGCAGATTTAAAAGTTTATTCGCTTGATTTATGGGGTGCTCGGGTGAGAAAGTTACCTGAAAACATGAATTATTTTAAAGGCACTTTAAACTTGAGAGCCACGAAAATCAGAAAACTCCCAGCCAACTTAACCGTTGGCGGCAATTTAGATGTTAGCTTCACATCACTGGAAGAATTGCCAAAAAACTTAAAAGTTGGCAATACACTACACATAAGCGATTGCAGGCTTTTAGATAATACCATTGGATTAAAAACGAAAAACCTGTCTTTTGAATTTTCACCTATTAAATCCCTGCCATTTGCATTAGAGTTGAGAGGTTCGCTTGATCTGTCGAATAGCAAAATCGAGCACTTGCCTGATAACATGCGAATTGGTGGAGATTTGATTCTTAGATATTGTGAAAATATAAAGTCTCTACCCAAAGGTTTATACATAGGTGGGAGATTAGACATCAAAGGATCAGGAATAAAAGCTTTACCGGATGATATCTTCATTGGAAATAAAGAAAAAAAGAAAAAATCCGACTTTGATGAATATGATATTTATCCGTATAAAGAGAAAGACATAAAGGTGTTAAATGAATTTAGAGAAAGAATTTCAAAAGAATCGAATTCTAAAGTTCTTGAGAAATTGCATAAAGCCTTTCTACAAGATTACCCGAAAAACCCTTGTGCGTATGAAGAATTAATGTCCTTTTATCACCTGTCAGGAAAATATGAAAAAGTCAAAGCAATCTATAAAAAAGCCTGTAAAAAACACATTACATCTTCTAACATGCAATATATTATAGGATGCTCCTATTACAAACAAAAGGACTATAAAATTTCATATCACTATGCTTACCTCTCATTTAATAATTCCAAATTCGAGGAACAATTCGCTATCCTGCTGTTCAATAGCTTATATCATCTCATAAAGGATAATACTGAGGAGCAGTACCTTGAAAGCAAAAAACTATTCGAAGTAATGAGAGATATTGAAAGACGCTGCCGCAAGTATATGGAGAAATCTGACGATATGGAATACTATCGAGAACTCTTAAAGGCAATGAAGATTGATTTACTTGAAAACAAAAAACTTACAAAGGGATATGGTGTTTTTAGGTTTAAATGAAATGAACTTGAACTAAGTCAATCAATTATTTCGATCATATGAATAATTAAATCAGTTCATCAAGAATTTAACTACACTGATTGAAAAACCCATCAAAATGTCCCTGATTGAGAAAACCTGTCGTTTTTTGCACAGAAAACAAGAAAAAAACATCTTAACTATGAAAAAAATGACTACTTTTGCAGCAATAATGATTTATTTGCCATGGAATTTATTGCTCAATTAGGTGTTATTCCTTTTAATTTTGATGTGCTGGCATCCAATTTAGGTAATTACAAATCTCCTCGACAGAAAATAATTGAACTTGAGAAGCAAGGAGTAATTATTCGCCTGAAAAGGGGGATGTATGTTGTGTCTCCTCAAATTACAAAAAAAACCGTATCTACTGAATTGATCGCCAATCATCTTTACGGTCCCTCTTATGTATCAATGGAAAGTGCTTTGCGATTTTATGGGTTAATACCGGAAAGGGTGTTTAATACTACTTCGATGACCCTAAAAAGAAGCCGAACTTTCAAAAACCAATTCGGACAATTTAACTACATACTTTGTCCTGCAAATTATTACTCCATCGGGATTTCACAAATTATTCAAGAAGATTATGCTTTTCTTATCGCTTCGCCCGAGAAAGCTCTGTGTGACCTGATTGTTTATACCCCAAAATTGCAACTGCGTTCCATAAAATCACTTCAAACTTTTTTGGAAGAGGATATTCGATTAGATATGGATGAGTTTTATAAAATGGACGCATCTATATATGAAAAGTGCGCCGAAGAGGGGAAGAAAAAAACAGAGATTACAAACATCATAAAACTATTGAAAAAATGAGTCTATTCGATCAAATGCTGGAACGTTATAATGTACAGGAATACGGTATTCAAAATGCAACCTACGAAGTTATGCAGGAGATAATTCTTGCCGGACTATATCAGGGTGGTTTTTTTAATAAAGCGGCATTTTATGGCGGCACTTGCTTGCGCATTTTTCATGGGATGAATCGATTCTCGGAAGATATGGATTTTTCATTGATTGCTCCCGACACTGACTTTCAACTTGAGGAATATTTTCCGGCAATTGTTAATGAATTTAACGCTGTCAGCAAAGACGTTGTAATTTCAAAGAAAGAAAAAAAAACGTTTGGACGCGTAGAATCTGCATTTTTAAAAGAAAACACGGCAGCATATGATTTGAAGTTTCAAACCGAAAAGTCAATCAAAATTAAGATAGAAGTGGATATTGACCCTCCGACGAAGTTCGGGACCGAACAAAAATTATTATTACTCCCTTTTTCCTTTATGACACGTTGCTTTGTTTTGCCAGATTTGTTTGCAGGGAAAATGCACGCCATGGTTTTCAGAAAATGGAAGCAGCGGGTAAAAGGGCGTGACTGGTACGATTTTGAATGGTATATAAAAAATGGTGTGGAGCTTAATTTCAGCCATTTGCAAGAGCGAATCAAGCAATTTAATGGTGTCGAGATGAGTCAAACACAATTCTTAAATGAAATGAAAGAGAGGCTCGCCAATACTGATATTGATGCGGTAAAAAGAGACGTATTGCCATTTATCAAAAATCCGGATGAATTGGAAATATGGTCAAATGACTACTTCTTACAATTGTCAACTATGATGAAATTTAAATAAACACATAAATTCTTTATCCAAGCCAACAACATGTTCTACTTTCAGGGCACTCATGTCCATTAAAAAACGCAGTATCATCAGACACCCTGCTAAAACCCCTACCCCATTTAGTTCATCGTTTTTAGTTCTTAGTTAATTTGTCTTTATTCTTTTGTCTTTGCTCTTTGTTCAGTTCTTTGTTCATCGTTCTTAGTTTATAGTTCTTAGTTTATAGTTCAAACCACCGCTCCACAAGAATTCTGATTATTTTTTAGTAACTTTGTGTTTCTAAAAAACAAACAAATATGGATTTAAGTAATATTGAAAACATTGAATTAAGTTACCTGAGCATTGACGATTATGAAGAGTTGAAGCAGATAATGATCGAAATTTATGGTGACGGACCAGGTGGGTATTGGAGAAAAGAGCGGATACAAAAGCTTATTAATATTTTTCCTGAAGGACAAATCGTCATCAAAGTAAATGGAAAGCTGGCCGGATGTGCACTTTCCATTATAGTGGATTACAAAAAATTTGGTGACAATCACACCTATAAACAAATTATTGGAGATAATTTCAGTACACATGACCCAAAAGGTGATGTGCTGTACGGCATAGAGGTTTTGGTAAGTGAAGAATTTAGGGGACTCCGGTTAGGCAGGCGTATGTACGACTACCGCAAAGACCTTTGCGAGCGCTTGAACCTGAAATCCATCATCTTTGGCGGACGAATGCCTAACTATCATCTGTATGCGGATAAACTTTCGCCACGTGAATATATCAGGGGTGTGCGTCTAAAAGAGATGGATGATCCTGTTCTCAACTTCCAAATATCCAATAACTTTCAGGCTGTTCGGGTACTTCGCGGTTATCTGGCAGGCGATGAGGAAAGCAATGAGTACGCTGTGTTGATGCGTTGGGATAATATTTATTACGAAGAGCCCACTGACGAAGCTACCATTGCCAAAAAGATTGTCCGCCTGGGACTTATTCAGTGGCAGATGCGTTCATACCAAAACCTGGGCGATATGATGCAGCAAGCTGAGTTTTTTATTGATGCTGTCTCCGGATATCGTTGCGACTTTGCATTGTTCCCTGAGTTTTTCAACGCTCCGCTGATGGCTCAATACAACCATCTTTCTGAACCCAATGCTATCCGTGAACTAGCTAAATATACCGAAGAAATAGTAAATAACATGTCTGAGCTGGCTATTTCATACAACATCAACATCTTGACCGGAAGTATGCCTGAAATGCGCGACAACAGCCTTTACAACGTTGGGTATCTTTGTCGTAGAGACGGCTCGCGTGAGAAATATGAAAAGCTCCACGTTACACCCGACGAAGCCCGCGTGTGGGGTATGCAAGGTGGCGATGTGCTGAAAACTTTCGATACGGACTGCGGGAAAATCGGTGTGCTGATATGCTACGACGTTGAATTTCCGGAACTTCCGCGCCTGCTCGCCGATGAAGGCATGCAAATTCTTTTTGTTCCTTTCCTTACCGATACACAGAACGGCTATTCACGCGTAAGGCACTGTGCACAAGCACGAGCTATTGAGAACGAGTGCTTCGTCGCCATTGCCGGATGCGTGGGTAACTTGCCGAAAGTGCATAATATGGATATACAATATGGACAAGCCATGGTCTTTACTCCCTGTGATTTTGCATTCCCAACCAACGGAGTAAAAGCCGAAGCCACACCTAATACGGAAATGATACTGATTGCCGACGTGGATTTGGATCTGCTTAACGAATTGAACCAATTCGGAAGCGTGAGAAACTTGCGAGACAGAAGGAAGGATATTTACACTTTGAAAAGGCGATAAATTGAGGCTGTCTCAACACAAATATTCAACCAAAAACCGTGTAGTTGACGCTTATGAGACACCGTCTTGGAGGATCAAATGTAAATCAAATGGACTTTAAACATATATTCAACTTTCTGGCACAATTGCGGATTCATAACAACCGCAATTGGTTCAATGAACACAAACAGGAATATATAAAAGCACGCGAAACATTTGAAACATTTGTCAATGCGCTTATCCTGCCGCTGAGCGAATTGGATGCGAGCATAGGCATAGTAAGCGCTCCGGAATGTATGTTTCGCATTTATCGTGACATTCGTTTCTCGCCCGATAAAACACCCTATAAAACTCATATGAGTGCGTTTATTGCCAATGGGGGGAAGAAAAACCCGGCAGGCAGGATATTATATTCATCTGAAACCGGGTGAATCGTTTATTTCAGGAGGTATTCACTCACCCGATGCTGCCGACTTGGAAGCAATCAGGCAACATATCTATGACTACCCTGATGAAATCCGGGCAATTTTGGACAATAAGTCCTTTAAAAAACTTTTTCCGAAACTGATGGAAGAAGATAAGCTGAAAAATCCACCACGCGGATACTCGAAAGAGTGTAAAGAGATTGAGTTGATAAAGCACAAACACTTCGTCACTTATCACGCATTAAACGACGGGTTTTTCATGCAAGAATACCTGATTGAACGCCTGATGGAATTATACAAGGAACAGTATCCGTTCAACGCATTTTTAAACGAAGCAATCGGATTGGAAGATTAAGGAGAAATATTTATTTTTTCCCGGTAAATAAAATAAATCGCTTGGTCAGAAAATTCCAGAAAAAGACGATGATGGTCGTCAACACCTTGGAAAGCATGTAATGGAGTTTTATGACCTCGGTGAAGTATTGCATAAATAAATAAGTCAACAACAACCCAACCACACCTATAACACTAAAAATAAGCAGTTCTATCCAACGATTGCTGATGCGGCGCTGGTTAAAAATCCAGGTAACGCTGAAAAGATAGGTAATAAGTAATCCAACGGAAAAACTGATGACGGCTGATAGAAGGTAGTAAAGACCCAAAAATTCGGTCAGCAAATACAACAACCCAAAATCTACTGTAGCAGCTATGCCTCCCGATATGAAATAACGGATAATCTGAACAAATACATTATCCGTTTTCTTTTTGATTTTGGTTTTAAGTGTCATCATTTAAACAGCTTCGATTTCATCAAACCCCATTTGCACATTCTGTACACCAAGGATACCCGGAGCACTCCCAAACCGTAAATCATACTCCGCCTCATATTAATGGAAGATGCTTCTTCAAAGTACTTGGTTGGACAGGTCACCTCCCCTATTTCATAGCCGGCATAAAAAATCTGAGCCAGCATCTCATTGTCAAAAATGAAGTCATCGGAATTTTTCATATAGGCGATATTCCGTAATACCTCCGCTGAAAATGCCCGATATCCGGTGTGATATTCAGAAAGTTTTTTATTGAGCATGATATTTTGGATCAAGGTCAGGATGCGATTTGCTATATATTTTACCAAGGGCATACCTCCTTTCAACGCTCCTTTTCCCAAGATGCGCGACCCTAACACAACCGGATAAACATCATTGGCAATGATGTATGCCATGGAATGAATTAATTTGGGTGTATATTGATAATCAGGATGTAGCATGATGACGATATCGGCACCCAATTCCAAAGCCCTGTTATAGCAGGTTTTCTGATTACCGCCATAACCTTTATTCTGCTTGTGTATATGTATTTCCTTGATACCTAATTTTTTGGCTTCTTCAATGGTGTTATCCTGACTCAAATCATCAGTCAGGATCACCTCGTCCACAATGTCCATAGGAATCTCTTTATAGGTGGTTTCCAATGTCTTTTCGGCATTGTATGCGGGCATCACCACAATTATTTTCTTTCCGTTAATCATACTTTGCAATCAATTTTTAAAATCCGGGTATTTGCAAAGGTAATATTTATTTTCAGATAATATTTTAAAAATCCGGTCTGTTTATTCAACAATGAAATTTGTTCAAAATGAATTGAATCACTAATTTTGCGGAAATAAATCAGAGACAACCATCAAGTCCGTCACAATGAAAAATAAATACATTTTTCTTCTTTTATTATCAGCTGTCTTCGCTTATACTTTCACCCAAACTTTTGATTCGAAATTGAACCTGAACGGGGACAATGTGCACTATATGCAATTGGCAAAAAATCTGGCTGCCGGTAATGGATATTCTCACAACACTCCTGAGGGAACAGTACCGGCAAGCCATTATCCTCCCGGATACTCCGCATTTTTAGCCGTATTTATATTTTTGGGTATCAATAACTTAATCTTCTTTAAAATACTAAACGGCATCTTATTGCTCGGTGGGTTGATTGGATTGTTTTATTTGATAGAGAAGCAAACAGAAAGTTTGTCTTTAGCTTTTGTTGCAACTGCTTTGGCACTATTCTCCCCCAAAATATTGGAGTTTGCTTCTATGGTGATGTCGGAAATTTTTTTCTTTGCCTGCTCCGTGGTCTTTTTCATCAGCTTGTATCAATACGCCCAAAAGGACACCGTACGTTTTTTTAAAAGTCCCTGGTTTTACCTGAGCATCATTGCAGCAGTCATGGCCTATTATACGCGCACTGTCGGAGCAGCACTTATCTTTGCTTTACCGGTGTTTTTCTTATTCAGAAGGGAATGGATAGCGGCTCTTTCATCTGTAGCGGGGTCTGTTTTGTTAATTGTTCCCTGGTCGGTACGAAACGCCGCACATGGCATTGAATCCCGTTATTTGGGTACGGTTATGACTGTCAACCCATGGCGGCCTGAAAGTGGCAATATCTCTTCAGTGGGTGAAATGTTTGAAAAGATGATCGTCAATTTTGATGAGACCGTTATCAAAGGTTTTAAAGAAATTTTATTCCCTTTTTTAGAGATCAATTACGATAAAGGTTCCGGCTTTTTGCAGGTAATAGGCGGACTTATAATAGTTGCCGTCATTTTCTACGGTGCCTGGAAAATGGAGAGAATTAAGTGGCCCCTGATTGCCTATTTAGCAGCTCAAATCGGATTGTTTATGTTATGGCACGGTGGAAACGGCAGTCGCTATGTGGTACCCATTGCACCCTTTTTATTTGTTGGTTTCTATGTGGGACTATACCATCTTATCCTATTGCTGTGGAAAAAAGAACATAAATTAAAACCACATCTTCCTTACGCATTTTTGGTATTGATTTTTTTAATGCATGCTCCCGTAGAAGCGCAAGCTGAGGCAGCTAAACGCCCCCACCCCCCCCCTTATCAAAATTATTTCACCATCGCCAGGGAAATGCAGAAGCAATTCCCCAAAAATGTGATTTGCTGTTGCCGGAAGCCTGAATTATTCAGTTATTACGCTCCCAATATTTACGCTGTCAACTATAAATACGCTATTGAAAGCAATGAATTATTACAGGACCTAATTCAAAAGAAGGTGGATTATGTGGTCCTAGAACAATTGGGTTATGGGTCAACAGTAAGATATCTGTATCCGGCTATTACAGCGAATCCGGAATTGTTTCAAATTATCTGGCATCTACCTAATCCTGATACTTATTTGCTGAAATTTGAGCGTGAAAAAGCAGAAGAGAAACTGCAGGGAGAAAATCAACAGTAGTGAGTTTATGGGTTCCGGGTTCCGGGTTCCGGGGCTGATTTAGGAATGATTGAGCAACACAATCAACCACCCTAGCTGATGAGCTGAAAAATAAGTGATAGTGGGATAAAAAAGTACGCCCCGCAGAGGCAACATACATCAGCCCAACGGCAACGCCTTGGGGTATGTACATGGAAAAGAAAATGTGCAAGAATGGATCTATGGAAATAATTATGCTGCCCTTTCAGGGCGCCAGGTAGGTTGGATTGACATTGACCCAGAGCGTTGCTCTGGGCTGACAAATTTTGCCCTTTCAGGGCGTAGAATTGAATACCCTAATCTTGATGAGTCAGGCAGGCATAGTCTTGATTTTTTTTGCTTCGTTTTTTTGTATCAAGACAAAAAAATGAAGAATAGATTTAATAAACTGAATTTAAAGAATTTCTCAAATTCTAAAACCGAATGAATAAAGTATTACAACAAATCATCTTCATAGCCTTACTCATTGTTTGCGCAACGCCGCTCATTTCACCTCCCATGGCTTTATTGCTGGGGATTTTGGTTGCTCAATTCATTGGGCATCCTTATCTGCACTTAAACGGGAAAACCACCAAATGGCTGCTGCAAATTTCAGTCGTTGGACTGGGGTTTGGCATGAATGCTCAAGTGGCATTACAAGCCAGCAAGGAAGGATTTTGGCTGACTGTCATCACCATCATAGGAACACTTGTCTTTGGATTTCTCTTTGGAAAATTATTCAAAGTCGAAACTAAAACATCCTATCTGATATCTACCGGAACGGCGATTTGCGGAGGAAGTGCAATTGCGGCTGTAGCACCCGTTATCAAAGCCAACGAAAACCAAATCAGTATTGCATTGGGAACAGTCTTTATACTGAATTCCGTGGCTTTATTTATATTTCCCTGGATAGGTTCCTGGTTATCCTTATCTCAATCAGACTTTGGGTTATGGAGTGCCATTGCCATACACGACACCAGTTCTGTCGTTGGAGCAGCCGGCAAATACGGCGATGAAGCCCTGCAAATAGCTACCACTGTCAAGTTAACGCGGGCTTTGTGGATCATCCCTTTGGCATTTTTCAGCATTTTTGCATTCAAGTCACAAGGGCAAAAGGTAAAAATCCCCTATTTCATCGGCTTTTTTGTATTAGCCATCATCTTAAACACCTATATTCCCCGGATTCAAAGCATGGGACCATCCATCTTCAAGCTTTCCAAAACAGGCATGACCCTCACCCTGTTCCTCATAGGTTCGGGGTTCTCACGGAAAAGCATAGCTTCGGTGGGCTTCAAACCCATCCTGCAAGGGATAGTCTTGTGGGTAGTAATTTCTGTAAGTACCTTATTGGTAGTTTTGTGGGGGTGATGTGATGATGATTAAGCGGTGAAAACCAATTATCATCCAAAATCATCAAACATCAACATCTCTCTTGGAACACCCAGGTCGTAAAGCATCTTCTCAACTGCTTTAGCCATAGGACCGGGACCGCACATGTAGTACTCAATATCTTCCGGTGCATCGTGATTCTCAAGGTAATTATCTAAAATCACCTGATGGATAAAGCCTACATAACCCGTCCATTTGTCTTCAGGAAGCGGTTCGCTTAATGCTATATGGAAAGAAAAATTGGGGAATTCTTTTTCTAATTTTCTGAAATCTTCTTCGTAGAAAATCTCATTCTTTGAACGTGCTCCATACCAGTAGGATATCTTTCTGTCTGTAACCTTTAAGGTGTTCAACAAGTGTAATATATGCGAACGCAAAGGTGCCATACCAGCCCCACCGCCAATATAGAGCATTTCATTTTTACTGTCGATGATGGGATGGAACTCTCCGAACGGACCGGAGATCATCACTTTGTCACCGGGCTTCAAATTAAATATATAGGAAGAACACAAGCCGGGTTTAACATTCATCCAGGTATTCTTTTCTCTGTCCCATGGAGGCGTGGCGATGCGCACATTCAGCATTACAATATCGCCTTCGGCAGGATAATTAGCCATGGAATAGGCGCGCATGGTTTCTTCATCGTTTTTAACGGTTAAGTCCCACATTTTGAACTTATCCCAATCACTGCGAAAACGCTCAGCTATATCAAAATCAGCATATTTTATATCGTACTTGGGGACATCAATCTGAATATAACCTCCCGGTTTGAAATTCAATCTTTCACCTTCAGGTAATTTCACAACAAATTCCTTGATAAAGGTCGCCACATTGTCATTGGAAACCACTTCACATTCCCATTTCTTAATACCTAAGATGGCTTCATCCATTTTGATATGCATGTCGCCTTTTATCTTCACCTGGCAGCCCAATCTCCAGTTGTCCATGATTTGTTTGCGTGAGAAGTGCACAGCTTCCGTAGGAAGGATCTCTCCTCCCCCTTCAATTACCTGACAGCGGCATTCAGCGCAAGTACCACCACCACCGCATGCCGATGGCAAAAATATATTTTTTGTTGCCAGGGTGCCCAGCAGCGTACCTCCTGCCGGAACCACAACTTCTTTATCATCATTAATTTTGATGGTCACATCGCCGGATGCCACTAAATAGCGCTTAGCAACAAGCAGAATACCCACCAATAATAATATCACAATTAAAAAAACCAGAAGACTTACGACAATCATAGTCGTATCAATAGCTAATATCATAGTTGTTATAATGTAATTGCGCTGTTATGCTTATTTTTTGATCTATTTGTAATTATATTTTTAATCCGGAGAAGCTCATAAATGCCATGGACATCAATGCCACAATGATAAAGGCAATGCCTAAGCCACGCAAAGGTGCCGGCACATTAGAATAAGCCATTTTCTCACGTATGGCTGCCAACCCAACTATTGCCAGTAACCAACCCACCCCTGAACCCAAGGCATAGGATGTCGCCTCTGCAATATTTACAAAAGCACGTTGCTGCATGAACAATGAACCACCCATGATGGCACAGTTAACGGCAATCAGCGGTAAGAAAATACCTAAAGAATTATATAATGCCGGGGTGAATTTTTCCACCACCATCTCAACCAATTGCGTAATGGCTGCGATTACTGCAATAAATAAGATGAAAGCCAGGTAACTTAAATCCAAAGTCTTTAAAGACGGACTTATCCACGCCAACGCACCTTCTTTCAACACATAATTTTCGAGCAGATAATTGACAGGTAAGGTAACACCCAACACGAATATAACGGCTATACCTAAACCCATGGATGTCTTTACATTTTTTGATACTGCGAGATAAGAACACATCCCGAGGAAATATGCAAAAATCATATTGTCGACAAAAATCGACCTGACAAATATACTGACTACATTTTCCATATGCTATATTTTATCATTATTACCAACAATCGCCGGTTCTTTTATTATTCAAAAATATTCCCTACTAACTACTAACTACCAACTACTAACTACTACTAAATCACTCCTGCAACTCCTTATCCTTCGCTCTATGCACCCAAATGATACACGCCACTAAGATCAAGGCCATGGGTGGTAAAATCATCAAGCCGTTGTTGCTATATCCGGCATCATACAAAGCCTGTGGAATTACCTGATAGCCCAACAAGGTACCGGATCCCAAGAGTTCACGGAAAAAGGCTACAGCCACCAGTATCCAGGCATAACCAAAGCCGTTACCCAATCCATCTATAAAGGATTCCCAAGGGCGATTCGACATGGCAAAAGCCTCCAATCGTCCCATCAAAATACAGTTTGTAATGATCAAACCAATATACACTGACAACTGTACGCTCACATCATAAGCGAATGCCTTTAGAATCTCACTCACAATGGTCACTAAAGCCGCTATGACTACCAATTGTACAATGATACGTATGCGATTGGGAATGGTGTTGCGCAATAAAGAAATGATTACATTACCAAATGCTACAATAATGGTTACGGAAATACCCATCACCAATGCAGGCTCCAATTTGGCTGTAACGGCGAGTGCCGAACAAATCCCCAATACCTGAACGGTGATCGGGTTATTTTTAGCCAAAGGGCCTAACAATATCTCTTTGGTCTTGGCTGACATTAATTTACTCATTCTTCAGTTCCTCCTTTAATTTTAAAATAGGCTTCATATTGTGTCAGGCAGTTTAATAACATCGCTTCTACGCCCTGACTGGTGATAGTTCCTCCTGAAATACCATCTACCTGATCTTGATTGTCGGCCTTCTGTCCGGGTTTCGTCACTGCTATTGAAACTAACTGATCTTGATTGTTGAAGATTTTTTTGCCAATAAATTTGTGCTGAAAGCTTTTATCGGCAATCTCAGCTCCTAATCCCGGTGTTTCACTGGCATGAGAAAAGTAAGTCCCATACACCGTGTTTTTATCTTCATCCAAGGAAACATAACCCCAGATTGAACCCCACAAACCCGCTCCCTGCATAGGAATAATGTATTTTGTAGCGCCTTCAACTGCTGCGACATAAAGCGGTAGCTGACGTTCTGATGCTTCTTTAGAGATTTCTTTACCGAAATCCAGGGCGAAAGCTTCACCCATCACATCCGACCGGATATCTGCATTGGTATTAATAATCAACTCTTGTACGATGTATTGATCATAAAGAGCAGCCGCATCTTCTCCTTCCAAATTGATATTCAAAGAACTTAAAATTTGCTTTTTTTTATCCAATTCAATATTTTCAGTTTGAATACCTTTCAGCGCACTTGAGACAAAAGCAAGCATCAACGCCACAACAACAACCATCACTGTGGCATATATAAAAGTATATGTGTTACTATTTGTGTTCATTTCTTCTTCTCCTTTCCTTTAAGCTTTTTTTGTAGCGCGTTTCAAACGTTTTTTGATGTTGGCGTTCACCACATAGTAATCAATCAGTGGTGCAAAAATATTCATGAATAGAATCGCCAACATCATTCCTTCAGGATAACCCGGATTCAATACACGGATGATGATGGCGAACGCTCCGATCATGAAACCGTAAATCCATTTACCAATTTCTGTACGTGCCGAAGTTACGGGATCAGTTGCCATAAATACAGCACCGAAAGCAAATCCACCATATACCAGATGATTATACCAGGGGAAATGAGCAATGGCAGTATCTGGTCCAAACAGATTAAACACATATGCCATCAAGGCACCACCGGTAAATACCGACAACATTACCTTCCAACTGGCAACTCCTGTGAATAAAATCAAGGCTGCACCTAATAAAATTGCTAAGGTAGATGTTTCTCCAATAGAACCGGGTATCAAGCCCAGCAAACCATCCCAAAAACCAATTGGATTGCCTACCACATCTACGACTTGTATATTACCTGATGAAGCTGTTGCTAATTCTCCCAATACAGTTGCACCGGTATAAGAATCAACGGGTGTACCACCGCCTAAACCGAAAGTAGTACCGGTACGTACCCAAACGGTATTTCCTGACATGTGAGTGGGATATGCAAAAAATAAAAATGCTCTTGTAACCAAGGCCACGTTGAAAATATTCATGCCGGTTCCACCAAAAACTTCTTTGGCAAAAATTACTGCGAAGGCCGTTGCTATGGCAATCATCCACAGGGGCGTATCAACAGGGACAATTAGTGGGATCAACATACCGGTTACTAAAAAACCTTCATGTATCTCACTGCCCCTGATTTGCGCAGCAATAAATTCAATTCCTAAACCCACAACATAAGAAACGATAATTATGGGTAAAACGGCCAATAATCCATAAACGAAAGTGGACCAAAATCCTGCATCTTGTCCTATCGCCAAATAGTGCTGATAACCTACATTGTACATTCCGAACAACAATGCCGGAAGAAGAGCCACAATCACAACACTCATGGTGCGCTTCGAATCTATGGCATCACGAATGTGAGCTCCTTTTTTTGAAGCTGTCGTGTTCGGTACAAACAAGAAAGTCTCAAAACCATCAAACACGGAGTGTAGCTTTTCTAACTTACCTCCAGGGAGAAAATGAGGTTTAACCTTATCAACAAGTTTTCTTAATTTATTACTCATAATTATTCCAATTCTTTTTTCATATAATCCAGAGAATCACGCACAATTTGTTGCAGAGGCAACTTAGAGGTACATACAAATTCACACAATGCCACATCCTCCGGAGCTATTTCATAAGCTCCCAAAGCTTCCATTTTATCCAAATCTTTTACTATCATTGCTTTGATTAAAAACTCAGGCAATATATCTTTCATGGGAAACACCTTGTCATATTCTCCCGACATGATAATAGCACGTTCTCCACCCAACAAACGGGTATCCCATTTGTATTTCAAGTTACCAAACAGCTTACTCAACAGCTTGCACTCAAAGAGAAAAGAAAAATACGTACGGCTCACACTGAACTTACGAAAGCGCGGCATCGCCCACCCCACCAACTCATGTGTTTCACTACCTTCTTCCAACACGGTAAGCTGTGTAGAGTAATAGTCCAAATAGCCATTTTCAGGAACTTTTGTACCTGTCAGCACGTTACCCACCACAAATCTATGTGTTCCCTTGATGAGGTTACCCTGTATCAAATGACCAATGCCGGCACCTGCCAACGTTTGATAATACTGTGGTGATTTTACACTCGGACCAGTCAATGCAATGGTTCTCGATAAATCTATAACAGCTTTATTAAAAAAACGACCGATAAAAAGTACATCCTGGGGATTGAGGGTCCAAACCACCTCATCTTTGTTCACAGGATCTGTATGGTTAATTTGAACACCAACATTTCCAATGGGGTGAGGGCCGTCATATTCGGTAATTTCAGCATTTTTAACAGCAGCAAAAGGTGTTTCCTTACCATGTCTGATTCCCACATGAACCTTGGCAATTTTTGCCAAAACATCCACCCCTTTTTGAAAATCTGCCATTTGTCCACCAACAACATAATCATTACTGGGAGCCAAAGGAGCCGAGTCAAAAGATGAAATGAAGATTGCCTTAGGCGTTTTGTTTGGGTTAGCAATCACATCGTAGGGACGCTGCTTAATAAATACCCACAAACCAACTTTTTGTAAGGTCTGAATAAGTTTTTCAACTGAAAGCGTCTTCAAATCCGGTTTATCATAAGATTCGTAAGTCATCTTAGCATCCGATTCAATTTGAATACTCATGATCTTACGTCTTTCACCGCGATTGATCGCTTTGACTGTGCCACTTACCGGCGAAACAAAGTTCATATCCGGAAACTGCTTATCATAAAAAACGGGTGTACCGGCTTTCACGGTATCACCCTCTTTAACCAGCAATTTGGGAGTTACCCCATGAAAATAATCAGGAACCAATGCAAAATCCTTAGGCAAGGTAGATTTCCCAATCATCTCAACAGGACTTCCGGTAATTGGAATGTTCAAACCACGTTTAGTCTTTATCAGGTTTGCCATAGTTTTATGTATAGTTTGTTTGTTATAACGCTTTGAAAATATCCTTTAACTCTCTTTGAACTTTGACAGTAAGCCGTTTAGAGCTTTTTTCGGTCGATTTGCTTAAAAAACGTTGCAAAAATACAACAAATTCAGCAGATTTCGGCATTAAATGAAGAAAAAAATCTTTAATTTGTAAGTGACTGAAATTAAGTACCTTACAACTGCGCTTAATAATCATAATTATTTTATTAAATCTGGGGCTTTGCCCAAAGCCCACTTCATTTTTTTGTCTTGACACAAAAAAACGAAGCAAAAAAAAGTCAAGACTGTGCCTGCTTCGCTCAAAAAACTTGCGCTCGATTGACTAAATCGTTCAAACTCGCTGCTGCGCAGCTCAAACATGAACGATTTTTTACGTCAATCTCACTTGTTTTTTGGCTCACCAGGCAAGGTCGGTCGGGCGTAATCGAAAGTTTTGGGTAAATCTGTGGAAATTAATATGTTGCCCTTACAGGGCGCTATGGTATCTGGAATCGTCATTAACCCAGAGCGTTGCTCTGGGCTGACAAATTTTGCCCTTTCAGGGCGCAGCAGCATAATTGAAAACACCAGGGTTCGCCCTGAAGGGGCAATATATACCAGCCCAATGGCAACGCCTTGGGGTTATATATGGGAAAAGTGTGTTTTTTTAAAAAAACAGTAATATGTTTGCGAGTAACAAACTTTTATTATATTTTTATCGTGTCAAACAAAACGCGGGTGACGTCCGCATAAAACTGTGAAGTATGAAAAACATCGAACTACTTCCCATTCCGGAAGAAAACAAAAAAAGAATTAGTCAAATGGCTGCTATGTACAGACGTAATGCGCGTATCTTTATAGATATAGTCAGCTTTAAAGACAATCGGCTTATTGTTAGGGTTGAACAAAAGGAGTTAGTGAATGGACTGAAGCTTTCAAAAAAGGAATTAACAACGCGTGTGCGCGAAATGTTAGCAGGTGAAATCCCCGCAAGCTGGAAACTGACCGTTTCGGCAGTGGACTATGACAGAAAGGATATAGATGCCATTACTGCCGAATGGTTAAAACGAAAAATGGAAAATTTAAATCTGAAAAGCCGTACAGTTAGTGCCTATACCGGTATTGATAAATCTACATTGTCAAGTTTGCTTTCCGGAGATAAAAATTTGACCAAATGGCATAAAGTAGCTTTCTATTATTTCTTTAAATATCAGGAAGCTGTGAAGTTTTAATACGGTATTTTTTTGTCATGATCGAAGCAAATAAAAGGTCGAGACTGCGCCTGGCAAGGTCGGTCGGGCGCAATCAAAAGTTTTGGGTAAGATTTATAGAGATGAATATGCTGCCCTTACAGGGCGCATGGTATCTGGAATCGTCATTAACCCAGAGCGTTGCTCTGGGCTGACAAATTTTGCCCTTTCAGGGCGCGGATAACCGAAAATATCAAGGTTCGCCCTGAAGGGGCAACATACACTAGCCCAATGGCAACGCCTTGGGAATACGTATGAAGAAAGAATACCGCGCCCTGTAAGGGCAGCATAGAATATTGAACAGTGAACAAAACCGGAACTGTGCGTAGATTGGACTCAGAAATTGTCCGTAGGACAAACACGTGAATAACCCCCGGATTCATCCGGGGTGAGAAGGTCGAGAATGGTAATAAAACTCTGTAGGAGTTTCCCAAAACTAAAATTGTTAAACGCCTACAGCGTTTAAGCAGTCACACGTACTCAACTGCCCCCAATTGAAATTGGGGGTTATGCACGTGAGACTTCTACGAAGTTTAAAAGCATTGTATTAGGAATATGTAGCATATAATCTGCCGCCCTGAAGGGGCAGCATATACCAGAATCAATCAAACTCAACAATCACACAATCTTCCCTGCCAGGTATTCCGCTCCTTCAATCTTTTGTTTACTTTATCTACAAATTCAAAATTCTTTACACCCCAGTCCGGTGCAATCACAAATCCGTCGGGAGATTGAGAAACAAAGCGCTCTACAGCTATGTTGGGGGACAATCTTTCTAAAAAATCAACCATCAAATCTATATATTCATCCAATTGGAAAAGATGGAATAATTCGGGATTGGTTTCGAATTGTTTTGCCATAACGGTGCCTTTGACCAATTGCAATTGGTGTAGTTTTAAGGCTGTTAAAGGTAATGCGTTCAGTTTGTCGGCATGAGACAATATGGTTTCCTTGCTTTCACCAGGCAGACCTAATATGATATGTGCGGCAGTATTGATCCCGCGTTGGGCAGTGGCATGCACGGCATCAACAGCAGATTGGTAGTCATGTCCGCGATTGATAAATTCCAAAGTCTTATCATCGGTTGATTCTATGCCGTACTCAATCATGACATAGGTTCGTCTCGATAGATCTGCAAAATAATCCAGGATTGCATCATCTACGCAATCCGGACGGGTACCCACTACTATCCCTTTGACATGTGGATGTTGCAGTGCTTCCCCGTAGATTAATTTTAAGTGATCTATGTTGCCGTAGGTATTGGTATAAGACTGAAAATAAGCCAAGTAAGCCTGATTGGCATATTTCTCTTTCTTTCGAAAAAATTGTATACCTTCTTCAATTTGTTGTGTAATGGATTTGACTGGCTCGCAATAATCCGGCACAAAAGCTTGATTGTTGCAATAGGTGCATCCGCCCCGTCCCTTGCTTCCATCGCGATTCGGACAAGTAAAGCCAGCATGGATCGAAATCTTTTGAACCCGATTTGCAAACTGCTGTTTGAGGATGGTGTTGTAGTTGGTATAGCGGAACACGGTGATGTTTAATTTTTCGTTCTCTCAACCCCAATCAACCTATCATATCTTTCCCCCCACGCCCGATGATACACATAGATGGTATATTCGTTTCCCGTTTCCCAGTAGGAGCCATCTACCCTGGTGACGGTCGCTTTGGAAGTATTTTTGGGTAAAAACCAATACTGATAATTGTATCCTCCCTGTTTGAGTAAGAGGGTTTTGGTATAGGCTTGTGCTGTGTTGTCGTAATTCAAACGGTTGTTGTAATCTATCAGGTTGTAATTATAGCCTCCGCCCAAATAGAGTTGTCCGTCAAAAAACGGACGGTCGGCAAGCAGTTTAATATGCACATTCACATAATCCGCTTCCGTATGTATATCTTCAAATGCTTCCTGATGATTGATGAGAAACCTGCCATTGGCGTCGTAATCATGTATATAACTTCCTTTTTGTATTTTATCGGGAAAAAGAATTACCTCGTATCCGTTATTGGTAAATTCAAAATGATCAATATTCCTACTGAAGTTGTAAACAGACGAAATATCAAAACTATGATATTCATTCCCACCTTCAAAAATCAGATCCTTATTATTGATAAAGGACAATTTGGATTCAGTGACATAATTCGGTTTTATATTCCTTATCTCATTGTCGAGCCGGTCGTTTTGTCTGACAACCATTTTGATTTCCGACATGGGATCGCGCACGTAATAACCCTGCAGCAATACTTCAAAATCAAGTTGTTGGTACCTGCCACGGATTTCAATGTCCGTATTTGCCCGAATCCCGGCATCAATCTTCACTTTTGGTTCCACTATGGAAAAACAAGCCTGTGCTATCGGTTTGTCTTTATCATTATCCTCGTAAATCAACAATACGTAATTCCCGGATATTTTAAAGTTCATATCATAATTAGGTATCCTGAGCTGATAATTCGTGTATAAATAATGGGTATTGATGGAACGATTGTAATCGGTGATATTGCCATTGGTATAACCATCAAGGTATTCGTAGGTGCTTAAATCGGAAGGAGTCCAGTCGGCATTGCAATGCAAAACGGTGTAGCCGTAATGATGTGTTTCGTGCGACATTTCATCAAAGCGAATTTCAAGCTGTTGGTCTTCGTTCAGTTCTAAAATGGGTAGCTCCGTGGCATCCTCCACCAAGCCTATGGTGAGTGTTCTGATATTATCAGCCAGGATGCGGGTACGGTAAGGCTCCGCAGCCAGAATTGACCCGCTGATCAAGAGAATAAAAGATAAAAAATATAGCTTCCTCATATAGGTAGGATATAGTATATATGTATAACGCACAAATGTAGATAAAATTTTTGGGATGGTATCTTATAAGTGCATTTGAACACTTCTAAGACACCTTGCACCCGTTTTTAGTGAGAAAGCTGTTAATCATCTTTTTCCTTCGGCCAATCTACGCACAAGTTCCGGTTTTGTTCATTGCTCAATATTCTATGCTGCCCTTACAGGGCGCGGTATTCCCTCTCCACTTATATAACCCCAAGGCGTTGCCATTGGGCTAGTGTATGTTGCCCCTTCAGGGCGGCATATTATACGCTACATATTCCTATACAATGCTTTTAAACTTCGTAGAAGTTTCACGTGCATAACCCCCAATTTCAATTGGGGGCAGTTGAGTACATGTGACTGCTTAAACGCTGTAGGCGTTTAACAATTTGGATATTGGGAAACTCCTACAGAGTTTTATTACCATTCTCGACCTTTCCACCCCGGATGAATCCGGGGGTTATGCACGTGTTTGTCCTACAGACAATTCTTTAGTCGATCGGTAGCTAAATTTATTAATCGTTTGTGAGTGTGCTGCGCCTCCATAAATCTTACCCTTCGAGCGAAGCGGGCGCAGTCTTGATTTTTTTTTTGCTTCGTTTTTTTGTATCAAGACAAAAAAATGAAGTAGGGTTTGGGGCGACGCCCCAAGTTCAATAGATTTGAAATAGATTTCACGCTATTCAGTTTTTTTTACTATGTTTGCACCGCAAATAAATAAAATAACAAAGGCTCCGTAGTTCAGCTGTATAGAACGTCAGATTCCGGTTCTGAAGGTCGTGGGTTAGAATCCCGCCGGGGTCACAAATATGAAACAAAAAAAGCAACTTAAACAACCCGAATATATATTCGAAACAAGTTGGGAAGTTTGCAATATGGTTGGCGGTATTTACACCGTACTATCAACTCGTGCAGCCACTTTAACCCAACAATACGGCGACAAACTGATATTTATCGGTCCGGAAGTGTGGCGTGATCAGGAGAATCCTTATTTCGAAGAAAACTCCAATATTTTTCCAGGATGGAAAAAAGCCATTTCCAATAGCCATAATCTCTCTATTCGCATAGGTAGATGGAAAGTCCCGGGACAACCTGTCGCCGTCTTGGTTGACTTCAACGTATTGATGCTGAAGAAAAATGAGATCTACGGCAAAGTATGGGAAACTTCCGGCGTAAATTCTCTGATGGCATACGGAGATTACGATGAGTCTGCTATGTTTGGTTACGCCTCAGGCATGGTGATAGAAAGCTTTTATCAATTTCACCGGTTGTCGAAGAAACAAAAGGTAGTGGCTCATTTCAACGAATGGATGACTTCCTTTGGCATATTTTATATCAAAGATAAATTACCTGAGATAGCTACTCTTTTCACAACCCACGCCACTTCCATTGGTCGCTCCATTGCGGGAAACCACAAGCCTTTGTACGATTATCTGCACGAATATAACGGAGATCAGATGGCTGAAGAGTTGAATATGGTTTCCAAACATTCGGCTGAAAAACGGGCTGCACATTTGGTTGATTGTTTCACTACCGTAAGTAATATTACTGCCAAAGAATGTACGCAACTATTGGAAAGGAAACCGGACATTGTTACTCCCAATGGTTTTGAAAATGGATTTGTACCACAAGGAAAATCCTTCTCTCCAAAAAGAAAAGAGGCTCGCACATTGCTGAAAAAAGTTGCTGAAACACTGTTGGGTTATCCATTAAGCAATAATGCCTCCTTCATCGTAACCGCAGGTCGTTATGAGTTTAAAAACAAAGGTTTGGATGTTTTCATCGAATCTTTGAAGCATTTGAATAATATGTCGGGGCTTGAATCGGGACTTAAAAAAGAAGTGGTGGCTTTCATCATGGTTCCTGCATGGATTAAAGGTCCTTGCATCGATCTGGTATGTGCATTAAATAATCCCGATCAGATATCAAAAGGACGAAATTGTGTCACCACCCACGAATTACATAATCCGCAACAAGATCCTGTGTTACAAACCATTAACTGGTTTCACCTAAAAAACAAAAAAACAGACAAGGTTAAAGTCATTTTTGTACCGGCATATTTGAACGGTTTTGACGGTGTCTTCAATAAAACATACTATGAATTACTGATAGGATTCGACTTATCGGTATTCCCGTCCTACTATGAACCTTGGGGATATACACCCCTGGAAAGTATCGCTTTCCGTGTTCCTACCATTACTACTGACTTATCAGGCTTTGGCGAGTGGTCGTCCGAATATTCAAAGAATATTGCTGATGGCGTGGAAGTAATTCATCGTTCGGATTACAATGGACATGAAGTGTCCATGAAAATCGCTGAAACCATCCGAAAGTACGTGCAGCTTGACCAAACAGCACGAACAGCCACAGGCAAAAAAGCAGCAGCCATAGGTAAAAAAGCCTTATGGACTGAGTTTATTCAATACTATGAACTGGCGTACGATATTGCGTTGAGGAAGAAGATATAAATTTTTTAAAAGAAAGACCTTGACCTTGGTCTTCAATTCTCTTCATTTTTTTGTCTTGACACAAAAAAACGAAGCAAAAAAAAGTCAAGACTGTGCCCGCTTCGCTCGAAAAATTAGCGCTCAAACAGCTAAATCGCCCAAACTCGCAACTTCGTTGCTCAAACAATGGGCGATTTTTAACGCTGTTCTTACTTATTTTTCGGCTCACCGGTCAAGGTCGGTCGGGTCACCAAACGCCCTAGGTTTTATTGACTAAATAATCTTCTTCATATTCGTCATAGCGGCTCTGAGTTCCGCACCGCAACTTTCAATGGAATGACTACGAATGGCGGCATTTATTTCCACCAATTCAAAGTTATCTACTTGATTGGTTTTGCCTTCGTTAAAGTTCTTACCAATTACATCGATATCGATTTTCTTCATGAAGTCAGCCAACAGCGGTCTGCAAGCATGATCGAACAAATAACAACCGTACTCGGCCGTATCTGAAATGGTGCGATTCATCTCGTACAGCTTTTTGCGCGCAATGGTATTGGCAATCAAGGGTGTTTCATGCAATGATTCATAGTATGCAGACTCCGGTTTGATACCCGCGGACACCATCACCTCATACGCCAGTTCAACACCGGCCTTGACAAATGCCACCATCAATACGGCATTGTCAAAGTATTCCTGCTCTGCAATTTCCATATCTCCGGCGGGGGTATTTTCAAAAGCTGTCTCTGCTGTGGCAGCGCGCCAGGTCAACAAATCTTTGTCATCATTTGCCCAATCTTCCATCATTACACGTGAGAATTCTCCGGAAAGAATATTATCCATGTGTTTTTTGAAAAGCGGTGTCAGGATGGTTTTCAGTTCATCAGCCAATTGGAAAGCTTTAATCTTAGCAGGATTAGAGAGCCTGTCCATCATATTGGTGATGCCACCAATCTTCAGAGCTTCAGTAATCACTTCCCAGCCATATTGCACCAATTTGGCAGCATAAGCTTTGTCAACACCCTTTTCAACCATTTTGTCGAAGCACAGGAGAGAGCCGGTTTGAAGTACTCCGCAAAGTATGGTTTGTTCGCCCATCAAATCGGATTTTACCTCTGCCACAAAAGATGAGTGCAAAACACCGGCTTTATGTCCGCCTGTAGCCACGCAATAAGCTTTTGCTATGTCCATACCCTCACCCTTGGGGTCATTGTCTCTATGTACTGCTATCAAAGTAGGAACACCAAATCCACGAAGGTATTCAGCCCTTAACTCTGAACCCGGAGATTTCGGAGCTACCATGATCACGGTGATATCATCACGTATTTGCTTACCTTCCTCCACGATGTTAAACCCATGAGAATAAGCCAAACAAGCACCCTTTTTCATCAAAGGCATAATCTGGTCGACCACAGGGCTATGCTGCTTATCTGGTGTTAAGTTCAAAATCAAATCCCCTTTCGGAACAAGGTTTTCTATGGTATCAACTTCAAAATTGTTATTAACAGCATTTTGGTAAGATGCGCGCTTGTTGTCTATAGCACTTTGACGCAAAGCATAGGCGACATTCAGACCGCTGTCACGCATATTCAAACCTTGATTCAGTCCTTGTGCACCACATCCGAGTATAACTATTTGTTTACCAATTAACTTTTTAACGCCGTCAGCAAATTCGCTGCTGTCCATAAAATCACATTTCCCAAGTTCCTGAACTTTCAGACGATGAGGTAGTGAATTAAAATAATTTGTCATTTTATACTTAAATTTAATGTGTTAATAAATATAATTTGAATAAGATTGTTCCTTAATTAGTTATCAACAGGATTTTCATCTATTTTTCTCATGGCATCCAGCATGTCGGAAAGCCTTTCTACCTTGGCTTTGGTTATGGCTATTCGTCCCGAACGTACAAACTGCAAGACACCGATGGTATTGCTCAATTCCTCGAATAATTGCTGGGTTTCAGCATAGTGACCGGATTTTAAAAACACTACGAAAGTGTCATTCATATCCAATATCTTAATATTATACTGGCGAATGAGAGATTCTATTGAGCCCATTGCCATCAGTTTCTCAGTGGCAACCTTATACAATGCTATTTCCTGATGAATCAAATCTTCATCCGTATTATAATAAGATTTTAAAATATCCACACGCTTGTCGATTTGTTTCACAATTTTTTCTATCACACTTTGGGTGGCAAATGCTGTGATGGTGAATTTGTGAATGCCTTTAATTGCTGAAGGAGAAACCGATAGTGTTTCTATGTTAATGGCTCTGCGGGTGAAAATAATGGTAATTTGATTCAACAAACCAACCGTATTTTCTGAAAAGACAGTGATTGTATATAATTTAGTTTTTTCCATTTTATTTGATTTTAATGCGATGACACATAATGATTTAAAAAAGATCGGGTTATTCGTCACCCAACAATACATCCGTCACAGAAGCACCGGCCGGTATCATCGGATAAACCATTCCTTTTTTCTCCACATTGACTACCAGCAAATAGGGCTTGTCATCTTTCAGCATATCCCGGATGGCAGCATCCAAATCTTCCCGTTTGGTCACCAGGGTTCCATCGATATTATAGGCTTTGGCAATGGCTATGAAATCGGGATTATCAATTTCTGTAAACGAATAACGTTCATCAAAAAACATTTCCTGCCACTGACGCACCATGCCCAAGAAATCATTATTCAGCAAAATTATTTTTATACCCAATTTTTCTTGCATGATGGTGCCCAGCTCCTGTATGGTCATTTGAAAGCCGCCATCGCCGCAAAACAAACAAACCGTACGGTCGGGAGCACCCACTTTAGCTCCTACGGCTGCAGGAATACCAAAGCCCATGGTACCCAATCCGCCGGAAGTAATCAGGCTACGCGTTTGTGAATGTTTGGAATAACGAGCTGCCATCATTTGATTTTGACCCACATCGGTTACCACTATAGCTTGATGATTCGTAGCCTCCGACACTTTATGAACAACCTCCCCCATGGTCATTTCACCATTTTCAGGCATGATTTCTTTTCTGATAACTACATTATACTCCTTGTCATCATATACCTTAAAAGAATCTATCCACTCCTGATGATCGGCCTCATGAAGTAATTCAGTGATTAAGGGTAAGGTTTCTTTGGCATCTCCCAGTACGGGAACATCAACCTGTACGTTTTTATTTATTTCTGCACGGTCGATATCCAGGTGGATTATTTTAGCCTGTTTAGCATAAGTATCCAGATTACCGGTCACCCTATCATCGAAGCGCATGCCGATGGCAATCAACACATCACATTCATTGGTTTTCATGTTGGGTGCCATATTGCCATGCATACCTAAAAAGCCCATATTCAGCCTGGAATCACTCGGCATGGCAGAAGCCCCCAACAAGGTCCATGCTGCCGGAATATTGGCTTTTTCTAAAAAGGCTTTTAACTCTTCTTCCGCCCGGGCTAAGATAACGCCTTGACCGACCAATGCAAGAGGCTTTTTTGCAGCATTAATCAACTTGGCTGCTTCTGCAATTCGCTCTTGCTTAACGTCAGGTTCCGGAATATAGCCGCGGATAAAAGTACATGGTTTATAATTGAATTCAGCTTCTTCAGTCTGGGCATTTTTAGTAAAATCAAGCACTACCGGACCCGGCCTGCCAGTTTTAGCTATATAAAAGGCACGTGCTACAGCCCAGGCAACATCTTCAGCTCTACGAATCTGATATGCCCACTTGGTAATAGGATGCATGATGCCCACCACATCAATTTCCTGAAAGGCATCAGTACCTAACAGGTTCGAACCCACCTGACCGCTGATCACAACAATCGGTGTACTGTCGAGCATGGCGTTGCTAATACCAGTGACGGCATTGGTTGCAGCCGGACCGGAAGTTATCAGACACACACCGGTTTTACCCGACACCAAAGCATAACCTTCGGCAGCATGCGTGGCGCCTTGTTCATGACGTGTCAGCACATGGTTAATTTTATCTCTGTAATCAAATAAAGCGTCAAATGCCGGCATAATAGCACCACCGGGATATCCGAAAATAGTGTCTATGCCCTCTTTTATCATTGATTCAATCAGGATTTGAGATCCTGACATTTTTTTTGTGCTCATACAATAAAATGAATTTGTAAAATTTGTAAAGTTTTTAAGTTCTCACTCTTCGTTAATCACTAATCGCCAACCATCCTAATCGCCCCTTTATCCGCCGAACTTACCATAGAAGCATAAGCTTTCAGGGCTTTGCTGACGACTCGGTTTCTGTCTTTAGGAGTAAAGGCATCCTTTCCGCGTGCTAACTCTTTTTTGCGACGAGCTGCCAGCTCTTCGTCAGTCAACCTAACATGAATGCTACGATTAGGTATATCTATATCGATGATATCTCCATTTTCAATCAAAGCAATATTGCCACCTGATGCGGCTTCCGGAGAAATATGTCCGATGGACAAACCGGAAGTTCCACCGGAAAAACGACCGTCTGTGATCAAGGCACAAGCTTTTCCCAATTTTTTGGATTTGATGTAAGAAGTAGGATAAAGCATTTCCTGCATGCCCGGTCCGCCTTTAGGACCTTCATAAGTGATTAGAACCACATCTCCTGCTTTTACCTCACCTCCCAATATGCCATCACAGGCTGATTCTTGCGAGGTGTAAACTTTTGCGGGTCCGCTGAATTTCCATATACTTTCATCTACTCCGGCTGTCTTGATAACGCAGCCGTCTTCTGCGATGTTTCCTTTCAAAACAGCTAATCCGCCATCAATGGTGTATGCATGTTCTACACTGCGAATACAGCCTTCCCTACGGTCGGTGTCCAAGGTTTTAAAGCTTGATTCTTGTGAGCCCATGATCAAATTGAACCGGCGTCCCGGTGCACTCTTATAAATGCGAACAGCATCCTGATCGGGGTTTGGAACCGTAATATCATATTTTTCAATGGCTTGTTGCAATGTCAAACCATCAACCCGATACACGTCAGTGTGTAATAAACCGGCTTTGGCAAGTTCGCCAAGAATACCCAATATCCCACCTGCACGGTTCACGTCCTGCACATGAAATTTATTACTATTAGGAGCTACTTTGCAAAGACAGGGCGTTTTACGTGATAATGCATCTATGTCGTCCATGGTGAAATCCACCTCAGCTTCACGGGCAATGGCCAGGGTATGTAAAATAGTATTGGTAGAACCACCCATGGCAATATCTAAGATCATGGCGTTCAGAAATGCTTCCCTCGCGGCAATGCTGCGCGGCAATACGGTTTCGTCGCCGTCTCTGTAATACCTATAGGTATTTTCAATAATCAATTTTGCCGCATCTTTAAATAGCCTGAGTCTGTTAGCATGGGTTGCTACAATCGTTCCGTTGCCAGGCAATGCCAGACCGATGGCCTCATTCAGGCAGTTCATGGAATTGGCAGTGAACATGCCCGAGCAGGAACCGCAAGTCGGACAAGCAGAGCGCTCTACCTTAACGATTTGCTGATTTGAGATAGCATCATCAGCAGCTTGTACCATCGCATCAATCAAGTCAATTTGTTGTCCGTTTAATTCGCCGGCTTCCATTGGTCCGCCCGAAACAAAAACGGCGGGGATATTCAGCCGCATGGCAGCCATCAGCATACCCGGTGTAATTTTATCACAATTGGAAATGCAAATCATGGCATCGGCTTTATGGGCATTCACCATATATTCAACACTATCGGCTATCAAATCGCGGGATGGAAGGGAGTATAACATTCCGTCATGCCCCATGGCAATACCATCATCAATGGCGATGGTATTGAACTCAGCGGCAAAACAGCCAAGCTTTTCTATTTCAGCTTTGACTATTTGACCAATCTCATGCAGATGAACATGTCCCGGAACAAATTGTGTAAAAGAGTTGACAATAGCGATGATGGGCTTGCCAAATTGCGCATCCTTCATTCCGTTAGCTCTCCATAATGCCCTGGCTCCGGCCATTTTCCTGCCGCCTGTACTGGCCTGACTTCGTAAAATATTTTTCATTTTAAATTATTGTATTTTTTACAAAAAAACCTCTCTCATCCCGGGTGAGAAAGGCTTCAATATGTACATCAGCAAAATTATCAAATAGCCGCACTCACCCTTGGTTTCGGACCAAAAGTAGAACGACGATTAAAGCAACATTATGAATAATGTGTGACATTTTGATAAAAATATGCTGTTTTCTATTTCGACTGCAAATATAAATACATATTTTTGAAATGCAAATCTTTTGATACAAAAAATGTTTAGTGTGTAATGTTGAATCGTTTAACTGTTTAACTGTTTAATTGTTGAATTGAGAGCAAAGAACAAGGAGTAAAGACAAAAGACAAAGAACTAAGAACGAAAAAACTACCAACTACTAACCACTAACTACTCAAGTTAACTTCTTTAACTTCCCCAAAAAACTACCAACTACCAACTACTAACTACTAAAAATAACTTCTTTAAAAATCATATAAACAAAAAAACTTTACTATCTAAAAAAATTATTGTACTTTCGCAGCCTCATTTAAGCCATTTTAGAACACATTTTTTAACAAGAAAAACCATATGCACACTTATTTTTTAAAAGCTTTTCGTTGGAATAAGCCTATTTTGCTTGTGACTGTTTTATTCTTTGTCACTTGTCTGTTGGCTCAAAACACCACTGAAGGTTTAATTCTGCACTATAATTTTGACCTGTTAAAACCAACTTTCACGAACCTTGTAGACATGTCTGGAAGCGGATTTCATGCTACTATTAACGGCAATTTTTCCGTAGACGAAGGGCAAAGCGGAGAATTAACAGATAAATCCATCCATTTATTAGACAGGGATAGAGAAAATGAGTTAGTAAGCGGGTATTTGCATTTACCTGACAATATTACTCGTGATTTGACCGATTTTACCATTGCCGTCTGGGTGAAATTGGACCGATCATCCACATGGTCTCGTATTTTTGATTTTGGATCCGGAACGGCAACTAATATGTTTTTAACACCTAGAGGAGGCAGTGGTACGACTCGTTTTGCCATTAAAAAAAATAACCAGGTGGGTGAACAAATAGTTGACGGAAAAATGGAATTACCCATTGACGAGTGGACACATGTGGTAGTGACCGGAAATTATAACACAAATACATTGAAAATGTATATAAACGGACTGCTGAGTGGAACTGCTATGGGAGTTACAACCACACCTGCCTCATTAGGTGACACCCTGCCTCAAAACTATATAGGAAAATCTCAGTACACATCTGATCCGGCCTTGTTGGGTTGCATAGACGATTTTCGGATATATAACAGAGCTTTGAGCCAATATGACATTTATGTTTTATACGGCTTTACCGATGAGGAAATCGAAAATATGCCCAAAAACGGTGATGGAAAATTATTCACTTATCTAAACTCCTTTGCTCTGAATGACAGGGAAATCGCTCAGTCAATCGATGACCAACTATATTACTACTCACTCCCTTTATCTCAAATAGATCAAGATGTTGATCTTGTGGTTTCTTTTGAAAAAGCAGATAATAATTATTTGATTAAAATTGACGGGCAACCGATTTTAAATAATATGACTTACACGTTCAAGGGTACCAGTGCACCGGAACGAAGACATAAAGTTGAATTTTTTGATGGAACAACAAAAGTAGCAACAGAGTACCTGGTATTTACCGGTCTTCCCATTGTACAAGTTTATACAAATGGACATTCACTGAGCAAAGAGTTTACGCCCGGAAAGATTCGGGTGCACGATACAACAAACGACCAACCTTATCAACTATTCAACACAGAGATGAGGTATAGAGGTGGTATCACTATGAACTATCAAAAAAAATCATTTGCAATCAAACTTTATGATGATGATTTCGTAAAGAAAAACTTTGTGTATTACGGACTACGGGATGATAATTACTGGATCTTGGACGCCATGCCCATTGATAAAAGTCGTATGCGAAACCGTGTAACCACTGATTTGTGGAATGATTTTTCAGCCGATCCCTATTACAAAAATGAAAAACCAGGCTTGATCAATGGTACCCGGGGACAATACGTTGAAGTATTTTTGGATGATCAGTACTGGGGTTTGTATTGCATGACGGAAAGAATTGACAGAAAACAACTCCAATTAAAAAAGTATGATGAATCAAAGCAAAGGATACACGGTCTTTTGTACAAGGCAAAAGATTGGTCTTATGAGGTGATGATGGGCTACATACCCCGTAGTGGACCTGATCTATACCACGAAATTGAAGATTTTGACAATAACGTAGATAATTGGGCCAAATACGATCTTGATTATCCTGATTTGGATGATGGTCATTTAATAGATTGGGAACCATTATATGACCTGGTGTTTTTTGTTTCTAAAAGCGAAGACGATGATTTTATAACAAATATTGACAAATACGTAGATTTGCCGGTATGGGTAGACTATTACCTGATGATGGAGTATATCCTTGCTGTTGACAACCATGGGAAGAATTGTTACCTCTCGATAAGAGATGTTACAAAAAACAAAATGTTCATCATCACGCCCTGGGATATGGATGCTACTCTCGGAAGACGTTGGGATGCAAGCGCAGTTGCTGCAGAACAGGATTACCCCACATACACAAAACGCCATGAACACGGAGAGCATTATTTATTCCGCCGGTTAATGGACACCAACGCTTTTGATTTCAATGACCTGCTCAAACAGCGCTATGATGAATTGCGTTTTTCACATTTTGATCCTGAAAATATGCTGGATCGCTTTGTTCAGTACAAAGAAATTTTTGAACGTAGTGGAGCAGCAGCGAGAGAAATTAATCGTTGGAGCGGAACCAATGGAATTGTGGTTGATTTTGAGGAAGAATTAATGTACCTGGATCTTTGGTTATATTCCCGATTTGACTTCCTGAACGAACAATATGGTGAGCCAATTATTTTACCTCCTGATCCTAATCAAGTTGCAGACAACACAATCAACAATATTGTTTGTTATCCGAATCCTGTCAGAGATATTCTCAATATCAGGAATATAAAACCGGGTGAGAACATTCAGATCTTCTCCATGCAGGGAGCAATGGTATTTAGTCAAATTAGCGGTGATAGTACTGCTTCTGTTGACATCTCCACCCTGCCTCCCGGTGCCTATTATTTGAGGATTGCGGGTGCCAGCAAGTTAATCATGAAACAGTAAAGGGCGGAGTTTTTTGAAAAAGTTACGTAAAATATTAAGTTTTACTTGATGAACCAATTCTCTCGTGTCATCAACTTGTCTTTAATGGTGTTATAATCATCAGGATGGTTTTTGGCAACCTTATCAGCCAGGTACGCATTGTCATCCCTGCGAATGGCAATACGCATCAAATCATGGTAGCGGTTGCCTTCAAATGCCGTTTCCAAAGCCAATTCTTCTTGTATTTTGTCCTCGACAAACAGTATAGAATCCTGTAAAGATGGTAAGTTAGGAATAACATAATGGGTAGTATCCACATTCACCCTGCCCAACCCTCGCATTCTGATACCGATATTGTTATTGAATTTATATTCGCGAAAATCCATATACTTTGGAGGAAAATAAATAGTATCGTACTGAATCGAATCAACTGCAGGATCCAACTGAGAAGGAACAGTAGTTTCGGCAATCTCCCTCTCCAACTCCCTGTGTGGAATTATCAATCGATTGGATAAATTACTATTATTCAAACCATTTTTAATCACAGCAAAAGCAGCATTTGGCTTTCCTGCCCTGTTTAAAGCCTCTGCATAACGCAGATACAACAAAGCTTTACGATAGATCAACACTTGTTTAGCCCTGTTTCTAAAATCTACAGAAGGATTGTTAAGCGACAAATATTTATAAATATAGTAATCGTCATTTTCCAACTCAGAATCTGAAGAAGACCTGACCAATGCTCTGTTAGACAGTGAAACAGAGCCTATTTTTCTCAAATCACCCACTGTGTCAAGTTCAGCAGAATAATAGTAGATTTGGTTATTCCAATTATCAAGGGCAATCTTCGAGGGTACCAAGGTTTGGTTTGATGTCAGACTGTCCAATTCGAATTTTTGTCCAAACTCATTGGAGGTTGCCAGATTGGTCACAAATTCCTCAGTACCGGCATCGGTAGTAAAAATCGTGCTCCAATTGGTAATATAATTATTCGTAAACGCATTATTCAAGACTTCAATATAACTTTCATATTTATTATCCGCAATTACAAAGTTTTCTGAATGATAAAAAAAATCATAATACGCCTGGGCAGCTTGTTCATACTCTCCCAGCCATAAATACAGGTCACCCAACAATGCTCTGATGGGGAAATAGGAATAATTCGTATTGTAATTGCTCAAAATTCCGAGTCTGGGTTCTTCTACATCCCGGTAGGGAAGAATATCCCGGATCAACAAAGGCGCAATTTCCTCCAGGGTCATTTTAGGTTTTGCCTTAAGAATTCCCTCATCTTTCACGGAAAGGACAGGCTGCTCATAATAAGTCACTGACCCAAAATTTAAAGCCAGTTGCATGTATGTCCACGCCCTGATTGCCTTACATGCAGCGAACTCCCGCATCATCACCTGCTTGTTTCCTCTGACGACAGCAGTATCGATACGTTGAATGATATAATTGCAGTTGTTGATGATGGCATAATAATCCCTTTGGTTGGCATAAGGATTAGATTTCGAAATATTGAAATTATGGATTTCTTTCAAATATGCGCTCGATTCATCAGACAGCTCCACCAAATCACCTCTTAGTTCTCCCAACAGGACATAGGTATTGGCGAGGTTTTCCAACTGCGATAAAACACCGAACATAGAAAAAAGCGTATCGTTGGCTCCTGTGAAGTCATATTCATCCGGAAACACTACCCTTTCGGAATTTACATTTAACAATTCATCACAACTGCTAAATACAAATAGTGATATAAATGTAAATAATATGGTTTTTTTAATAGGTTTCATCATATGGTTATAATATATTTTTATCACTATAAATTGAACTTAACCCCCAAATAAAAACTCCTTGTCAAGGGAGTAAATCCGGCATCAACACCTTGCAAGTAAACGGAATTACCGGCAGAGAACTCGGGATCCAAACCCAAATAATTCGTCAGGGTAAATACATTATTTGCGGAAGCCCACACTTTCAAACCGTGGATATAATCATTTTTAAAGGGAACTTCATAGGAAAGCGAAATAGTCTTTAATCTGAAATAAGAACCATCCTCAATCCATCTGTCCGAGAAGCGTGCATTTCCCATTGGGTCGCCGTAAAAGGATTTCGGCTGATTGGTGACCTGACCCTCTGCAGTCCAGCGATTCAGCATTGCCATCGTTTGATTGTTAAACTCGGCCCCCGACTCCAATAAACTCCTTTGGTAATTATAAACATCGTTACCATAAGTGTATGAAAATATTGTATTGAAGGTAAATCGCCTGTAAGTCATTTGATTGTTTATTGTACCATAAAAATCCGGATTGGGATCTCCGATGATCTGCTTGTCTTTCTCATCTATGATATTATCCGGAGTGAAATCATCAAAGATCACATCACCGGCAGTGAATGCGGAAAGCGTTCCATCCCTTTTTACTATGCTCAAATTGGTAGCAATTGATTCATCGTGGGTTGCAAAAACTCCTTTTGTTTTATAGCCGTAAAACACCGCAGCAGGTTGTCCAACCTCCATACGGACCTCTCCCCCATACACGGGCATGGAATAATTACCAAATGGAAGTGAAGTGATTTTATTTTTATAGCGTCCTACACCCGCACCCAATTCCCAGGTAAAATCTTTTAAATTCAGAACCTTCACATTAAACGAAGCTTCAAGGCCTCTGTTTACCATTGTTCCACCATTATCCCAATAATTTTCAAGTCCCGTAAATTCAGCAAGTTCTCTCAGCATCAGCAGATTGGAGATTTGATTGGAGTACAAATCAACGGAGAGACTTAAAATATTATTAAACAAATGGGTATCGAGACCTATATTGGTCCTTGCCGAAGTTTCCCATTGTATTTTATTGTTTTCAATATTGGATAAGACCATTCCACTGGCTCTATCCATGTAACGTACCGCAGAGAAGTATGCCATAGACTCATAATCTTTGATGCCATCATTTCCTGTCAACTCAAATCCGGCTCTAAGTTTTAAGAAATTCACAAAGTCAATATGTTTCATAAATTTCTCAGAAGAAAGCAACCAGGAGCCTGTTATAGAAGGGAAAACTGCCCAACTTCTACCAAACATGGAGAATCCGCCATCAGTTTCCCGTCCGAAACGTGAAGAGGCGTCCATGCTGACAACTGCCGACAGAAAGTACCTGCTGTCGTAGTTATAATCAAGATTGATATAATTTGAAATGGATTTCGTTCTGCTATTGTCTCCCTTGATATCCCAGAACGCATTGGCTGAATTAGCCGTTCCGATTGTAGTCGTGGAGTTTAATCCGGTGTTATGCCTTCTGATATAGTCAGATTCATAAAAGTTACTTACATACCTCCATCCTAATATGCCCTTGATATTATGCCCATCATTGAAAGATTTGGTGTAGCTGATTCGGGTGTCATCAAAGAAAGCAATATTCCTGATCACCTGGCTGTTAATCTCATTTTCCGAATACCCTTTGTACTTAGGTATGTAAATCAGAGGAGTATAATACATGGGAATAAATCTTCTTTCAGACATTTTGTACAGGCTGTAATCGAACAAAGTACTTACAGACAGCTCAGGACTTATCCTGTAAACCGGATTGACACCCAAATTAAAGCGTCTGGCAGAATTTCCATTTACCTCATCAAATTCCAAAATGGCAGAAGGATTAGCAACATTAAAACTATCTACATAAGCATAATCCAGGGATTTTTCCCCCGCATCGGTGTAGGAATACGGACTCAAGAAAGGAGATTTTATCTTACTTATCCAGGAAACAGAAAATGGCGAAACACCATCATCAATCATTGTTCTATCTACTTGTGTGTACGCCACATTCAGTCCGACAGAAAAATTATCCGTCATATTTACGTCTGCGTTGAAACGAGCGTTTAGGCGTGAGAAGTCTATGGTCTTCACCACATCTTCGTTTCCTGCATAGCCTAAAGAAAAATAATACAAAGCTTTTTCATCCCCACCGCTAACATTTATGTTGTAATTTTGGGTAAAGCCCGTTTGATATATTTCATTTTCCCAATTTGTATTGTTATGATACATATTGTATATCATTTTATTTTCCGGGTCTGTTTCCAAAAAATCAAACTTCGTTACATCATTCGGAGCTATCCCTTGAGACTTTAACAGTTCACTTGCATAAATCCTGAATTGATTTCCATTCATCATAGGGAAACCCGATGGGGCCATTTTGAACCCGGTGAATATATTCAAATCAATTTTTGTCACCATGGATGCGCCTCTTTTGGTTTTTATCAAAATGACACCATTTGCTCCTTTACTTCCATACAGAGCCAAACCATCTTTTAACACCGTAATACTCTCTATATCATTCGCATCTATGTTTGCCAAAATGTTTGAAAAGCAATTATTGTGTACCGATTCAGCATCGTAAAAATTGTTCCATATTACCCCATCAACAACGAAAAGGGGTTGTGCATTGGCGTTTAATGAATTTATTCCCCTGATGAAGGAGGTGGAACCCATCCCCCACAATCCGGATTTGGACATGGTTCTGACATCGCCTCCCAAAGAATACAGCATTTCATCCGGCGAAAGCGCAATAAGGTGCTCTGATACATCTATCTCTTTGTGCGAATAACTTAGAAGTGAATTGGGTACAGCACCAAAACCACCTTCAATATTTTTGAAATAAGCGGCAAAATGATCGGTATATAAATCAACAGTTATGGTATCACGACCTTTCAACGGAACTTCCAACGGATTATAATCATACACACTTAAATGAAGCACATCGGCCAATGAACTCACGTAAATATTGAAATTTCCATTTTCATCGGAAACCGTCGAAGATTTTTTATTTACCACATTTATTTGAACAGCATTCAAAGGTTCTTTTGTATGAGCGTCTCGCACCAAACCTCTTACTTCAATATTCAAATTGTCTGTTTTAGAATTTTGCTGAGCATTCGATGTTGACACGACAAACATCAAAATGATCAAAACAGTACTTTTTATGCATATGAAGTACCTGCTAGTATATTTGATCATGGATGGTAATATTTTATTTAACATGATTATTCTTTGGATGTATGTTATACTAAAGGGATATTACAACACAGGCTCTAAAATGATGCAATCTATTAAAAGGTCCCTGCTGTAAGAACGCTGCTCAGCCGTTGTCTTTTTGGTGTCATTCTCAACCTTTACAGAAAACCTGATCTGTTGCACAAACTCAGCCGTAGTTTCGTAATCGAATACCACATTGCTGTGTGGAAACTCAAAATTTTCAGTGATCAAAAACTTGTCTATCTTCGTTGGATCCGTAATAAAAGTAGCTTGAGCAGAGGCGGCAGATTGAACATTTTTATCTGCATCGATGTAGCCGGTTTGTTTTTTCCCTTCTGCATCGTAATAATTTAAAGAAAATTTTACTTTATAGGGACGTTCATCATTTTCATCTAAAATTATCCTGGGTACGAAAACACAATAGATATTGTATTTGGTGGACAACACATTAGGAACAGGGAAAGTAACATGAAGTTTTGCCAATGAATTCAAAGAAGCATCATTCAGTCCCAAATAATACTTTCCGGAAACATCAAAGCCGGTACCCAGACTTGACAAAGTCTGCGGGTTGAAGTTTGAAAGCATTCGTCCCATAGAAGCATTTTCTGCTTCGATGATAATGGGTTTTGCCCATGATGCTGTGTCCTCTATGTGTAGCTGCCCAGCCGTATAAACAACGCCGTTACTAACCTCATGTTTTTCAGTATCTTGAAACAATGCATCCGGATTATAAAATTTAACACGACCAGTAGATGTAAGCACCTTTTCTGAAACAGGCAAATCAATTTTACCCCGGAAAAACAAATTTCGGATGATGGCCCACTTACTTACTTCATTTTGTTTTGCAACACCTCCATCAGCATCCGACATGATATAGTAGGACTTAACCCGGTTTAATATTTCAGTCCACGCTTCATTATTAGGAAGCAATGCAGTATAAATACTATCTTCTGCATTTATTAAAGCCAGATCGGTCAGTAATTTATTCTCTGTTTTGAATATTGAATCCACAAAAACACCATCTTTATAGCTTGCATTGACATCTAACTCTTCAACGGATAAAGAACTAACATAGGTTCTTAGTGAATCAAATCCTTCCGTGTGGTAAATATATTCCCAGATATTATAATTATACGGCTCGTAGCCTTTGATGATATGAAGAATTCCATTTTGTGCTGCCAAATCCGACTCCCCAATCTCGATTTGGTTAAACTTGAAGTTTGAAGCATTACGCTCGAATGGCAACAGTTTCTTATTCAACATGGGAATGATTGAGTTTTCAATTCCTGAAGTTGAATAAGCATACCGGGCGGTGTAATTCATTACAATTTCGGTCGCCAAAACCTTGTCGTTCAAGTCAATATTTTTAAGTGCATTATTATCGGGAGCAAATACTGTAAAAGACTGATCTTCAGCCAAGAGCGAATCGTAGCCTGATACCTCAAGCAATTTTGTAAACGAATTTAGATTTTCTTTGGATTTAATCAATTCGTACAAATTAAGATTGCTTTTGGTTCCTGAAAAATCTTCGGAGTAGTGCTTATTCCATTCTTCAGTACAAGAAGTCACAATCAACGCAGCAATTACTGAAACCAATAATGCAAATCGTTTTAAACACTTATATTTCATATATATATATCTTGTTTTTATTCGTGTATAAATAACTCTTACCAATAATAAGGAT
>ERZ795030.266-NODE-266-length-84313-cov-8.700337_pt1 | contig 84313 bp, 66 predicted proteins | sample MGYA00375122_ERZ795030 | MGnify/ENA primary metagenome ERZ795030 (study PRJEB30165, sample SAMN05720146) | activated sludge metagenome | isolation source: anaerobic digester from wastewater treatment plant | place: Japan | collected 2015-04-20 ... | reverse complement strand
TTTTATGATGGTGAAGGGAATCTGATGGGCAGTTGTCTCACCAATCCTTCCCTTGGTCCCGTCGGCAACCGGCCGATCTGGCGCAACGCGGAGGGGACTATCCTTTCCAGTTAACGGAATCCCGTCTGCGCCCGTCCGGTCCTGCATGGATACGATGGCTTGCGGGATGCCGTGTTTAATGCGCTTGACGAAGCGGAAGCTGCCGGTGTGATGAAGTTTATGAGGGTTGTCAGCGGAAGCGACATTAACTATTCCCGGAGCAACCCCGGCGATTTTGGCAAGGTCTGTGGTATTTCGATATACGGTGACTACGCGAGTTCCTATACCCGGCAGCGGATTCTGGGGGAGCTTGCTACGGTGCAAAAAATTGAAATTTAGAGATTCCCACAAACGCCCCGGGGACAGTAAAGCCGGAAGTGCACAAGGTCCGGCATGCCAGTCCCCGGGGTCTCGCTTGGGTGAAGTCGCAACTTGCGGGGCGTAGTGAGGTCAAGTTGTCCGGCCGAGTTTATTCCGGGAGGCTCCGGTCCGGGAGCCGACGGGGAATCACCTTAAAACGGGAAATCGGGCAGCGCTTGATTCCATTCAGGAATCATTGATAGCAGCGCAGTCCAGATCACCCGGTGAATTTTTTAAAGGAGAGTTTGGGCAGGGAGGGAATCGAACCCCCGACACAGGGATTTTCAGTCCCTTGCTCTACCGACTGAGCTACCTGCCCATGAGGAATGACGTCAGGAAGGGCTGCATTATACCAATCTTTCCCGAAATCACAACATGGAAACCGATTTTAGCCGCGCCGGTTGAAATTCGGTCACCGCATAGTAGAATGCCGGTTATGCGATACGCGATCGGCATTGATATCGGAGGCACGAAGATCAGCGCGGCGCTTGGGGATCAGGCAGGGAAGATCCTTTCTCACCGGGAGATTCCGACTTTCACCGGCGCCAGGGCCAGAGATTGTCTCAAGGCCCTGGCGGTTATTCTGGATGCCATGATCAGCGAAAGCGGTATTCCCCGCAAGAAAATTCTCGGGATCGGGATCGGCGCACCCGGCGCGGTGAATTCCGCCAAAGGCATCCTGCCCCGTTCGCCCAATCTTCCCGGATGGACTGGCATGCCCGTCCGGCGCGTCCTTGAGAACCGTTTCAGGGTCCCCGTTTATCTCACCAATGATGCGAACGCGGCAGCGATCGGGGAATTGGTCTTTGGCGCCGGGAAGGGCCTCCGGCATTTCGTCTATATCACGGTCAGCACGGGCGTCGGGAGCGGGATCGTCATCAACGGGGACCTCTACGAAGGCGCCGGGTTCGTGGCGGGGGAACTCGGCCATATCAGCATTGTTCCCGAAGGTGACAAGTGCAATTGCGGCCGCCGGGGGTGTCTCGAGGTATACGCTTCGGGCACCGCCATCGCCCGGTACGCGCGGGAGATGATGAAACGCCGAGCATCAAACATCAAAATGATGACAGGCGGCGGCCGTTTGTTCGGAGCGAAGATTGTCGGCCTTGCCGCAAAGACGGGTGACAAGGTCGCGGTCGATAGTTATGAAAAGGCGGCCTACTATCTCGGGATCGGTCTCGCGAATCTGATGAATATTCTCAATCCCGAAGCGATCGTGATCGGAGGCGGGGTGTTGAAATCTGCCCCGCGGACCTACTGGACAAAGATGATGCGGAGCGCGAAGGGACATGCCTGGCCCGAAGCGTTCCGAACCACCCGGATCCTGAGGTCCACGATCCTCGGGCGCTCCGGCGATCTCGGAGCGCTGGCGCTTGTTTTCAAGAATCAATGTGTGCGCCTGTAGCTCAATTGGATAGAGCATCTGCCTTCGGAGCAGAGGGTTGCAGGTTCAAGTCCTGCCAGGCGCGCCCGATCCTTCCATGAAAAAAATCGTGACGATACTTCTCTTGACGTCGTTCCTTGGCGGATGCGCGACGACCGCGCGGCGTGGGACGGATGAAGAGGCCGGTTATGCGGCTTCGCGGTCTTCCGAAGAATGCGCGGTCGGTGCCGAGATCCATAAAGAGATTCTTTCCCGGTTCTATCCCTACACCGATCCCAAAGTCGTGCAGTACGTGAACGAAATCGGGAAAAACCTCGCGAGGTATGCCGGGCGGAAGGACCTTCAATACCGGTTCACGATTCTCTATGACGAGAAAATCTACGCCACGTCCGCTCCGGGAGGATATGTCTATTTAACGACCGGAATGCTGAACTTTCTCGGGAACGAGGCGGAGCTGGCGGCGATCCTCGCGCATGAGATCGGCAGACTTCAATACAGGGATCCCCGTTTTACCAAAAGCGACGATGTCTTCAACGCGGCAACGCAGACGGGCGCCCAGATCGCGCCCATGTTCGGTCCGATCGGATCCTTGGCCTCCCTGGGCCTGCTTCTCCTCCAGGCCTACGTCGACAGCACCCAGCAGACCCCCGAAGAGCTTCTTGTTGAAAGTGATCAGCGGGCCATGGATTATCTTCTCGCGGGGGGATACGACCCCCAGGCCCTGATGGATACCCTCGAATATTTCCTCAGGGCGGATAACAAGGCGGCTCTGCTTTTCTATGACTATTATCAGTCGCGACCCATCACCGAAAAACGGGTCGGGATGATCCAGAAAGAGTTCCGGAAGCTCCCGCTCGGGGACAGAAAACTCGAGACCCGCCCCCTGGAATACCAGGAAGTGACGAGAGGGATTCGGGAGATCTACAAGACCTCCCGCTGACACTTTTTCCGGTTCCCGAACGGGATTCCGGCGCTGTTTTCCCGTCGGGCAGGCGGTCAAAGCGTTTTTGTTGTAAAAAAAGACCGTCTAAAGTAGAATACGCCCTCCCGAAAACCTTGTTTTCCCGGATTATATAATTTCACGCGCCCTTAGCTCAGTTGGTAGAGCAAGTGACTCTTAATCACTGGGTCGAAGGTTCGAGCCCTTCAGGGCGCACTTTTCCCCGGATATTCTGAACCGGATTTTTAAAGCCTGCGGTCGTGGCGGAATCGGCGGTCCCGGTTTTCTGGAAGGTTTGAAGGAGCCAGGACAGTACCGGTTTCCCGTTAGATCATTTTTTAAAGTTGCGCGGCTGTGGCGGAATTGGCAGACGCGCAGGACTTAGGATCCTGTACCGAAAGGTGTGGGGGTTCAAGTCCCTCCAGCCGCAAATTTAAAAAATGAGATGAGAATCAGTACAGACGTGCCCGCCACGAAACATCGGCATGTCCGTTGAAAATTGACTTTAAGCGGCGGTGATTTTACAATACGCCTCCCTCAAGTCGGGAATTACTTACCGGAACGCGAGTGTAGCATAGTGGTAATGCACTGCCTTGCCAAGGCAGCTACGAGGGTTCGATTCCCTCCACTCGCTCCATTTTTTTGGAGAGACAAGATCAATTCTCCGCGTTTCTCTCCATGCCGGACAGGAACACCGGATTTGATCTGACAACCTGGAAGGAATGGTATTCAGAATGGATTTTTTCAAGAAGAAGAAAAACGACCCGAATCAGGATAGCACCGCAACGGAACCCACCGAAGCGTCCCCCTTCAGGATAAAACTCCAGGACGGGAAAGTCTGCGAAAAGATCCTCACGATCGAGGTCGCGAAGGATCGGATCGCCGAAGAGTACCGGAATTATTACGCCGCGATCGCACCCAAGGCCAAAGTCCCCGGGTTCCGTCCCGGCAAGGCGCCGCGCCATGTGCTCGAGATGCATTATGAGAAGAACGCCAATGACGCGGTGCTCGAACAACTCCTTTCGGAATCTCTCCCGTATGCCATCCGCGAGAAAGGTCTGAGCCCGCTTGCCGCACCGGAGCTTCATGATGTGCAGTTCACCCGCGAAAAACTGAGTTTCAAGGCTCACGTGGAGATTCGTCCCAAGGTGAAGCTTTCCAGGGTCGAAGGGCTTAACGCGAAAAGGGAAAAGGCGGAAGTGAAGCCCGACGAGCTCGAAAAAGCCGTTGAGAATCTCCGCGAACGGCATTGCCGGTACAAAGCCGTCGAACGCCCCGCAGCGATGGGCGATTTCATGGTCATGGATTACGTCTGCGTCATCGAAGGCAAGGAGCTTGAGAAGCGCCAGGATGATTGGGTCGAGCTGAAGGCATCCGAATACCTCAAGGGATTTTCCGAACAGCTTGTCGGCCTGAAGGCCGGCGACGCAAAGGATATTCAGCTGAATATGCCGGAGAATATGCAGAACAGGAACATGGCCGGCAAACCCGCGACCTTCAAGGTGACCGTGAAAGAAGTGAAGGAGAAGTTTCTTCCGGCGGTCGATGATGAGCTCGCCAAACAGGCGGGGGATTACAAGGACCTTGCCGATCTTCGTGAGAAACTGCGGCAGGACCTCGAGAAGCGCAAGGCGGACGAGAAAGAAGCGGAATTTGAAAGGGCCCTTTTTGACGAGTTGCTGAAACATAACAAGATCGATATTCCCCAGGGGCTTTTGGCCCGGAGGACCGGGAATCTGGTCGAACAATCGAAGCAGCGGTTCATCTATCAGGGCGGGACCGCCGAACTCTTCGACCAGGAAAAAGACAAGGTGTGTAAGGAGTTCGAAGCGGAAGCGAAACGGCAGATCCATCTCGCCTTTTTGCTTGATGAGATCGCCGGGACGAAACAGATCAAGGTTGAAGAAGCCGATCTCAAGCAAAAATACAACGATCTTGCCGCCCGTTACCGCCAGTCGGCCGAGACCATAGAAAAGTATTATCAAGAGCACAAGGAAGCGCTAGAATCCCTGCTCGATCAGGTCCGCAACGAGAAGGTCATCGAATACATCAAGGCGAACGCCAAACAGTCATAACGTTCAGCGCGTAGCGTTCAGCGTATGGAAAACCGGGTTTTCCTGTCCGCTCCGCGCTCCACGCCCAGGAAAGGAAGGTTGAAAATATGAGTTATCTCGTTCCGATGGTCATTGAAACGACCGGCCGAGGCGAAAGGGCCTATGATATCTACTCCCGGCTGTTGAAGGACCGGATCGTTTTTATCGGCACGCCGATCGACGACCTGATCGCCAACATGATTATCGCGCAGATTCTCTTCCTGAATATGGAAGATCCCGGCAAAGACATCAATGTCTACATCAATTCACCGGGCGGCTCCGTGACGGCGGGTCTCGCGATCTACGATACGATGCAGTTTGTCAAATGCGACGTCGCGACGTTCTGCCTCGGGCAGGCGGCGAGCATGGGGGCGTTCCTTCTGGCCGCCGGAACCAGGGGCAAGCGTTACGCGCTGCCGAATGCGCGTGTCATGATCCACCAGCCCTGGGGCGGCGCGCAGGGCACGGCGTCCGACATCCACATCCAGGCCAGGGAGATCCTGAAATTAAAGGACCAGCTGAACACCCTTCTGGCCCACCATACCGGTAAACCCAGAGAGCAGATCGAAAAGGACACGGACCGCGATTATTTCATGTCCGCCGAAGAGTCCAGGAGTTACGGCATCGTTGACCAGGTTATTACTTCCAAAACGGAGATAAAATAAAATGATTAATCCCACGATCCTTTTGACCCCGGGCCCCACGCCGGTCCCCGAAGCCGTCCGCAAGTTGATGGCGGAACCCATCTTCCACCACCGCACGCCCCGCTACCGCAAGATTTTCGGGGACGTCTCCGAGCGGTTGAAGAAGGTGTTCATGACCCGGAATCCCGTCTACACGTTCGCCGGGTCGGGATCGCTCGCGATGGAAGCCGCGATCGTGAATTTCCATTCGACGGGGGACAAGATTCTCATTGGCGAGAACGGAAAATTCGCGGAACGTTTCACCGCGATCGCCAGGGCGTTCGGCCTGAACCCGATCGTGATCAAAATGCCGCTCGGGGAAGCTGTGCCTCCGGCGATGATCGAGGAAGCGCTGAAGAAGGACCCGGACATCAAGGCGGTCTGTGTTCAGCTTTGCGAGACTTCGACGGCGGTCCTGAACGACATCAAGGCGATCGGAGCGGTCGTCGCGAAAACGAACGCGCTTCTGATCGTGGACGCCATTTCCGGGCTCGGCGCCGACCGTATCGAGACCGATAACTGGAACGTCGACCTCGTGATCGCCGGTTCCCAGAAGGCGCTCATGCTGCCTCCGGGGCTTGCGTTCCTGAGCGTCAGCGAAAAGGCGAGGGCGCGCATGGCGACCGCCAAACTGCCGCGTTACTACTATGATCTGAAGTACTATGAAAAGTCCCTCAGGGACAGCGACACGCCGTGGACGCCCGCGCTCACGCTCGTGATCGGACTCCAGAAGTCGCTCGAGATGATCGAAGCGGAAGGGCTCGAGAACGTTTTCAAACGCTGTTCGGAGAACGCGCAATTCACGCGTGACACGCTCCGGAAGATGGGGCTCAATATCTTCTCGAAAGCGCCTTCTTCGACCGTGACCGCCGCCTGCATGCCGGAAGGCGTGGACGGCGAAAAGCTCACGCAGTACATGCGCGACGAAAAAGGTATCGCGATGGCCGGCGGGCAGGGCGATCAGATGAAGGGGAAGGTCGTCCGGATCTGCCATATGGGCGCCATTACGAGAAAAGATCTCGAGACCGGTCTCAAGGTCCTCGATGAATCCCTGAAAGAGAAGAAGTCCTCATCCGGTTCCTGTTGCTGCTGCAAATAACTTTTTGAGTGCGGTTTAACGGGAATATTCCAAGAGGAGACTGAAAAATGAAGATGATGAAGGTGCTCGTATCGGATTCGCTGGGACAAGGAGGCATGGCTGTCCTCCGCCGGGAGAAGAACCTCCAGGTCGACGAAAAGGTCGGTCTCAAACCCGAAGAGCTTAAAAAGATCATCGGCGATTACGACGCGATTCTGGTCCGCAGCGCGACCAAGGTTACGAAAGAGATCATCGAAGCGGGCACGAAGCTCCGCGTGATCGGCCGCGCCGGCGTCGGCGTGGACAACGTGGACCTTGAAGCCGCGACGAAGCGCGGGATCATCGTCATGAACACGCCCGAAGGGAACACGATCTCGACGGCAGAACTCAGTTTCTCGATGCTGATGGCGGTCGCCCGCAACATCCCGCAGGCCGACACGCATGTCAAAAAAGGGGAGTGGAAGCGGAACAAGTTCAAGGGCAGCGAACTAAACGGGAAAACGCTCGGCATTGTCGGCTTCGGCCGTATCGGCCGCGAGGTCGCGAAACGCGCGCGCGCCTTCAATATGAAGATCATGGTATTCGATCCGTTTATCTCGAAAGAGTCCGTCAAGGAATGGCCGGTCGAGTTTGTGGATATTCCGACCCTCCTCAGGAATTCGGATTTTCTCACGTTCCACACTCCGCTCACCCCCGAGACGAAGAACCTTCTTGACAAGGAGACCTTCAAGCTCTGCAAGCAGGGGATGAGGATCGTTAACTGCGCCCGGGGCGGGATCGTGGACGAGGCCGCGCTCGCCGAGGCCATCCAGACCGGCCAGATCGCCGGCGCCGCGTTCGACGTTTTTACGAGCGAGCCGCCTCCGGCGGATCACCCGCTGCTCAAACTCCCGCAGTTCATCTGCACGCCGCACCTCGGCGCCGTGACCGACGAGGCCCAGGAGAATGTCGCCCTTGATGTCGCGGTCCAGGTGATCGACGCGCTGAACGACCGCGCGATCAGGAACGCCGTGAACATGCCGAACCTTGACCCCGACACGCTCAAGGGCCTGAAACCCTGGCTCGTGCTCGCGGAACGGATCGGCGCGCTCTATCCGCAGCTTTTTGACGGCAGTATCAAGAAGGTCGAGATTCGCTACGGCGGCGATCCGACGCGTTTCAAGACCGCGTCGCTCACGGTCGCAATCCTCAAAGGTCTCCTGACCCCGATCTGCGGTGACACCGTGAACTTTGTGAACGCGCCCGCGATAGCCAGGGAACGCGGCATCACGATCTCGGAAGGCGTCAGCGACGAGACGGTGGATTTTTCGAGTTTCATCGATGTCCGGGTGGCCCAGGGAAAGGAAGTCCACCGGATCATGGGAACCCTTTTCAACCAGCAGCCGCGTATTGTCAGGATCAACGATTTCCTCATCGATCTTGTGCCGGAAGGCTGGGTCATTTTCGTGAGGAACGAGGACCTGCCCGGCGTCGTGGGGCACATCGGAACGATCTTCGGGAAGAACGGGATCAACATTGCCGAAATGTCTCTCGGTCGCCTCGGCAAGGGCAAGAAGGCCTACGCGATGACGGCAATCAACACCGATAGCGAAGTGCCGATGAAGGTCGTGTCGCGTTTCAAGACGCTGAAGTCCGTCATGGACGTGAAAGTCGTAAAATTGTGATTTGATCTTATTCAACCCCCCGGGGGTTAGAATCCCGTTCTGCCGGGATTCCCCTTCGGGGGTTGAATTTTGTCTGAAGGCATATGCGCATCTTTTAACGTGAGGGTTTGACGGGTGAACAGGATTCTGATCGGTGCCCAGTGGGGCGATGAGGGAAAAGGCAAGGTTATTGATATCCTTGCCGCGAAAAGTGATGTGGTGGTCCGTTATCAGGGCGGACCGAACGCGGGGCATACGATCAAGGTCCACGGGCGCAAGTTCGTGCTCCATCTGATCCCGTCGGGAGTGCTGTATCCCAAAAAGGTTTGTGTGATCGGGAACGGTGTCGTGATCGATCCCGAGGCGCTGTTCGAGGAAATCGATATGCTCGAGCGCGGCGGCGTCAAGGTCCGCGGGCGGCTCTTCATCTCCGACCAGGCGCATCTCATTTTCCCCTATCATCTCCTGATGGACCGGCTCCGTGAGGCCAGTCTCAAAAGGGGAAAGGCGATCGGCACGACGAAGCGCGGGATCGGTCCCTGCTATGCCGACAAAATGGCGCGCGTCGGTATCCGTGTCTGCGATCTCAAGTCCATGAGCTATCTCCGCCAGCGGCTTTCGGATGTTGTCAGGGAACGAAACGCGGTTCTCACGAAGGTCTACAAGCACAAACCCATTTCGTTTAAAAAGACGTTCGCTTACTGCAAAAAGATCCGTTCGCGGCTTCTCAAACTTGCGATCGATACCCCGAAATATCTTTATGAGGCGTCCAGGGCGGGAAAGGATATTCTCTTCGAAGGTGCCCAGGGGACTCTTCTCGATGTCGATCACGGGACCTATCCGTTCGTGACCTCCTCAAACGCGACCGTCGGCGGTGCGATCACGGGGACCGGCATTGCCCCGACCTTCATTGACCGGATTCTCGGCGTGGTGAAGGCGTACACAACGCGCGTGGGCGAGGGGCCGTTCCCGTCGCAGTTCCCCGCCGGGCTCATGGAGATCGTTCAGAAAAAGGGTGACGAGTTCGGTTCCACAACCGGCCGCCCGCGCCGCTGCGGATGGTTCGATGCCGTGATCGCGGGCCACGCGGTCCGGATCAACGGCCTCGATGCGATGGCGATCATGAAGCTGGATGTCCTGTCGGGACTGAAGGAGCTCAAGATCGCGACGGCCTACCGGGTGAACGGCAAGGTCACGCGCGACTACCCGCACGCGATCAACGAGTTCTCCGCGGCGAAGCCGATCTACGAGACCATGAAGGGCTGGGACGAGGACATCACCGGATGCAAGAAATGGTCCGACCTTCCCGTGAACGCCCGCAAATATCTCAAGAGACTCGAACAGCTGACGGGGACACCTATCAAGATCGTGTCCGTTGGAAGTCAGCGTCACCAGACCATTTTCCTGTAAGGGCCTGCCCGATGCCGAACGAAATCCCCCAGCACGTTGCGATCATCATGGACGGCAACGGTCGATGGGCGAAACGGCAGGGTTTCCCCCGCATCAAAGGTCATGAAGAAGGTGTCCGGCGCGTCGAAGAGGTTGTCCACGCCGCCCAGGTTATGGGCGTCAAGTACCTTACGCTCTACACCTTTTCCAGGGAGAACTGGCGCCGCCCCAAAGAGGAGGTCGATTTTCTCATGAACCTCCTTTCCGTGTATCTCGACGGCAAGATCAGCGTCCTGATCCGGGACAATGTGGTTCTGAACATGATCGGCGAACTGAACGATCTGCCGGAGGCGCTTCAGAAAAAACTCCTGGACGCGCGCCGGGCCTCCGAAAAGAACACGGGGCTCACCCTGACGCTTGCGCTCAGCTATTCGTCGCGCGCCGAGATTGCGCGGGCCTGCCGCAAGATCGCGGAAAAAGCGCGGAGCGGCGAACTCGATCCCAAGGAGATCAGCGAGGCCACGGTCAGCGAATATCTCCTGACCGCGGGCATGCCGGACCCCGAACTCCTGATCCGGACGAGCGGGGAGATGAGGATCAGCAATTTCCTTCTCTGGCAGATCTCCTACAGCGAGCTCTATGTGACGCCGAAACTCTGGCCCGAATTCACGCCGGATGAGTTCTCAAAAGCGATCGAGGATTATCGCGGCCGTGAACGCCGGTTCGGCAACACGACGGCTGCGAAAGGTTTACCCCGTTAGGGATCATGAATCAGACGGGTCACGATCGGATTATGGAAAAGGATGGGTTTCGAATGAGCCATTCATCATGCAAACGATACAAACGCGGTCCCGCTTCGCTTGAGCAGGACCTGTCTCTGACGGAGCAAGCATGAGCGCGCTCGCGAAACGGATTGGCATGTCTTTTATCCTGGTGCCGATGTGCATTGTCGTGATTTTTTACGCGCCGCACTGGGTGTTCTTCATCGTGGTCGAGGGGTTCATTCTGCTCGCGCTGAACGAATTCTTTTCGATCGCCGAGAACAAGGGGCTCATCATCCACCGGGGATTCGGGTTGTGTTTCGGCGCGCTTCTTCCGTTCGCGGCTTATTCGTCGCTTCAGCTTCCGCTTGTGCTCGGGGCTTGCGTTGCCCTGTTTATCTTTCTTTTCAACCGGCGTTCTCCCGATCGCACGATCACGAGCGTCGCGGTCAGCGTGTTCGGGATCGTTTATGTGGCGTGGTTTTTTTCCTATCTGATCAAGCTGCGGCTTTTGCCGGATGGAGCCATGTGGGTTTTCTACACGATCCTGATCGTGAAGGCGGGAGACGCCGGAGCCTATTTTGTCGGAAGCCATCTGGGCCGGGTGAAGCTCCTGCCGCTCGTGAGCCCGAACAAGTCGGTCGAAGGCGCGATCGGGCAGATGATTACGACCGTGGCGCTTTCGATGGCGGCGCTTTTTTTCATCGATATCGCGTGGTACCACATGCTGCTCCTGGGGCTCGGCGTGGGCGGGCTCGCGATCTTCGGGGACCTGGCCGAGAGCCTGATTAAACGGGATGCCGGGGTGAAAGATTCGGGACAATTGCCCGGTCTCGGCGGTGTGCTGGATGTGATCGACAGCCTTCTCTTTACCGTGCCGTTCGTTTATTTCTATTTAAGCTTTGTCCTCGGCCTTGAGCGGATGTAGAAATCCGGACGGGCAGTGATCGGAACGGCAAAATCCAGAACGGAGACCTTCGGTTGATCTCTCACGGGAAATCACGAAAAGATCGGGAAATGAAAGGGATGAAGCGTCTTGCCATCCTCGGTTCGACCGGCTCGGTCGGGGAGAACGCGCTCCGGATTGTCCGTATCCATCCCGACCGGTTCCGCGTGGACGCCCTTGCCGTCAAAAAAAGCGTCGCGCGGCTCTATGAACAGGCTGTTGAATTCAGGCCGAAAATCGTTTGCATTTATGACGGTGTGCCCGCCGGGGCCTGGCTTTCCCGATTTAAAAAACTCGGCGTCCGGGTCGTGACGGGGGACAAGGGTCTCGAAGAGGTCGCGACGTTTCCGTCCGTCCGGCAGGTGGTCTGCGCGATGGTGGGGGCGGCGGGCCTCAAACCGATCTTTGCGGCGGTCCGGGCCCGGAAAATGCTCGCCGTCGCGAACAAGGAACCTCTTGTGATGGCCGGAAAGCTTCTTCTGGAAGAAGCGGCGAAACACGGCGTGGCGGTGCTTCCCGTCGACAGTGAACATTCGGCGCTCTGGCAATGTCTGGAAGGCCGGGACCCCTGTTCGGTTAAAAAGCTCATTTTGACCTCTTCAGGCGGGCCGTTCCGGAACGTGAAAGGCTCGCTCGCGAGGATCACGCCCGCGCAGGCGCTCGCTCATCCGAAATGGAAAATGGGCCCGAAGATCACGGTGGACTCGGCGACCATGATGAACAAGGGGCTCGAGGCGATCGAGGCCGCGAACCTGTTTCACGTCGAAGCGAAGAAGATTGAGGTCGTGATCCATCCCGAAGCGATCGTGCACGCCCTGGTCGAATTCGTTGACGGGTCGCACATGGCGCATCTTGGCGTGACGGACATGCGGATTCCGATCCAGTACGCGATGAGCTATCCGGGGCGGCTGGAGAACCATCTTCCGCACCTGGACCTCGCGCGGTTGCGGACCCTGCATTTTGAAAAGCCGGACATGAAACGTTTTCCGTGTCTCGCGCTCGGATACGAGGCGAGCAGGATCGGCGGCACGATGCCGGCCGTCCTGAACGCCGCCAACGAAGTCGCGGTCGAGGCTTTCCTTGGCGGGAAGGCCGGTTTTATGGATATCCCGAAGGTCATTGAACGAACCATGATGCGTCATTCGCTTGTTCTTAAACCCGGGCTGGAGGAGATTCTCGATGCGGATCTCCGGGCCCGCCAAACAGCATCGGAACTTTTATGAGCCATCTTCTTTCCGTAGTCTGGAACATCCTTCCCGCGCTGGTCGTGTTCGGGATTCTGATTATCGTTCATGAATGGGGCCATTTCATCGCCTGTCGCATGTGCGGCGTGAAAGTGGAAAAGTTTTCCATCGGATTCGGACCGGAACTGTTCGGATGGAACTCGAAAGAGACCCGCTTTGTCGTTTCCCTGCTCCCGCTCGGTGGATTCATCAAGCCGTCCGGGGAAGAGGCTTCGGCGGTGGGGGCGGAAGGCCCGAAGCCCGGTGATTTTCTCGCCGCGACGGCCTGGTCGCGAATCATCATCGTGACGGCGGGCGTGACCATGAACTTCGCGCTGGCGTTCGTGCTCTTTTCGGCCGTTTTTATGACGGGACGTCCGATGCCGGGGACGGTGATCGGCGGGTTCATCAAGGGATATCCCGGGGAATCGAGCGGTCTCGCGGTGAAAGACAGGATCGTGCGCGTGAACGGGACCGTGACCGGGAACTGGAAGGACGTTCTCGCCGCGCTTGATTCGGCGACGGGTCCCGTGATCGAGATCGCCGTCGTGCGCACCGCAGGGCAGGAGCTTTCGGTGGGCGTGATCCCCAAAGTCGAGGCGACCCGCGATATCTTCGGTAAACCCGTCACGCTGCGCCGGATCGGGATCACGCCGGATCCGGAGATCGTGGTGACCGAAAAATACGGTGTTCTCGAATCGATCGCTATGGGATGGGAGACGGTCGTTTCCCAGACCGTGCTGACCTATAAGGCCATCTACTACATCTGCGCGCGGAGACTTTCTCCGAAGAATCTCATGGGGCCGCTCGGTATCGTCCAGGTAAGCGGGCAGGCGGCGCGGGCGGGAATCCCGGCGCTTGTGCAGTTGATGGCGATCCTGAGCGTTTCGCTCGCGGCGATCAACCTCCTGCCGATCCCCGCCCTGGACGGGGGACATCTTGTCTTTCTCTTGATCGAGGCCCTCTTTCGCCGCCCGATTCCCGTGAAGGTGCAGGAGAAAGTGACGAATGCCGGCTTTTACGCGCTGATGGGACTGATGGTGCTGGTTTTCTATAACGATATCGTGAATCTCCAGGTTGTCGACAAGATCAGGAATCTGCTGCATTTGAGCGGTCATTAAAATCCAACACGCCGGAGTGTTCCCGGTTGCGGGCGTGTGACAAAGCAAGAGGTTAACTATGCGCTGGACACAAATATTGATTCCGAGTCTCAGAAATGTTCCCAAAGACGCCGAAGCCGCGAGCCACCAGCTCGCGCTGCGGGCCGGTCTTGTGCGGCAGCTTGCGTCCGGCGTCTACAGCTATCTCCCGCTCGGTTTCCGCGTGCTTCTCAAGATCATCGGGATCATTCGCGAGGAGATGAACCGGGCCGGCGCCTGCGAGGTCCTGATGCCCGCGCTGCATCCCGCGGAGCTCTGGAAGAAGTCCGGCCGTTACGAAACGCTCGGCGAGGACAAGATCGTGTTCAAGAACCGTGCGGGGCACGAGTTCGTGCTCGGCCCGACCCATGAGGAGGTCATCACGGACCTTGTCGGGACGAACATCAAATCCTTTCGCGATCTTCCGCTCAACCTTTACCAGATCCAGAACAAATTCCGCGACGAGGCCCGGCCGAGGTTCGGGGTGATCCGCACGAAGGAATTCATTATGAAGGACGCCTACAGCTTTGACCGCGATGAGGCGGGGCTCGATGTCAATTACCGGAAGATGTCGGAGGCTTATCACCGTATCTTCAGCCGTTGCGGGCTCCAGTTCCAGGTCGTGAGCGCGGACACCGGTATGATGGGCGGCAAGATGAGCCAGGAGTTCATGGTGATCTGTCCGTACGGCGAGGACCGCGTCGCGAGTTCCGGGTCCGGGTATCTCGCGAGCCAGGATATTGCCGAGCGCGGCGACCCGGGATTGAAAACGCCGGTCCCGCAGAGTCTCGCCCCCGAAAAGTTCGACACGCCGAATCTGCGGACGATCGAGGAGATCACGCATAAGTACAAGGTCCCCGCGCACCAGATGATCAAGACCCTGATTTTCATGGCGGACGACAAGCCGGTGGCGGCCCTCGTGACGGGCGAGAATGAAGTGAACGAAGGAAAACTCCGGAAGCTCATCGGCGCCAAAACGATCCGGCAGGCGGAAGCGCACGAGATCCGCGATGCGACGGGCGCTCCGGTCGGGTTCGCGGGTCCGATCGGCCTCAAGATTCCCGTGTACGCGGACTGGGACGTGATCGGGATCGCGGACGGAGTGACGGGCGCGAACGAGGAGGACAAGCATTTCAGGAACGTGACCTACGGCCGTGATTTCACGCCGACGGCAACGGGCGATATCCGTTTCGTCAAGGACGGCGATCGCGCGCCGGACGGAAGCGGAACGCTCAAGCTCACGACCAGCATGGAGATCGGACACATCTTCAAGCTCGGCACGCGGTATTCGGAATCGGTCGGGGCGCACTTCCTTGACGAAAAGGGCGAACGCAAGCCCGTGATCATGGGCTGCTACGGGATCGGGGTGAACCGCATTCTTGCGTCCGCGATCGAGCAGAACCATGATGCGAAAGGCATCAAGTGGCCGGCGGCAATCGCGCCGTTCGCGGTCGAGATCATCACCGTAAACCAGGCGGAAGAGAAGGTCGCCCAGGCCGCCGGGAAGATCTACGCGGAACTCACGGCCGCGGGGATCGAGGTCCTGTACGACGACCGCAACGAGCGGGCCGGCGTGAAGTTCAACGACGCGGACCTGATCGGTATCCCGAAACAGATCGTGATCGGCGAACGCAACCTCGCGCAGGGCAAGGTCGAGGTCAAGGACCGCTCGACGGGTGCCGTTCAACAGGTCGATCTGCATTCCGTGGTTTCGTCGTTTTCTTGATTCTGTACGGCGCAGGGAGTATGGTCGAGCGAAGCGCTTTTGACGACTCCTTATCCCGCACTCTGAATTTCGTACCGATCTTATGATCTGGCCCCGCAAGTTCATTCATCTCGACATGGACGCGTTCTTTGCGGCCGTGGAGCAACGGGACAACCCCGCACTGAGGGGGAAGCCCGTGATCGTGGGCGGTGACCCCGGGAGCCGCAGCGTTGTCAGCACCTGTTCCTACGAGGCCCGCAAGTTCGGTGTTCATTCCGCGATGCCGGCCGCGCAGGCGAAACGCCTTTGTCCGGAAGGCATCTTCATCCATCCCCATTTCGAGAAATACAGCGCTGTGTCACGGACCGTCATGTCCATCCTCCGGACCTACACGCCCCTCGTGGAACAGGTATCGCTTGACGAGGCCTATCTCGATGTGACCGAAAACCTTCTGCGCGTCGAGGATCCCGCGAAGCTCGCGTCCCTGATCAAGCAGCATGTGCGCGCGGTGACGAAACTGACGGCCTCCGCCGGCGTTGCCACCGCCATGTTCCTCGCGAAGATCGCCTCCGATTTCAGGAAGCCGGACGGCCTCACGGTCGTGTTGCCGGGGCAGGAGACGGCGTTTCTGAAAGACCTTCCCGTGCGCAAGCTCCCGGGTGTCGGACCCAAGACCGAAGAGGCGCTGCTCCGCCGCGGCATCCGGCTTTGCGGAGAGATCCGCAATGTCCCGGAAGGGAAACTGACGGAATGGTTCGGGAAATGGGGGGCTCACCTCGCGCTGATGGCCGAAGGAAAAGACGACAGGGAAGTCGTCCCGCATTGGGAGCCGACGCAGCTCAGCATGGAGGAGACCTTCGAACGGGATATCCTGAAGATCGAATGGCTGAAGGACAAGCTTGCCGAACTTTCCATGCAGGTCTTCTCCGAGCTTTCCCGTAAAGGCAAGTCCGGTCGGACCATCGTTCTCAAGGTGAAGTACCATGATTTCGAGCAGATCACGCGTTCGCGAACGCTGCCCGAACCTCCCGAAGACTGGCAGAGGATCCGCGCCACGGTGGAAAAACTCCTGCTTGCCAAAACGCTCGCCGGTAAAAAGGCGATCCGCCTGCTGGGTGTGGGCGTCAGCGGATTGAACGTTCACCGGGAAGCCCCGCCTTCCAAACCGGTCCAGAAAGAGCTTTTTTAGACACAAGGCCGCAAGGCTTAATCTCTGGCGAAAGAGGTTCTGGTTTTTTATGCGGCGCGCGCTCGGGTATTTGCGATAGCCATGTGCCATTCAGAGCCCTTGCGATTTCGGGTTAAAACCATATAATTGTGCCTTCCGAGCGGCTCTGAAACGCATCGCAGGCGGCCTCCGTAACGTTCCCGCTCACAGGATTTATGCCAAAAACCTTGTTTGAAAAAATCTGGGACGAGCATGTCGTTACGATCTTTCCGGACGGGACGACACTCCTTTATATCGACCGCCAGCTGGTCCATGAAGTCACGAGCCCGCAGGCCTTCGACGGCCTCCGCCTCGCGGGACGGAGGGTCCGCCGCCCGGAGCTGACCTTCGCGACGATGGATCATAATGTTCCCACCGACAGCGACCGCTTCAATATCAGGGACCTGGTCGCTAGGGCGTCGCTTGAAGCGATCTCGCGCAACTGCGAGGAATTCGGTATCACGCTTTTTGACCTCTCGAGCGACAAACAGGGCGTGATCCATATCATCGGTCCCGAGCTCGGGATCACGCTCCCGGGCGCGACCATCGTCTGCGGTGATTCGCATACCGCGACCCACGGCGCGTTCGGCGCCCTTGCGTTCGGAATCGGCACCTCCGAGGTCGAGCACGTGCTCGCGACGCAGTGCCTTCTCCAGAAAAAGCCCAAAACCTTCAAGATCGAGTTCACGGGACAGATCAGGGAACCGGTGACGGCCAAGGACATGGTCCTGAAACTGATCGGCATGATCGGAACGGCGGGCGGCACGGGAACCGCGATCGAGTTTTGCGGTGAGGCCGTGCGCGCGCTTTCGATGGAAGGACGCATGACGCTCTGCAACATGGCGATCGAAGCCGGTGCGCGGAGCGGCATGGTCGCCCCGGACGAAACGACGTTCCGGTATTTCACGGAAACCGAACGGCCGTATGCGCCGAAAGGCAAGGATCTCGAAAAGGCCATCGCGTACTGGAGAACGCTCCCGACGGATCCCGGTGCGAAGTTCGACAAGGAGCTTACGGTCGATGCTTCCCGTATCGCGCCGCAGGTCACATGGGGGACCAGCCCCGGTATGGTGGCGGACGTGGACGGCGTGGTTCCGGATATAGACCAGGTCCCGGGGTATCATGCCGCGGATGTCGAGAAGGCGCTTCAGTACATGGGACTCAAGCCGGGGATGAAAATCACGGACATCCGGATCGACACGGTTTTTATCGGAAGCTGCACAAACGGACGCATCGAGGATTTCCGGGGCGCGGCCAGATATTTGAAAGGGAACAAGGTCGCCCAAGGGGTCCGCGTGCTCGCGGTGCCGGGATCCCGGCAGGTCAAGGCCCAGGCGGAAGCCGAAGGTCTCGACAAGATTTTCAAGGATGCCGGCTGCGAATGGCGCGAGGCGGGATGCAGTATGTGCCTCGCGATGAATCCGGACCAGCTGAAACCCCGCGAGCGTTGCGCCTCCACCTCGAACCGGAATTTCGAGGGACGGCAGGGCAAGGACGGCCGGACGCATCTTGTCGGGGCCGAAATGGCCGCTGCCGCGGCCGTGGCGGGACATTTTGTTGATATCAGGAACCTGAAGGTGAACGCGTGAATTCCTTCGGATCTTCGGGGAGGGGCTGAAATAATGAAAATCTTCGAGAATTTCCGGGGCGGGATCCTCCCGCTGGACCGCGCGAACGTGGACACGGATGCCATTATTCCGAAGCAGTACCTGAAATCCATCAAACGGACGGGTTTTGAAGGCGCTCTTTTTTCGGACTGGCGGTATCTCCCGGACGGGAAACCCGATCCCTCGTTCGTGCTCAACAAGGAAGAGTACCGGAACGCCACGATCCTGCTTGCCCGGAACAATTTCGGATGCGGGTCGAGCCGCGAACACGCCGTCTGGGCGATCGTGCAGTACGGTTTCCGCGCGGTGATCGCGCCGTGGGCCGGGGAAGGGAAGAGCCGCGTTCCCGGGTTTGCCGATATTTTCCGCAATAATTCCGTCAAGAACGGTCTGTTGACGATCGAGCTTTCCCCGGCGGACGTTGACATGATCTTCTCTTTCGCCGAAAAAGAGTCTTTGCTTGAAGCCACCGTTCATCTCGTCGATCAAACCGTGACCGTGCATGCCGGCGATCGGGACCACGTGTTCCGTTTTGAGATCGACCCGTCGGTCAAGGACCGCTTTCTGAGAGGACTGGATGATATCGGGATCACGTTGCAGCACGAATCGGCGATCAGCGCTTTCGAAAAAAAACACAATCCCCTGCTTTCCCTTAAGCAAATCAGCCGATAAATAATCAGCCGACCCGCCGCAACGTCCCTTTCAGGGTTCTCCGGTCTTCAAAAAAATCATTCCTTTGGCCGTGCTGTTGGGGTACCATACGTCATCCGCACAGATTGATATCTCGATCCGAATTAAGGAACCGGAGTTGCCGACAATGCAAGTGGTACGGGGGAAAAATTCTGCCGGACAAACAAATCCAACGATCTCGGGGAAGGCCGCTCTCCCCGGTGGGCAGGCTCCCGCTTCCCGCCGCCGTTTCTTTCCTTCATTCGCTTCCGTCCTGACCTGCGTTCTTCCTTCCGGAAAGATCAAACAGCATATCGCGGAGGAAGAAAAGGTCCTGAAACTTGTCTCCCGGTATGCCAGCGCGACCACTCGACCGGTTCCCGGGACCGTGAAAGTCAAAAAGAACGCGTTGCCGGTCCGGTGGGTGCTCTTCCTTGGACTCTCCTGGGTGATCGCCGGGGTTTTCGCTTATCTCTACTTTTTCCCCGGACGTCCGGATAACCCGCCCCAACTCCGGCTGACAATCCAGTCCGGCGGAGATCTCCGGCAATGGGAATCCGTCCTCCTGAAAAAGGAACGGACCATCCGTCATCTCGAAGCGAGGATCAAAGCCATGTCGGAGAGAATTCAGGCGGCCTCGGAGGATCTCCGCAGCAGCCGCAACGAGGAATCCGAGTACCGGAAAGAGGCTCTTCAGCTGGCGCTTCGTTACCAGGCGGAGCTGGATACCCTCAGAAATGCCGTCAGTGAGCGGGATGCCGTTGTCCTCGGGCTGCGGAAGGAACTGAATGAGGCTAAATCTGTTTCAAAAGGTTCGGGAAGCGAGGGCGTGTCGCCTCCGGGTTTTTCCATGCAAAAAGCCGGGATGCCCGGGTCTGAACCTCTTTTGGGTAAAGTCGTTATGATAAATAGCCGATACCGGTTTGTGATCGTTGATGTTGGCGCCAGGCGGGGGGTTCGCCCCGGAGAGAAAGTTCACTTCCTGAACGGAACGGAGGTCGTTGCCGTTGGAAATGTGGAGGAGGTCTATCCGGGTGTCGCGGGTGTGTCGGTCTGGGATGCCCAGGCTCTGGAGCGGATCACCGAGAATCAACAGGTTTCAGTAGAGCGGAATGCGGCGGCTTTGTCTGCCGGGGAAAACTGATCAGATATGTCAAAGGGTGTCGGGGTATACATCGGCCGGAACGAAATCATCGCGGTGAGCGTTCTCTTGACCGCCAAGGGGCCGCAGGTCAAGGCCTATGCGGTCGAACCAATTGCCGAAGAGAGCGGAGAACCCGTTCTCGGCAAGGAAGCCCACAGGCTCAAAAAATTGTCCCCGGAGGCAAGGGCCATCCGTAGGGCGCTTGATAAAATTCGGGAACCGGGAGCCTTTGTGACCGCGGCGGTCAGCCCCTTCCACATCGTGACCCGGCATTTCATCATGCCGGCCGTTCCGAAGAAGGAAATGAACGAGACGATCCGTTTTGAAGCAAGCCGCTACATTCCCTTCAAGCTTTCCGAGTCCGTGATGGATCATAGCGAACAGATGACCCACAAGAACGTCTTTTCCGTCACGGTGACCGCGATGAAGCAGGATATTCTCAGTCAGTGTCTGAGCGATCTGCGTGCCGCGTCCGCCAGGGTTCTCATGATTGAGCCCGCCTATGCTGCTGTCGGCCGGGTTTTTGCCTCCCTCAATATGCTCCAGAAGTCCAAGACCTGCTGCCTTGTCACGCTACAGTCAGACGGGAACGTCAATCTTACGTTCAGCATGAAGGGTGCCGTTTATCTGTCCCGGGACTTTCTTCTGGCGGGAAAACCGGAGGAGGACAAGCCCCGCTTTTTTGACGAGATCAAGGCTTCTCTCGATTATTTCTACAAGCTTACCGGCGGCGAGGCCGTCCAGCAGGTGTTCCTGTCCGGCTTTGGTGATCTCAAACTCTGGGTCGAATATCTCGAGCACGCCTTTAACTACACGGTCCGTTTCGATCTGGCTGTTTTTCCGGACGAAAAGGATATCCCCCAGGATGTCATGCACTCGATCGTCATCGCGTACGGCCTCGCGCTCCGTTCGCTTGGATACAAATCACCGGTCGGAGAAGTAAAACTCCTTCCGCCCGAAGACCGGCAACTGAAGCCGGCTTCGTTCGTGGCCATCCTCGCGGGAGGGGCGGCGGCGATTTTTCTCGTGTTCGCGTTGATCCGGCTCGTCGTGTTCCAGCCGCTCATTCTCCAGCTGAATCAGCAGTATGAAGGGATCTTCTCGGCCGGGTCGGGCGTTGACCAGTCCGTGGTGTCCCAGCCCGTGGCGGCGCTGGAAGAACAATGGTCTGCGCTTGCGCGGAAGACCTCCTTTCTTCAGAGAGCCACCGATGCCAAGGCAAGAATGTCCACGCTCCTCTCGGCAATCGGACAGGGGATCCCGAAGTCGGTCTGGATCGATTATATCTCGGTGGAAAAGTCCCCGGGGAAAGAGACGGGCGCCGCATCGCAGGCCGCACGGATGAATCTCCGGGGCGTGTGTTTTCTCGGGAATGCCGAGAAAGAGGCCCAGACCGTCAATGTCTGGCTGAAATCGCTCGAGGGGAAGAAGGTTTTTGCCGATGCTTTTTCTGATGTGAAACTTGAAGAGATCAAAAGGGAAAAGGTCATGAACCGGGACGTGACACGTTTCAGGATCACGGCCGAATAAAGGCGGGGACGGGACGATGGCGGGTTTGAAACTGAAAGCGCGGCACATGGAATGGGGGATCGGGATCGCGGTCGCTCTCCTGTGCGTTTTCTTCGGGTTCCTGACCCTGGTCCGTCCCGCGATCGGGGAGATCGCGACGCTGCACGGTGAAATAAAGACCTCCCAAAAGAAACTGGAGCTTTACCGGGAAATCACCGCTCTCAAGGAAGAGGTTGCCCGCCGCGAGGCGTTGCTGGCGAACATGGATGACCGCCCGATCCTTATCGCCAAGCTTTCCGATCTGGCAAGTCAGCAAAAAGTTGAGCTCCAGGGGCTGATACCCCGGACGGAAAACGCCGACAACTATGTCCGGCTTCGGGCCGAGGCGGACATGCGATGCACTTATTTTGCGCTGCTGAATTATCTGAAGGTCCTGGAACAGATGCGGCCTCCCGTATTCATTCAGGATATCAGCATGACACAGACGCGAAGCGGCGGTCGGGGATCCGAAAAGGAAGTCCCTCTGCTGCAGGTCCGGATGATAATGGACACTTATCTGAGACAAAAGGCGGGAAAATGACAAAGCGAATCGTAATGGTCCTGATGCTCCTGGCATTCGTCTCAGGCGCGATGCCTGTCGTCGCGCGCGGCGAGGAGCCCTTAAAAGACAGACTGTCGGAAGGGACTTCCATTTCCTCCGCGGTCGAGAACGCCCAGCAGGAGGTGCGGGACCCGTTCGCTTCCTCGATCCCGGCTGAAAAACCCGCGGCACCGGTCGTTGCGGCGCCTGTCGTCTCGAACATCAAACTGCAGGGGATTGGCGTCGGTTCCGAGGACGCCTACGCGGTGATGAACGGCGATGTCTTCTTCGAGGGCGAGGAAAAGAACGGTATCAAGCTTGTCTCGGTCCGGAAACGGGAAGTGGATATCGAGACCGGAGGTCTCCCGCAGACATTGTCCATGCTTTCCGAAAGCGAGCTGAAAAAACTTCAGCAACGGAGGACCCGGAAACCGGTTTCGGAACAGCGGGAGCAGGATACGGCTTCATTTTGACGCTCGCGGGATATTGACAGCTTGTTTCCCAAGAAAGGGGAGAACGGATCATGCATAAAAAAAATCTCAGGATCATGGCAATGATTTTGGCGGGGACTCTGGCGGTCGCCGGGGTGCCCGGGCCGGTCCATGCCGAGGACCCGAACAGGAACTATCCGGCTTATGCCGACCCGGGGTCACCGTACGGCAGTCCGCCCGAACCGTACGCCGGAGTGCCGGCAAGCGCGCCCGCGGCGAAGGAAACCCCGAAAATGCAGGTCGAGCGGACAGATGCCGGAAAGTTCTTTCTCGACTTCAAATCCGCGTCCCTGATCAACGTCCTGAATGTGATCGCCTCATTGAGCGGAATCAACTTCGTGGCCGGCAAAGAGGTCGCCGAACGCCAGGTCAACATGACGCTTGCCGATGTGACCCTCGAGGATGCGCTTCAGGCCATCGCCCACGGCAGCAATGTCAGCTATGATTTCATCCCCGGCCGGAACATCTATCTTTTTCGCGCTTCGGCGGACGCCCCCGAACAGCCACCGCTTCTGACGCGCGTGTTCAAGCTCTATTACATCCGCGTCAGCAAGCCGAAAGAGATCGAAGTATCGAGCAGCGGCAGTTCCGGAAGTTCGGGCAGTTCCGGCAGCATCGGCGGCGGGCTGACGACCCTGACCCAGAATAACGATAATGAAGATGACACCGACCTGGAAGGGGCGGCGGTGTATGCGGCCGTCGAAAAGATACTCTCGGACCGCGGAAAAGTCTCCGTGGATGACCGGACGAACAGCCTCATTGTGACGGATTCGGAGGACCGGCTCAAGATGATCTCCGCCGCGCTCCAGCAGCTGGACCGTCCCGTCGATCAGGTTCTCATCAATGTCCTGCTCGTCGAAACGTTCGAGGACCTCAGCCGCGCGGTCGGTATCCGGTGGGGCGATCAGAGCGGCAACCTCGGCACGATCACGGGCGGCGTGTCATCGACCGACTGGCCTTTCCGCTTTAACGGCAGTACCCAGGAAACGCAAAGTCTGGGGGATTTCTTCAGCAATGTCGGGAACACCCTCAAGGACGCCGCGAACCAGTATGACCCCCGCATTGAATCGGGGACCATCACGACCAGCGGTACCCGCGATTTCCGGAATTTTACGCTGACGATCCAGGCTCTGGAAAACGCGAACAAGATCAAGGTTATCGCGAAACCGAAGATTCTGGTCCTCGACAACCACGCCGCGCTAATCAAGATCTCCACCAACGCCGCGATCGGCGTGACGACCTTCACGACCTCCGGCGCCGCGGCCGGCACGACGCAGGAAAGTATCGAGCGCGCCGAGGTCGGCACGATCCTCCGCGTGACGCCGCTCGTCAACCAGCGTAACCAGATCACCCTGACCGTGGAGCCGACGTTCGCGACGGTGGCCGAGTCAACTATCGCGGTGAGCGCCTCCGAGACGGGTGACACGACGGTCCGCACGGCGCGGACGACCCTGATGGTGAATGACGGCCAGACCATCGCGCTTGGCGGGATGCTCTTCAGCAATCAGACCAAGAACGACCGGAAAGTGCCGTTCTTCGGGAACATCCCCGTCGTCGGGAAGGCCTTTTTCACGAATAGCGGCAAATCGATCGAAGACCGCGAACTGATCCTTTTCCTGACGCCCTACATCATCCGCGATCCGTCGGAGCTCAGAACTCCCGATGTCCCGGACAAACGCCTGAAATTTGAGGATGAAAAGGCGCCCTTCTATGATGTGAAAAAGAAGGAATGGTACCGGGAACTCAAGGACGGGAAGGAAAAACCCATTGATTATGAAAGCTATTTCGACGTCCGGAAACGGTTGATGCAGGCGACGCTTGATACGCTGGACGGCAAAGTGTCAACGCCGGCGTCCCAGGCCGCGATACCCGCCGTACCTTCCTATGAGGAAGATATTTCGGGGATCCCGGCGGTTCAGGAGATTCCGAATTAGAGACAGGCCAAGGCAAGTGACCGGCGTTCCCGGAAGCCGGAACGGAGGAATATGAGACTCAACAGTTTGCTGGGCGAGATCCTGATCGGTAAAAAAATGATCACCGTGCAGCAGCTTTCGCAGGCCCTCGTCGAGCAGAAAGAAACGCGTGAACCTCTCGGCCAGGTCCTGATCCGGTTTGGTTTCATCACCGAGGCGAATCTTCGCGTGGCGCTTTCCGAACAGCTCGGCATCTCCTTTGTTTCTCCCGATGAGCTGGTGCCGCGTATCGACCAGCGCCTGAAGGAGGTCATCCCGCCGGATTTTGCCCGCAAACACCTGGTCCTTCCGCTTTCCCGCGACGAGCGGTCGCTGAAGATCGCGGTCGGGAAGATGCCGGACCTGATCTTCCTCGATAACCTCCGGAAAATGACGGGGCTTGACATCCTCACTGTGCTCTCGACGGAAGCCGATATCAAGCGTGCGATTGACCTGTATTACAGCGTGACCGATCTCCAGGAAGTAGTCTCCTCGTCCGAGGTGGATGCCGCGAGCCAGCAGTATATCGAGACCAAGGACGAATCGCGGGTCGATCTCGAATCCGCGATGGCCGAAGCGGGACAGGCCCCCGTCGTGCGGCTCGTGGACATGATGATCAAAAAATCCCTCGACGACCGCGCGAGCGATATCCACATCGAGCCGTTCTACGACAAGCTGACGGTCCGTTACCGCATCGACGGTACCCTTTATGAACTGCCGCCGCCGCCCCGCGAGCTTCACAACGCGGTCGTGTCCCGTATCAAGATCATCTCCAAGCTGGACATCGCCGAAAAGCGGGTCCCGCAGGACGGTTCGTTTTCCCTTTCCTACAAGGCGCGCCGTATCGATGTCCGCGTTTCGACGGTCCCGACCGTGTTCGGTGAAAAGGTGGTCATGCGTATCCTGGACAAACGCACCGACCTTCTGGACCTGAGGGCGCTCGGTTTCGAGGAGGAACAGCTCCGGCATTTCGAGCTCGCGCTCACGCGGCCGTACGGACTGATCTTTGTGACCGGCCCGACGGGGAGCGGCAAAAGCACCACGCTGTACGCTGCCCTCAACAAGATTCATTCGCCCGACATCAACATCACCACGATTGAGGACCCTGTTGAATACCAGATTACGGGCGTGAACCAGGTCCAGGTGAAGCCGGATATCGGGCTGACCTTTGCCTCGGGACTGCGGGCGTTTCTTCGCCAGGACCCGGACGTCATTCTGGTCGGCGAGGTGCGCGACCTTGAGACGGCTGAGATTTGTATCCGCGCGTCGCTGACCGGTCACCTCGTCCTCTCGACCCTTCACACGAACGATGCCGTGACCGCGGTCACCCGGTTGATCGATATCGGGGTGCAGCCGTATCTTGTGTCGGGCAGTATCGCGCTTGTTGCGGCCCAGCGGCTGATCCGTCTCCTCTGCGAGGATTGCAAGGAAGCCTACCGGCCCACCGACAAGGAGCGTTCCGATTACGGGATCCGGGCCGAAACCATTTACCGGGCCAAAGGCTGTTCGAAATGCCGCAATATCGGCTACTGGGGTCGCGCCGCGATCTACGAGGTTATCCCTGTTGATGAGGACATCCGGCGTCTCATTGTCAAGGACGCGAACCTCGACGCCATGCGCAGGCTGCAAAAGGAAAAAAAATACGAGACCCTTTTCCAGAACGGCCTCAAGAAGGTGGAACGGGGCGTCACTACGATCGAGGAGATTCTGAGCGTTGCCTATGAATAACCCGCAAGCCGGCATGCCCCCTCGCGGCGGAGATCACCCGGAGCGGTACGAATGCCGGGTGCGTCTGAGGGATAATCCGAACGAACTGAAACATGTCACGATCGAGGCCTCGTCGATCGACGAATGCGTGTACCGTCTGCTCGGCCAGGGCTATCTCGTGGTCGCGGTGAAACAGCCCGGCCATGCGGAATTCGAAAGCGCCGCCAAGCTCGTGACGGCCGGCGCCGCGCGTCCCGCGCCCGCGCCGAAAAAGCGCGCGCGCAAGACGTCCTCGATTGTCCTCGGGAAAGGCGTCAGCACCCGCGAGCTGATCTTCTTCGCCGTTCAGCTCTCGACGCTCCTCAAGGCCGGCATTCCGCTCATCCGTTCCCTCGAGATCGTCCGGCGCGGAACTCCGAACCCTCATTTCCAGAATATCATCGAAAAGATCACGAAGTCGGTTTCGGGCGGAAGCTCGTTCGGCCACGCCATCCGCGAGCGCAAGGGGGTTTTTCCGTGGGTGTGGGTGAACCTCGTGGAGGTCGGCGAATCGACCGGGAAACTTCCCGAATGCCTCGAGGAGATCGCCCAATACCAGGAGGCCTCGGCCCGCATCCAGTCGAAGGTCGTCACGGCGTTTTTCTATCCGTCGATCCTGACCGTCGCGGTGATCGGCGCCCTGACGTTCCTGCTGATCTACATCGTGCCGAAGTTCAGCGCCATTTTCGAACAGCAGAAAATGGAGCTTCCCGCGCTGACGCAGGCCGTGGTCGCCGCGAGCGATCTCGTTCGGCATCATGCCTTTCTCCTGCTCCTCATCCCGGTTCCGTTCATCATACTCGGGTTCCTCATAAAACGCTCGCCCGAGATCCGGTTTTTCATGCACATGATGTTCCTTCGCGTTCCGTTCTTCGGGGAGATGTCGATCCAGATCGCGGTGGTCCGTTTTGCGCGCGGCATGAGCACGCTCCTCAAATCGGGCGTCCAGATCCTCCAGGCACTTGACATCGGCGCCCGGCTCGTCGAAAATGCGTATCTTGAGGCCGGTATCAAACAGGTCGCGCAGGGCGTGCGCGGCGGCCAGGGGCTCGGCGCCCAGCTCGAGGCGCGGCGGGTCTTCCCGGTCTTCATGACGCAGCTTTTATCGGTCGGGGAGGAGACGGGACAGCTCGAGAAGTTCCTCGACCTCATCGGGACCTATTATGAAGAGCGGGTTGACGCTTTTTTGACCCGGTTGACGACGATGCTGGAGCCCATGATGCTGGTGGTCATGGGCGTCGTGATCGGGACAATCGTCGTTTCCATGTTCCTCCCGATCATCGAACTCTCGACACGCGGCGGGATGGGCGGTTAAGTAATAGGGAAAACGCGGCGCAAGGTTTTACGGGTGCACTGTTAAAAACAAAGGAGAAATTCCATGATGAATAAAAAAGGTTTCACGCTCATTGAAGTGCTGATCGTGGTCGTGATCATCGCCATTCTCGCGGCCCTGATCCTTCCCCGCATGACCGCGCAGACGGAACGCGCCGCCATCGCCGAAGCCCAGCAGATGCTCGGGACTTTGCGCCGTGCCCAGGCAACTTACATGGATTCAACCGGCGGCGGTGGTGTTGCGATTAGCTCAAACAATGATACCACCAATCTAGCAAAACTCGGGCTGCGGGAAATAAAGTCAGGGTCGTTTACCTATACATGCACAAATGGTGGCGACTGCAAAGCCACTTCAAAGATGACGAACACCGCGAATAGTACGATTACGCTTGCTATTGATGCTACCGGGTTTGATTGTTCAGGCAATTTTACTGCTGTTTCTGTTACGGATTCGTCAAAAGGGTGTATGCCAAAGTAACAGGTCTTTTCAAAGGGGCAGTCGTGCAGACTGCCCCTTTGTTTTGGTCGCAGTTGTTCCCTTTGGCTTTAACTTTAGGTTGTTGGTTTCAAAAAAACAGGCGATATGGTGAAAAACAGCAAAAAAGGTTTTACGCTGGCGGAACTGCTGATGGTGGTCGTGATCCTCGGCCTGCTCGGGGCGATCGCGATGCCGAAATTCTTCCCGCAGAAGGAAAAAGCGATCGTGGCCGAGGCCGTCGCGATGCTCCATGCCATCCGCCAGGCCGAGCTCTCCTACAGGCTCGAGAACGGCGATTATCTGGAGCTCACCCAAAACTCCGGCGACGCGGACTGGAACAAGATCGGCCTTGATGACCCCGATTCCTCCCGCTTTACTTATTCCGTGGATAACAGTACGGTGGTCGCGACGCGCGGAGGAACGGATGCAAACTATGGGGGCAAGGTCATCAAATTAAAACTAAAAGACGGCGCGTGGGACAGTACGGGCACCGGCATTCATCCGCTCGCGCCCGAAAACTGATTCGGACGAAAGGGAGCCCGCTATGAAAAAATCATGGACCGGAAAGAGCGGTTTCACGCTGGCGGAGCTTCTCATGGTGATCGTGATTCTCGGTATTCTCGGCGCGATCGCGATGCCGCGGTTTTTCCCCCAGAAGGAAAAAGCCCTCGTCGCCGAAGCGATCAATATGATGGGTGCGATCCGGCAGGGTGAGCTCGCCTACCAGCTGGAAAATGACGAGTTTCAATCTCTGACGACTGGCGACACTACAAATTGGCTCAAGGTCGGACTCGAAAGCCCGAACAGCAACAACAAAAGATGCTTTAACTATACGGTTACTGCGAACGGAACGTTGGGAACGATTACGGCGACTCGCCACACCTGCGATAAAGGTGACAACAGCAAGGTTGGCGAAACCATAACTCTCGACATTGAGGACGGAACATGGGGCGGGACGCACCCCAACAGGCCGTCGTAACCCGGGCTAACATGACAAAAGATATGGCCATGAATCCAGGAGCGAATCATGAAGGGTTCACGTTGACGGAGCTTCTGATCGTGGTCGTTATCATCGGTATCCTTGCTTCGCTCACGATCCCGCGGTTTTTCGGCCATGCGGAAAAAGCCGCTACCGCGGAAGCCATCGCCATCATGGGGCCCATCCATCGCGCGCTCCTCCAGTATCACGATGAGCACGGTCGTTATCCCGATGCCCTTGAGGCAGACGGGATCAAAGATACTCTCAGTATCAATTTCGAGGATTCGCGGCACGGATGGAACTTCAGCACCGATGCGTCCGGGCATGTCACGGCTTCGCGGACCAATGGTAACCTGACACTTCAGGCAACGGGCGTCTGGACCGGCGACGGCGATTATGACCCCGAGAATGGGCAATACTGGCCCAACCTGAAATAGACCGATCCGGTGAGGGGCGGCCTTGTCCCGGGCGCCGGTGAACCACAACAAACGGGAGATCCTGTGTGAACCTTAACTTCTTTCCGGGTCTCTGATGGCGCGGAAAAAGATCGCGGTCTTCGCGGCAGCGGCAAGCGCCTGGACGTCCTTCCTCGAAAAATATTTCTCCGATGTTCCCGCGCGGGTTCTTTTCTCCCGTGACCGGAATTCCGCGTTCACGCTTTTTTCAAAAGAACTTCCCTCGATGGTTTTTACCGCGCCGGGATACCTCAGCCTGCCGCTTCTCCAGAAAATAAGGGTCCAGACGCAGACCGACAGGAACTTTCGCTGCTATTTTCTGGCGGAAGGCCCCGCCGCGAAACCGGATCCGGTCTTCCGGGCCGGTTTCAGTCTGCCGGATTCCGCGGGATTTGAAAAAAATGGATCGAAACGCTTCCGTTGCCTGATATCATCAAGCTCCTGGTCGTCGACGATGAAGGGGAGATCGCGGCTACGGTCCGGGACTACCTTGACGGGAAGACCCGGCCGGCTTTCGAGGTCATGTCCGCGGCGAACGGGAGCGAGGCCCTGGACAGGATGGCGCGGACCCGGCCCGATGCCGTGCTGCTCGATATCAAGATGCCGGTCATGGATGGGCGGGAATGCTACGCCGAAATCCGGCGCCGGTGGCCGGACCTCCCCGTGATCGTTTTTTTCGATTCGGTTTCGGGCGAGGAACTGGCCGATATCCGTCGCCACGGGAACCCTCCCGTTGTGGAAAAAGGAGGACATAGCGGTTCGATGCCGGCGCTCACGGCCCTCATCAAAAAGACGGTTTATTTCGGAGTGTGAAAATGAGACAGACGAAGAAGACAGTTATCATGCGGGGTCCTTTCTGTCCGGGACCGCTGTTTGTTTTTAAATTCAGGAGGAACTGGAAATGAGAAAAGCGCAAGCGTGCGGTTTTTCGATGCTCGAGGTCGTGATCGCGGTCGTGGTCATCAGCGTGATGGCGGCGGGTTTCCTGGGGACGACGATCCATACCAAGCGGTCATCCATGCTTATGCAACAGCGGATCGCGGCGGCCCAGCTGATCGACAGGAAGCTGGCGGAGATCAAGGCCTCGGACGGCCAGACGGTCACGGCGACCGTGGCGCCGGGGACCGTGACAATGGTCGAGATCAAGGACGCTGAGGTCCTCAAGACGCTGAAGAACGCCGTGATGTCCGTGACGGGGGTCTATCCGGAACCGTCGTCCACGGAGCTCAAGGAAGTGCGCGTGACGGTCGGCTGGGACTATCCGTGGACGATTCAGACGACCTCCTGCGCCCTTTCGGGAGATGGCCGTGCCTGCGACAAGCAGGAATCCATGGTTACCGTTCTTTTCAAGGAGTGAGCCATGAAAAACCGGGGATTGACGCTTCTGGAACTGGTACTCGCGCTGGTGATCACGGGGGTGGTGATCCTGGGCGGCAGTTCGCTGTACCTTTCGACGGTGGGGACTTCTCTGATCGCGCAGACGGACACCAGGATGCAGAACGAGATAGACTTCATTTTTCGTGACGCGGAGGTCTATCTTCGCGGCGGAATCGTGGGCGGGACGCTAACCACGCAGCCGGTCGACACGGGTTTCACCAAGGGTCATTCGCTCTCGAGCCCTTACTTTTACCGCGGGGCGGGGGGATTATGGCTTGGCATCGTGGTGGGCGAAGGCGCGGATGCTGTTGAGGTCTGGTACGGGTACAAATTCGCCTCCGGAAACACTCCGGCGAAGGTTGTGCGGTGCGTTTATACCGTGGGTGCCGACAAACCGGTCTGGACCGAAACGGTGCTTTCCTCATCCGGGATGCTGATGCCTTATGCGGATTCAGTGGATGCGGATGGGAACGGGGTCATCGATGACGCCGAAAAGAAAACACGGGACCTGTGCCTTCAGGATGCCAAGTCCAAAACGAATTGCGAAGATAAGGGAATCTATCCCGTTTTCAAGATCTCGGGTGATAAAAAACTGGTCTATATCAGCCTGAAAGCCAGTTCGATGGTGCTGGGCGGGAAGAAGCCCGCTTCAACTCCCGGATCGACACGGGCGATCAGTCTTCATTCAAGTGCCGGTTGAGGGAGACCCTGAGCGGAAACATTCAGCGAGAGAACATCATGAAACGGCAAAAAGGTTTTGTCATGATCATGACGCTTGCGCTCGTGATCGCGATGGTGGCGGTCATGACGGGGAGTTTTCTGAGCCTTGGCCAGCAACAGCTGACGACGCAGCGGACGATCGACCGCATCCGTCTTTACTGGGCCGCGGAGGCCGTGATTGATAAGAGTCAGTGGATGTTTTACTTCTATACCCGCGCCAATGGATTTCCCCCGATTATAGAATCAGGGCGCCTTGTTTATGATGATACCGGGACGGTTGTTTCCAGGGTCAATGATCGGTTCCAGACACGGCTTGCCGAATGGTTTTCCGGTCCGTTCAAGGCGCTCTGGGGAAATGAAGTTTTTATGAAGCATCTCTCGCTGGATGATGTGACCGTCACAGCGGATTCTTCGACGCTTACCGATGTTTACAAACGGATCTATGAGATCCGCGTCCGGGTTTCGAATCCGCTGTCGGGGTCGGTGTCGGAGTATTTACAGACAATTTCCGTCGGGACCGGAACGCTCTTTGATTTCGGTGTTTTTTACAATGATGACCTCGAGATCGCGCCCGGGCTCAATTGGGAACTGCAGGGTCCTGTTTTTTCAAACGGGAATGTTTACCTGATGAACGGCAAGGGGACCACGTTGACGTTTAAAATGCCGAATGATGTGAGTTACCCCGAGTATTACGCGCTGCGAAGCGCGGGGAATATTTATTTCTACTTCAAAACCACTCTCGCGCCTAATTATCTTCTGGAAAACAGCTACTACAGGGATGCCGTCCAGGAGAGCATCTACAGGACAGACCTGGCGACCCACCCCCTTAACAGTGCCGATTATAGCTCCGGAGCTCCCTTCCGGGGAGTCGAGGTGTATCCCTCGCCCCACCTTTTGACGACCCTTAACTATACGTCTGCTCCGCCGCTGCTGTACACTTTTTCGAATGGATTGGAATACGGCGGCATTTCGTCCCACACCATTAAAGTCAAGAAGATCACCGGAGCGGTCGCGGAATACTTCGATTTTTTGTCTGCCTCGAAACCGTCCACGCCGATGACCTTCACCGATCACAGATTGAGAAATGCTCCTTATCTGGGATATGCCAAGGACTACACCCCCGATAAAAAGGTCAGTATTTCCACGGCCTTTGACCGGTCAGATCGCTCAGGTGTCCGGAAACTCCATAAGGAATGGACGCCTGAAAATCCCGTTTCTGATCCGCCCTTCGTGAATCCTTACTGGAACGGATTTCCGGGGGAGGGCCACGGGTTATGGATAGCTGACCGCAAACAGGGGGTGACCCGGAAAGCGCTTCCTTTGGGAGACGGCCGGTTAGACACACATGTCCTCATTGAACCTCTTGACGGGAGAGAATCTCCCCTGGTAGCCAAGTACAAATTCGAAACGTACGCCAATATACGTTTTGTCTGCTCGGTGGATGATTCCGACGGTTCCTGCAAGGATGGAAGTTATCAGCTAAAGATCAAAGATCCGGCCGGCGGTTCTTGGAAGACCAAAGATCTGTCCACGGGAGTTATTGCTGACTGGCCGAACTCCGGACTCGAGTTCCGGACTTTTTACGATTATCGTCTGGGGGCTGCTGTGCGCCTTTTGGATATAGACGTACACCGGTTTCTCGGGGCTATTACGTCGGAGGAAGGGATCGCTTTTTCATCGGAGCACCGCCCTTCAATATACATCCGCACGGAATCGCCCGACACCTGGAGAGACGGGAAACCGGCGCCGGTGGCGGTGCGGATCCGCAACGGGGCGGAACTGCCTGCGGCAGGGCTGTCGGTCGTGACGAACGGGAGATTATGGGTCCTGGGGGATTATAATGTGACTGACCCCGAAACAGGGCAACGCTGCGCCTTCGCCGATATTGCGAATCCCGACTCGTCATGCAGGCCACCCTCCGCCGATCTTTACAGCGATAGTTTTGGAGTGTTATCCAATAACTGGAACATGGGCATTGAAGACGCCGGAAGAAATCTGATTAATACGACAACGAAGCTGATTGCCGACAGAACACGGGTCCTGAAGGAAGATGTGATCCTGAATGCCGCTGTCATTACGGGTTTTCTGCGGAGCCAGCTTGTGAAGGCGGTGCCCACGCCTTGGCCTGGCGGGGACACGAATCCCGAAACGATCGAGCTCTGCGCGACCAGGCCCGGTGCAGTTGCGCTGAAGCCTATAAACCTCGCTCAATGCGCGTCTGATCCGGACACGATCCCGTGTCTTTACGGGGCTCCCACTATTTGTTATTCGCCGGATGGTTTTCATTGGGAGGACATTGAGCGCGATTCTCGAGGGATCTGGAATCTCAAACGGACGGGAAATTACTACCAGGAGCTCAAAGCCAAAAATAACATGATGGTGAATAGCCCGCAGTTTAACGCTCTCCTGGCGACCAATCATCCTGCCCCTCAAAGTGTTTCTACGACCACGATCGCCATGACGAAATTGCTTGGGGCGGCCGATTATGTGGAGACTTCCCGTGTCGAAAACCCAGGTGCTGTTCTGGATGTCAGCGTTCATCGAATGCCGCAAGAATATTTTGATCCGGTCGATCCAAAACCCCTCCCTATTGTGGAAACAAGAGGAACCGACACCGTTTCTGACGGTCCTGTTTGGGATCAACGGTTCTATTGGGAGGAAAGCCCCGACCGGCCATTCGCAGGTTCGAATTATCCCGGAGTTTACTGGAGAAAACTTTGGAAATCTGCGGGCCCGGATTATCCGGTTCATTACACGTGCATCAAAAACAGCGAAGTTAAGAATTATTATGTTCAGTCCAAGTCATGCCTGACAACACCGGGGGGGGATGTTGTTCCGGATACCTGTACCACTCAGACCCACTGGACCGGTCTTACGGAGACGAAGGCGAAATGCCGATGTGATGATGCCGTGAATGTATACACTAATCCCCAAGCGACGCTAAGCAATCCGCATGTGACAGGCATCCCCGGGGGCGAGCCCCAGGATTTTGACCGGCATCCTGAAGATTGGACGAATCCAGCCGGTTTTCTGGGGTCGGGAATATGCCCTGAGGAAGCCGATAACTATTTCTCGTCTTATCCCAAAATATACTACGCGTGGAGAGCTTATGGGGCCCTTTGGGAACCGCGCTACAGCGGCGGTCTTGAGAACACGATCAATCTTCAGGAAGCATGGTACGACGACAGAGGCACACAAGATGTGAGGGATGATCTCAAGTTTGCACTTCATTTTTCAGGGAATATTGTGGCGATTTGGGATTCGAAGCAGCTGGTCAAAACAACCGGGGAGCCCGCTTTTTATGGGACTACTTACTATCTTGCGCCCATCCGGGATTATGATTTTAACGAAAACCTTCGCGCTAATCCGCCCCCCCTTCCGGATAGTTCCGGGATGAGCCTGTTTTCGGTCAGCCGCAAGCGCTTCAGGGAACTGGACCCGAAAACGGGGAAGCCGTACGGGGTTCAGGAGGAGACCGTTTCGTAAATGATGGACTGGCGTGGAAGACAACAAAAAGGTTTTGTCATGATCATGACGCTCGCGCTCGTGATCGCGATGGTGGCGGTCATGACGGGGAGTTTTCTGAGCCTTGGCCAGCAACAGCTGACGACGCAGCGGACGATCGACCGCATCCGTCTTTACTGGGCCGCGGAGGCCGTGATTGATTACACTTTCGCAAAGTTCTCGGATTTTGTCGAAACGAACGCCCAGTATCCGGACTATGACGCCGATACGCTTGAAGTCCGGAACAGCATGCCCGGGCAGACGGAGGGGCCCTTGTTCACCTCGGAGATCGCGGCATGGTTCAGCGGTCTTGCCGATGATTTCAAATGGCCCTTTCCCTCGGTCATAGTCCAGCTTGATCAGTCTGCGCTGTCCGTGAGACAGATCAAAAGTTCCTCATCCATGTCGAATCCGACGGACGCTTATCGCGAGTATGAAATTCGCGTCATGTTGACGAATCCCAATACGGGTTCCGCGAGTTTCTTTAGCCAGGTTGTCCGGGTTTCCGCCGGGAAACTTTTTGATTACAGCACCTTTTACAACACGGACCTCGAGATCGCTTCGGGCACCGATTATGATCTCCAGGGGCCTGTTTTCTCCAACGCGAACATCTACCTCATGACCGGGCCGAGCAGTCAACTGCGGCTTTCCCTTCCCTCGAATATCGGCGAAGATCCGGAGAATTATTATGCGCTCCGGAGCGCGGGCCATATTTATTTCTACTTCAAGCGGTTTCTGGCCCGGAACTATTTTCTGGACAAGAAAGATGGTCGGTACCGGAACGAAGCCTATGTGAACGGAGCGCCGGATTACCTGCGGACCGATGATGCCGAGAGGATGTCCCGCTACGGAGGCATTGACGGACTCGACAGCATGGAACTCGAACCGTACGCGTTCAGAACCCGCGAAAAGGCCATGCCAATGTTCTACTATCCGCGGAACGAGATCCGGTTCTCCAGTTTTTTGTATGATGAGCCGCATATCGTTCTTCAGATCCCGGGTAAAGATGACATCCCCCTCAAGTTCCTGAGTCACCATTACTTTCTGAATCAATATCCTTTGTGGCCGCCTGACGCCGCCGCGTCCTACTATTTGGACGCAGGGAATTACGGAAAAGCCGGAGATTTTATGAATGCGACGCCGGTTTATGATCCGGTGGGACTGCAACCGCCGAAGCGGCTTGCGGGCTGGACGGCTGCCGATCCCAAGTCTGAAAATCCGGGGGAAGGTAGCCAGAAAGAGGTGTTGAACAACCGTTGGGGGGCTCCGGCTTCCGATCCGACGGGAATGTATGTCGCGGATACGGTTGAGGGCGTGACGTCAAGAGCCATCCCCGTCGGGGATCCGAACGCCCCGAACGGAATTCACACCCTGATCGATCCGTTGGTCGAGGGTGAAAAGGTTGAGGTCAGAAAACAGAAGCTGGCCTCCATGGCGGATCTCCGGCTGAGTTGCACGACAGACACCGAACCCATTGCCGCCACGGACCGGGCGGGTAGCGCGATTGCGGCCGGTGCCTTTGCGTCGATCGGCATGCTCTACGATTACCGGATGGGCGGGGAATTCCCCACAGTGACGATCGATGTTGCGAATCTGAATACCGTGTTGTCGGGGTTTGAATGCGATACCAGCGGCACAGGGTGTCTTGTGTACGTCGGTGTTCCGGAAGGTCCCTATGAGGCCAGCGGAGAAAACAAGGTGGCGCTTGTCAGGCTGACGAACGGCGGAAAGCTTTTGTCGAAGGGACTCACGGTCGTGACGAACGGGCGTCTCTGGATCCAGGGGGACTATAACACCTACGAATACCCGAACGGAACCCGCTCCGGAGGGACCTGCTCCGCCGGGGATTGGGACCAACGCGCCTGTGTTTTTCCGCCGGCTGCGGTTTTCAGCGACAGTTTCGGGATACTTTCGAACAGCTGGAAGGATTCTTACGGCGGGGCGACATCTTTAGACAAACGGCCCGTTGCCGGATCCTCGATGGTCAATACCGCCGTCGTGACGGGGTTTGTGCCTTCCCAGCTTGAAGAAACGTTCCCGAGGTGCGATGCGGATCATCCGGAAGAATGTTTCCAGTGGGCGCGGCGGTCCTTCGTGAAAGATCTGCCGCCTGATGCCAGCGGCTGGTATTCCCAAACAGGGGCGAGCCATGTTCCTGCCGTTTCCGGTGCCCGCTGCCCGGCGGGGCTGGACGCGTCCGGGAACCCGGTTGATTGGTCTGATTGTGAATTGCGGAAGGATACGGCGACGGGTATTTTTTATGTTCCGACGCTGATGCTTTTCAAGCGGATCTACAACACGGCCTGGAAGGAATACGACGGGACCTATTACAACACGAACGGCGTCAGGGGTCTCTCGGCCCCGGAAAAGGAGCAGTCCTACACCGCGCAAAAGGACCGGTGGGGCGCCGGAAGCCCCTGGGGACTCGCCTGGAGTTCCCCCGATGATTCGGCGCCGCCGCTGCCCGATCCTGATGGCACGGCCCTCCAGAAACTTTTGCACAATATCATTGTCACGAGGACCGTTACCCGCTGGGATCAGCTGACCCCGGACGAGAAGGAGATTCTCAGGGGATTTCGCGTGGCTTATACCATTCCGGTTGCGAGAAAGAATGACGCCAACGAGTGGAGTCTTGTCTGTTGCGATAAAAAAAACACGGACGGGCGCTGCGATTTTTCCACGAACAGGATATGCCATCCGGCCGATACGGGGTTCAGTTCCGCTGCCGTAAGTTACCGGAACGTGGTTTTTTCGGGGAATGTGCTTCCTGACCGGGATATCCCTGTCAATACCGACAGCATGATGCGATGTCCGGGAAGGGATTGGGAATGGCGGACCTATCAGCCCGTTCCGCCGGAGTGCGAAGTCAGGGGAGTGCCGCTGACGGGTGGTGTTTACTTCAATGTGATTATGCCGGATTGGCTCACGGGTCCTTCTCTTAACTATATCTCGACAACGCCTGATTATGTGTGTAAAAACATTTGCACGGGAGGCAGCGAAACGGAGGCTCCGGTATGTACCTACACCTGTACGGGCGGAGCAGGTCCATCGTTACGCTATGAGCCTTCAGGGATCAGATATTATCACGGGCGCTACGTTCCGCTTTATGTCGCCCGGTACAGCGGAGGGCTTGAAAACCTGATCAATTACCAGGAACAATGGGGAAAGATTTCACTGGTGAACGAGAAGGAGGTTGTCGACTGGCAGCAGACGATCCGGTTTTACGGGGTCCAGACGGCTCCTTGGCATGCCAGAGAACTCCGGATCTCAACGACCGTTTTCCCGGAGGACACTTCGGAAACAGTGCGGCCCGCTTTTTGGAAACCCGCCTATTATTGCGCGCCGGCCCGGAAGGCTTTTTATAATGAAACTCTCAGGACCAGTCCGCCGCCGGGAACGCCGTCCGTTTACGCGCTGACGCGGAAAACCTTCAGGGAACTGGACCCGCGTAGCGGCGAGCCCCTTGGTATCAGAGACGAGAGCGCGGTATAACGTTCACAACCTTGTTTTCTTTATGAAAGGAACAATGCGTTTTCAGTGTTCTGAATGCAGGATCCTCATGACGGCAGTCTGGGTCGCTATGATGTCATGTCTTTGCCCGTTGGCCCGGGCGGCGGAGATCGCTCCGGCCGATGAGGAATTCCTGAACGAAGTCCAGGAGAGGTCTTTCCGGTTCTTCCGGGAACAGGTGAATCCCTATAACGGCCTCGTACCGGATGCCGCGGCGCACCGGGACAAGGGCCTTTCGCAGGCGCCGGCAAGTATTGCCGGTGTCGGGTTTGCGCTGACCGCCTATCCCGTTGGTGTCGAGCGCGGATGGATGGACCGCGGCAAGGCGCGTGAACTCACCCGGCGGACCCTTGAGTTCCTTCTGAACGATGCGCCTCAGCATAAAGGGTTTTTCTACCATTTTCTCGATCCCGGGACCGGCCGGCGCGTGAACAATTCCGAACTTTCCCCGATCGACACGGCGCTTCTTCTCGCGGGTGCCCTTTTTGCGGCGGAGTATTACGACGATCCCGGGATCCGGGGGCTCGTGAAGGCGATCTACGAGCGGATCGATTTTCCGTGGATGCTGAACGGCGGCAGGACGTTCGCGCTGGCCTGGACGCCGGAGACGGGTTTCAGCCGGAATCGGTGGGACCATTTTGACGAGTCGCTCCTGCTTTACGTGCTCGCGATCGGCGCGCCCGCGAGCGGTCATCCGCTCGATCCTTCGGTCTGGAAAGAAATTCTCCGTCCGGCAGGGAGTTACCGGGATTACCGCGTGATCCAGATGCCGCCGCTTTTCACGCATCAGTTCCCGCATGTCTGGCTCGACCTCCGGAACAAACATGACGGATATGCCGATTATTTCAGGAATTCCGTCAATGCGACGCTCGCCAACAAGGCTTTTTGCGAGGACAATGCCGGGACCTACCGGACCTACGCGCAGGGGTTCTGGGGGTTGAGCGCGTCCGACGGTCCGGGCGGCTACAAGGCGTACGGCGCGCCGCCCGGGTGGGGTGTCGCGCATGACGGGACGATCGCACCGACGGCCTGCGGGTCGTCAATCGTGTTCACGCCGAAGGAATCCATCGCCTGTCTCCGTCTGATCAGGGAAAAATACGGCGAAAAGATGTGGGGCCGCTACGGTTTTGCCGACGCAATGAACGTGGACAAGAACTGGGCGAGTGACCGCGTGCTCGCGATCGACCAGGGGCCGCTTCTCCTGATGATCGAGAATTACCGCAGCGGTCTCGTATGGGACCGGATGATGAAAAGTCCGTATGTCCGGAGCGCGTTCGAAAAAATCGGTTTTAGAGAAGGAACGATGGAGCTCCCGTGGCCGGACCCTCCGGTCTACCGCGCGCCGTATCTCGCGGGGGGGATCAAACCCGACGCGATGCTGAAAGACTGGCCGGCGGGTGACGTGATCCGGCTCACGCCCGAAGCGAATACGGAGTACGGGACCTTCGGAGGCCCCAGGGACCTTTCGGCGAAAATCCGGTTCGCGTGGGACGAGCAGGCGCTTTATTTCGTCGCGCAGGTGATGGACGATGAGATCGTCGCGAAACATTCAGGGAAACAACTCTGGCGGGACGACCTTCTCGAGCTCTACGTGGATCCCGAAGGCGATGGGCTCTTCTGGGAAGATGCGGCGGATTACCAGATCGGATTCCGTCCTTCCCCGGACGGTTCGGAAGTCGAATCCTGGTCCTGGTTCCAGGGCGGCGAATCGTTCCTGAAGACCGGCAAGGCGTCCGCCGCGTCCTATGCCGACGGGCAGGGGTATATCATCGAAGGCGCCCTGCGTTGGGACGCGCTCGGAATACGCCCCAGCGCCGGATCTACGGTCCGCCTTTCGCCGGCGGTCCATGATATCGAGCGGAAGGAAGGGGATGGGAAACTGGTGTGGTTCTTCCGGAACGAAGGGAAGCCCCGGCGTTACACGCTCGGAAAGATCTTGCTGGAAAAGAACCCGTCATAACCGTATCGGCCTGCGGGCGGGTACGGCAAGAGGAGGGAAGACGATGAAACGGAAAAACCCTCAGACAAAAACCGGTGGTCGGTCGGGTGAGCCCCGGCGAACGGGGATCAACCTGGGCCGGTCGGTGCTGGAGCTCCGGAAGGAGCGCGGTCTCAGCGGCGTGGAACTCTGTCGTCGTTCGAACGGGCTCGATCCCAGGACCCTGACCGCGGTTGAAAAAGGGAGGATCAGGAATCCTTCGATTGCCACGCTCGAGATGATCGCGAAAGGGCTCGGGGTGGCCGTGAGCGGGATCTTCCGGAGGGCGGAAGTCTCGTTGCCGGAATGTTTTTCCCAAGGGACGCCGAAAGGGCTTTATCGCATTGCTTTCCCCTCGAAAGGGGTCGAGTTCATCGCCTTCTCGCCGTCCATCGATGAGCTGTTTTGCGGGAAGGTGCTTGTCGATCCGGGGAAGTCGTTTGACGGCAGTATCCTGAACGGTACGGGCGCGGTTTTCCTCCAGACGCTGAGCGGGCGCTTCGAAGGAAAAGTGGATGGCAGGGGCGTGACGCTGAAGGAAGGGGATAACCTCTTCTTTTCCGGGGGCATGGATGTATCGTTCGGAAATCCCTTGCAGCGCCAGGGCGCCCTTTTGCTGGTTTCGGCGCCGTCCTGTTTTTCAGGGCGCCGTTTTACGGCGGCCCGGAATCCGTGTGATCTATAAACTCTTGAATTCGGGACGCAGAGTTCTAGAATGACGGGAACGAAAGGAAACAGAAAATGAAGGCTGATGAAATGGCCCAAAGTGACTCGAAAGGGATGGGCGGGTTCTCCCTGCTTGAGATTCTCGTAGCCATTACAGCGATCACTGTGGTTGCCACCGGTGTTCTCGGAGTGACGGGCCATGTCAGCCGGGCCGCGGCCGCGATGCAGCAAAAAATGGTCGCGGTCCATTTGATCGACAAGATGCTCGCGGAGGCCAAGAAAGACAACGGTCGGAGCCTTCAGCCCGGGACCAGCGCGGTCGCGGAGGTTCGTGAGCTCAAACATGGCGCGATGACCCGGACGGTGGAGATTCTTGAATCCGATCCCGACCTCAAGCAAGTGACTATCCGCATCGGGTGGGATTATCCGTGGAAAGAAGGCGAGAACAAGCCTTGTGTTCAATGTGACAAACAGGAGACTGTTACCACGGTCTTTTATGCAGGGTGATCTATGAAAGAACCGCACGGCCTCTCTTTGATGGAGCTTATCATCGCAGTTTGCATTCTGGGCAGCGTGTTGTTCGCGATGAGCACCTTGCATCTTTCGGTCACGGGGTCCAAGGTCGCCCAGGATCAGGGTGCCAGGATGCAGAATGAGCTGCTGGCAATCTTCCGAGATTTTGAGCTGCAGTTGCAGGGTGGGGTCCGGAAAGGGTTTTTGAGCCATTATCCCGATGGCACGGAGATTCCGGCGGACAGTCCGGTGCAGGGTCCTTTCTACTATCGTTCCGAAGATAAACAGGGAGAGATCTGGATGGGTACGCTGGTTGGTTCGGGAACCGGCGCGAAGGAAGTCTGGTACGGATATCTGCTTGCGTCGGGAGTGCCTCCCGAGGCGAAGCTGGTCCGCAGAGTGTACACGGTTGGAGCTGCTGAGGCCGCTGGTCGTCTATGGACCGAGACCGAGCTTTCAACCCCCGGGATGTTCGCGCCGTATGCTGATGCGGATCTGGATAATGACGGGACTGTGACGGTTGCCGGAATGGACAACGAAGAAAGTCTTAGAGACGCCTGTGTCACCGCTGCGGAGTTGCCCAAAAATCTTTGCGAAGACAAAGGTGTCTATCCCGTCTTCAAGACAGACCCAGGGAAGAAAACAGTTTCCGTCAGCCTCAGCGCCCGGGGCTCGGTCGGGACGGCGCTTGGCGCAAAAAAAGATCTGAAAACAGCGGGGATCACCAAAACGGTTTTTTTGCATGCCGAACTGGAATGAAAGGATTATGAGGAACAATCAGAAGGGGTTCGCGATCATCTTGATGTTTTTTCTGGTGATTGCCATTTCGCTGGTACTCGCGGGGAATTTTATAAGCCTGGGGATGCAGCAGCGGACTATTCAGCGGACGGCTGACCGCATCAGGCTTGCGTGGGCGGCCGAAGCTGTGATCGATCGAACCTTTAAAGTATTCAACGACTATGTCCGGGCCAACGGCTTCCCTTCCGCAGAGGCGGACGCTTCGGGAGACTTGGTCGTCTACGAGGAATCGGAAGGGTCGAAGGTCCTTTTCCAGAAGAATCTTGAAACGTGGTTCGACTCGCCGTTCCTGAAGCCCCAAAAGGGAGGCAACTACCGGTTCGATGGGCTTCAGCATATTCAGGTTCAAAGTCTCAAGGTCCTGGTGGATCCGGCGACCCAGGTCTCGGAAAATCAGCGCCTTTATGAGGTTCGAATCCGGCTTCACCATCCGTTGACCCGGACGTCCGTGGAATATTCCCAGAAGATTCAAGTGCGGACCGGCCGGCTTTTTGATTATGCGGTCTTTTACAACACGGACCTTGAGATCGCGGCGGGCCCGGATTGGGAACTCCAGGGGCCGATTTTTTCGAACGGGAACGTTTACTTGATGACCGGCAGCGGAAGTAGGCTGACGCTCAGGATGCCTCCGGACGATTCCACCAATACCGAATATTACGCGCTCCGGAGCGCAGGCAACATTTACTTCTATTTCAAGACTGCGCTTGCGGAGAATTATTTCCTCAAAAACAACAAATACCGCGCGGCGGTTCCGGATTTTTACAAGACCGATGAATCGTCCCACCCTTTTTATGTTGAGGGGACGAAAGGGGTCGAGGTTTACGGGGAGCCCGCGGCGAAAAGATTTCTCGGATATGATGCTGACGAAGCTCCCCCGTTCGTTTACACGTTCCGGAACTCAGTCCAGTATGGCGGGGCCACCGCCCATACGATCTTGGTTGTGAAGCCAGGTGAAACGAAGCCGTACGTGTTGCTTTCGTCGGCCGTTCCCTCCACGCCGATCCGAAAGACTGAAGCGAGCTGCGATTTCCCTTCCAAAGTTCCCTACGCCGAATCTTACAAGTCAGGGGTTGGAAATGACTTGAGCGTTTCTGCTGCTATTGGGCCTTCCAGGGCAGAGGCCCGAAAACTGTTGCCGGGATGGGAAGCGTCGAACCCCGTTTCTACCGCGCCCATGGTCAACCCTTTCTGGACGGGGTTCCCGAAGAAGTCGGATCTCCGCAGCGCGATGATCGCGGACCATCCCTCTCATGGTGTCACGCGCCACGCGCTCCCTGTGGGGGGGAAAGACCTGGCTCCTCACAAGCTGATCGAGCCGCTTGCTCTTAACGGCGATGAAGACCGGGATGGCGACAGCGATGACCCGCAGGACCAGCGGATTCGGCGGTATAAATACCAAACCTGTGCCAGCCTGGTCTTCAGGTGTGTCGATGCGGACTGCAGGACCTACAAGCTGTTCATCCACAAGGCGGGTGCGACCACGGTCTCTTCGCTCGGATTTTCAAGTGGGCTGTTGGACGGGAGCGAAGCGAACGGCGTTTATCTGAAAGAAAATTTTTACGACTATCGATTGCGCCGTTCCGCCAGGTTGATCGAGATCAACGTAAAAACTTTTCTGAACAGGATGCGGCAGCGTTACGGGCTGGATTTTTCAACCGACAAACCTGTGATCTACGTTCAGACAGTCCCGGCTTATCCTGTGATCGCTGAAAGCGCGGGACCTCTTCTTGTCAAGGTCAGTGGCGGAGCGGAACTTCCGCTATCCGGGCTTTCTGTGGTAACGAATGGGCGCCTTTGGGTTCAGGGGGATTACAACATTTACCCTTATGACGCCGACGGTGTTCTCTTAACGGATGCTTGCTCGGCGGAGGAACTCAAATCAGGCGCCTGCGCCACTAACGAACGCAACGTGCCGCCGGCCGATCTTTACAGTGACAGTTTTGGTGTCTTGTCCAACAGCTGGAATTCCGATAATGAAACAGCTGCCCAAACGCTGGAGTCGCGTGTCGCGTCCGACACGATCCTGAACGCGGCGGTCGTGACCGGGCATCTCCCGAGCCAGCTGGTGAAACCGCTGAAACCCGCGATCTGGAGTATGCCCTCCTGTGACCTTAAGACGGAACCCGTTGAATCACAGCCTGACCGTACTCCATGCCTTTATTTTGGGGACGATCAGTTTAATTTCTATGAATCACCGGGGGTTCCTGCTTCCGTTTATGACGAGAATGGTATCGGCTACCTTAATCCGGATTCAGAGCTCGTTCAAAGGCTTAAGAGTAATAATACCATCATGGAGGCTGCGGGAAGCACGTTTCAATACTATCTCGACAAGACCACGGTTCCTTATAATCTTGTCAGAGAATATTATCGGAGAAGTTCGGCGTCTGTGCCTTATCCTGCAACGCCCAGTCGCACTGATCCGCCGATCCCCGGTACTCAAAATGTCAACACCTACCGGCTGCCCCAGGATTATTTTAAAGCCACGGATCCTCTAAAGATTCCGATTACGGAAGCTGTGCGGGACAACAGCACTGCGGCGGGAGTGGATGATGGATACATTATCTACAAACGCGACGGCGGTGAACTCCCGTTCCCGAGTATGGGATATCCCGGGGTCACGTTCCGGAGAATCCGGAAGGGGTATGGAGAGGTTGATGCTCCGCTTCAGTATGCTTGCGTAAAAAACTGGATCGAGTCGTACAAACAAACGGCGCAAACCCCGTCTTCCGTGTACGTCTGTGATCCGCCTACGGAAGAAAAAACTGTCCCCGCCTGCAGATGGATTTCGGTTTCTGAGTGGAAGACGGAAACGTCCGCGCGGACCTCCCATTGCATTTGCGGTGCAAAATATGACAATGTTAATCCGGATAAAAACAACAACCGGGATTTATTAACGAAGTTTCCCGACTGGACAGTGGATGATCCTGCCACGACGGATAACGAGGAGTCCCCTTCCTGGCTTGGAAGTGGACTTTGCCCCGATCGTGATCAGAACTATTTTCCGTATTTCCCGAAGCTCCGTTACACATGGAAAGCTCAGGGGCCTCTTTGGGAAGCCAAGTACAGCGGCGGGCTGGAAAATCTGATCAATTTCCAGGAGTTATGGTATGACACGAAGGGAACACCCAATTCTCCCGCGGATGACACTAGGGCGACGCTCCATTTTCGGGGAAGCCTTGTCTCAGGATGGGATTCTGAAGAGATGAAGCGCTCCGACGGAACGCCGGCTTTTTTTGGGACCACATATTATTACTGGAGCAGAGCCGCGGCGCCAGAGGCTCCGTACTACACCGCACCGGTCCGGGACTACTCTTTCAATGATAAACTAAGGACTAACCCGCCGCCTTTGCCGTATAAGTCGGGCATGTTGCTTTTTTCGATTGTCCGAAGGGATTTCCGGGAGGAACCGGTGAAAGGAACAGGATATGACGCGTAAGAACGGTTTGACACTTCTGGAGCTGATCGTGGTGGTCATCATCATTGCCATCGGGGCTTCGCTCGCGCTCCCGAATTTCCGGAAAGGCGCCGATCAGAAGCGGGCGGATAGCGCGATCGCCGGGTTGCGCGCCATGTCCTACTGCCTGCGTATCTACGTCCAGGAGCACGGAGGTGTCCTTCCCGCCGGAACGAAGTGGGGCCATCTCGACTCGGAAGGGGTGATCGGGGAGGCAATCATCGGGAACGGTTGTTACGACCGCGACCAGTTCGAAAAGACCTATACCTTCCCCGCGAGGAACGCGGATATTTCATATAACAAGGACGTGCCCGCAACGGTGATCGCGGCTTCGGACAAGCGGAGTGTCCGGACAGTGTGTCTGGTGCCGGCGGGAACCCCCGACCGCCGCGGCAATGTCTATGATCTCCCTTCCGGGGCCTGCGACTCGGAGCCCTTGGACGGGTGGTATCGCAAGATGCCGGAATAAACGGGACAAAGCGCGGAATTTTCCATCAAGTCACGTTCCCCGGCGGTCGATAGAATAACGTCCGTGCAAAGTGTATTTTTAAATGATAAAATGCGCCCCGTCATAAACTTATGAAAAACAGACTTTTTATATCTGCGGGCATCGTTGTCTTTCTGGCGAACCTTTGCCCCATTGCCTATGCCCAGAACGATGCCGGCGGCACCCCGCAGCCCGGTATTTCACAGGTCCAGGACGCCGGACTCTCCAAGGATACTTCCGCGTTGGTCCTTGCGCCGGGGATCGTGACGCCGCCGGCGGTCAACGAGATCAAGGCCGTCAGAAAGAAAGACGTGCGAGCGGAGCAAGAGCCGCAGAAGAAAAAATCCCGGAAATTCCGGGGACGGGAACCTTCTTCCGTCCAGAGTGAAAAGGTCAGGGCTGAATCTATTGACGCGGCCATGAACGATGCCTTGAAACAGCAGGTGCGTGCCATGCGCGACGAACGTCAAAAACAGATGCCTTATCTTGATCGCATGTACATCCGTGCCGCGATCACGCCGATCAAGGTCCAGCAAAAAGACGCTTTCCTCCGGAGCGGTCCCAAGGACCTGAGCAGCCTCATTCTTCGCGCGAAATCGGTCCATTCCCAGGCCCGCGCCACACATGAGAGTATCAATCTTTACAACCGGCGCGTGCTTTACGCTTTCCGGAAACTTTTCCCGGAAATGTCCGTTTCGACCAATGCGCGGGTCGGAACGCTCAGCGGTGATGCCTTTACGGGCAGGGATTGGCGTTTTTCGCTCCGGCAGCCGCTTTTCAACGGCGGTATCCTCTGGAACACGTTCCTCCAGGAGAAATCCAGCCTGGAAGCTTCCCAAAAGCAGTACGACAAGATCATTTCCGACCTCATCTTCGATCTTTCGCGCGCCTATTTCGAGTACCAGAGGACCCTTCAGACCATCAGCGAACATGAGGCGGCCGTGGCGCAGATGAAACGTTATGCCGACATGTCCGAGGAGAAATTCAGGGAGAACCTGATCTCGGAGATCGAGCGGCTGAATGTGCAGTCGCTTTACTCGCAAATGCAGTTCGATCTTGAGACCGCCAGGCAGGAATTCGAGATCGCGAAGCTCGACATGCAGCGCTATCTGGACCTTTCGGTCGAGGATACCGTCCAGCTGGTCAAGACCTATGACCTCAGCGCCATTCTTGAAAAAGCGACATCGGTCGAGGGAGAGCCCGGCGACAAGGCTTCGGACTGGGTCAGCGTGGCGAGATCCCTGGGAGATGAGATCACGCCGGAGCTTCCGAAGGTCGTGGATCTTTCCTATGCGAACCGCCCGGAACTCCAGGTTGAAGCCGCAAAACTCCAGGCGACCCGGCTTGGCGAACGGGTCCGCTGGGGGGAGTTCCTTCCGAAGGCTTTTTTGACCTGGGAAGCCGGAGCGCTTGGTGAAGCGTGGACGGATGATATCGGGGAAGTTTACGGCGCAGGCTACAAGGATGATCCGGTTCTCAAACGTGAATGGCGTCTGATGCTGGAGCTGAACTGGAACGTTGGGGGTAACAAGGTCAGTTATACTTACGATAAGGACAAGAAGGCGCCGTCGATCACCCAGTACGCCGCGGGGCAGGGAACGAGCCTCCGGAAGAACAATCTTACGATCGGCATCCTGGACGGCCTCGACGCTTATGTGAACGTCAAACAGGCAGAGGTCGACAAGCTGAACCAGGTCGTGGAACTTGAAAAGGCCGAAAAGCAGGTCCTGCAGGACGTGAAGCAGGCGTTTTATGATTATCAGAAGGCCCTGATCCAGGTGCGGTCGAATACCAAACGCGCGAAGTGGAGGGAACGCCTCCGTGATCTTGCGAGGCACCGGCTTGAGCGCAAAGAGGTCGAAATTTCCGAGTACATGCAGGCCGAATCCGATCTTGTCCGGGAGCGGGGGGATCTGCATAAGGCCCTTAAGGATTATTACTCCGCGAAAGCGGCTCTCAACCATGCCGTCGGTATTCAGGAATACCTGACGCTCGAAGGAAACCATGGACCCAGATAAAACGCCCGATTATCGTCCCGGTCAGGACCCTCACGACAAGGAGCGACTGAGGTCGGATCCTGAAAAACTGAAACGTTTGATCGAGAAGTTCTCGCACCCGGATCACGAAGAGCCGAAGGCTCCCGAGCCTTCGCCCGTTCCCCCGGCACCGGAACCCGCGCCCAAACCGGTTGCGAAACCGGCGGCGCCGTCTCCGTCCTCCCGGATTCAGCCGCCGCTTGCCCCGAAAAGCTTTGTGGCGCCGAAGACCGTGAAAGAGCCTCACGGCCCGTGGATATTGCGGAACGCGCCGAAGGCTGTGATCGCGCTCGTGGTCCTTCTGGCGCTTTTTATCGGCGGTAAGGCGATCTTCGGTCTCTTCCACAAGACCGCCAAGGTTTCCCTCAAAGACACGATGAGACAGCAGGCGGAAGCCGCGAAGGACGCGCCGGTCGCGGTGAAAGGATTCAAGGTGGGGCGGTTCAATTATGAAGACTCCCTCAACGTTCTCGGGACGATCAAGGGAGCGATGGAAGTGAAGCTGAGCTTCGAGATACCCGGAGTCGTCAGCTCGATCAACTACAGGGAAGGCGAACGCTACGAGGAAGGCGCGCTCCTGATCTCGCTGAAACAGGATGATATCCTGCTTCGTCTAAAACGCGCGCAAGCGGCCTTTAACAAGGCCGAGTCACAGGCCAAGGTTGCCGAGAATGAGGTGACAGAGAACGAGAAGCTTCTGAAGATGGGCGCCATTCCCGCGTCGACGCTTGAGAAGAAGAAGCTGGAACTGGACGCCGCGAAGTACGAAGCGGAGACCCAGCGTCTCGAGATGAAGGCGAACGAATCAATGCTCGAGAAATCGAACCTTTACGCCCCTTCCTCGGGAATGCTGGGAGGGTTGAACATCCAGGAAGGCGAAAACATCTCCCAAAGCACCCTGGTCGGTACGCACATCAACACCGAATATGTCTACGCGGAGTTCGGGATTGTGGAACGCGATGTGCAGAAGATTTCGGTCGGACAGAAGGCGAAGGTCTTCGTGGACGCGTATCCCGACAAATCCTTTGATGGTGTGATTGAAAATGTCGCCCCGCAGATTTCGGGAACGAGCCGGACGTCGACGGCGCGTGTCCGGATCGAGAACCCCGAAGGGTTGCTCATGCCCGGTATGTTCGCCCGGGTTCGTATCCTGCTATACAGCAAGAAGGACGCACTGGTTGTCCCGACCGATGCTGTCCAGGGCGGGGAGGGGGAGAAATGGCTTTATGTGATCAAGCTGAACGAGTCTGAGCGACCGGCCGTGAAGCCCGAAGAAGTCCTTCCCCAGGGCGGGCTGACCGGGCTTGCGGCGATGGCGCTCAAAAAGAAACCCGCGGCCGCGACAACTCTGGAAGAAGCCACCGCGAAAACGAAAGAGGTTGGGGTTGTCGAAAAACGCCCTGTCACGGTCGGCTATACCCGGACGGATTATGTTCAGCTGGATGCCGGTGTCACGGAAGGGGAACTCGTGGTTCTCACCGGGTTCGAAAGACTGGAGGATGGAAAGAAGATCCGTCTTGTCGAGACCCAGGAAGCCGAACTCTGACACCGTTTCAATTTCATTGTTTGGGCTAACGGTACCGTAGGTTGCTTTGACGGGCGACTGACAAATCCAATGGCAGGATCCTGCTTGCGATGAGTTTACCCGAATTCTCGATTAAGAAAAAAGTCACGGTTTACATGTTGTCCGCCCTCCTGGTTCTCCTGGGCTTTCTTTCCTTTCAGAAACTTCCGCAGGAGCTTTTCCCTCCCATCACATTTCCCCAGATCACCATCGTGACGGATTATTCCAATGCCGCCCCTGAGGAGATTGAGACTCTCATCACGCGTGTGATTGAGGAAGCTATCGGTTCGGTGGCCGGTCTGAAGCGGATCGAGTCGGTGTCGCGCGAGGGACGCAGCACGATTATCGCGTCTTTCAATTGGGGACAGAACATCGACTTTGCCGCCCTTGCGGTTCGCGAGAAGGTCGATCTTATCAAGGAGCGTCTTCCCAAAGAGGCCGATGACCCGGTTGTTCTGAAATTCGATCCGCTCTCACGCCCCATCCTCATGCTTTCCGTGACCGGCGCCGAGCTTCCTCCGGTCCGTCTCAAGATGCTCACGGAAAAAATGCTCAAGGACCGTCTCGAAAAAGTGGAAGGGGTCGCGTCCGTAGCGATTTCGGGCGGCGTGAACCGGGAGATTCTCGTCGATATCGACATGCCGCGCCTGCAGGCCAACCACCGGTCGCTTCTTGAAGTCGTTGATTCCCTGGACGAGGCGAACGTCTCCTATCCGGCGGGCAGTATTAAAAAAGGTCTTTACGAATACCTGATCAGGACCGTCGGGGATTTCCGGACGGTTTCCGAGATCAGTTTTGCCGTGGTCGGCGTCGATGATGTCGCGAAGGTCCGCCGTGAGGAGATCAGTTTTATCGAACGCGATGACACGGAAGGTCCGCGCCTCACGATCGACCGCTCCCGCGAAGAGATCGAGAAAAAGATGCTTGAGAAGCGGCTGGTCCTTGTCAAGGATATCGGATCGGTGACTGACGGGCTCGCGGACAAGACGAGTATTTCCCGGTTCAACGGGGCGGATAACATCACGCTCTCCATCCAGAAACAGTCAAACGCGAACACAATCCAGACCGTGGATCGCCTTCGCAAGGAGCTCGATTTCCTCGAAGAGGATCTTGTGAGCCGCGGCGTCAAGGTGGACATTATCTACGACCATTCGGTCTTTATCCGCAATACGATCAAGAACCTCGCCCACGAGGCCACCCAGGGCGGTATTCTCGCGTTGATCACCCTGTGGGCGTATCTCAAAAGCTTCCTGATGTCGGTGCTGGTCGTTGTATCCCTGCCGCTGACCATTCTCGGGGTCTTTTTGCTGATGGCGCTGTCGAATGTGACGGTCAACATCATGTCCCTTGGCGGGCTCGCGATCGCGATCGGCATGATCACGGACACGAGTATCGTTGTCCTGGAGAACATTTTCCGAAAACGTCAGGCCGGCATGAACGCGGAACAGGGCGCGATTGAAGGCGCCGCGGAGGTCGTCTGGCCCGTGATCTCCTCGAACCTCACGACGATCGCTGTCTTTTTCCCCCTGATCGTTTTCGTTCCCGGCGTAGCAGGTCAGATCTTCAAGGACCTTGCCTGGAGCATCATTTTTTCGCAGATCATCTCAACGTTCATCCCGCTTACCCTTGTGGCGCTGCTTTCCACTTACGTTATGATCAAACAGCAGGACTATCAGCCGATCGATCTTCTGGCCCCGCTTGAACGGAGCGTTCGAAGCCAGCCGACTCACGGGGCCCAGAACGGGATCATGGGTAGCGTCCTGATAATCGTTTTTGTGATCCTTGCGTCGACATTCTTTGTTGTTCCCACGATGGACCGCGAAGTACTCCCGAAAACCGACCAGGGACAATTCTATGTTAAGGTGAGCATGCCGCTGGGGACACGTCTCGGAGTCACCGACAGGGTTTGCATGCGGGTCGAGGAAGTCCTCCGTGAAGAAGAGGACGTGAAGGACATTTCGGTTGCGATCGGTAGCGAAAAAACGAGCCGAGGCGAGATCAAGATCGAAACGCTTCGCCCGTCCCAGGGGCAGATTCTTGTGACCCTCAATCAGAACCGGAAAAGGACATCATCCGCCGTGGTCGCATCCCTGAAGAAAAAAACGGATGCCCTTGGTCTCGAAAGAGAGAGCGCCAAGGTCGAATATGTCCTCCAGGAAAGCGAGTTCGCGGTTGGCACGCAGGCGGTCAAGCCCATCCTGATCGAGGTCAAGGGGTATGATTTCAGGATCATGGATGAATTTGTTTCGCGGCTGAAATCAAAGCTGTCGGGTATTCCGGGGATCATCCATATCGAGGATGACATCGGCGAAAAATCCCCCGAGACCAAGCTGGATATCAATAAAAAACGCGCGGCGCTTTACGGTATCTCTGCCCTTGATATCTCCCTGACGGCGAAGGCCGCGATCGAGGGCGTGGTGGCCACCCAGTTTCGCGAGGGAGGGCGGGAGTTCGATGTCCGCGTCCGGTTGAGTGAGAAGGACCGCTCCGATATCGAAGGTCTCGGGGACCTGCTTCTTTATTCCAAGATTCTCGATGTCCATGTCCCGATGAAAGAGCTCGTCGTGATCGAGCGTGGCCAGGGGCCGAGTGAGATCAAGCGTGCCGACCAGGAGCGCACCGTGACCATTTCAGCCGATATCGACAAATCGCGCCAGGACAAGGACGTCCTGGCGGATCTCCAGCGGTTCCTCGCCGGTCTCAAGGTGCCGGACGATATCCCCGAGGATTTCCAGGTCAAGCTGTCCGGCAAGGCGAAGGAGATCAAGGAGAACTTCGGCGGAGTGACGTTCGCGTTCATGCTCGCGGTCATGCTCGTCTACATGATCATGGCGGCCCAGTTCGAATCGTTCCTCCAACCGCTCATCATCATGGTCACCGTGCCTCTTTCTTTCGGCGGCGCGATTCTGGCTCTCAAGCTGACGGGGAACACGCTGAACGTCATTTCTCTTCTCGGGCTCGTGTTGCTTGGCGGGGTCGTCGTGGCCAACGGTATCGTGCTCATGGAATACATCAATCAGCTACGTGCCGAAGGGAAGGAAATGGTCGATGCCGTGTGGGAGGCCGTGAAGACCCGTACGCGTCCCATTCTGATGTCGGCAACGACGACCATCCTTGCCATGTTGCCGGTCGCGCTCGCTCTGTCGGGTGAAGGTGCCGACCTTCTGTCGCCGCTGGCTGTGACCGCCATGGGCGGCCTTTTTTCTTCCACGCTCCTCACTCTGGTCGTCCTGCCGTGCCTTTATATCCTCGTAAACAGGGGCTTTGAAAGGTTCCTCGGCTATGAGGAGGAGCTGTCCCCTGCGGCCGGAGCCGAAGAAGAGTCCCTTCCCGGGGACTAGCGCATGGGCCTCCCGAGCGTCTCCCTCAAGCGGCCGGTTTTTACGGCCATCATCTTTGCCGCTGTCCTTGTCCTCGGGATGATCTCCCTGATGCGTCTCAAGGTGGAGCTTTATCAGGGCCAGAGCCAGGGGATCGTCAGCATCGTGGTCCGCGCCCGCGGCGGTCTGCCTTCCCAGGACGTTGAGAAAATGATCACGAAGCCCATCGAGGAAGCCGTCGGGACCGTCAGTAAAATGAAGAACCTCTATTCGAGTTCCCGCGAGGCCGAATCCCGCGTGACGATGGAGTTTGAACCGGGAACCAACATGAACTTCGCGGCGCTCGAAATCCGCGAGAAGTTCGCGCGGGTGCGGCCACTTCTCCCGAAGGAGATCGAAAAGCCGGTCATTGCCAACTATGACGACGCGCAGGCGGCCATTCTCGTGTTCGCAGTCACCTCGGATTCCATGACGCCCGAACAGATCCGTGAGATGGTGGATATCAAGCTGAAGCCGATCCTGAGCCGCGTGGACGGCGTCGCGAGCGTCGAGGTCTACGGAGGACGCGAACGGAAGATCCTTGTCGAACTCGACCGGGACAAACTGGTGGCCTATAACATTTCGGTGGAGCGCGTCATGGACGTACTCGGTCAGAGCAACATCAATCTCCTCGCCGGGAACGTCGAGACGGGAAAATACGAGTACGCGATCCGGAGCATGGGGTCGTTCCTGACCGTGGACGAGATCGGGGAGCTCGGCGTGAAAGCGACGCGACAGGGATCGATCATTTCCCTGAAAGAGATCGCGACGGTCAAGGATTCCTACCTCGAGGCGACGGACCAGGCCCGCCTCAACCTGGAACAGAACGTTACGGTCTACGTCAAAAAGGCGAGTCTCGCGAACACGCTGGATGTGGCCGACGACCTGACGCGGGTTCTGGACGCTTTCGAGGCCGATCACAAGGATTCGATCAAAATCGTCTTCGTCAACGACCGGGCGGATGCGATCAAACGGGCGATCGATGATGTCAAACTGGCACTGCTCATTGGGTTGGTCCTGACCATGGGGGTGATCTATTTTTACATCATGCGCTGGCGTCTTTCCGCGATCATCCTTGTTGTGATCCCTACCTCTCTCATGGCCACATTCATCTGTATGGCGGCGGCGGGCATCAGTATCAACGTGATGACGCTTTCCGGTCTTTCACTGGCGGTCGGTCTCCTGGTGGATACCGCGGTGGTCATTATGGAGAACATATTTTCCAAAAGGGAAGGCGGGGCCTCCGCGGCGCATGCGATCCGTGACGGAAGCGAAGAGGTCTGGCTCCCGCTTTTGGCGTCCATGACGACAACGCTGGTCGTGTTTCTGCCGATCGTTTTTATCGACAAGACCATTCAGCTGACCTACGGAGGTTTTGCGTTCACAATCTGCGTGGCGCTGATCGCCTCTTTTTTCTCGGCCTTGATGCTGATCCCGATGCTGATAAAGCAGTTCGCTGTGGCCGAGCTCGATGCCCGTACCCAGACTCTTTCGGATCGCTTCATCCATAAGATGAAAGATCTTTATCAAGGAGCGCTCCACGGGGTCTTCCGCGCCCGCTGGCTTGTGGTGGGGATTATGGTGGTCGCCTGTTGCCTCGGGATTTTCGGGATTGCCAAGACGCCGATCGACTGGCCGTCTTCCTTCGAGGAAAACGAGTTCGCGGTTATCACATTCCCGCTCGCGGGAGCGCGGCTTGAATCGAACGACGAAGCCATGCAGAAAATCGAGGAACTGCTCTCCAAGATACCCGACGTGACGCTTTTCTCCACGACCGTTTCGAAAGATGACCTGCGGCTCTTTGTCCGTCTCAAACCCCAGCGGAAGAGGCTATTCTCAAAGGATGAGATCATGAAGCTGATCGACGAACAGGGGAATGCCGCGATCAAGGAGATCCATCCGGATTACAGCCTGATCGTGGACGAGGGCGCGGGTTCTTCCGAATCGAAGAAGCTGGTCATCAATATCTACGGGCAGGACGGCGATGAACTCGAAAGGCTCGCCAAGGAGTTTGCCAACCGCATGTCCAAGGTCGACGGATTGTCAAACCTCGTGATGACCGACCTCCGTAAACGCCCCGAATATTCGCTTGTCGTGGACAAGGGGAAGGCCGCGATGTACGGGCTTTCCGTGAAATCCGTCGCGGACAGCATGCACGCGCTCGTGCGCGGGATGCGGCCGACGAAGTTCCATGAGCTTTCGAAAGGGGAGGAGATCGAAACGATCACGCGTCTCCAGGCGATCTACCGGCAGAAGCTCGAGGATCTGGGACAGATTTATGTCGAAACGAGGGAGAACACGCAGATCCCGATCAGCGAGATCGCGAATTTCTATCCTTCGACCGGGCCTCAGACCATTGACCGGAAGGACAAGCACCGGTATGTCTTCGTGAAGGGGGACGTAAAACGTCCGATCGAGCTCATCGCCAAGGACGTCAAAAAGGCCATCCAGGATGTAAAACTTCCGGACGACTACTACTGGAGATTCGGAGGCGGATTTGAAGAGCTCATGCAGAGCAAATCCGAGCTCGGATTGGCCGTCGTGGTGACCGTTTTTCTGATCTTCATGGTCATGGCGTGCCTTTTCCAGAGTTATCGCTTCCCGGCCCTGATCATGGCGACGGTTCCCATGGCAACGATTGGGGTCTGGCTTGCCCTGCGGTGGTCGCTGCTGATCACGTGGCCGCTTAAGCTGCTTGGGATACCTGACTCGTGGATCACCTGGCTGCCTCAGCCGCGCCCCTTGAGCACGCAGGTTTTTATCGGGATCATCCTGCTCGCGGGTTATGTCGTGAACGCGGCGATCCTTTTGGTCGATCGCTACCAGCATCTGGATACCTCAATGCCCGAAGAGGAAAAGTGGACGATGGCGGGCATGGACCGTTTGCGGCCGATCTTTATGACCACTTCCTCGACCGTTCTCGGATTTCTCCCGATGGCAATGAGTTTTGGCCAGGCGAGCGATCTTTGGGCCCCGCTTGCCATTACGGTTATTGGTGGGTTGATCAGTTCAACCATTTTGACCCTTTTCGTTCTTCCGGCCTTTGTCCTTTGCGTGGATGATATAACGCATCTGCTCCAGGCGGGGGTGTCGGCCATCCGGGATGGAAGCTTTTTTTTGTTCAATAAACGCCGCACAAACACATAAAATCCAGCGGTATTTCTAACCGCCCCTCCGGGGCAGGGAAGGAGACATAACGATGAATACGAACGCCAACGTTCAGACTGCTGCGCAGGGACACCGTCCGTACAAGCGGAAGGTGAAGAACTTCATCATCCACCGGCCGATGCAGCGGGAATTCTCTTTCATGCTGATCCTGCTGTTCATGGTCGCCTCGGCCACCTGCGCGTATTTTATCCACCAGACGATCTATGATGCGGCGTTCGGGAGTCATAGCCTGCAGTTCGGCAAGATCAACCCGCTCCAGATTCTCTCCGATGTGAGCTACGCCGTCATAATACGGGTCACCCTTGTCTTGATTGTGACGCTTCTCATTATCGGTGGTTACGGTATCGTTTTTCTTCACCGCGTAGCGGGTCCCATCCACCGCCTCCGGCAGACGCTTCTGAAAATGAACCGGGGAGAGACGGTGACTGAGGTCAAGTTGCGCGAAGGGGATTTTTTCCACGAGCTTGCGCACGATGTCAATACCCTGATCAAGCATTCCCAGGCCGGCCGGGCCAAGGTCGAGGAGATCAAGAATGGCCTGAACGAGATTTCGCGCTCGGTTGTGTCCGATGACGATCGTTCGAAGCTCAGGCGTCTGAGAGAGGTCGCGGACTCGATTTCTCAGGTGTAATCCATTCCGGCGATGCCGCATGATCAGTCACGATCCGGTCATCGGACTGCTAAGGGTTCATATCATTCTCCCTTCTTCGGGCTCTCTCAAGGAGAAAAGGATGGTTCTGAGGAGCCTGAAAGACCGGCTTCGAGAGCGATGGAATGTTTCAGTCGCCGAAACCGGTCATCATGATAAATGGCAGCGGGCCGATCTCGCGGTTTGCATGGTGGGTAGTGAGCGTGTCCGGATTGACAGTTGCCTGCAATCCGCGCTTGAACTGATCCGCACCGATCCCGTAGCCCAGCTGACCGAATCCCTCCTTGAATTTATTTGAGGTTTTTCTGTGAACGCTTCGGATATCTCCGCGTTGACCGGGAAAAGACAAAAAGCAAAAAAATTAAAATGATTTAATGATAAGATTGATAGAAAGTGCTAGCCTGATTTTTTTTGCAAAAACACTGACTTTTCTTGTAAAAACTTTTATAAGCGTGTATACTCCTTTCGACCCTCGCCACAGAAGTACATTTCCAAGAAAAGGAGTCAACAAAAAATGAAGATGTTTAAACTTGCTGTTGCTTTGCCCCTAGTTTGTTTGATGGTGCTGGGATTTGGATTTTCTCTCCCGACGGCGTTCGCGGCTGAAGAGCTTGTGATCGCTGATTTTGATACCGGTGACAAGCCGAACAATATCGGCGGTGATTTCGGCGGGTGGGACAAGGATCCGAACGATGATACCCAGGGCACGGTGATGTCCTTCGCGACGGATGATGCGAAGGGTGATCCGGCGGGCTATTCGATCCGTCTGGATTATGACGTTGATTCTCCGAATCCCGCGTATAACGGGTTCTGGATGAAAATGAATGGCGAGGATGCGACCCCGTACAACACCCTTTGTTTCTTTATCAAGGGTGATGCGAAGACCGGCTACACGAAGCGCGTGAAGCTTGAGCTCAAGGATATGTCCGGAAAAGCATCTCCGTACATCGTGAGCGATATCACCGATCAGTGGCAGAAGGTCTGCATTCCCTTCGAGAAGTTCCGCCGCATCGAGAACTGGAATTCGCTGAACGAGTTCGTCGTGGTGTTCGATGACATCAACTCGAACCCCAAGACAGGGACCATCTTCATCGATCAGGTCTCTCTCGAAAGACAGTAATCGCGGTTTCGAAGTAACGTTTGACAAGCAGCCCCGCCTTCGCCGGCGGGGCTGCTTTTTTATTGGAAAAATCCGCCTTCATTGCTGACCGTGTTCGGCATCCTGCCCTCCTTCCCGCACGCAAGTTAATAAACGCGTTTTCTGGCCGATAAAACTGGTTAAGCCGGAGGCCAGCATGTCAGGTTCAGAAAGCAGTTCTTTTATCAAGATCAGCCGGGTTCTGCCCGCGAAGCGCTGGCAGGTTCTTCGTCTGCTGACGCGGGTGGAGGACTTCCCGTCCCTGTTACCTGCCATCAAGGAGTGTCATATCGTCGACCGTGACCGGAAACGCTCGGTTACCTCCTGGAAGGTCCAGATAGACGGATTGCCGATCCAATGGCGGGAAGAGGCTTTTTTCGAGTACCGGAGTTTTACCGTGCGGTTCAGGGCACTGGAAGGTGATCTGGAGAGCTTCGAGGGACGCTGGATCCTGGCGGAAGGGCCATCGGACAGCACGGAGATCACGGTGGAAGCGGCGATCCGTCTCGGAATCCCGGTTATGGACCAGATCGTCGGGGGAATGGTCACCGAGAAAATCCGCGGGTTCTTCGAAACCCTGCTCCGGTCCTTCGAGAATGCGCTCATTGAATGCCGTTACGGTCAGGCGGGCACCCGGCCGCTTCGCGCGGTATCGGGATTCGGCGTGATCGGTCATCCCTACAATTTCCAGCATCTCGTGAGTTATCTCAGGTCCTTCAATCCGGATTTTAAATTACCGTCCCAGGGCTTTCTCGCGAAGATCTTCGATCTCATGCCCTCCTACGTTTCGTACGATGTGAAGGAGTTCCGGGCGGAAAGCGGTGCGGTGACTCGCGGGGCTTTCATCGTCTGTAATATCATCCCCGAAATGCTGGCCCTCGATATGGAGAACGTGATCCGGAAGGTGGTCGATTCCTGCAAGGTGGCGGAACGTCATGGTCTGGGGATCGTGGCCCTGGGAGGTTTTACCTCGATCGCCGGAGAACGCTTCGGGAAGTCATTCCTCAAACAGGTCCGGATTCCGGTGACGACCGGCAATACGCTTACGGCCGCCCTGGCGGTCGAAGGGGTGGTGAAGGCCGCGGGGCTCATGGGAGTGGACCTTGCCAGGGCGAAGGTCACGGTCATTGGCGGAGCGGGCGATATTGGCAGTGCGTGCGCGCGGGTGCTTGCCTCGATGACCAGGGAAGTGACCGTCACGAGCCGTAGTCCGCATAATCTGAAGAAGATGGCGAGGGCCATCAAGGCCGTTCGCCGTGCGAAGTTTCGCGGCAGCCACGACAACAACGATGCGGTGAAGGACGCGGATATCGTGATCGCCGCCGCAAGCGCGCCGCAATCCATCGTGGAGATCTCGAGCTTCAAACCGGGCGCGATCGTGTGCGACGTCGGGTATCCCAAGAACATCGCTTATGCGGAAACGGACCGTCACGACATCCTGATCTTCGCGGGCGGCATTTGCGAACTTCCCGTGGAGTTCAATACGGGATTCGATATCGGACTGCCGTCTCGCAGGGTGCTCTACGGTTGTTTTTCCGAAGCCATGGTCCTGGCGCTCGAAGGCCGGTATGAGAATTATTCGTGGGGGAAGGGACATATCACGAAAGAGAAGATGGATGAGATTCTCCGCCTTGCGAACAAGCACGGGTTCCGCCTGGCGCCCTTTTTCTGGGGGCATCGGCAGCTGATCGATCAGGAGATCATCGCGATCGGTAAAATGGCGGAGAAGTCGTAGTGGCGGGATGCGTTTCCCAACCGGGGTTTGGTCCCGTGGAAACGATAGCGGTCACGCGAATCCGGATCGGGGGCATCCCGGAGTTGCCCCCCGGTCTGTTCCGGGGGTGTTTGAGATCATGAAAGTTCTGGTGACGGGCGGCACGGGTTTTATCGGTTCGACCCTTGTCCGTCATCTGCTCGCCGCCGGATATCAAGTCCGGGTCCTGGTGCGCCAGCGTCGGGACAGTCTCCTGCTCGAACATCTTGATGTTGAAGTGGTGAATGGCAATGTTACGAGCCTTCAGGCCGTTGAAACGGCCGTTCAGGGATGTTCGATCGTTTTTAATCTCGCCTCCCTTTACTCCTTTTATCCTTTCTGGATCAAAAACCCCAAAGCCATGTACCGGATCAACGTGGATGGCACGGTCCATATGCTGTCGGCCTCTCTGAAGTACGGGGTCCGGAAGTTTGTTCATACCAGTACGATCGCGACGATCAACGCGCGAAGCGACGGGCAACCCGCGGATGAAAGCGCCGGTTTCAGGGAGCGCGGCGCAAGCCATTATGCCCGCTCCAAGTTTTTGGCCGAACAGGAAGTTTTGAAGTATTGCGCGAAAGGGCTTCCCGCGGTGATCCTGAATCCCGCGATCGTGATCGGTGAGCGCGATCACAAGCCCACCCCGACGGGCGATGTGATCGTCAAATTCCTGAATCAAAGCTATCCGGGGTATTTTGACACCCGGTGGAGCGTGGCGGATGCCGATGACGTTGCCCAGGCCCATATCGCCGCCGCAAAGCAGGGGAGGATCGGCGAGCGTTACATTCTCGCGAACCCGGATCATCCGACCCTTAAAGAGATCTTTCGCGCGCTGGAGCAAGTTTCCGGGGTCCGGGCACCGAGAATCCGGATTCCTTACTGGGCTCTTTTTTGCTTCACGTATATCGATGAGTTCCTTTCGCATTATGCGTTCCGGAAAAAACCGCTCATGCCGACCGAGGGCATCAGGTTCTGCCTGAAGACCGGCGCCTATGACGGTTCCAAAGCGGTCCGGGAGCTCGGTTATCCCGCGACCCCGCTGCGCAAAACGCTCGCGAAAGCGGTCGCTTGGTACCGGAAGAACGGGTATGTGGAACCCCGGGGAATCTTTCGCATCCGGGCGCACGGTCCCCGGATCATCCCGTACATCATGCGTAAATTTCGGATGGATCGCTACACGGACCGGCTGAATTTCGGAACCCTGTTCTTTTTTGCCATCGTCAGGATTCTTGGTTTGCTTCGTAAAGCCGGGGCGGGAAAAGGACTGGACGGCTGGCGCAGGGTGACGGAATCCTACCTGAGGACCGAACAGGCCAAGTTCGCGTTGGCCGTTTTTGATCTCGACTTCTGGTCGGACGCACCGGATCATCGGGATCGGTCCCCCGCGGCGGCCAAGCGGCACTGTATCCAAAGACTCGCGAAGTTCCTCCGGTCACAGCCGATGTTTCACTACCGGCTCGCGTGGAGGCGGTTTTGCGCGAAGGCGGAACCAAAGGGCCTGCTGGATATCGTAAAAGCCGACTTTGACGGATCCGGAAAACTGGTTCGTCTGGAACCCCTGATCGATCCGGGAACGGGGGGTGAGGGGTTTGAAGAGATGCCGGCCGATCTCAAAACGCTCCTCCTTGACGGGATCATCCAGGCCTACAATGCGACCGGTGATAAGCCGGACAAGCAAAGGCCGATCCTCCTCGCGCGGGAATGGAAGAAATGGTTTTCCCGGAAGTCCGCTGCCATTCCGGTGCAATGGAAGGAGCGGGCCAGGGATTTCAGCGGCCGGATATTGAGCGCCGCTTTTGTCCGTTTTGAGATCCTTCCCCAGGCCCTTGCCATCGGAGCGTCCAGCCGTTTTCAGGTGCCGCAGTTCCTTGACGCCAAGCATCCCGGACCGGGAATCCTGAACATCGTATGCCGGATGACACCGGATCTTTGCTCGGCTGATCTTTGGTTCCAGTTCAGTCACGTCCCGGTGGACGGCGTCCCTTCCCAGGAGGTCCTGAACGAACTTAAGAAACAATGGGGTGTCCGCAGCGGGTTTGTGTTTCCGGATTCAGGATATCGCGAGGGAATGGTGCCGGACCGCTGTTCGACGGCCTCGGGCGACGGCGGCGTCTTCCACGCGTACCAGTTCCTTGATTTCCGGCCGTTTCTCCGGGTGAGGAATGAGCTTAACAAGCGCTTTGGCCGCCGTGCCAAGCAGGTGATTTCATCCGCGGCGCTATTGATCTGGAAGTTGGCGCAATACCGCGAGTTCGAGGATATCAAGTTCGCGATCCCCGTCGATCTGCGAGCCGCAGGAGATCGCGGCCGGACGCTCGGGTTCATCTTCATACGGCCCGGTATTTATTTCGATAAACACCGTCCCGACCGCGGCTTCTTCGCGTTTCAGCAGGAATTCAACCGCCAGCTTTTCGCCACGCGGAAGCGAAGGAGCGAAAGCTACGCTCTCCTTGAAGCCTATACGCCGGCGCCGGCGGTTCTCTACGAAGCCACGTCGAAATTCCTGATGCGGCCTCTTCAGGAATTCGTCGGCTCGCTCGGGATCACGATCATAAAAAAAGCGGATTTTTTTGTCGCTCCCGCGAGCGATGTCCATACGGACGGATTTATCGCGTTCAGCAATTTTTCCCTTCCCGCCGCGAACGGAGGTCGGGTCGGCGTGGTGAGCATGAAGGGACCTCGGGAAAAGGTTGAAAAGTACATGAACGTCCTTCATGATGTCATGAACCGGGCCATCCATCATGATGAACTCTATTTTTGATCCGCAGCTTTTCTACTGGAATAACTACGCCCTCCCTCACTTCATCGTTGGCGTCCTGATCACGCTCGAAGGGCTCTTTGTGCTTTTTCAGGGGAAAAAGACCGTGACGCACATCGCCTACACGGTGACGAATGTCACGGCCGGCATCTGGCTCACGGGCGTCGGGATCGCGTGTTCGATGACGGATGAGGCGGTCGCGACCGTTTTCTCGCGATGGTATACCTGGTTCGGCATCATCTTCATCACGCCTGCCGTGTACTTTTTCATCGTGACCTGGAACGCCAGCCTTTTCAGGCGCAAGGTGAAATGGATCGTCTTCCACTACCTCTGCGCGCTCGGATTCTACCTTATCTGCGGCCTGACGCCCGGGATCGTGGAAGGGATGTATCCGTATCCGACCGGCTTTTTCCCGAAGGCGGGACCGCTTGAGGCCGTTTTCATCGTGTGGTTCTACGCCCTCATGATCCTTTCCTTCAAGAATTTTTTGCGCATCCATCGCGAGGCCGAAGCACCTCTTCTCAAGAAGAACACAAAGCTGATGTTCATTGCCTATGCGATCGCCTTTCTTGGTTCCATCGAATATCTTCCCAATTACGGCATCCGTGCGTTCCCCGTTGCGTTCCTTCCCATGTTCCTTTTTACGACGATCATCGGGTACTGCGTGATCCGCTACCGTCTCATGGATATCGAGACCGCGATTCACATGACGGTGATGTGGGTTACGACGAGCGCAGTCGCGGTGCTTCCGTTCGCCGGTATCATTTATACGATACAGCCGATGATGGCGGACCTCAGTCCGTTGGCCGCGAGCCTTTATTTTCTCGCGATGCTCTTTGTGTTCTATTTCTACTATCGGGCGGTCCAGCCGCGTTTGGGGAAACTTTTTCAACGGCAGCATACGAACCTGATGGCCGTCCTCGAGCGCTTTTCGGCCGAGCTCGTGCATCTGAAGAATCTCCGGGACCTCCTCCAAAGCTTCGCGCGCCTGCTGCGCCACGAGCTTTTTGTCCGCCGCCTTTCCGTTTATCTTTATGACGATTCGACCAAGAGATTCCTTCCCGCGATCGCAAAGGGAATACGGAACCTTCGCCCGGTCGTGGGGCATAGCCCGCTCCTGGAGTGGCTGACCGCGACGGACGGGGCCGTGGTCGGAACGCTTGTTGTGAGCGATCCGGCGGTGGGAGGATTTAAATCCGAGCTGGAGTCGTTTTTTGCGGAAACACAGTCTCAGGTCATTTTACCGTTTGTTCTGGGAGGGCGGCTTATCGGCTTTGCGAATCTCGGCCGAAAAAGCAACCTGCGCCGCTACGGATTTAACGAGATTCACTTCCTGAACCGTCTCAAGGTGCCCGTCACGATTGCCCTTTCGAATTCGGTGCGGTTTGAGGATATCCGGAAACTGAGCGATGAACTTCAGCTTTGGAACCAGGTCCTGGAAGAGAGGGTGGATCAGCGGACGCGTGAACTCGCGAAGATGCAGGAACAGCTTGTGCAGGCCGAGAAGCTTGCCACGCTCGGCACACTCGCGGGCGGCGTGGCGCATGAGATCAATAATCCGCTTACGGCGGTGCTCACCAATGCCCAGATCCTCCGCATGAGTGCGGGGGAAGACGATATGGAATCGATCTCGCTGATCGAGGAGGGGGCGAAGCGCTGTCAGGGGATCGTGCAGAAGCTCATGAAATACGCCCGGAAGACCGCGGAAGAATCCCCGCTGAAGGACACGGACCTTCGGGAGGTTGTGAAAAGCACGGTTGCCCTCCTCAAGTTCCAGTTCCAGCAGGAGAATATCACGATCGAGACCGAGCTTGTGGACACGCCTCCCGTAAAAGGGATCTCCGGCGAGCTGGAACAGGTTTTTACGAATCTCCTCGTGAATGCGAAGGATGCTATCCTGGCCGCGAAGCGTACGGGAAAGATCGTGGTTGGCATACAAGAGGCGGGGGAGGCGGTTGAGCTTCGCGTGACCGATAACGGCATCGGTATCTCAAAGGAGAACCTTAAGAAGATCTTTGACCCCTTCTTTACGACTAAAGATGTGGGGGGAGGGACCGGTCTCGGTCTTTCCGTGAGCTTCGGAATCCTCAAACGTCACGGGGCTTCGATTACGGCCCAGTCTGAACCCGGGAAGGGTTCTGTGTTTGTGATCCGATTCCCGCGATCGTGACCTTTTTGCTCCCGTCACGATAGCGTCTTTGCCCCGCCTAACCGGGCCCTCCTACTACAGTTAAATCGCAAAAGACCGATACAAAAGTGAAGAGGAGGGTACCCCGATGCCCAAAACGATCCTCCTTGTCGATGACAAAGACCTTGTGACATGTTCGGTCGGGCAGTTGCTGAAAAAACAAGGCGCCGTGTGCCGGTCGCGCGAAGCGGGGAAGAAGCGATCTCCCTTGCCCAAAAAACCGTGGATCTGATCGTCGTTGACGAGTGGACCAATTATGTCCGGGAGGCTTTTTTCCAGTCAACGATCGATAGTTTTCCGGAGGTGTCGTCCCGCCCGATCAAGATGATGGCAAGCAAGATTAATCTCGAGATGTTCCCGGGGGCGAGTTTTGGCGATTCGATCGAGGCCCGGTTGACGGTCGGCAAGATCGGTCGCGTCAGTTTCGATATGATCGTTTCGTTCTACCGGAAAAACAGCGGCGATCTCTTTTGCAGGACCGGGTATGCGGTCGTATTCGTGGATTCCCTGCGTAATGGGTTCGCCCCGGTCCCTGGGGAAATATTAGCCGTGATCCCCGACTACCATCGGAGGGATTGAAATCATGTCAAAAAAAACATCCTGGATCCAGGCCCCGGCATTTTTGGGCGCGGTGGGGGTCCCGTTTTTTGCCGGCATTTTCTTTGCCCTCTCCGAAAAAGGAACTTTCCGTCTTTTTTTTCTCGTCTTCATTGTCCTCCATTCATTTGAGAGGGTGTGGGAAACGTTTTACACGCCCAAGGAACGGCGTCCGTGCGAGTTGCACGGCGACTGGACCCTTATCGCGACAACGCCGGCCTACATTGTTCTTTGTTTTCTGAGCTGTGCGGAGGGGTTCATCTTCCGACCCGCGCTTTCCCTGGCTATTACGGTGATCGGAGTGATCCTTTATGCCGTTTCCTTCCGCTTGCGGTGGTGGGGGATGAAGGCGCTCGGAAGCCAGTGGGCCGTCCATGCGATCGGCGCCGGGAAAGCGAGCAAAGAGGGCGTGATCCGCCTTGGGCCCTGCAGGTACATCCATCATCCGATTTGCGCGGCTATTTTCCTGGAGGTCCTGAGCATTCCGCTTATTCTTAACTCGATCCTGGGATTCCTTTTCGCTCTTTGCCTGTACATCCCGCTTCAGTACACGTGGCTCCCGGGAGAAGAAAGGAACCATGTCCGCAAGGTAGGGGAATCTTATGTTGTGTGCATGAACGAGACCAGAGCCTTGTTTCCCTGGAAAGCTTTAAGGCGTCTTTTTTCTCATGAGCCCCGCTAATCATTACCAGTTTGCCACTTTCTTTACCGCCCTAGTCAATCTGACCCTCGTGGGGATCGTTTTTTACCGCGGCAGCAATCAGGTCATCATTCGCAAGTTCGTCCACTACGGGAGCGCCATCGTTTTCTGGGCGATCTTCGTTCTGCTGGCGACGACCGTCCGGGATCCGGCGGCCTCGCTTTTTTTTAGCCAGCTTTTCCATGCCGGCGCCGCCCTGATCCCCGTCTTTTTCCTGCATTTCACGTGCGTTTATGTCGGTCGGAAAGAGACGACGCCGGTGGTTCGCGCCTTTGACATCAGCACCCTTTTTTTTCTGGCGGTCATTCTTTTCTTTCCCCAACTCTTTTTTTCGGGGGTCTCGTCCAAGTTCGGGTTCCCTTTTTTTCCGGATGCCGGGAAGTTATACACGGCCTGGTTCGGTTTCTCTTGCGTGACGGTCTTCTACACCCATACCATTTTGATCAGGGCCGCGCTGAGCTTTGAAGGAGCCCGGAAAAAACAGGCCCTGTTCTTCACGGGCGCGAACCTGCTCGGATATCTGGGCGGGATCGGTTGTTTCCTGCCTGTCTACGGCCTCGGGTTTTTCCCTTTTCCTTACGGCCCCTACGGCGTGGCGCTCTTCAGCTTCGTTGCGATGTGCTCGATTTCCCGGTATCGTTTCCTGGATATCGAAAAACTTCTGAGGAATACGGTGATCTTCGCGGGGCTTTGGGGCTTCATGTCCCTGGTCCTGCTTCTCGGTACCTTCGGCATTCAGAAGCTTCTCGATCCGTATTCCGGAATCCAGATCTATTGGGCCCGGTTCGCGGTCATGTTCCTTGTGGTGCTCGGATTCGATCCGGCGCGGAAGCTGCTGGCTAACCTTACGGACAGGTTCCTGTTCCGGAAAAAACATGATTATCACAAGCTCCTGAAAGACGCATCGCGCGGGATGTCAAATATCGAGTCGCTTGAACGCTTGCTGGGTCTCGTCATCCACTTCGTGACGATGAAGATGCGTGTTCGCAATGCCGCGGTGCTGATCCGCGATCCGAAAAGCAATGATTTCAACCTTGCCTACCAGCGCGGTTACGACAAGAAGTTCTACTCGCTGGTTCTGAATGAGGACGACCCCCTCATCGACTACATTGCGCACCACAAAGAATCGGTCGATATTGAACGCATCCGGGAAAAGATCGAAGACGTAAAGTACCGGCGGAAGAAAACGGAGGGATCCGTTTGGGATTACGAGGCGATCCGCGATCGCATGATGTACCTTCAGACGACCTGCTGCGTACCGAGCTTCCTGGGGCGGGAGCTGAAAAACATTCTCTTGCTCGGCGAAAAGAAATCGGGGGAATACTATTCGACCGAAGACCTGAACCTCCTTTGCACGCTTGCCCAGGAATCCGCCATCGCGATCGAGAACGCGAGACTCTATGACGAGACCAAACGCCGCTCGCTCGATCTCGAACAGATCAACGAGCAGCTCGAACGTTCGCGCGGGCTGCTTGAGCGGGCGTTGGATGAAGCGGAAGGCGCGAACAAACAGCTCCAGGACGCGCAGGCGCAGCTGATCCACGAACAGAAGATGGCGACCCTGGGGCGCCTCGCGGCGTCCGTCGGGCACGAGGTCAACAACCCTCTTACGATCCTTTCGATGAATGTGTCGCGGGCGATCCTGAAATACAGGAAGGATCCCGATGTGAAGGTGGCCGAGATCGCTGATGTTTTCGACAAGATGGAAAAGAACGTCGAGCGTATCAAGGCGGTGGTGAATACGCTGACGGGACTTCTCAAGAAATCGGAAAAGGGCAAGTTCGAGCCGCTCTCGCTCAAGCTGATACTCGAAGAGACCCTGCCGCTTGTCCAGTTCCAGACCTATCTGGATAACCTGTCCGGGACGGAGGTGGATTTCAACGTGCCGGGCAGTATCCCGCTCATCCGGGGGGACCTCGAACGGCTTCAGGAGGTTTTTCTTAATATGTTCATCAACGCCTACCACGCCATGGCGGGCAAACGTCACCGGAAGATCGCGGTGCGTGCGGAACCCGACGCGCAGAACCCCAAGATGGTCGCGATCTATTTCACGGACAACGGTGGCGGCATGACGGAGGAAGTCCGGAAAAAGATCTTCAATTACGGGTTCACGACAAAACCGTCCGGCAAGGGTTCCGGCCTCGGCCTTTACATGTGCAAATACATCATTGAACTGCACGGGGGAACCATCGCCGTGAAATCAAAGGTTGGTGAAGGGACGACGTTCACGCTGACGCTCCCCGTTTACGAAGAGGCTCCGAAGTCAAGCCGGTTCCCGCGGCAAGATCCCGGAGCGCGGAATCGGCCGAACCGGCCGTGAGGCGGCCCTTGGACCGGAGCGCGGGGATGGAGTATCATACAGGCCATGAAGAAGATTCTGATCGTGGATGATGAAGCGGGGATCGTCGAGGAAGTGAAAGGGTTTCTCGAGGAAGAGGGGTATGTGGTCCGGACTGCCGATACGGCGAAGCAGGGAATCCGGATCCTCGAAGAGATGCAGCCTGAAATCGTTTTCATCGATGTGAAACTTCCGGACGCCTCAGGGATCGAAGTCCTGAAGGCGTCGAAAGAGAAATGCCCCAAAACCAAAACGGTCATGGTGACGGGCTACGTGGACCAGAACCTGATGGATGAAGCCGAATCGCTGGGGCGCGACTCCTTCCTTCAGAAACCATTCGATCTCATCCGTGTCGCGGAAGAGATCGAACGCCTGACCATATAAAAACAAAAGCGGGGGTGCCTTGGGGTCCGTGGATTTCAAAGATGTAAATGAACGTTTCGTCCCGGGGAACGAGTCCCGTTAAGGAGCCAATGAACTTTATTCGCACAGAGATTGACGGCTTGATTATTATCGAACCGAAGGTGTTCGATGACGCGCGCGGTTATTTCTTCGAAAGCTACCGGCGGGACCTGTTCGCGCAGAACGGGATCACGGACGAGTTCGTGCAGGATAATTACAGCTCATCCCGGAAGGGGGTCCTGCGCGGACTTCATTTCCAGATCGCCCCGAAGGCGCAGGCCAAACTGCTTCGGGTGACGCGGGGTTCGGTTTTCGATGTTGCGGTGGACCTCCGCGAGGGCTCCGGAACCTTCGGCAAGCATTTCGGGCTCATCCTCTCCGCGGAGAACAAGAAGATGTTCTACATCCCGAAAGGTTTCGCGCACGGTTTCTGCGTGCTGGAGGAGGGGACGGAGTTTTTCTATAAATGTTCCGATTATTACTCACCGGCCCATGAGCGCGGGATAATCTGGAATGACCCGCAGCTTGCGATTCCGTGGCCGGTGCTGGACCGGGAGTTCATCCTGTCCGACAAAGATGGCAAGTATCCCAAACTTGGGGATGTAGCCTGGAGCCCGGGGCCCGGAGCCCAGGGTGCGAATCTTCGGCAGAAGGTTCCCTGAATCTTGCCGCAGGTCCCTAGCCCTCGGTTGGTTTTTTGCTGGGCCAGAGATTCCAGATGCGGGAGATGGTGAGCGGGGCGTTTCCCTCCACGGTCAGAGGGAGTGAGGTCTCGAAGGTTTCATAAAAACACATACCGGTCGCTTTTTCGCAGTAATAAAAGACCCCTTTGAATGAGACCGTGGCCTTCCCGGGATTAGCCATGAACGGAATTTTATAAGGCGGGTTGAAAGGGGAAAAATCGCTGCCGCAGGCTTTGCCGAATGCGGCCACGCCGGGGTTGTCCGTTCCGCAGGTCAGCTTGTAAGGGGCCTCGGGAGTGAATTGATAGCCTTGGGGGAGGCTGAAACGGAATTCGATGACGGATGGCGTTCCTTTGGGCTCCGCCGGACGCTTTTTCGCGGCGAAGAAAACAACCGGGATTACGACCGCTCCCAAAACGACCAGTCCGAAAAGGATTTTGAACTTCATTGGGGAACTTCGTTTCATTCCGGGAATTCTAACGTAGAAACGGCCAGGTTCCCAACGGATAATTTTGGCGGCAAGATTCCCGTCGCCCAACAACGGGTTTTTGAAGGCGCGCTGTTTAAAAACGACGGAGACAGAGGGTGTGAAAGTTTCGGTGACGGTCAAGGCGAACGCGAAACAGGATCGGGTCGAAGCCATTGCGGGCGGCGGGTTCCGGATCCAGGTCAAAGTGCCCCCGATCGAAGGCCGCGCCAATGAAGCCGTGGTCCGTCTCCTCGCGGAACATTTCCATGTTCCCAAAAGTCATGTCGCGATCATCGGCGGCGTGTCATCGAAACGGAAACTTGTGAAGATCGGAGCGGGTTGAGAAGGGCCGGAGCCTCGCCTTCTATGATAAAATAACTGCCATGTTCCGCAAATTAGCTGAATTCATTGACCGCTACCGCTGGCCCATGCTGCTTGCCATGGTCGCAAGCCTTTTCATCATGGGGAATGCGGTCCTGCGTCTCAAGGTCGATCCCTCCATCGAGCCTCTTTTCATCAAGAAGTCCGCCGATTACAAGTACTACCAGGAATACCGCGAAAAGTACGGCTCCGATCAGATGATCGCGGTCGCGATGTCGACCGACGACCTTTTCACGGATGTCAATTTCGGCATCCTGAAACGGGTCACGGAAGGCATCCAGAGCTTCGACCGCGTGGAGCGCGTGATCAGTCTCGCGAATGCCCAGGACATCCGTCATAAATTCCTCGGCGTCAAGACGGAACTGGCGTTCAAAGAGGTCGAGGAAGGCGACAAGAGCGTCGCCGAGATGCGGAAGAGCATCCTCTCGAACGAGCTTTACCTGAGCAACATCGTTTCCCGTGACGGCAAGATCGCGAATATTGTCGTCTATCTCAAGACTGACGAGGATTCCGCGGCGAACGGTGTGTTCATTAAGCAATTGAGAGAGTATCTGGATGACTTTGAGCGGCCCGGCCTCAAGTTCTATATGGCGGGCGCGCCGGTCGAGCAATATGAGTTTATCCATCTGATCCACCGGGACCAGATGGTCTTCATTCCGATCATCACCGTCATTCTCGTGCTGGTGACCTTTTTTATTTACCGAAGTTTCGCCTGCATGTTCCTTTCCATGTCGATTGTTTTCACGACGCTGATCTGGACGCTCGGAACGATCGCGTTGCTCGGGCAGGAGCTGAATCTTATGACCTCCCTCCTTGCTCCCGTGATCATGATTGTCGCCGTGCTGAACGCGACCTACCTCATCAATCTGTTTTTTGAAATCCGGCCGCATCACGCGAGCCTCAGGGAAACCGTGCTGCTCACGATCCAGCAGCTGGGGCTTCCATGTCTTCTGACGCATTTCACGGCGATCCTCGGGTTCGCGTCGCTGGCCCTGAACCGTATCCCCGCGATCCAGAGCTTCGGACTCTATGCCGCGCTCGGCACCTTCTACGCGTATTTTGTGGAGATCATCCTGACGATCCTTTTGTTGCCGATCCTCCCGTACCGCCCCAAGAAGGTCGACGCCTTCGACGAAAGCCATTTCTTTAACCGGGTCCTGATCAAATTCATCGAGAACCTCGAGAGCCGCTGGCAATGGCTGATCCTGCTCGTGACCGCGGTCATCATTTTCTTCTCCGTCCAGGGTGTGAAGAGGATCGAGGTTGACACGAATATCGTCAAACAGATGAAGCCGGAGCTTCCGCTCGCGATTGCGACGAAATTCATCGATGATAACCTGACCGGTGTTTATTCTCTCGGGTTCGTTCTCCGGCGGAAGGACGGCGAGCTCATGGTCGATCCGAAGACCCTGAGGAAGCTCGATGAGTTCAAAACCTATATGGAGAGCGAAGATGGGATCGCCAAGGTGAACTCCATCACGACCCTCGTCAAGAAGATCAACGAGGCCCGGGCGGACGATGATGACAAGTACGAGATCCCGGATAACCCCGGGCTGTTGAAACTCTATTTCAAAGGGATGGCGAAATCAGGGGACCCCGAGCTTTGGAAGATGATCTCGCCGGATTTCAGGGAGGTCCGCATCGAGGCGCGCATGCGCGCGATCGGCACGACGAAGGGCGCGGCGCTCGAAGACAGGATCCGGGCCTATCTGGACGAGCGTCTGAGCGATTTTTTTGAATACAAGCTCACCGGGAACGTCGTGCTTCTCGGGAAGATCTCGAAAAGCCTGCTCCATGAGCAGGCGAGGAGTTTCATCTTCGCGTTCCTTTCCATCCTGATCGTGATCACCCTGATCTTCCGCTCCGTGAAGCTCGGACTCCTGGCCGCAATCCCGAACCTCTTCCCGATTCTCGCGGTCTACGGGTTCATGGGCTACACGGGGATCGAGCTTTCGACCGCGACCGCGATGATCGCGAGTATCGTCCTCGGTCTTGTGGTCGATGCGTCGATCCAGTTCATCTATCGCTTCGAAAAGGAGTTCCACCACCGGTTCCATTACCTTCAGTCTCTGCATCACACCTACCGTAACGTGGGGCAGTCGATGGTGCTCTCGACCCTGATCCTGTGTCTCGGGTTCGCGGCGAGCGTGTGCGCGAGTTTCCGCATCACCGTCCACTTCGGCGTGTTGACGAGCCTCACGATCTTCCTCGCGCTGCTTTGCTCGCTTCTCGTGCTCCCGATCTTTCTCGTGATGCTGAAGCCTTTTGGGCCGCAGCGGCTTTTTAAAAGGAAGCTCCGGGGAGGGGACTCCTTCCATGAGCACAAGGTCCTGTCGCATCATGACGACATTTGACCCCTCGGGAGATGCCTCGGCTCACCTATGCGTAACCGTAAAAAAAAGCGTGCAATATCTTCACAAGACGATATAATCTGACCGCAATTCCTTCTATCAAAGAAATTGCTGCTATTAGGTCACTTCACCAACCAAGGAGGCTAAAATGAAACTCTCTAAGAGTCTCATGATTGTCCTCGCCCTCGTTCTTGTTGTCGGTACAGGATTTATCCTCTCCGGCTGCGCGACCTGTTGTGGCGAGCCAGCCCCTGCTCCCAGGGCGACCAAGTGCGCCTATGGGGTCCAGGGCTGCAATAAAGATAACAGCGCTCTCTGGATCGAGAAATCGATGCCGGAACAGGTTGTTGTCGGTCAACCCTTCCAGTACACGATCAAGGCGACCAATCTTCGGTCCTGTCCTTTGGAAGATGTTGTGATTACAGAAAGAGCTTCGGAAGGGCTCACGATCCAGTCCGGCGAGTCTGAGCTTCAGATCGGCACGATGCAGCCGAACGAAGTGCGGGAGATCGTCCTGACCGCCGTCGCGAATGCGGGTGGCAGTCCTGCGACCTGCACGAAGTCCGATTACAAACCCGTGCTTTGCTGCGGGACCGAAGCGATCTCGCCCAGCCTTGAGCTTGCCCTTGAAGCCCAGGCCCAGGGTGTTCTTTGCGACGTGATCCCGGCGAAGGTCACCGTTTCGAATTCCGGGACGGGGCTCGCGCGGAATGCTGTGATCAGGCTTGACCTGCCGGGAGGCCTCACCACGACGGACGGGCAGTCCTCCGTTGCAATCAATGTGGGTGACCTGAATGGTGGCGATTCGAAAGCCTACAACATTAACCTGAAAGCTGCCGAGGCCAAGACGTATTCGATCAAGGCCAATGCGGAGGCCACCGGTCTCACGGCTGCTTCCAACGCGGTCTCGATCGCTGTCACTCAGCCTGTGCTGAAGGTCAGCATCGACGGCCCGAGCAAGATCTTCGTCACGAAGAACGCGACCTATAAGGTGTCGGCGCAGAATAGCGGCGATACTGATTCGGTCGACACGGTCGTGACGGCCAGCATTCCCGCCGGGATGAGATTTGTTTCGGCGTCGGAAGGCGGATCCGCTTCCGGCAATTCCGTGGTGTGGAACGTTGGAACCTTGGGTGCCGGCAAGAGCGTGTCGATGGACGCGGTCTTTAATGCCGTGCAGGGTGGTTCCGGCATGAGCGTGGCGACGGCTAAGGGCTATTGCTGCCAGGACGAGGCGAATACCCAGACGGACATTGCGGGTATCCCGGCTCTCCTGCTCGAAGCCATTGACGTCGATGATCCGATCCAGGTCGGAGGCACGGAGAAATTCTACATCACCGTGACCAACCAGGGTTCGGCTCCCGACACGAACATCGTCGTGAAGGTCAGCTTTGAGGAGAATTTCGATTACCAGTCCTCGAAGGGTCCGACTGCGGCTGTGAAGGAAGATGCGAAGAGTGTTGAATTTGCTCCTCTCGCTTCCCTTGGCGCCGGCCAGAAGGCCACGTGGGAGGTTATTGGTGTTGCCAAGAAAGAGGGTGACCATCGCACCTCTGTCAAGCTCACCAGCGACTTCCTTACGCGGTCTGTGGACGAAACAGAGTCAACCCACGTTTATTAATCGCGGGTTGTGATGCTATGCAAAAGCGCCCCGTCTTCGGACGGGGCGCTTTTTGTTTATAACCTAGATCGAACGGGAGGCTGAAATGAAGACATTGTTGGGTTTGATTATTCTCGCGCTTGATATCATCGCGATCGTTGATTGCGCCAAAAGCTCCAAAACCATGGCGAAAAAGATTCTCTGGATCATCCTTGTACTGATCCTGCCGCTTATCGGCATGATCCTGTATTTTGTGCTTGGTAAGGAGAAGAAGGCCGCCTAAAAACACCTTCACCAAACGAAGATCCCCGTCCATTCTTCCGAGAGCGGACGGGGATTTTTGTTTGGGTGGATCAACAGGTGAAAGTGGCTGTCAAGGGGCCCCGGCGGCTGCTCCGGCGGGGCAGGAAGGGAAAATACGGACATTTCCCGGCGATTGGGACGAAGACCGGCGCCTCAACTCCCCGAAAGACTGGATGCAAGGTTTCCTTTATTTTTATCTGCATTTCCTGTAAAATGCGCCCTCTTAGTCGAAACCCTGCGTGCTGGCGTAGCTCAGTCGGTAGAGCAGCTGTTTTGTAAACAGCGGGTCGGGGGTTCAAATCCCTCCGCCAGCTGATTCATTCGCCAGATCTCCATGGGGAGTTGCCCGAGCGGCCAAAGGGGACAGACTGTAAATCTGTTGGCTTATGCCTTCAGTGGTTCGAATCCACTACTCCCCACTGTTTTGTCCCTTTTTCCTTCCGATCGGAACAGATTCCCGCGTGCGCGATCGCGTTACTATCCTGGTATCATGCTGTCGATGTTCTCCATCCTGAAAGGAATAAATATCCTGGCGGGGGTGTTTTTCCCGCAATGCCGGAACTTGTGATGCGTGCCGCAGGAGGGGGATTCTTTTCTGAACCCATGATGGGACGAAAGGTGCCATACATGAAACGGCGGGCCTTCCGGACTTCCGGTTTTAATGTCATGCTTGCGGATCCTGGGAATTGCGGTAAACAAGCCCGCAGGGGGGTGATGCTCTGAATCCAGGGTTCCAACTCCTGCGAGGCATTTTTATCAAATAGCAGCAGCTCTCAGTTTATAGAAATGGTTTGTAGAAATGTTATACTACACATATTAAATATTTATAGTTTGATGCTTGCAGATACAGATAAAGATGATATTATTTTATTAGAAAGGTGCCAATAGAGAACAAAGGATGTTCTTGCTATAAATAGGTCAATGTAATGACGACACAAAGCAAAAAATTAAGAATATTGCTCATTGAGGACGATCCGAATTATTTTGTCCTTCTCAATGAACGGCTGCTTCAGTGCAACGCGCCCGCGTTCGAGGTCGTCCGTTCCAAAATGCTCCAGTCTGGCATTGACCGTTTGAAGCTCGGCGACATAGACATCATTCTTCTAGACCTCACGCTTCCCGACAGTTCGGGTTTGAACTCACTTACGGCTGTTCGCCACGCTTCTCCCCAGACTCCGGTGGTCATATTAACGGGGGTGGATGATCGTGATCTGGCGTCAAATGCTATTTCTCAAGGCGCTCAGGATTATCTCGTAAAGGGAAGTTTTGACCGGGAATTGCTCAATAAGAGCATTCTTTATGCGTTCAACCGCCATCAGGCGCAGGCGGAGCTTCAAAAGTATTATCAGGAACACCAAAAATCCCAGAGGTCCTTGATCGACAAGGAAGAGCGTTTTAAAAGCCTCGTGTCCAATATCCCGGGGGCGGTTTACCGTTACAGCCTGAATGCCTCGGGTGTCTGGGAGATCGAGTTCATCAGTTCCGGGATCGAGGGTATCGCAGGGGTGCAGGATCGGGACTTGAACCAGCAGAGTATCCAGAAATATTTCGATTTGGTGTTTCCGCAGGACTGCGAAATTGTCCGTGAGGCTTTCAATAAGGCCGTGCAGTCGGCGACCGCCTTCAATATCGATTACAGGATTCGTCATCCGAGCGGGGATTTTCGTTGGGTTCATGAGCAGGGGCGCGGCATTCTGGGCCTGGGAGGGAAGGTGACCCATGTCGACGGTGTAATGTTCGACATCACCGAACGTGCCAAGGAAAAGGAAAGGTTTCATCAGCTGGTCTATTATGATTCGTTGACCAATCTTCCGAATCGTGAGCTTTTTACGGACCGTCTGGACCAGGCCATAAAGGAATCCCGCCGCAAAAAGGAGATGGGGGCCGTGCTGATTATGGACTTGGACCATTTCAAGAGGATCAACGATACGTTGGGCCATGCGATCGGCGATCAACTGATCAAGGCGGTCTCGGTGCGTCTCCAGAAGACCATGTATGAGTCGGACACGATCACGCGCATCGGCGGCGGTAATTTCATGCTCCTTTTGCCGAGGATTGTGAAGCCGGAACACGCTGAAACTGTCGCCAATAAGCTCCTTATGGTTTTCAAGTCGCCCTTCCATATCCAGGAGCACGAGCTCTTCACGACATGCAGCATCGGAATTGCGATTTTCCCCCAGGATGGGGAGGATCCCTCTTCGCTGATCAAAAACGCGGATGCGGCGATGCATCTGGCCAAGGACCGAGGCAAGGACCGCTATCAGCTTTATTCGTCGGCCATTGCCAACAATAGCTTCGAGCGCCTCGTGCTCGAAAACAGCCTCCGACGCGCGTTGGAGAAAAACGAATTCCTGCTTCATTACCAGCCGCAGCTCGACTTGAGAACCGGCAAGGTGAGCGGTGTGGAAGCTCTGATCCGCTGGCAGCATCCCGACCTGGGTTCGATCCCTCCACTGGAATTCATTCCGATCGCGGAAGATATCGGCCTGATTCATCCGATCGGGGAGTGGGTTCTCCGGACGGCCTGCGAACAGAAGCGGATATGGCAAAATGACGGGTTCCGTTCCCTTCGGGTTTCGGTCAATCTTTCGGCCCGCCAGTTCCACTATGTGAACATGGTCGATATGGTGATGAGCATTCTCCGGCAAACGGGCATCGATCCGACTTCGCTGGATCTGGAGATTACGGAAAGCACCATCATGGAACATCTCGAGGATACGACGGAAACTCTCCGCAGGCTCAAGGAGATGGGCTGCCACATCACCATCGATGATTTCGGAACGGGGTATTCCTCGCTCACGTATCTGAAGACCTTCCCGATCGACATGCTGAAGATCGACAGGTCGTTCGTGCGTGATATTGTGACAGATGCCGATGATCGCGCCATCACCCAGGCGATCATTTCGATGGCTCATAGCTTGAAACTCGAGGTCGTGGCCGAAGGGGTGGAGGAGAAGGCACAGCTTGAGATCCTGAAGTCCCAGGGTTGTGATATCCTGCAGGGATATTTGTTTAGCAAACCGCTGCCTGCCAATGAGGTCATCAATATCCTTGAGCAGACCGCAGTGCGAATCCCGTCCGGTCAATAAAACCGGGGTTTGCCTCCTTTGAATCATCTCTCTAACTTCTTCTTTCGGTTTATCTTGCGAAGAGCGGGGGAGGAGCGTCCCAAGTCCCCATGGTTTCTCGCCCTCATCAGGATTGAACTGAGCCCGGGAGTTAGCGTCGCTTCCAACCTCTCGAGGGTTCCGGCCGCTGCCGGAGTGAGCGCCATGACGACTCGCATGCATGACTTCTTTTCCATGTCTGTGAGTCGCCCTGACTCTTCGGGCCGCTTTCCTTTTCATCGGGGCATCGACACCTCAGACCCTTCTTCCCTCATTCGGGCCCCTAGCGGGGTTTGACCGATGGCCGATCCCGGGCTACGAAGGGCTTGTCCCGGAGACGTCGCCACTCCCGGAACAAGCGGAGCTTTTGTTCCTTTCCTCCCGAGCCGTCTCTGTCTCGGCATAATCCGGTTCACGCCCGTTCAGATTCTTCCATGACAGAGAGGAGACGAGACGCTGACAGGGAAAAAAGCTTCGTGTATAATCCCACGCATGGCGAATTATCAGTTCACTTGTGATCATTGCGGCAAGTCTTTTACCCTCGAGACTCCTGAGGCAAAAGAATGTCCCGTTTGTTTCTGGTCCTCATCTGTCCGAAGAAAGGACGAAACGGAGGTTTCGGAACAGATCGGGCATATCGGTTCCGCGGCATCTTCGGGACATCCGTCGCTCGGGAATGGGTTGAAATTCCTCCGGATATTCCTGAAAGTCCTCTTCTTTCTTGCCGTGCTTTTGGGTGCCGGTTATCTCGCCTATGGTCTTTACGGGAAGCTGTCCAGGCATACCGCGGAAAAGGGCCGGACCGTTTCGATCAGCGGGGTCGAGCGGACCGAAACAAAAAACGCCGGATCATCGACGGTCCCGGGTCCTGTCCTGACCCCGGAGGAGAAAACGTTGCTCGAGCGTGTCGTCCCGACCCCTGACAAACCGCAGCCGAGTGAAGCCGAAAAGATAGTGCTTCTGCGGGCGGTCAAATTCAAAACGGGGTGGTCCGGGCAGCTTCCGGCGCCTTCGTGGACCCTTCCGCAATATGAACAAATGCTCTCGGAGCAGGAACGTTTTTATAAAATCACGTTGCCCCGAAGCTACAAAAACAAGCTGAAAGACCTCTTCAGGGACAAATACCTTGCCGCGGGGGATGTCTTTGCCAAAGGCGATCTCCTCTCGACTCGTAACCTTCTGGTCGAGTCGCTCGGGTTCCCGCTTTATTCCACCAATGTCCAGAAACATCGCGGTGTTGCGCTTACCATGCTGAAGCCGTTCATCAACGATACGCTTTCCAAGATCGGCGCCCTGAACCAGAGTCTTGTGGAACAGGGACAGCGCGCGAAGGAGTCCGAGGTCGCGGTCTCCTACGCCGCGTTGATGAATTCCCTCCAGGCAGGGAACTGGGATGAGGCCCTTCGTTCGGTCGATCAGGTCGCGCCGGTTGTCGCTCAGGCCCAAGATGCCGCGCGGCAGCAGGTCAACCCGCCCGCCTACCCCGCAGCGATCAATCTCGTGGACCAGGATATCCAGCGCGCGATGGCGGATCTTACCGCGACAGCCCCGGCAACGGCGGCCGATCTCTTGCGTGTCCGTGAGGATCTTGCTCAGAAACGGGATATCCTGGTCGATCTTGAGATCGGTCAATACCGGAAAACCGTTGCGACCTATCAGGACGCGCTCGCCAGGATAAAAAAAGGGGATTATGAGGACGCGGCTCGGGACCTGGCGACGGTCCGGGGGCCGGAATCGTTGCGGAACGACGCCCAGGCCAAGCTTGCGGTGCTCCGGAAGGTCACGTCGAAAGATCCGGTCCCATGAGCTACGATCCTCTTGATTCCGGACTGGTCCGGGCGGGGAGTCTGATGTATGGACTGGTCCGTGACCTCACGATCGCCGGACATCTTGTGAAATGCGCCGCGCGCTTCGGGCTCAAGGCGCGGAATTTCGACCATGCGGGAGCGTTTATGGCGTCCGTCCGTGAGCTGAGGCCATTTCTGGCCGTGCTCGATTTTGATAACCTCGAGGTCGAAGCCTATAAAACGCTCAACGAGATGCGCGGAAATGCCGATTTTAGAAGTGTGCCGCTCGTCGGATTTGTGAGTCGATCCCGGATTGCGGTGAAAAATGAGGCTGAACAGGCCGGTTGTGACCGGATTTATTTGAAAACCGAGTTTCTCCACGGACTCTCGGACATCATCACGAGGTATGCGAAATGATCCTGCATGTGGGGTATGATCTTCCGGCGGCGCAGCCCAAGACGCTTGTGCCGGAAGCGGAAAAGTACACGCCTGAGGAAGTGCGTATCGTCAAGCAACAGATTCGGAGGAACATGGCGCAGATTGACGTCCACATCAGACGGATCGATCTTTTTGTCAATCAGGAACAATATCCGCACCGTGAGGCGTTTGTCGAAAAACTCCGCTCGCGGCTATTCCTTCTCATGGAGGAGAACGATACGTTCCGAAAAGTTCTCTGGAAGCATTTTCAGCAGGAAAATATGGGGGAGACGCTATCATGGTCGGGAAAGTGACGACATTGATTCTTGGCGGAGGACAGGGGAAGCGGCTTTTCCCGCTTACGAGTTACCGTTCCAAACCGGCCGTTCCGATCGGAGGCAAGTACCGCCTTGTCGATATTCCGATCTCGAACGCGATCAACTCCGGACTCCGGCTCATCTATGTGTTAACCCAGTTCAACTCGGCCTCGCTTCACCGCCATATCCATCGCACCTATCCCTATGAGGCGTTCACCAAGACGAGTGTTGAGCTGCTGGCCGCCGAACAGACGACGGAACACACCGACTGGTTCCAGGGCACGGCCGATGCCGTTCGTAAATGCCTGCCACACTATCGTGCCGAGGCCGTCGATACGTTCCTGATCCTTTCGGGGGACCATCTTTACCGCATGAACTTCCGCGAGATTCTCGGATTTCATGAAATGCAAAAGGCGGACGTGACGGTCGCGACGATCCCGGTGCCGGAGCGAGTGGTGAAAGGGTTCGGGATTATGAAATTGACAAAAGAGGGACGGATCACCAGCTTCATCGAGAAGCCCGGGAAGGATGACGATACCTCCCCGTATGTTATGCCCAAAAACCTCTGTGATCTCTACCGGGTCAAGTCGAAGAATCCGATGTATCTCGCGTCGATGGGGATCTATGTGTTTCGCCGGGACGTTTTGTTGGATGTTCTCAAGGGAAACGAAAAGGATTTCGGCAAGGAGGTCATTCCGAAGGCAATCGAGAAGTTCAAGGTCTTTGGTTACATCCATACGGGATACTGGCGCGACATCGGGACAATCGGCAGTTTCTATGAGGCGAGTATGGAAATGACGCAGCATAATCCGCCGTTCAGCTTTCTCATGCCGGATAGTCGTGTGTTTACGCGTCCGCGGTTCCTTCCGCCGTCCAGGATCATCAAGACCGAACTGGACCATGTGCTGATGTCCGAGGGCTGTATCCTGACCAGCGCGAAGATCCAGCACTGCACGATCGGATTACGGTCTGTTGTGGGGCAGGGGACGGTGATCCGGAGAAGTATCCTGATGGGGAATGATTATCACGAATGGCCGAAGCCGGGTGAAGACCGGCAAATCGGGATCGGCAGGAATTGCCTGATCGAGAACTGCATCCTCGACAAGAACGTCGGGATCGGGGATAACGTTCAGATCACGAACAGCCGTGGTCTGGATAAAAAGGACGGGGACAACTATTACATCCGCGACGGGATCGTCATCATTCCCAAGGGGGCCCATATCCCTTCCGGAACCAGGATATGAGGCGGGATGAGCGTTATGGATTTTGCAAAAAAGCTCGCCGTTTTGTCTGCCGTATCCTGTTTTTTGGGCTCATCGGTTGTGTTCGCGTCCCTCTCTCCGGACCCGCGCAAAGAGGCTGCCTATGAAAATGCTCTTCAGGAAGCGGATCAGCAGGATGCGATCGCGAGGGCGCAGGCGACGCTCGGATCGCTTTTCGGAAAGAATGCTGTGATCGCGGTCCCCGCGCAATTGGCCGGCGGCGTTATCTCGTTACCACCGGGCGATGTGAAAAACAAGACTGAAGGTTGAAAACTGAAAACAAGTCCCTTGTTCGGGGCTTTGTTTTCAGTTTTTGTTTTTGGGGATTAGTAATTCGCCCGATCGAACCGGGTAAAGGCGAAGGTCGCAAAGACGATGTTGCCGCCCCAGGCGCTCAGGAACGGAAGGAGTTTCCCCGATTTTCCCAAGGCGATGCTGACCGCCCCGAACACGTGGTACGCGAAAATGAGACCCGCGCAGATCAGGACATTTCGAGCGATCGATTTCCGTGTGTGAATGGAAGCGAGGAAGGGGGTTGCGAGCAACATCATGACGAGACCTTTCCAGGGCGCCGCCAGACGGTCGTACAAGTCCACCCTTTCCGAATAAACGGAGATGCCGTTCTCCTTGAGCTTGTCGATGGTGTATTTCAGCTCGTGATAGGAGAGATAAATGCTTTCGCTTGTTGACATGACAAGATCCCGCGGCGTGACCCTGACATCAATATAATTTTTTTCAGGGATTGTCACGGGACTGCCCAGCACCGCGCCTTGTACGTCCGTCTGATATTCCGTGATCCCCTTGAACAGCCAGTTCCCATCCGAAAATGTTCCTTCTTTCGCGAAGACCTTTTGCGTCGTGTGATGGGTTACGGGATCGATCCAGAGTATGATCGCGTCCTCCACGGTGCGTGCCTTCGGCGAGAACTTCCGGAAGTAGTAAAGGATATTCCCTCCGGAATAATAGGTGACGTTTTTGAGGGACTTTTCCTCAGAGGAGCCTTTCTTCTTTTCGATATAGATCTCAAGCAGTTCGTTGGCGGTCTTGTAGGTCGGGGGCACGATCCGGTCACTGACCAGGAAGGTGATGATTCCGATCAGGAGCGCGAGAAAAATGAGGGGGCGGACGATCGTGATGATCCTGAGCCCCGCCGCTTTCATTGCGATCAGTTCGTTGTGAACCCCCAGGTTCACGAGCAGGAAAATGGTCCCGAGCCACACGGACCAGGCAATGGTCTGGCTGAACGCCATCGGGATGAGGCAGAGATAGTATTTCAGCATGACGAGGAACGGTGTTTTGTTCCTGAGAAGCTCGTCAAGGTTGTCGAAGAGATCGGCGATCAGGATGAGGAAGATAAGGGTCACCGTGCAGAAAAGGATCGGGATAACGAGCTCCCTCACCAGATAACGGTCAAGTACCTTCAAGTTTTCCTCCTGAACGGATGAATCCCTTGCCGTAGCGTATTGGCCAGCGCGAGGGGGTCGTGATCGAGAGCCCCTATACTAGCGGTCGGTCTTGTGAATCTCAAACTATTTTTCAGGCGCGGTTTGCAAAGCTCCTTTCCCGCGAGGATGGCCTGCGGAAGCGCGTGCCAGGGCGAACAGGTCGATACGCCGTGCGCCGGCGGCCTTTAAGACCCTGGCCGCTTCATTGGCTGTGGCTCCCGTTGTGAAGACATCGTCGATGATCAAAAAAGCCTGCCCGGTGAGGCGGCATGACCGGGGGACCTTGAAGGCTCCGAAAATATTGATGGCCCGTTCCTCCCTCCTCATGGTGGTTTGGGAGGGGACAAAGCATCGTTTTGTTAGCATCCCCGTTCGGATTCGCGGGCGGATATGGGGGGCGACCAATGCCGACAACAGCTCCGTCTGGTTGAATTGACGGCGGATCCGTTCCGCATAGCTGATCGGGATCGGAAGAACAGCGTCATAATCGAACTCTCCGGTAATGGCCTGCGCAAGACGTATGGCACTGTTTCGGAAAGTTTTCATCAGGTGGTCCTGGTGTTGATACTTGATGCTGTGAAGGATCTCCCTCAAGGGAGATCGGAATTCATAGACGGTCCAGACATGGTCAAGATATTCAAACCGTCCGGCGAGATACGTATCGGGAAGCGGGAGTTCAGCGGCGTGTAGTTTCGTGCGGCATTCGTTACAGATCGATGTCTCCTCAAGGCTGAGGGATATTGAGCAGACCTCGCAGGTTGCCGGATAAAACAGGCGCAGAAACGCTTCCGTGCAGGATTTGAAATAGTTCGGCATCTCGATATTATAAATAATCAATAAATAATTTCTATATGTAAATATAAATAATGAACACCTTTCAATGTTTCCGCATCCGCATGCCCCCCCCAACATCTTTAACCCAAATGAATCCCAGTCAATGATTATTCCACCCACTCTACGCCCGGGGTCTAGCTCCCGGGGGTGGAGTGGGTTATGGTCTGT
>ERZ795030.259-NODE-259-length-85072-cov-21.321500_pt1 | contig 85072 bp, 60 predicted proteins | sample MGYA00375122_ERZ795030 | MGnify/ENA primary metagenome ERZ795030 (study PRJEB30165, sample SAMN05720146) | activated sludge metagenome | isolation source: anaerobic digester from wastewater treatment plant | place: Japan | collected 2015-04-20 ... | reverse complement strand
GATTTTGGGCCCGGAAGGATGCCCCCGGACATGTTTTAAAACTGTAACGAAGAGACAAAACGCCAAAAAGAACAAACAACTAGGAGCCAGAACATGCTAATTAGCAGGATAAGGAGCAGGGACAGGGGCAGGCGATAGCTACCCTCCCTGGCCGCTGTGCCTTGCTTGGCGTTTGTGGCTTTTGCTGTGCGCTGGTTTTGCAATGATTCCAAGGTGGTGGCGGATAGTTGGAAGGTCCATGTTTTCTGGCAGATGGGGACGCAGGAATTCTGGAATATCCTCGAAGCCTGAATTTAGATAGTCCCCCATCATCTGCATCGCCATCTGCCCAGGATCAACACGTCCAGTTTCGGCCAAGTACCCAAACAAAAGTCTAAATCTCCGCTGCAATGCAATCCCCGAACTACCAACATTATTCGCATGAAGCCACCCAGAAAACTGTAAAAAATCCTCAAACGGACTCACCAACAACAGCGGCAACGTCAACTTAAAGTGCCCACTATTAGCAAAAAGGTCCCAGAAGCGTGCAAAACGTCGCATTTCCATCGACTGCTCAAACGACAGATCAGGAGTCGACAAGATTTCATAAGGCGGATCTTGTGAAAAAACCATTTTCCACTCTGTCGCCTTTCGCTCTAGCGGTGTTCCAAAAAGCCGTTTCAAAATACCAACTTGAATCTCGTGAGGCCCAGCCCTAAGCAACCTATCGAAACCTTCGCCAAAACTTTCAAGACTCTCTTTGGGCAACCCCACAATCAAATCCGCATGGATGTGAACACCCGTTTTCATGCGAAGCTGGTGCAAAGCCCCCAAAGCACGTTCAGATTTCCCAGCCCTACCAATCCTTTCCAGCACCTCTTCGTTCAAGCTTTGAATCCCAACCTCCGCTTGCACCACACCAGGCCTAAATACCGACAAAGCCTGAATCAATTCAACGCCTAACATTTGAGGAGCTATCTCAAGGTGGACCGCCTCCAACTCCGGCCCCAAATTTTGCAAATAACCCAAGATCTCCAAGGCATGCGCCTTGTTGGCATTAAATGTACGGTCAAGAAACTTAAACGAACGGGCACCCCTACTCCACAGACTATCCAAGGCTTCAAACAGGCGTGACAAAGGCAACATGCGCAATCCATCTTGATCAGCAGACAGACAAAAGGCGCATTTAAAAGGACACCCCCTAGAACTTTCAATATAGACAGTTCGCGAATCCAGATCGCTGGCCAAATATGAATCATATGGAAGGATTATGTCATCCCACTGGGGTTCAGGGTCATTAATTCGCTTTTGGGTCGGCAAGCCATTAAGAATCGCAGAAACTAGCCTAGAAAAAGCAAGCTCCCCCTCACCAACAATCACATGGTCGGCCGTAGCAACCAGCAAGTCATCTTCAGGTGCAAACGAGACCTCAGGCCCACCAACAACCAAGATAACGTCTGGAGCAACCTTCTTTAACAACTTCGCAAAAGCCTCAGATTGAGGCCTGTTCCAGATGTAAACCCCCAAACCAACTATCTTCGGCTTTGACGCCAACACCTGTTCAACAGCATCTATGGGGCGAGAATCAAGAGTAAATTCCAGGATTTTTGTATCGGCCGCATGTGAACCCAGATTGGCCAACAGATATCGTAAGGCCAAAGAGGTATGAGAATAACGAGCGTTAAAGGTGGTAAGCACTATGGACAAAGTCAAAACTCCAAATAGACCAGCACAAAACCGGATGGGATTGTAGCGCTAAACGCCATGGGATATTAAGCCTTTGGAACGCAACTACTCATCAATAGGCAAATTGGACCCTTGACAGAGGAAATTAAAGACTCATTTCTTTCGCCCATGAGCGGTCGAGACTTTTACGCCATACTTGGTGTTAGCAGACAGGCAGACAAAGAAGAGCTTAAAAAAGCTTATCGCAAGCTTGCAGTCCAATACCACCCCGACCGTAATCCAGACAACCCGGATGCAGCCGCGAAATTCCGTGAAGTTGCCGAGGCTTATGACGTTTTGTCCGACGATCAAAAGCGCCAAATCTATGATCGTTTCGGTGAAGCCGGGCTAAAGGGGCGCGGCCAGACAATTAATCCAGAAGACATCTTCGCCAATTTTATGAGTATGTTTGGTGGCTTTGGAGGGTTTGGCGACATATTTGGTGGCGGACGGTCAAGGCAGCGCTCTGGCCAGGGACGGAACCAGCAGATCGAGATTACCTTGACCCTTAATGAGGCTGCTACTGGAATTGAACGTGAAATAGAGCTGCAACGAGACGTAGCGTGCGAGACCTGCAATGGCACAGGTGCCGAACCTGGTAGCAGCCCTGAGATATGCTCTGCCTGTCGCGGCCAAGGCCAAATTGCCCACAATCAGGGGTTGTTCATGATAACAACCACCTGTCCACAGTGTCGTGGTGCAGGCCGTTTCATTAGAAACAAGTGCACTGCTTGTAAAGGCACTGGCAGAACGGCGGTTTCCAAGAAGATTAAGGTGAAAATCCCAGCCGGTATAGACAGTGGAAACACCATAAGGGTTGCAGGCGCTGGTGGAGCTGGAACCAACGGCGGGCCACCAGGTGATTTATACGTTGTCATCGACATTGCGGAAGACGAAAGGTTTGCCAGGGAAGGAGACGACCTGATCCATGAGATGAAGATCTCGGTCCCTGACGCTGTTCTTGGGCGTCGCGCCTATATCCCAGGCCTTTTTGATGAGGTGCGGGTGGATGTGCCCAAGGGCTCACAACCAGGTGATATCTTACGAATTTCAGGGGAAGGAATGCCCCGTTTAGGCACCCGTGGTCGAGGAGACCTGTGGATCCGCCTGGAAGTAGAAGTACCGAAAAAACCGTCTCGTCACGTTCGAAAGCTCTATGAACAACTTAGAGAAGCAGAAGAAGAAGGCGACTGAAGAACCTTGGAAACTTGTAAAGCCACTGTCGTTTGGACCCGGGTCCGAGGTGTGGCTGGCAAAGTTAAATGGCAAAAAAGTAATTGCGAAACGGTATCCTCCCTCAAACTTGCCTTGGCCACTACCACCAGATCCAAATGTGTTGGCAAAACTGCGCCACCCTTCCATTGTCAGGTTCATTTACAGCGACAAAGACGAAGATGAAGTCAGGACTGATTTCTTTAGTTTTAAGCCTGATGCAATATCTTTGAAAGAGATGCTTCAACATGGGACCTTGTCTGAACTTACTCGCATTTCAATAATTAGATCAGCAGCTTATGGACTGAGATATCTTCATGAAAAAAGCGCCGTTGGGCCAATCTTGCATGGGGATATCGCGCCTTCAAACTTGATCGTGACACCGACTGGAGAATCAGTCTGGCTCGACGTCTCGGCCTTTAAACCCGAAACATTTCCTTTAGGGCCAGGGCTCATTTGGGGGCACCCTACTTTTATGGCCCCAGAAGTTTTAAATGAGGGCCCTGTAACTATCGCATCCGAGGTGTTTGCTTTCGGGTTATTGGTCCTGTGTTGCTTCGTTGGGCGCTTACCATGGTCAAAGGCCGTGACACCACAAGATGTTTTGGGGAATTTGGCGTATCAAAATCTGTCTAAAACCGTATCCGAAGCAGCGTTGCCAGAACCTCTGGACAAGGTTGTTGGAATGACCCTTGCGTTGAGACCTGAAGACAGGCCCTTGATGTCCGAGGTTGTGGCAGTTTTAAGAAATAGCTAAAAGCGTGTTTTTCCAGCGAATCTGGGACCACCAATGCCGCCTATGCGCCCACCGTGTTCAAGGCGTCTTACCACCTCCCAATGTTGGCGGTCCTTGTAGCGATTGTGGCTACCCTCCCCTTGCTCGTTCATTTTCCAGGTAGCAAGGTCGAACATTTGAACTTCCACAATCAAAAAAACGATATTTCCAAGAGACTTAAGCGCAGGGTCATTGGACTTCGAAACCAGGTCTCTGACATCAACTGGCATGTCTATAACAAAGTTCACCATCCTAAAACCAGTAGCCGAAAAACGATTCCAGTCACGCTCATCAAAGGCTTCTTCCATGGTCATCTTTAGATGCAACCTGGATCGGTTGTACGGGTGACTTAGTGGAAGCTCCAAAAAAGACTCAACAGGCAGGATCTCATTTCGAGATTGGCCGGGAATGATGTAGTTGTAAGGCAGCAGTTTGTCTTTCAATATCGCCAAAACTGGTATCAAATCTGCCTGATTCTTGGTCACAATGCGAAATCTGACCCTGTCGAAAATCTGAGCCGCCTGGGTGGAACGTTTAGACAGCAGTTTGGTGATAAGGCTTTCATGAGACTTTCGGCTGGCCTTGAAATCCGCGATTGGGGCTCCCCCTTGAATCATTTCATCCATCACGGATTGAACTGAATCAAGCGCTCTTGTGAAAAGCTCATCCTCAGAAACCGTTAGCCGATGGCGCAGCTCCTGGGCCTCGACATGCTGCACGATATGCATCACCTTCAGCAAAATACAGGCCAGCGCCTGCAGCTTTGAATCGGACGAGGCGATTAGCAGAAGTTCAGGCACTACGCCTGGGACACACAATTCTTGTGGAAAATGATAGTTCAAGACCTTGCGTAAGTAGTCAATTGATCGCGCAAGCACATGATCTAGGCGGGCCAAATCCTGTGGATTGTTGGCATCAAAACCGTTCACCTTCAGGAAGCGATTGACCTCTTCCTGATTTTTTAGGTGCAGCTTGTGCCAGTCAATGGCTGACTCTCCTCGAAGAATCAATCTAACTGCTTCAATATCGGCCATGGATAAGGCGGGTGGAAACAGTCCTGTTTGAGAATCAGCCGTCATTCAACGTCCCAAGTGGTGCGACACCTGAATTGCTTTGACAATTCTACACACCAAAGTCTTGCTTTACAAGCGGCCCGAGTCTTGCTAGATTGAACGCTGAGGCTTGAAAACTTGTGCAGGCTGGCCACTTGAGGGTTACTGTTCGATGGTTTTGAGTTGCACCGGTAGTGGATGGCCTGAGAAAGTTTGAAGGGCGTATGGAAATAAGACAGGATCTCAGTCAAAAACTATTACAAACTCTTGTAATAACACCGCAACTAAAACTGGCGATCCGTTTACTTCAGCTGTCCAGACTGGAATTGGCTGAAGAAGTCCAAATGCAGCTTGAGGGAAATCCCGCCCTTGAAGAAGAAGCTAGCGCTGAAGAATCGATTCAATACTCTGACCCTGCGACTGAAAAGCCTTTGCCGAATGAACTTACACCCCACAACCACGAGGGTGAGGTAGAGGCTCCAGAAGAAGGTGTCCGTGATTTTGATACTAGGTCCAGGGATGATATCGAGAATTGGCAAAACTTCGTTGATGACTACAACCGCTTTTCAACAGGCCCAACCCTTAGGGTAACCAACGAGGACTACCCTTCAGTTGAGGCAACCGTTGGAAATAGAACGACTTTGGTTGGGCATCTGACCTCGCAACTGAGCCTGTCTGACTTGACGCCGCGAGAGCAGCAGGTTGGGCTTTGGTTGATTGGAAATTTGAACGATGATGGCTACTTGGTGGACGTGACAGCACAGGAAGCGGCTGATGCCAGTGGGGAGTCTGTCCCTTTTGTGCAAAACGTACTGAAGCAACTACAAACCTTTGATCCCATTGGGGTTTTTGCAAGGGATTTACAGGAATGTCTGATGCTTCAGGCCAAGTTTTATCATCCCGAGATGACCAATCTCCACTTGCTAATTGAGAACCACCTTCATGATTTAGAACGTCGCCATTTTCATGTGATTGCTAGGGGGCTCAAGGCTGACCTTGATGAGGTTAAGGAATTGGTTGAAACGCTTCAACGGCTTGAACCTAGGCCAGGACGAGCCTTTGCGAGCGACGATGTTATTTACATCCAACCTGATGTTTTCGTTATAAAAGTTGGCGACGAATATATAACCACGCTAAACGAAGACGGCTTACCCAAATTAAAGATAAGCCAGTACTACGAGCAAACGCTTAAAGAGCTGGAAGGTGGGGAAACCAAAGATTACATCAAGGATAAGATCCGATCAGCAATGTGGCTTATTCGTTCGATACACCAACGTCAAAGTACCATTCGTAAGGTAACGGAAAGCATCGTGCGGTTTCAAAAGGACTTTTTTGATCATGGGGTGTCCCACTTGCGCCCGCTTGTGTTGAGGGATGTGGCGGAGGACGTTGGGATGCACGAATCTACGATCAGTCGAGTCACCACTAATAAATACGTCCACACCCCTCGGGGAATATTTGAGCTTAAATACTTCTTTAATAGCAGGATATCCAGCGTCCAAGGTGAGGACCAATCATCCGAGGGCGTAAAATCCAGGCTTAAGGCGTTGATTGAAGCGGAAGACCCAAGTAAGCCCATGTCTGACTTGGAGCTGGTAAATAAGCTACGGGAGGAAAACATCGTGATAGCACGACGAACCGTAGCTAAATACCGTGAGGCTTTGGGCATATTGCCCTCGTCTCGCAGGCGAAGGCTGGTCTAGGATTAGTGATCGGCCTTATTTGTGCTCGGAAAACCGAGTGGAGGCGATTGTCGGCAGGTCCGACTCGCGATGGAGGTAAGCTATGCAGGTATCCTTCGTACAGCGTCAATTCAATGCTTCAGACGAACTCAAAAAGTTGATAGAGGACAAGGCTGAACGCCGTTTTGGGCACTTATTACCTGATGATTCTGAAATTCGTGTGTTACTGGCCACGGAAAAGGCAAAAACAGTATTTGAAGTAAGCGTTACAACTTGGGGAGAAATATTCAAAAGCCAAGAAACAACTGCGGATTTATATCCAATTATTGACGTGGTTTTAGAGAAAGTTGAACGGCAAATCCAAAAGAAAAAGGATATGTTCCAAGAACGTAGGACTGGTGGTAGAAGATAGCTAGGCTGTGTTGGCGTTAAACAAAATCGCCTTGGGGTTATTGTGAAAACGACCCGCGTCGTAATCGTCACTGGGTTATCTGGATCAGGTAAAACTACAACTATAAACGCTCTGGAAGACCTTGGTTTCTTTTGTGTCGATAATATTCCCATCGTTCTTATGGATACTTTTTTATCACTAACTGAAAGTGATTTGGACATCCGTAAGGTAGCCCTGGGAATTGACGCCCGTGACAGGCGCAACTTAGACCGGTTTCAAGATACGGTTATCAGTCTCAGACAACGTGGTTTTGACATAGATGTCATATTTCTTGATTGCAGCAGCGATGACATCCTGATTCGGCGTTATTCTGAAACAAGACGCCGACATCCTTTAGAGTTGGATGCTGGTAGTTTGGGTGCCGCGATTACGCTTGAACGGAAGCTGCTGGCTCCGATAAAGGATTTTTCGACGTGGCTGATTGATAGCAGTGAATTAAATGTGCATCAGCTTAAGAGGTTGATTGTCCAAAGTTATGGTCATGAAGATGGGCATAAAATGGGGGTCAACCTAATTTCATTTGGATTTAAGCATGGCAGTCCCCGAGAGGCGGATTGGCAAATTGACTGCAGGCTGTTACCCAATCCTTACTTTGTTGAAGAGTTGCGAGCTAAAACCGGTTTGGACCCTGAGATTCAAACCTGGCTGGAATCTAAGCCTGAATGGGATGGTTTTTTAGATAGGCTACTTGGTCTTTTGCGTTTTGCTGTACCTTTACACGTAGTTGAAGGAAAACCTACATTGGTGATCGCAATTGGCTGCACTGGTGGTCAGCATCGTTCAGTGGCCGTATGTGAAAAGCTGGCGGCTCAATTAAGAGAAGATGGATTCACAGTGTCGGTAACTCACCGAGAATTAGCAGTAATTCCAGAGGAGTCGTGATGAAAACCATAGACGACAAACAGATTAAGGAAATCCTTGAGGAAGCTGTCGAGGACCTGCAGGATGCGGAGGATCTGGCCAGACGTCGGGGTGGATTTAACATTGTCCTGTACCACTGTAGCCAGGCCGCTGAAAAGTTTTTGGTTGCAGTGGCTGTGGCTGCTGGCCGCCAGACTAATCCAATGTGGGACCTGCAACGTATCTTCGAAGCCATCAGTGATATTGATGGGTTGGAACCTATTGGCGAGCAGGTACAATTACTGGCAGCTTATAGAAGGGCCCCAAAAACTCCCCTGTCGGCGGCCTTCAAGGCGGTGCACAAAATAAGGCGCTCTGTCCTTCTTGCACTTGGGGCGGACCTAAGTGACGAGCCACTGGAAGAAGAGCAACCTGCAGAATCTGCTGATTTGGCAGGTACTTTAGGGGCAGCGTCCCAAGACGAGGCTGTAAAGTTGGAAGATAAAGAAGGCAAGACTCCGAATGATGCGCCTGAAGAGACTGCACCAGAAGGTCAAGAAGCTATGCCAGTAGCTCCAAGTCCAAAGCATGAGGATGAAGAGCCGATCACCGTAATTGCCGATGCCCCAGAACAAGAAGAAGAATTCCCAGGAGTGCTGCCAGATGAGGCCTGGGGGGCTGAACACGGAAGTATGAGCCGTGAGGCGCGTCGAGATAGCTATGTCAAGGTCTTCTTGGTCTGTCAGCGATGTGGAGTAAGAATCCCAAGGACCCGCCAAACTGCAAGAGGCCGCACCCCCTGCCCTCACTGCGGAAGACCAATGGTGCCAGTCAGGTGACTTTTGGAGGGTAGTAATGTCTTTGTCTGAGAGGATTAAAAAGCTGGCTGGTTTGGGCAGTGCTACATCAAATGACGTAAATCGCGCAAAGGTGATAGCAGTTGCAGCTCAAAAAGGAGGCGTTGGCAAGACTACAACAGCTGTCAATCTGGCCTTGGCCATGGCCAAGTTCCAGGACCTTAAAACGCTGCTGGTTGATTTGGATGGCCAAGGGCATGTGGCTGCGTCTTTGGCATCTATAACCCCTGATATTATTGGGGCATCTTTGTCTGACATCTTGCTTGGCCATGGCAGGAGTATTAGTGAAATTGTTCACCCTACGCAGGTTACAAACCTAAGCGTGACGGCATCTGATAAGGGTTTGGCTGCAACTGAAGGAATTCTGTCAGGACGCATAGGCAAAGAGTTTTTGCTTAGAGGCACAATCAAGCAAGCCCGGAGTGACTTTGACGTGATTTTGTTGGATTGCCCGCCAAATCTTGGGAATCTGACGCTTAACGCAATGGCGGCGGCCGACTACTGCTTGGTGCCTTGTGATATGAGCCCACTGTCGTTAGCTGGGGTCTCGGACCTGTTGGTCGTGGTGGAAACGGTCCAAGATAGGTTGGGACACGATTTAAAAGTCTTGGGGATTTTGCCAACTCGCGTTGATAGGAGAAATTGGAGGGTCACAGAGCATGTGCTAAACGAGCTCGCTGAGCTTTATGGCGAGTTAGTTTTTGACAACCACATCCCCATTAATAGCTTTTTGGCAAGGGCCCAGATAAAGGGGGTACCGGTATTTGATCTGGATCCGTCTGGAAACGGAGCCACGGCCTACAAGGAATTGGCTGGAGAAGTGTTACAGCGAATCAAGGCCGCAAATTAGCCGGTGTTTTGTCTTAAAACGGCGAGCAATTCAGGGTTTTGTAACCCATGCTTTTCACCTATGCGCCGTTTGGTGCGATCATCAAGTAATACTTGGCAGGACTGGGCCTGCTTGCTCAGGTCGGCGACCTTTTCAGCAATCGGACCTTGAACGGCCACATCCAAAGCTGGCATTGTCCCGAAAGGCACAAAAACATAATCGGTAACAACGCTGATTGCTGCTGAAACAGGCACGCCCATAGCTGCCACAAAGCGCATAAGCCGCTGCTGAAATTGAGCCGCAACCAAGACGGCATGCTCCCAAGGGGCGTCTTCACGGCGGTTTAGTCCAAAAGCTATCCTTATCCTGTCAGCCTCATTGATGGCCAAAAATCCACCGAATCGTTTTACCTGTTCTAAAAACATCTCTCTTTCAGGGGCAAACATGCCTCTGGCAGACTGGACTCCAGTATTAGGGCCAAATGATCGCAGCTCTATGTCAACTAGGCTGATGACAATGGGTTGGTCGTTTTCGTTGGGCACGTCTGATGCGGCATGCCTGGTGATTATATTGCCTTTTAGCAGTGGGGCCTCTTGTTCATAACGGACCGTGGGTTCGTAGTTCAAGTTGCCAAGCATGTTATTGGCAACATATGCCGTTGATTGTGAATCGATAGACTTAGCCAGTTCTGCGATTTCCTTGGCAGAGGGTCTTTTGGATGGGAGGTCCAAGGTCATTAAATTGAGCAGTTCAAGCAACTTCTGTCGGGCTGCAAAGGGAATGTCCATGGATGGCAGGTCTAAAACGCCGCTAGGCTTGGATGAATGGTGTTCATATGCAAAAGGTAGTTCACCAGTCAGGATTTCATAAAAGACAACTCCCAAGGAGTAGACGTCAGTGCTACTGCCAACAGCGTCGCCTAACGCCTGCTCTGGACTCATGTATGCGGGAGTGCCAAGAATTTCGGTAAAATTCGGTGCCAAGTCATCTTGGGCACCCAAAAAATCAAGCAGTTTAACGGTTCCATCCTTTGTCAAGAAAATGTTTTCAGGCTTCAAGTCAAGATGTAAGACATCAAAACCGTGGACCACATCCAAGGCCGACGCCAAGGTAATCAACAGGTCCAGCGCTTTTGGTAGCCCAAGGGCTCCACTGGCAGCCAAAGTCTTGGCCAAGGTCTGGCCCTCAAGATATTCCATCACTTGATAGACGTGTCCACTATCAGAAATGCCCCACGAAGAAATATCCACAATTGAAGGATGCTTGATTTTTGATACTGCCTGAGCTTGTTTAAGAAAGCGCCTAACACTTGCGACACAGGCTGGTTTAACAACCTTAATTGCGAAAATCTGCCCATTGTGGGTGCCCTTGAAAACGGCCCCCATTCCGCCCCTTGCTACTAGCTCAGACAAAAGATAGCGGCCAGCAAATAGATCTCCAACTTTTGGCAAGTCTTTGGAAAGTTTACTTATAACGGTGGCGCCGGGGCCAGACGCATCACACAAATGATGGCCTTCAGTAAAAACATGTAAGCATCTTGGGCAATAGTAAATATCTGTCACACCCTTCACACAAGGCGCAAGTAGCGGAACGATTATAAGAACTTATTTAGAAAAACGCCAAGTTAGCAACACTAAATAGTCTCTGTCCCTGGCACCTGCCTACTTAGAAACCAAACGTGCGACTGGAACTACCACTAACCTGCGTACAGCGGCTCCTACAAGCGGATGTTTGGCAATAAAATCTGCCAGATATGGAGAATAGGCGTAGTAATACCTCACAAACAGGCGCCCAAGACCCGTGGACATAAGCGTTTCATCACGCCATTGACGCAAAATTACCACCTCGAAGGCATCTGGATCCCCCATCGCGGCGGTTGCGATAAAGCATCGCTTATCCTTGCCACCTAGCGGAGAAGAGTCAGAAATACTATCCTGCAAAGCCTCTATCCTGGACAAAAAGTCTGGATCTTCAACAACTTCCTCTAGCCGCTCACAGATTAAGCGGGCCTCACCAACATCACCCTTGGCATGCCGCAAAGCTGCAAGACGCAACAAATCCTCGTGGTTCGTTCCCAGTGTCAAGGCCTCTTGAAGTGCAACAATAGCACCCAACAGGAACGGATGCTGCTCGTAAGAGCCAACAGCTCCCTCTGGCAGTTCGTCACCCACACGTTGGGCTGCTTGAACCCACAGATCGGCCTCTAAAATCCAAGATTCCCTAAGCAGGATAACTCCTGGTGGAGCCTCAGGTTTCAAGGGATTTGATTCTGATGGGTAGCCTAGCAATTGATCATCTAAAATCAGGTTTTCCAGCTGTTCTCGCAGTTCCTCCAATTTTTCCAACAATGGATCCAGGTCATCTTGAGCCTTGGAAGCGCTTGATTTCTCAGCTGGCTCATCAACCCCAGCGTTTGATCTTATGCTATCGAGAGTTGCAGCAATGTCCTTTGCAATCACATCCCTATTTGCGGATGGTCCCTTGCCCAAAGACACAAGAATTTCCAGTATCTTTTGGCGATTTACACTGATAAAAACGCCAACCCGACCAGCCACTATCGAAACTGCGAGGTCCTTATGCTCCACAGCTTCGGCAAAAATCCAGTCAAGCGCTTGAACTGTAGTTTCGACCTCGTCTGGAAAGCCTGGAAAGGTAATCTGTTCATTTTCAATTCTGGCACCTAGGTCATCAAAAAAGCCGTTTTGTACAAAATCCAGGAGTTCGTCCAACAGCCCTTTCCTGATGGCCTCGGGGATACGAACGTCACGCATCCCATCCAGCAATGAACCAACCACCTGAATCAACGCATTATTTTCAAAATCAGCCACTAAATGAACCTCCAAAAGGGTCGCAGAATGATAGTTCGCAAATGGCCTGTTATCAATTGAAAACCAAAAATCACCATCTGATTAATGTCTAAGTATCGTAATTATGAGGGTGATTTTAGGACAGGTATGGGTTAGAATTTCCGGGCTTTCGTGCGGCAGTTTTGTCACACTTCACGGGTACGAGGTGAACCATGGTACAAAGGCTTTCCACTTTGATTTTATTGGGGATGGCTGTTTTTTTTGTTGCGTGTGAAGGCAATCTAATGCCGCCACCCTTTGGAACAGACCTTGGTACGGATACCTTGGATGCCAAAGACGTGACACCACTGCCGGATATCAGTGGCGATATGCTTGACACTTATGACGATGCTGACGCGCAGGATTTGGTGGGTGATACCGACCTTTTGGATACAAAAGATCCGGGTGACCTGCTTGATGCCGACATCGGCGATCTCGACACAGATGATGGCGATGTACGACCAGATGACGGCGATATCGAAACAGATGATGGGGATGAACCACCTCAGTGTCAGCAGCCTGATGACTGCGAAGGTGTGGTGGAACCTGGTCCATGCGAGGAAATTGCCTGTAAGGATGGAGAATGCGTCTTAGAGCCCAAGGAAGACCAAACGCCTTGTGATGATGGCACCTTCTGCACCAGAGATGGAATCTGCGTTGAAGGAGAATGCATCGGACAGCCAATTGAGTGCATGGACGACGGCGACCCCTGTACACTGAGCATTTGTGTAGATGGTGAGGGGTGTAAACATGTCGAACATAACGGCAGCTGTGACGATGGAAACGCCTGCACCGAAAATGACAACTGTAGAAGTGGATTTTGTGTTGGAGATCCCATAACTTGCAACGACAACAACCCCTGCACCGATGACAGCTGTGACCGTGAGATTGGATGTGTTTTTTCTGCAAATACAGCTCGTTGTGATGACGGAAATGATTGCACCTACAATGACACGTGCTCAAACAAGGTTTGCACTGGAACCGCATACACATGCGTGCCAGGCGAATGCGTAACAGATTCGGTGTGTGACGGACAAGGTGGTTGTCTTGAAACGCCAAAAGTTAACCAGACTCCATGTAGCGATGATGGCAATAGTTGTACCAACGATGTGTGTATCGATGGGCGGTGCGAACACCCTGCGGTGACTGATGGAACCGCTTGTGACGACGGCAATTTGTGTACCCAGACGGACACCTGTGTGAAGGGAGTATGCGTTGGTTCGAATTTCGTGGTTTGTCAAGTTGAAGACCCTTGTAGAGATGCTGGTGGGTGTGATCCTGCCACTGGAACCTGTTCTTTGGATAAGCTTCCAGAAGGGGCCCCTTGTAATGACAATAATGCTTGTACTTTGAATGACTTCTGTCGAAACAACACATGTACAGGTGAAAATGAGGTTGTCTGCGATCCCCCAAGAGAGTGCTTTGAAGCCGGAGTATGTGACACCTCGACTGGTCAATGCAACTACAACCCTGTTGAAGATGGAACGCCTTGTAATGATGGAAATCTCTGCACATTGATCGACACATGCAATATGGGTATTTGCACCGGTAGCTCCCTGAAGGCTTGTCCACCTCCTGGACAATGTGAGTTGCCGTCCACGTGCAATCCAGAAACTGGGGAGTGTCCCGTTCAATGGAAGGATAACGATGTTCCATGTGACGATGGAGACCCATGCACTCTAAATTCAAGTTGCCAAGATGGTGTCTGTGAGGGCTTTAACCCCAAATGTGACGATGGCATTGAGTGCACTGACGATGTTTGCAACCTGCAAGGAGATTGTTCGTACCCAGTAAAGGCAGGTTGGTGCTTAATTGCCGGTGTCTGCTGGGAGGTTGGGACAGTCGATCCTTCAAATCAATGCATGATTTGTGACCCTGCCTCCTCTAAAACTGCTTGGACAAAGGCGAATGGCCGAAGCTGTGATGACGGCGACCTGTGTACTTTTGAAGACACCTGTAACAACGGTTTCTGCCAAGGCCAGTCATACACCTGTCAAGTGGAAGATGAGTGTGTCATTTCAACAGCTTGCGACGGCCTCGGTGGTTGCCAGGAGGTAAAGCGCGATGATGGCACCCCTTGCACTGATGATGGCGACATATGTACGCTGGACCAGTGCGTAGGTGGGCGCTGCACGCACCCAACAGCCCCAGATGGGCACCCCTGTGACGACGACAACCTTTGCACCCAGACTGACACTTGCATTGACGGCGTTTGCGTTGGTTCTAACCCAAAAGAATGCCAAGTGGAAGACCCGTGCCGCGATTCTGGCGCTTGCAACCCCGCAACAGGGCTGTGCGATCTTGCTGCATTACCTGAAGGTGCTCCGTGTGACGACGGCAATGCGTGTACCCAAAATGACTACTGCCGCAACAGCACATGTACTGGGGAAAATCCAGTAATCTGCACCGCAAGCGACCAGTGCCACTTGGCTGGCACATGTAATCCAGTGACGGGAAAATGCACCAACCCCAAGGTTCAGGATGGAACTGCTTGTAACGACGATAACCTGTGCACCCAGACGGACACGTGCGTCGACGGTGTCTGCCAAGGGGGCAATCCAGTTGTGTGTGATGAACCAGGTGAGTGTGAACTGCAGTCAACTTGTGACCCGACTACTGGGACTTGTCCAGTTCGCTTTAAGCCAGACAACACCCTTTGTGACGATCAGGACCCCTGCTCTGCGGAGGCCCGCTGTACAGCTGGGGTTTGTCAGCAGACGAAGCCTACTTGTATTGACAATTTGAGCTGCACTGAGGACGTTTGTAACAACGGTGTCTGTTCTTTCCCTGTGATTGCTGGAAAGTGCCTAATTGATGGTTCTTGCTGGGATTCAGGTGAGGCCAATCCTTTCAATCCCTGTCTCGCCTGTGATCCAGCGACGGACGACTTGGCGTGGTCCCACGTTAACGGCATTCCATGTGATGACGGCAACATTTGTACTTTGGGTGATACCTGTATGGACGGTGTTTGCCAAGGCGTGCAAGACGACTGTGACGATGGAAACGTTTGTACAACCGACCACTGCATACCGGATCTTGGAGGCTGCGTTCACACCGCTAATCGAGAACCCTGTGATGACGGTGACCCATGCACTATAAACGACAAATGTAGTGCAAAGGTCTGTGTTGGAACCCCATATAGCTGCCCACCAGTAGAGTGCATGGCTCAAGCTGTGTGTGACGGCGTCGGCGGCTGTGACTACATTCCAGCCCAAAACGGGACTCCTTGCGCAGACGATGGTAATCCTTGCACACTTGATGTTTGCGAAGATGGTGTTTGCAAACATCCACCTGCTACAGATGGCACTGCTTGCGACGATGGCAACCTTTGCTCACAAAGTGACCAGTGCATTGGTGGCGTATGTGTTGGTGGCAACTGGGTTGTATGTAATGTTGATGACCCGTGTCGAGATCCTGGAACATGTGACCCAGCTACTGGAACATGTTCTGCAGGAGTTCTTGGGGAAGGGGAAGCTTGCGATGATCGAAATCCGTGCACCACTAACGACTCCTGCCGTAATGGCGCCTGTACGGGAGATCCCAAGGTTTGCCAACCTTTAGATGACTGCCACGATGCTGGGACATGTGACCAAATAACTGGCCTATGCTCCAACCCTCAAAAAGCAGATGGAACTCCTTGTGATGACAGGGATCTCTGCACCCAGGAAGACAAATGCTTCGGAGGTGTATGTACAGGACTGGACCCAGTTGTATGCCCTGCGCCTGGCCAGTGTCAGGAAGACCCCGTATGTAACCCAGCCACGGGGACATGTCCGGTTGTGTTTGTCCCAAATGGCACGGCATGCGACGATTCAGTGGCCTGTACCAAGAATGACATTTGTACCAATGGGACTTGTGCTGGTACAGCCTACACCTGTAGCCCACCTGCTGGTGGTGGGACTTGTACCAAAGCTTTTTGTGATGGTGAGGGAGGGTGCGGCTTCACTGTTAACAGTGGCAGATGTTTCATCAATGGAGTCTGCCGCATTGCAAACCAGGTAAACCCGCAAAACTATTGCCAGATCTGCGATCCCAGCCGTAGTCAAACCGAGTGGTCTAATCGGGATGGACTTACATGCTCAGACAATAACCCATGCACATTTAACGATATGTGCGTTGATGGGTACTGTACTGGAACCCCCTATGTCTGTGATAACCAGGGGTTAAGCTGTGTAACTTCTGTTTGTCTAGGTGATGGTACGTGTAATACAACGATCACCGTCGGCAAATGCGCCATTGATGGAGCCTGCTGGGACGTGAACGCCCTGAATCCTGCTAATACATGCGAGTCGTGCCAAAGCTCAAGCCAAACCTCATGGACGCCCAGAGCACAGAACTCGACATGTGATGATGGAAACTCGTGTACACACAGCGACAAGTGTGATGGCGGGATTTGCGTAGGAATTGAGTATACCTGCCCAGGAGGTGACTTGGATTGTACCGCTCCCGAGTGCGATGGGCTTGGCGGTTGTTCGACCCCGGTTATCCCGGGCTATTGCGCCATAGATGGGGTCTGTTACCAGGAGGGGGCCACAGATCCTGCTAATAGTTGCCAAGTCTGCCATCCTGGATTCAGCCAAATTTCCTGGGCTGTTAAGGCCAATGACGCTCCTTGTGATGACGGAGATCCGTGCACTACTGGTGACAAGTGCTCGTCTGGACAATGTGTTGGACCATTGGCTACCTGTGATGATGGCTTGGATTGCACCACAGACTTTTGTGATGATGGTGTGTGCTCTTATCAGGTGATGACTGGTTGGTGTGCTGTGAACGAAGCTTGTTGGCAGAATGGCCAAACAGCCCCGAATAATAGCTGCCAAATCTGCGACACTACTCAAAGCGTAGAAAACTGGACTGACCTGACAGGAGTGTCTTGCGACGACAACTCGGCATGCACTGTAAACGATGTCTGCGTTAATGGATTATGTGTTGGTACCGAGATTGACTGTGATGACGGTTTGGTGTGTACCCTTGACTCGTGCGATAATGGGCAGTGCATTCACACTATTGCCCCAGGATACTGTTTCATTGATGGGGCATGCTACACGGCAAATAGCGCCAATCCGAATAATGTATGTCTCAAGTGTAATCCGACAGTAGCACAACGAATATGGGCCTTTAACAACGGGGCCGCTTGTGATGATGGCGATGCCTGTACAAAGGATGACGTGTGCGGTCTTGGAAACTGCGTTGGACAGCACTATGACTGTGATGACTACAAGGAGTGCACAATAGATTCCTGTGATGGCGACGGTAATTGCACCCATGAAATCGCGGATGGCTACTGCCTGATTGATGGGGCCTGCGTGGCTGCATTCGAACCCCATGCGCTGTTAGCTTGTAAAGCTTGCCTGCCCTTGATCAGTAAAACTGGATGGTCAGATTTAACCAGTCCTTGTGATGATGGTGATGCTTGTACCAAAAACGACGTATGCCAGGATGGTTACTGTGTTGGCCAGCCATATACCTGTGATGATCAACTTGACTGCACTGTGGATAGCTGTGATGGACAAGGTGGCTGTTTGAACGTGACGATGAACAACAGCTGCCTCATTGAGGGAGTTTGCTATGATGCGCAGACTCTCAATCCAGCGAACAATTGCCTTATCTGTTTGCCAGGAATGTCACAATCTACCTGGCAGTATAATGACGGGCGCCCATGCGACGATAACGACCTGTGTACTACCTCAGACACATGCTTTGCAGGCACATGTAGAGGGTTGCCGTACGAGTGCAACGACGGTCTTGTTTGTACAGACGACTTCTGCACAGGTGACGGCGGATGCACATACCAACGCAAGAGTGGCTACTGCTTGATCGATGGCGAGTGCTTTGCTAATCTTGCTGTCAATCCAGGAAACTCCTGCCAACAATGTGATTCGGCCACAAATCCAACAGGTTGGTTTGGCATTACTGGAGGGTCTTGTAACGACGGAAACGCCTGCACACTGGATGACACCTGCGTGGCAGGAGAGTGCGTTGGTGATTTACACCCATGTGATGACGGCATCGAGTGCACTGCAAATATTTGTGATGGCAGTGGAGGCTGTACATTCCCATTGGCCAGTGGTTGGTGCAGGATTAATGGAGTATGTTGGCCTGCAGGCTACCCTGAACCAGGCGTTGACTGTTCAGCTTGTAATCCAGATGTAGACCCATACAACTGGACTGAACTTAGCAGTTCAGTTCAAGAAGTCTGCAATGGTGTTGACGACGATTGTGATGGAATCACAGACCCAGAAGGGTCCATAGGCTGCATCCCCTATTACGTCGATTTCGACAACGATGGCTTTGGCAGCATGGTTGTTCCACCCAAATGCTTGTGTCAAGCTGATGCGCTGTACAAAACGTCAGTTGGCGGAGACTGTGATGACAATAACGGCAATGTCTACCCTGGAGCCACGGAAATTTGTGACTGGGATCCAATCACCGGTGACCCTATAGACAACAACTGTGATGGAATTGCCAACCCTGAAAATACCAGTGGATGCGAGCGTTACTACCTGGATGTGGACGGAGATGGGCATGGAGTGCCTGAACATTACAAGTGCCTTTGCGAGGCTACAGGAAACTATCGCTCGCTATCACCTTGGGATTGTGACGACAATAACCCGCATGCTTGGATTGGTAATGTGGAAACTTGTGACGGCTACGATAATACATGTGACGGTATTGTGGACCCCGAAGGCTCACAAGGTTGCAAGTATTACTTTAAAGACGAAGACAACGATGGATATGGAGACCATTACCAGCCTGGCAAGTGCCTGTGCGGCCCAGATGATGTGTACGTCACAGAAACAACGGGTGACTGTGATGACTCCAATCCAGACATTAACCCATCCATGCCAGAGCTGTGTAATGGCCTGGATGACGACTGCAACGGAGTCATCGATGACGGGGTCATAGAAGATATGTGTCCCTACGATGAGGGGCTAGGATTTGAGCTCCATGGGACGATGTCTTGCACGTCAGGTCAGTGCGTTGTCACCTGCTTCGCTCCAGAAGACCAAGGAGCTTGGTTTGACACGGATAATGACGTCTATAATGGCTGCGAATGTCAGGCAGATATCCATTCTCTGGAGGGCACCCACAGTGACGGCACAACAGCACGAGAGCTGACCCCTCTCGAAGACAAGGGTGACTCGATCATTGTGGCTGGTAATCTGGCTGATACGGAAGCCGACTGGTGGCAGGTCCAAGCTATTGATCTTACTCCCTTAGAGGAAGCAAATGGTTGCGACAACTTTAACTTCAAAGTTCGATTCCTGACTAACGAAGACGACTCGTTCAGATTTGAGGTCTACAAAGGGGGATATCTCGAAGGTAACCTAATGTGTGCCTCTGCAACAACTTATGAATGGGCCACAAACTTCGCGGATCATGTAAGCAAACTTGGAGAATGCGATTGTTCTTCCTACACAGGATTTCATGATGCTCCTGAAGATTATGGCACATGTGTGGCCATGGCGGGAGCCTACAATTGCGGGTCTGGCCTGGGCATAGGACAACCAAACAAAAATCAATGCTCGGACAACAGTGCGAAATTCTTCATCAAAGTGTTTGCAAAGCCGGGAGCCAGCCGCAGCTGCCCATCTTATGAACTTGAGTTTTCTAATGGTAAGTACGCTTTCAGTGGCTTCTAAAGTCAATACAAAACAACAAATTGCATAAGGGGAAAAAATGCGCAGATCCATTATCGCACCAGTGGTGCTGGTCATGATGTTCATTCTTGGATGCAGCAAAGGAAGCAGCGATTACACAATTGATGCTGCACCGGTAACGCTTGCAAAAGCTGGGAAGGCCGAAGTTGTCTTTTCGCCTGGCGCTGGCTACAAATGGAACGCTGAATTTCCAGCTAAGCTGACAGTCGTTGATAAAGGAGGCCTGACTGTAGAACAGACAGCCTATTCACGAGAAGACTTTATTGTTGATGGCGACTCAGCCAAGGTATCAATCGAATTATCTGGGGAAAATTCTGGCAAAACGAACCTGAAAATGACTGCAAACTTTTCGGTCTGCACGGATGAGGTGTGCAGGATATTTAGAGAGATTCCGATTGAGATAGCGGTCACTGTGCAGTAGGGGCGTGGGCAGGGAAGCTGGGACAGGGACGGGGACAGGAGGCAGGTTCAGGGGCCAGAGTGGGTGGGGTTGGTGGTTACTTCTTGTGACAATCGTTACAAGCGGTGGGAGCCTTTGTGTCTGGTTTTCCCTTCTTTTCAGCCTTGTGGCACTTCTGACAGCTGTTGTGGTAGGCAGTCTTCGAGTCTGGGGTGTCACCATCAGCTTTGGCCTTGTGACAGTCGGAGCACTTGGGCTTTGATCTGTCAGCACCCTTGAAGTTGTGGTGGCACTTTTCGCACTTGATGTCCCTTTGGTGGGTAGCGTGATTAAACTCTACGTCACCTCTTTTGCTTTTCACTGTAACCTTGGTTGGTTCAGCAGCAAAGCCTGTTGTTTGGAAAGTTCCGATGACGAGCATCAAGGCGGCGGCGGCTAAGAGAGCAGCTCCAAAGATGTTCCGTGTTTTGGCCTTCATTTTTAAAACCTCCAATGGTTTGTTTGCCAACCGCCTCGAAATTGAGACGGATCATGGCTCAGACGGCCATCTGAGCCAAATATTCCAAAACTAATTATTACCCACCATGACACATTTTGCACATCTTTGTGTCTTTGCTGGTGGTGGGGCTCCATCCACGTGGGTGGGGGCTGCGGCCAGCGGTTCCACCAACTTTGTGACAAGTGATGCAGTTTGAATTTGCGCCTTGATCGTGGCATGAGGCGCACGACACTATGTCACGACGAGCGGCATCACCATGAAATTCCGGGGATCTGGCGTCCATAGCCCATCCAGCTGGGTGCGGGGATGCTCGGCCACCAATGGGCGCCGCCGTTTGCGCGATTCTGGCCTGTTCGTGGCAGGCCTGACACTGGCGGGTGGAGTGGCACTTTTGGCACGATGCTGGGTCAGTTCTGGCCTCAATTGGGTGCCTCGTCAGATAGTCTCCGCGGTGGACCAATTGGCGGTCAACACGCTCGGAAAAGCGAATATCCGGGGCCATACCTTGGAAACCGTGGCATTCTGCGCAAAAATCCTGACGGTGGCAGTGCGCACAGACGTCCTCGTCAGTTTTGGCCAAGCTGCCGTGACGCCCCATAAATTCAGCGTCATGGGAAAACAGCGCGGTCGGCCTTGATGGGTTTTCGACGATGTCGTTGTGGCATGCCTTACAGGAAATGTCCCTAAATTCGGCCCTGTGACATGACATGCAGGTGTCATGGTTCATAGGTCTGGCGGCTTGCGACGGGGCTGTGCGCTGCTCTACCCCTGCGTGACAGGTTTTGCACTGGCCATCAGTTGGCTCGGCGTGCTTTGCGTGGCTGAAGGCGACTCCTTGGCTTGGAGGTCTGCCAGTCCAAGTTTCAGGCTTGTCTGGATTGGTGTGGCACATACCACAACCACCTTCTTCTTTTTCATGGCAATCCAAGCATTTTGCCTCTGTAAAAAGCATTTCTGGGGTGACTTTGTCTGAATCAATGACTTCCTGGTGGCAGTCATCACACCCTATTTCGTTGTCAACGACGTGAAGCTTGTGGCTAAACTTGATTTTGTCTTGGCGCTTAACCAAGTTACCGCAACCAGCTAGGGCCACCAGCCCGATGACCGCGACAGCTACCATCAAGATACTGTTGTGCATTCGCTTCATTGGGCACCTCACTTAACCAACAAGTCAAAATCATACTGGAACTTCAGCAAACCAGACCAAGATTGGGTGAAGTCTGGGTTCACATGAACCGCGACATCACCCTGGACCCGGGCACCTTTACCTATTTCGTAGCCGGCTGTTAGTGAAACAACGTGGGAGCGAAAGTAGCCTCCGTCCCCAATGTATCTGTACGGTGTGATGCCTGTGGGGTCCATCCTGCGCCAGACGTCATAACCTTGAACAGCCCTATCGTAAAAGTAATTGTTCACGTCTGCTGTGATCATCAGGCGCTTTAGCTGCTGTGGGCGATAAATGGCAAAAGCCCTTGCCTGGGTGTAGGCATTTTCAAAACCTTTGAGACGTGCGATTTCAACGCCAACAGAGCTTCCGGCGCCGGCCCCGTCAAAGCGCAGCACTGGTCGAAATCCAAGTTCATAACCATGGTTTGCATCGTCGTAGTAAAAGTAACGTCCATACAGGCTGGCACCCAACCATCCCTGTCCATAGTAGCCGAAATCAGCGCCGACTTTGTGGTACTTGGAGTCGGTAAAGACGCTAAAGATAGAGGTTTTGGCAATCCTAGCCGACGGGTTGTAGACGCCGTAATCCAAGGTAAATCGCCAATCTCTTTTGTACATGTAGGTCAAGGCGTTGGAAGTTTCCTGAAATCCTAAAGAAACCATGTCTGTTAGGATGTAGCCAGAAAATTCAAGGTAACGTCGATATCTAAAGGAGTAATCAATCCCAAGGGTTGAACGGTCAAACGTGGAGTGGTTCGTCTGGCCAGTGTAAGACAACCCAAGGTTACCCCAGTCCCAAGGACGGTAGGCCAAACGGCCACCAAAGATGCCTCGGTATAGGTCCACGTTGTTTCCCTGGTATGGGACCCAACCTCCAAAGGCTGAGATTTCAACTGATTTACCAGGGCGACCTTTCAAGTAAAATCCATCCATGACGATGTTGTTACCGGCACTTTCATAAAGAATCTGACGACCAGCGCGAGCCATAAGGAAGTTTTTTGGATGGGTGTATGTGATATTCCCAACCATAAGCTCACCAGTTACCGTCAACTGACCAGCTTGGTTTGTTGGGATTAATCGCCCCCAGCCGCTTAGGTGAATGGCAAAACCAGGCACCCCAACATCATCGGCACCAACGGTTAGGTACTGATAGATGGGGGTTTGAAACATAGTGGACATAGGGTCGTTGGGATCAAGCACTTGGCGACCAGTGAAATAGGTGGTCGCGGACCCATAAACCCTGGTTGTGTTATTTGAAGCCTTTGTGGCAACTGTACCATCGGCTTGGCTAGCAAAGGCAAGCATTGGCACCAACATCGCGCAGGCAAATACCCAAACGAAGCAATTTGAACGTCCCTTAAAAGGCAATGGGCTCGCTCTCATGACAGCCTCCTTAACGTCCGACGCCACTACCAAACTTTTGCACCGTGACACCAAGGGGCGCACGTTTTAGTGTTTGAATCCCAGGTGCCGTTGCCCTTCAGAACTACATCGACTTTTCCATCGATGTGTCTGTCGGCGTCCAAAATCGCTAGACCGTTATCTTTTACAATGCCTTGGTGGCATTCTGAACAGTCGTCTATGTAGTCATGATCAGCAAAGTTACTTGGGTGTTTACCTGTCTTTGGAGCAAGTCCGTGGCAGGAACCACAGGCGATCTGGGAGCCGTCCACCACTGTCCAGTTTGGATTGGTGTTGTTTCCACCTTCCAAAGTGGCGCCATGACAATAGGAATTCGTACAAGTGGTGGTTTCGCGGCTCCACTGGGGGGCGGCTCCCCCGGCGTTTGCTATGCCAGAAAAGACAAGCTGTACCTCATTATCGAGGTGTCCCGAGTCAGAGACTTCAGCTGGCACAACGTGGCAAGCGCTGCAATCTACGGCCTTGCCAATTTGGCTTGGGGTCGTCAGGTGGGCCTGGTGAGCACCAACTGACCTAAGCGAAGTATCCGAGTTTCCAGCCAAATCCTTTGGTGGAGCGTTATTTAACTGGTTGCCGTGACAGGAGTTACAAGAGCCATCAGAGGAAACCTGAACAATTCCGTCCACATGCTGTCCTGGCTTCACTATGACACCAGCAGCATTTACGGTGTCGTGGCAAGCCCAACAAGCTTGGCTGCTGGGATGGTCGGCACCTGAACGTAGCTTTGCAGGTCCCATACCATGGCAGGAATCACAGGTGTTTTGGCTGCCATCGACCCTAGTCCACTTGGGAGCTGTAGCTTTGCCTCCGTCGAGGGTAGCTCCATGACAGTACGTACTAGTACAGGTTGCATTACCAATGTTCCACATCGGTTGCGCACCACCAAGCTTGGCCCTGTCGCCAAACTGAATCTGGGTTGTGCCATCCAAGTGGCCAGGAGCGTCGACAGAGGTCACCGCCGGGTGACAATCAGAACAAGAAAGCCTGGTTGAAAGCTGGATATCCTTGAGATGGGTTTGGTGGGCACCAACAGTTCTGACGGTGGTCTCTGTGTTTCCAGCTAAATCCTTTGGAGGGGCCGGGTTGTCAGCGCTGCCATGGCAAGATTTACAACCACCAGCCGGGGTGAACTGGACTTTGCCATCAATGTGCTGCTCAAGTTTTACAATCCGGTTATCAGCATCAACCGTATCATGACAAACTAAACAGTCAGAGCCAGCAGGATGCTTTGCACCAGAACGCAGGGTTTTCGGGCCCATTCCATGACAGGAATCGCATGTAACTTGGGACTTATCCACCAGTGTCCATTTGGGAGCGGTGGCTTTGCCGCCCTCAAGGGTGGCGCCATGACAGTAGGAATTGGAGCAGCTTGCATCGCCATCGTTCCAGGCTGGTTGGGCGTTGTCAAGCTTGGCCCTGGCCCCAAACTTGATTTGGGTAGTTCCATCGATATGACCAGGGGCATCAACTGAGCCAACAACTGGGTGACAATCAGTACATGTAAGTGCCGTGGAAAGCACGGTATCCTTGATGTGAGCTTGATGTGCGCCAACTGTCTTAAAGGTGGTTGCGGTGTTGCCAGCCAAGTCCTGTGGTGGTGCTGGGTTGTCAGCGCTGCCATGACAAGACTTACAACCACCTACTGGGGTGAACTGGACCATGCCATCAATGTGCTGCTCAGGTTTGACAATCCTCATGGTGTCGTCAACGGTGTCATGACATGCAGAACAGTCAGAGCCAATTGGATGCTTGTCACCAGAACGGATAGTTCTGGGGGCCATTCCATGACAGGAATCGCACCTAATCTGGGAGCCATCAACAAGTGTCCACTTTGGCTCGGTGTTCTTCCCACCCTCAAGGGTAGCGCCATGACAGTATGAATTCGAGCACTTTTCGGTGTCGACATCCCATTGTGGACTGGCGTCACCACGTCTAGCCCTGGAACCAAACGATATTTGGGTGGTCCCATCCATGTGCCCAGGGGAAGCAACAGCAGTGACAGCTGGGTGACAGTCGGTGCATGTAAGAGCCGTGGCAAGCGCCATGTCTTGTAGGTGGGCTTGGTGAGCTCCAACCGTTTTAATAGTTGTGTCGCTTTCCCCGTTTAAATCAGTGGGCGGAGCTGGATTATCATCGTTGCCGTGACATGAATTACAGCCTGCGATACCGCGAATTTGAACCTTACCATCAATGTGGAGTTCCCAATTTGCGATGGTGCCATCTTCAGCCACCGTTTCATGGCAAGTGAAACAGTCCTTACCGGCTGGGTGTACAGCCCCAGTGCGGGTGAGGGCCGGCCCAATGCCATGGCATGACCCGCAAGTTACCTGGGCTTTGGGATTGTCAGAGTTCCATTGAGGTTCCACATTGGAGCCTCCATCCATACCAGCGCCATGACAGGCAACGTTACGGCATGTCACTTTCGCTAGCTCGCCAGTCCCATCAACAACTAGCTCCGGCTTGTCGCCTTTGGCAACCGCGGTATTTGCAAATCTGACTTCCGCGGGCAGTTCAGAGTCGATATGACCCTTGGAATTGACTCTGTCTGGCACAAGGTGGCAAGTTGCACAAGGCACCTTGGCCCCAAGTTCACCACCTAGGACGTGAGCCTGATGAGCGCCAACCCCTCGGAATATTGGGTCATAGTTACCACGGCTGTCAGGTCCTGGGGCCCATGGGGCTTCGAGACCATGGCAGCCAGCACAAGCCTCCCGGGGGGCAACATCACCAAGGTCGTCCCTGTACTCCGAACAGGCAGTGACCCCTAGCGCTAACCAACCAATCGCCGTAATTCCTAAGATCCGCTTTAACATATCAGCGTCCTCCAGGTTCATACCCGGTCGCTCAAGGAGGCAAGACACACCACCCCAACGGAAGCGAAATTATAAGACGGCTAGGAAACTTGGTGGTATATTTTTCTGACCCCAAAAGTCCGAAATAGCAGATACTCCAGGTATTCAGCTGTTCATGCTTCCAAATCAGGACTTTTTGTGTACACTATGGCTCAAAGCATACTTTCTTGAGCCCTCGGTTGACTACAGCTTAGAGTTGTCCTAAAAATGCGGGCAAGTCGAGCTGATTACACGCCGGAGTCAGTAATGCTAACCGAACGGATGTTACAAATAACGCTAGGTGGCAGCGAATGGGTTCTTTACCTGCTGCTTATCCTGTCTATAGCTTCCATTGCTGTAATGGTCGAAAGGCTTTTGTTTTTCAGGGCCAATCGAATTGCATGGGAGCGATTGCTTGAGCGCATTGAGCCACTGATGCACCCCAATGAAGTTGACAAGATTGAAGATGTAGTCAAAGCGTGGCCAGGTCCTGAGGCAGGAATATTGCGAGCTGTGTTCGACGGCGTACCCAAGGGTTTGGCCGCAACGGAAAAGCTGGTCCAAGCTGCGCTGCTTAACGAACAGCAAAGGATGGAAAAGCGCCTTTCTTTTCTTGGAACCCTTGGAAATAACGCTCCATTTATTGGCCTATTCGGGACTGTCCTTGGGATAATTCGAGCTTTTAGCGACTTGTCGCTGGACGTAAAGGGCGGAGCAAATGTGGTAATGGCTGGAATTTCCGAGGCGCTGATCGCTACTGCCGTTGGGTTGTTTGTTGCCATACCGGCAGTTATTGCCTACAACTATTTCATGGGGCGAAGTTCAAAGGCAGGCGTTTTAGCTCAATCGATAGCCAACAAGCTGATGGCTTTGAAGCAGTCTTAGTGTAGCGACCTCAGTTGGCGCTATGTGTTGTATTTATTGGCTTTTCAAGACGCACCTAGTTGCGAATTTTTGAAGGGCGCAGATTTTTATTGACAATTTTATTTTTTTCAGTACAATCCGCATTAACTTTCCTGAAACTTGGGTGCTCTCCTGGGTTTCGATTACCTGCTATGGTTATCGGTCTGGCAATTTTGATTTCAAAATGAGCTTGGCCAACTTTTAATACTTAGGCTTTGTTCTCGCCAACGACGATATGTCGAGGCGGACCCACCCTAACGTGGCTCCGGTGGCGCACGCCCACGTTTAACACCGTTTCGCGCCTGACAAAACATGGAGGAACATGTGAATCTGAAAGAACTCAAGGACATGAAAATCGCGGATCTGTTGAACCTGGGTAAGGATCTGAACGTGGATGGGGCCAGAGGCCTTCGGAAACAGGATCTGATTTTTGCGATTTTGCAGGCTCAGACAGAACAAAATGGAATGATCTATGGCGAGGGCGTTTTGCAGGTCCTGCCAGAAGGCTACGGCTTTTTGCGGGCTCCTGACACCTCTTATCAGCCAGGCTCCGATGATATTTATGTCTCACCAACTCAGATTCGTAGATTTAATCTGCGTACCGGTGACACCATCTCAGGCCAGATAAGGCCGCCAAAAGATGGTGAAAGATACTTTGCATTACTGAAGGTTGAACAAATCAACTACGAGGATCCTGATGTCGCCAAGACTAAGACCTTGTTTGACAACTTGACTCCCTTGTATCCAAACCAAAAATTCAACCTTGAATTTGATCCCAAGAATTACTCGACCCGTGTCATTGACATGCTTTGCCCTCAGGGTAAAGGCCAGCGAACCCTGGTTGTTGCGGCTCCTAGAACTGGTAAGACGGTGATTCTTCAGGATCTTGCCCACGCGCTTGCGGTCAATCACAAAGAGGTTTACCTGATCGTTCTGCTGATTGATGAAAGACCCGAAGAAGTCACCGACATGGAGCGCTCGGTCAAGGGCGAAGTCATCAGTTCCACCTTTGATGAGCCAGCAGCCCGCCACGTCCAAGTTGCGGAAATGGTTATTGAAAAGGCGAAACGTCTGGTCGAGCATAAACGCGACGTCGTTATCTTGATCGACTCCATCACTAGGCTGGCCAGGGCGTACAACACGGTTGTCCCCCCGTCTGGCAAGATCCTGTCCGGTGGTGTTGACTCTAACGCCCTGCACAAGCCAAAACGCTTCTTTGGTGCTGCCCGTAACATTGAGGACGGCGGCAGCTTGACCATCATTGGAACGGCCCTTATTGATACCGGTTCCAGGATGGATGAAGTCATTTTCGAGGAATTCAAGGGCACTGGTAACTGTGAGCTGCACTTGGATCGAAAACTGATGGAAAAGAGAATCTTCCCGACCTTGGACATCAACAAATCCGGGACTCGTAAGGAAGAGCTGTTGCTTGACCCAGTTGGGCTGAACCGCATGTGGATTTTGCGACAACTACTGCACCCACTTAACGTACTGGACGCAATGGAATTCCTGCTGGACAGATTGTCTCGCCATGATACCAACCGCCAGTTCCTGAACTCGATGAGCCAATAGTCAACCTCACTTTCCAACCAAAAGGTGATTAAATGGAAATCCGACCCTCGCGGCGAATTTCAGATTTACCTGGTTATCCATTCGCCCAGATAGACCAAATGGTTAGGGACCTGCAGGCTGCAGGTCATCATCCTATCGATTTTGGCGTGGGAGACCCCACAGAGCCAACGCCTGAGATCATCCGGCGTGCAGTCCAGAAAGGGGTCGATACAAGGGCGCAATCTGGCTATCCATCATACGTTGGGTCGCCGGAATATCGGCAGGCCATCGCCGATTTCATGGATAGACGGTTTTCGGTAAAGCTGGATGTAGCCACTGAAATCTGCGCAACAATCGGCTCAAAGGAGGCTGTGTTCCAGTTTCCCAATTGTCTGATTGACCCAGGAGACATCGTGCTGTGCCCAAGTCCAGGGTACCCCCCTTATAATCGAGGGACTTTGTTTGCTGGTGGTGTGCCATATTACTACCCTGTCACCCAAGAAAACGATTTTTTGCCAGACCTTGAGGCTATTCCCGAGGACGTTTTGCAAAGGGCGCGAATCATTTGGGTGAACTATCCAAACTCCCCAACTGGAAAAGTGGCGCCGGACGAATTCTGGCCTCGTCTGTTGAAATTCGCCCAAAAGTACAACCTCGTGGTCGCCTCTGATGAGGCTTACAGTGAGATTTATTTTTCAGATGAACCACCGCGTTCAGCCTTGGAATTTGGGCGAGATGGGGTCATCGTTTTTCAGTCGCTTTCCAAGCGCTCGTACATGACTGGGCATCGTGTGGGCTGGGCTTGTGGAGACGAGCGAGTTATTTCGCTGTTCAAGAAACTAAAGACGAATGTTGACTCAGGAACGGCGACGTTCATTCAAGATGGGGCCATCGTAGCGCTAAAGGACGAAGAACATGTCGCCAAGATGAGGCAGCTTTACCAGCGTAAACGTGACATCTTGGTGGATGCGCTTTTGGAGATCGGCTGTGAACTGGCTGACTGCACCGGAACGTTGTACCTTTGGCCCAAAGCGCCTAAGGGGTTGACAGGATTGGAATTTGCCCAGAAATTGCTGGATCCATCCATTGCTGTGGTCTGCACCCCTGGGGTCGCGCTTGGTGAGAGGCTGGCAGATGGCTCAAATCCCGGGGAATACCATGTGCGATTCGCCTTGGTCCCAGATCTGGAACAAGTCATCGAGGCATCAAAGCGCATGAAGGCGGCTTTTGGCGTTATCTGATGTGTTTCATCTCTTCGTGAATCTCAGCAAAACGTGGCGTTGACCTTCTGAAAGCATCTAGCAATTTTGGGTCAAAATGGGTGGGCTTTATGCGAAGGTCCCCTCTGGTAATCACCTCAACTGCAAAGCGGTGGCTAAGTGCCGGTTTATATGGACGTTCACAGCGCAAGGCATCGTACACGTCAGCAAGCTTTACAATTCGACCTTCAATCGGAATCTGCTCGCCCTTTAAACCGTTGGGATAACCAGAACCATCCCACCTTTCATGGTGATTCAGCGCTATGGAGGCCGCCATTGCCAGTTTTGGGTGGTCACCTAGGATCCTTGCACCATATACGGTGTGAAGCTTCATTGCCTCCATTTCTTCATCAGTTAGGTCACCTGGTTTATGCAAAAGTTCGTCAGGTATTTGGATTTTACCAACGTCATGCAACTGTGATTGAACTTCTATGGTCCTGATAAACGATGGTGGCATTTCAATTAGCTCTGCCAGCAGGCCACTGTATGCGCTTACCCTGTGCAGGTGGGCGCCAACATTGTTGTCGCTAGCCTCTGCCGCCCTGGATAACGCCTGGACTGTGTACTCAAAGGCCTCCTCGATTTCCCTGGAAGAGGCAACTACCCTGCCCACAAATTCCCAGTGCAAGGCAAATCCACGAACGACCTCCACGTCGAAGGCGTCGACATCCCTAGGATAATTAGCGGTAACTAGGATGCGTCCAGGAGCGGTGGAATAGACCATGTTATCGATAGGACCGACTTCAGGAATCAGCACCTCCTTGATAATTGAGACCCACTTATCAGGAGACGCTATATGCTGGTTCCATAGTCCAACTTCCGACAAAATAAAGGAGTCTTCCGAAAGTTCACAAGGGCGGACCTCAAAGGATACCTGCCCGGATTCCCAGGTTCCCTTAAAAATGCGTCCAGTACAGGTGCCGTTGTTTCTTTCAAAAGCCACGATTAAATCAGGGTCCCGTCCAGCTTTACTGGCTGCATGCAGCTGTTCAACCAGCGATGGTAAAGGGTCTGATGAAAGGCGGCCGACGCTTTTTAACTCGGCCAAGTGCACCTCTGAGCTTCGTCCCAAGGCGATCAACTTGGAAAACGAATCATCTAGGCGCTCTTGCAAAACCTTAGTCCTGACAAGACTGCGCACCCTGACTGATAATTCAGCACGTCCAACTGGGTGGCTTAAAAAGTCAGACGCCCCAAGCTCAAGCGCCCGAATCCTGGAGCTTTCATCGCCTAGAGCACTCATCACTAGGATGGGCAGGTTATGAAGCTGTGCAAGTTCCGCTAAAACAGCAAAACCGTCTTTACCAGGCAGGATCAAATCCAAAATCAAAAGATCAAAGGAACCTGCGGTAACTTTGTCTACAGCCTCCTGCCCATCCTTTGCCTCAAAAACCTCATAACCGTCGGCCTCCAGGATTGCGCGGATCAAAACTCTATTTTGGTCTGAATCATCAACTAGGAGGATTTTTAGTGGTCGCATTATGAAAACTCCGAGTCATCGGTGGGTGTACTTGGATGAAGTGGCACAAGCATCCGATATCTGCCTGCGACACCTGGGGGGTTATCATAAAAACCACTTCCACCGTGAAGTTTTATAAGATGCTGGGCCAATGAAAAGCCAAAGCCAGTAGCTGGGCTTGTAGTTGGTGTGATAGTGTCCAAAGGGCTGGTCCAAACTAAATCAATGGCGAGATCCTGTGAAATCACCTTGGCAGAAATTTCCACGGAACCATGGCAACCAGCGGCTTTAATGAAGCTTTTTGCCAGATTAAAAATGGCCTGCTTTAGCCGCCTGCCATCTGCTTGCATTGAAATTTCAGCAGATGGATCGACAGTCCAACTGAGATTGGCACCGACTGTAACAGCGGACTGAGTCAACAAGGAAATCGCTGCCTCTACAATCTGTTTGGGATAACAGACGTCTATCTCAAGCTCCACTAACCCGGCTTCAACACGCGATAATTCAAGGACGTCATCTATAGTTATCATTAGATTGTGTCCCGCCTGCCAGATGTGTTGTGAATGCTCCTTCTGCTTGTCGTTTAGGGGGCCATAGAGTTCGTCTTGTAAGACCTCCGCAAATCCAAGAATTGCGGTCAAAGGGGAGCGCAAGTCATGAGACATGCTAGCTAACAAATCCGCCTTGTATTTAGCAGACTCGGTCAACTGCAAATTGGCTTCCTCAAGCTTTTGATTTTTGGCGTTTAGTTCCTCGGTTCTGGTAAGCACGGCCTGCTCAAGCCTTTGGGCATGTCGCTCCATTTGCTCGACCAGCTTGGCGTTTTGGATGGCAAGGCCGGCTGCCCTTGCAAAGGCCGAATACAAGGCAACTTTGGCGGGCGAAAAATAGTTTTCCTGGTTACTGTAAAGAAGCAGCACCCCAAAGACATTACTTTCAGCGTCAAATACAGGTAAGGCAGCCACTGAACGATAGCCACGCGAAAAAGCCTGCTCTCGCCACGGTGCAAAGGAGTCAACCTCAATATTGTTAACTACCGATGGTTGTTGACTTTTGTACGCAGTTCCACCAGGTCCACGCCCACATTCTGAATCGTCGACAGATACCTTGATTTCTTCAAGATAGCCAGCCTCATCCCCCCAAAAGGCCACCGGCTGCAAGACATTTTCATCAACCAGCCCAAGCCAGCCCATTACAATTCCGTTGTCGTGAACGGCACATTCAGAAATAGCTTTATAGACAGATGGGATATCCAGATTTTTCGCCAAATTTGCCATAGATTCCGAAAATCTAAGCAGACTATCGATCAGATCGGTATTAATATTGGAGTCGACCTTCAAAGCAATATCTCCCACAGCATTCACCGGAGGCACTCTGTTGATGGATACGCCGGAGGCTTCGGTAGATAATTGTATCCCTATAAGCAAATATGACAATCACAATTCAGCAAAATTTAATGCAAAATCATGCTTTGGACACAGCTCTTCTATAACCAGCAATGCGCTGCTGGCGCATAACTTCACTGAATTTTGGCTTAAAGCTGCGCTCAATCTCGCATAACTTGGTCAATGCATCCATATCCCAAAGGCCTATGCCGATACCAGCCAGCATTGAGGCACCCATGGCGGTTGTATCTACGTTTGCGGGCCGCAGAACTGGCACCCCAAGGATGTCAGATTGGAACTGCATCAACAGGTTGTTTGCACTTGCCCCACCGTCGACTCGAAGCTCTGTGATTGGGGAGCCGAGGTCCTTGCCCATGGCGTCCACTAAGTCGGCGACCTCAAAGGCGATGCCTTCCAAAACGGCTCGAACGATGTGGGCGGCGGTGGTGCCACGAGTCAGTCCTACCAGCACGCCGCGGGCATCAGCTCGCCAGTATGGAGCGCCAAGGCCAGCAAGGGCTGGAACAAAAACGACGCCGCCAGAATCTGGCACTTGGCTTGCCAGAGATTCACTTTCTGGGGCAGTTCTAATCAGACCAAGTCCATCACGAAGCCATTGAACAGCGGCCCCAGCAATGAAGGCGCTGCCTTCCAGGGCATAACAAGTTTTCCCATCAACGGTCCAGCCAACTGTTGTAAGGAGGCCATGTTCTGAAACTGGGATCTGCTCTCCAGTATTCATCAACAAAAACGCGCCAGTACCGTAGGTGCATTTTGACTGGCCGACATTAAAACAGGTCTGCCCGAACAAGGCCGACTGTTGGTCACCAGCTATCCCGGAAATCGGGACACCATCAGGCAGGAACGAAAGCCCCTTAGTGACCCCAAAAACGCCAGCTGATGGCATTATTTTGGGCATCAGCGACTTGGGAACACCCAAAATATCCATGAGTTCAGGGTCCCAGTCCAAAGTGGACAGGTTCATGCACAAGGTACGAGAGGCGTTGGACACGTCGGTCACGTGGGCCACCCCTCCAGACAGGCGATAGGCCAAAAATGAGTCCACCGTACCAAAAGCAACCTTGCCAGCATCAACATCAGCGCGAAGACCTGGAACATTGTCAAGCATCCAGCGGACCTTGGTCCCCGAAAAATATGGGTCCAACACCAATCCAGTTCGTTGCTTAAACAAAGGCTCATGGCCTTGGGCCTTTAATTCGTCACAAAATGGAGCTGTTCTGCGGCACTGCCAAACAATCGCGTTGTACCTAGACCTGCCACCAACTCGATCCCACAACATCGTGGTTTCACGCTGATTTGAAATTGCGACAGCAATACAATCCGATGGGCTAACCCCTGCAACCTCCATAGCGTGGCGGCAGGATGACTCGGTCGAAGCCCAGATAGCCTCAGGGGCATGCTCGACCCAACCTGGCTGAGGATAAATCTGGGGAATCTCGTTGGATGCCTTGCCGATAACGGTCAGGTCAGACTGAACCACCATTGCCGTGGTAGCCGTCGTTCCCTCGTCAATTGATAAAATGAACTTTGACATGGGCACACCTCCTGGTCGCGGGATTCTAACCCAACCAAGTGGTGATTGTCAGTTTAAATTGAAAAATTTAGAAGCTTAGAACGGGACGTCGTCGTCGGAGATGGGGGCTTGGGGAAAGTCTTGTCCCATTGGCGAGGCTATGGGGGTGTCATCTGCGCTGAATGGGGCTCTGTCACCGCCGGCGCTTCCGATAAACTGAATGGTGCTTGCGACGATCTCGGTGGTATAACGCTTTTGGCCTTGGGTGTCTTCCCACTGGCGAGTTTGGATGCGACCGTCGATGAAGACTGTCCGGCCCTTGCGTAGGTACATCTCGCAGGTTTCAGCCTGACGTCCCCAGACTACGATGCGATGCCATTCTGTGCGCTCTTGCTTTGCGCCCGCTTTGTCAATCCAAAACTCGTTGGTGGCAACGGAAAAGTTAGCAACCTTTTGACCACTTGGAGTCATTTTAATCTCCGGGTCGTTTCCTAGGTTTCCAATCAGTAATACTTTGTTTAATGACGCCATGGTGGTACTCCTTTCATGAAAGACAAAACTGACAGTCCCGTTGACTGCAGACAATTCCTATATCGATTTTACTTTGTAAATGTTTCATTGGCATTGGTCATCCACAGTTCTTGGTCCTATTAAAGCCTTGTGCAAAGTCCTTGTAATTTCATCAACTTGAGCTTCAGGTACGACCAAGGTCAGTGCACTTGGGGTCAGAATCATCCCTTTGATGCCTGTGATTTTCTGCAAAACTGGCAGGGCGCATTCCCTTAGATCCTCGTGGACAGCGATATCTCCAATTGCTGTAACGGTTGCAAGGTCAGTTTCTATTTTTGCATCCCAGCCAGCAAGCTGGTTTTTAAGCGTGGCCAAGAGCCCAACATTTGATGCCTTGGAAAAAACTGCCATAACACCATTGGAAAAGGTAGAACAAACAAAATCAGGCAGCAGTTTACACGATGCCAGCAGTTCTAAAGCCTGTTTAATCGCATCGCCATGAACCGTTACCGCTAGCACCTCTTTCTTGCTAGCGATACCAGTTATGGCCCTTGGTGGGTCTGGAGGATTTGCCCTGATAACGGTGCCAGCAGCCGCAGGATCAAACGTGGCGCGTGTGTAAATTGCGATTTTGCTGTTTTTGGCAAATGCAATGGCATCGGCGTTCAAGACTTTCGCGCCATGACGTGATAGCTCCAGCATCTCGTCGTAAGTGACTTCCGCCAGTCGCTTGGCGTCTAACACCACTTTTGGGTCGGCTGTGTGAACGGCAGCAATATCTGAATAGATCTCGCATCTTTCAGCATTTAAAGCAGCAGCCAGTGCAACAGCTGTCGTGTCTGAACCGCCGCGGCCGATGGTGGTGATCTCTCGCTTGTATGAAGTCCCCTGAAAACCGGCGACCACGACAACGTGCCCCTTTTCAAGCTCGTCTAGGACACGAAAAGGCCTTATGTCGATAATCCTGGCGTGGCTGTGGCTGGCGCTGGTCATTATCCCACACTGGGAACCAGTCAGTGATATAGCTGGAACCCCATGTTTTTGTATTGCTATTGCCATCAGCGCAGTAGAGATTCGTTCGCCAACTGAAAGTAGCATATCCAGTTCTCTGGTTGGGGGGTTTTCGTCGATCTCTAAGGCTTTTTGCTTTAAATCATCCGTGGTCTTACCCATGGCTGAAACGACAACAACGACCTCGTATCCCTTTTGCTTAGTTGCAACAACTTGCTTGGCTACCCTTTCAATTCGGTCTAGGTCGGCTACGGACGAGCCCCCAAATTTCTGGACGATAACTTTCACGGCTACCTCCCCAACAGCCGCGATTATAGAAAGGGAACGACTTGGTGTCGACCCAAAATCACCGGCAGTAATTGCGGCTCCGTTGCAGATTGTTAAGGAGATTATTGGTGGCATTTGGGAATGCTTAGGATATCGTTGATCGAGTTTTAAAAAAGGCTAAACTCTGGTTGGCATGTGGCCTTTTGGGTTTATCTAGGCTGGCGCGGTCATGCGGCTGTTTGATACTTTTGATATTGGAGGTCAAAGATGAGACCTGAGCATCCCGTCGCTTTAATCACTGGGGCTTCTTGGGGAATTGGAGAGGCTACTGCAAAAATCTTGGCTGAAAGTGGTTTTTACCTGCTTTTGGGGGCCAGAACCGTTGATAAAGTGACTGCGCTGGCAGATGAATTACAAAGTAAGCATGGTATCAAGGCCATTGGAACAGCCCTTGACGTGAGAGACCCAGAATCTGTTAACGCCATTGTGGAATTGGCTAAAAGCGAGTTTGGGGCAGTTCATGTGTTGGTCAACAATGCTGGTCTGGCAAAGGGCACGGCTTGTCTTGAAGATGCGACTGACGACCAGTGGGAACAGATGATTTCCACCAATATCAACGGTGTGCTTTACATGACTAGAGCCTGCATTCCTTTGATTAAAGCCGCAGGTTGGGGACATATCTTCTTTCTGGGCAGTGTGGCGGGCCATGGAGTTTACAAAGGTGGCTCTGTTTATTGTGGGACCAAATACTTTGTGCGCGCTGTATCAGAGACGCTGCGTTTTGAGTTGCTTGGAGAGCCAATTCGCGTCACTAGCGTTGATCCTGGCATGGTGGAGACTCAATTCTCGGTGGTCCGACTTGATTCCAAGGAAAAGGCAGATGCAGTTTATCGTGGGATGCAGCCTTTGGTAGCTGAAGACATTGCTGAATGTATTCGTTGGGCTGTCGACCTGCCTGACCATGTAAACATTGATCAGATTATTATTAGGCCCAGAGATCAGGCTGGTTTCCAAAAGGTCCAGCGCTAGCGATTGGGAATTTGGTGGAGTTAGATGAAAACTAGAGCATTGAAAGTTGTGGACATTCTAGCGAACTGGTACCCAGACGCCACAACAAGTCCTTTGAACTGGAACACCCCCTTGGAGCTGCTGATTGCCACCATTTTGGCTGCCCAATCAAGGGATGTGCTGATTAACCAAGTCATGCCTGTCCTTATGGGAACGCTACCCACAGCACAGGCAATCGCGGATGCACCAATAGAACAGCTTGAAGAATTGGTCCGACAAACAGGTTTTTACAAAAACAAGGCCAAGGCAATAAAAAAGTGCTGCCAGCAACTTATTGAGTTTCACGGTGGCGAGGTGCCAAACAGTATGGAAGAACTGACGAAACTAGCTGGAGTAGGACGCAAAACGGCAAATGTGGTACTGACAAATTGCTTTGGAATTCCGGGTATTGTGGTTGATACCCATGTATTGCGGGTCAGCAACCGTTTAGGTTTTACAACATCGTCTGACCCTGTAGAAGTGGAACAAGATGTTGGTAAAGTGCTGCCTGAAAATCAGTGGTCAGACTATAGCCACAGGGTCACATGGTTTGGTCGCGAGGTCTGTTTAGCCAGAAAGCCAAAATGTACCACTTGCAAATTGAACGAATTATGCCCATATCCTGAGAAGATTTAGGAGCCATTTTCCTGTAGAGTTCCAACATGATCGCGCTTGATCAACTTACCATCCAGGTTCGCCGATTGCGGCGTCTACTAATTATGGAGCGATCTCTGCAGGCAATGATTGCGCTGCTGGCGTTGGCTGCAATCTTTGGGCTTATTGGGTCGGCCTTGGCTTCTTATATTGCCGAGTTCACGCTGCTGCGTCAGTGGCTTTTGGCCGGGCTGGCGATGTTTTCTGGTTACACGGTTGGATGGTGGATTTTCCATGTTGTGCGTTCAAGAAAACCTGTCCGCATCGCTAGGTGGGCGCAAAAACGAGTACCGTCATTAGGTGAGGCTCTTGAAACTGCAGTCGAATTAGCACCAAATATCAATACGAATCATTTTTCATCAGGGCTTTTAGTGGCCCAGATAAAGCAAACGAATCAGATCCTTCAAGATACTAAGAGTTCATCCATTTTGAGTTTTAGCAGGCTGAAACTGCCGCTGCTAGCACTTTTAGTGCCTGTAGTTATTGGCCTTTCTTGGCTTGCCATTACACCATGGTCTGCTTTAAGGGGAATGAGAACAATGGCAGGCATGGCCGTCGAAAGCACCCCTGATTGGCTTTTGGGACCGGCCACGAGCGTGGACTCTTTGGTTTTTGACATCCACGTCGTGATAAACAAGATTGGCAAAGATGGCCAAGTAGTTGAAATTCCATGTGAAGAAAGTGGTGACATATCAGCCTTGAGGGATACTGAGATCCATGTTTTTGGCCGTCTGAATCAGCCAGCAATGGTTGGACATTTGGTGGTTTCAGGGGAAGACGAAAAGCGTTACAGCCTGACCTTGGGTGCAAACAATTCATTTTCAGTGAGATTCCCGACACAATCCAGTTCAACCTGGCACCTAGAAGTGTTGGAAGTCCCAGGTGTTTTGGTATCCGAAAGGACTAGGCGACAAATCCACATTATTTCGCCTAAGCCGCCTGAAATCAGGGTAACTCCACCTGAACAGTGGGCTTTGAAGGCTGGAGAAGTCGCTGTAATCCCATTTTCCGTCCATGCCGAATCTGGGATGGCAACTGTTGATATCGTTTATGAATTTCCTTTGGATAGGGTTCGCACCCCAGTAAAAACTAGAATCCTTGATTCAACAGCACAAACGGCCTCTGGTGAAGTCACCTTTGTTTTACCTGACTACATTTTGGAAGCTGGTGGCATGGTTGATTTGATCATCGAGGCCTCTGATTTGTTGGTCGATGATCAGATAGGACGTTCCAAGGCAATAAGCTTTATCTTGGACAGCCCCGGAGTGCGCCAAAATGCTTACATAATTGACCAACAAAAGCTGATGGACCTTTTATTGGAGATGTTGGCAAAAACATACTTAGATCCAGAAAATCCACAAGTTAGACATCTTGAAACGCGCATTGCTGAAGCAGGGATGTTTGTTAAGAGAATTGTTGACGGCATAAAGTCGGTTCCAGACACGTGGCAAACTATTGCAAACGGTATTGAGGCGCTCCCACAAGTTAAACCTGAAAAGATAACATCTGAACTTTCCAAGATTATCTTGATGGTTGACGAATCAATCACCACATCCACTGCAAGTCTCTTAAGCGCCCGTTTAGCAAACATGACCCGGGATGTAACCCGTTTAAGGCAAGTGGGATTGCGCGAGACCAATGATGAGGCTATGAAAATCATTATCCGCACCAGAAGGTCTTTTAAGTACTTAGATAATTTGAGACGAGAGTGGCAAGCAAGCGCCGAATTACATGGTGGAATGCTTCGATTCACACCTGCAAATCTGGGTAACCTTTTGGCCCAAGCAAATGAAGAACTTACAGCTTTTGAAGACTTGATTTTGCGAAGCGACACCTCTAGGGCGCAACGACGAAAAGCACTGGAGGCGACTTTTGTGGCATTGAATAAGACTATCGAGGCTTTTAGAAACGTGAACATTCCTGGAATCATGCCTGGGTTGATGACGGCCAAACAAGAAAACGTTATTCCTCCCGAGGTTTTGACTAACCTGAGGCTTGCGTTGAGCCTGCAAAAGGAGGTCATGGACAGAACTGCACAAACTGCCTTTTTGATGCGCAAACGCTCAGATGATCTGTCGGTACAAAAGGCCCCTGATCACCTGAGGCTGGCATCGCTTGGACAAAAGGCTTTAGAGATGGTTGAACGCCTGCAACAGCGTGACAACATAGGCGATTTCGCCCAAAACCTGCTTGAAATTACAGGCAGTTTGTCTACAGCTGTTCAACTTTTAAACCAGGGCGACCTAAAAAACGCGGCCTCGGTTGTGGAAGCGGCCCTTGAAAATTCAAGAAATTCCATCATTGACATGCGCAGCGCGGCTGAATGGGCTGAAGATGAGAAGGCGTCGAAATCATTGTTGTCTTTGGCAATCAGACTATCAAAAAGCTACGAACTACTTCGTGAAATTAATAGCGAGCTCAGGTTGTGGGGACAAGCTAGAAGAGCCATGGTGACTAAGGATGATCGCGAAGAGGCCTCAGTTATCCTAAGGGATCAGGAGCGAGCACTTTCATTAGCAACCAAATTTTCCGAAGCTCTTAAAAAATCCATCGATTCGGATACAGATGAGATTGTTGTTACCGCCTTTTCAGCCAAGCAGAATATGCAAGAGGCTTGCGAACGATTGCGAGAAACAAATTTTGTGGCGGCAGAGGCCCATCAACGTCAAGCAATCCAAGATGTTATGAAATTGCGAAGGTCTTTGGAGCGTGGAGAAATCAAGTACCAATCTGCATCAACCTGGGCTGAAGAAGACCCGATCGAATTGCCTGAGCATGTCCAGACAACTAGCGCTGGAGGATTCACTGATGAGATCAGAAACTACTCTGACCAGCAGGTGCCAGCTAGGTTTGAGGCGGTTGTTCGCGCCTACTATGATTCGCTTATGAGACCTTAGATGGCGGCGATAGCTTCGATTTCGACAAGCGCACCTTTTGGCAATGCTGAAACCTGAAAGGTGGCCCGGGCAGGACGGTGTTCACCAAAAAATTCGCCATACATCTGGTTTACGGTTCCAAAATCAGCCATATCGGTTAGTAAAATCGTGGTCTTAACTACATTCCACTTGGCCATGCCGCCTGCAATCAGCACTGCTTCAAGGTTTGCAAGAACCTGGGCTGTTTCGGCCTCAATTCCACCAGTTACCATGGTGCCTGTAACAGGGTTTATCCCAATTTGCCCTGACAAAAACAGCAACCGTCCAGGACTGCATTCAATAGCTTGGGAATATGGGCCAATAGCTTTTGGCGCATTTGGGCTTTCAACAGGGTGATTAGAGTTCATTTAATTATTCCTCCTAGAAATTATGGTTCGCTGGTGCCTTCCCGACCGTACACATCCTCAAGCCGGACGACATCGTCCAATTCTGGGGTTGATGCTTCAATAAGGTCACAATCGCTATCATCAGGGGCTATAAACCGATGGATCATTCCTGGCAAAATCCTGAACCCCTGTCCTGCCGGGACGATAAATTCCTGCATTTCGCTGCCTTGACCAAGCTGGAAGATCAAGGTTCCAGCCAACACGTAAAGCGTTTCATCCTTGATCTCGTGATACTGCCTTGAAAGTCGTTGACCTTTATTAATGTGAAGCAGCTTGGCCACATAGCGGTCAGTATGGGCCAGTACCAGTTCGAATCCCCAGGGTTTGTCTACCTTACGGGGTTTAACAATGATGCTCATTGGACCTCCACAACAACGGACTGCTCATTGTTGCGCAAATTGAAATCTTTTGAAAACTCTTTCGCAGCTGTTTTGCTCTTAAAGCCAGTCACTCTTATCCTGAACCACTGTCTTCCCTTTGCATCTACGAAGTTGATGACCTTGACGGGATATCCGGCCTGTTGCAAGGAATTGGCGTAGTCAGAGGCTGCAGCTTCGTCTTGGTAGGCGCGGATCTGCACGTGGTAGTTTTTGGTGGCGGGGGCGGGGGTGGGGGCAGGATCAGGGGCAGGGACAGGATCAGGGGCGGGGACAGGATCAGGGGCGGGGACAGGGGCAGGGACGGGTTCTAATTCATGTTCAGAAGCCGGCTCTGCTTCAATTTTGGGCTGGGCCTCAGAATCGACCTCAGGCTCCGGTCCCGAGGCAGGTTCCTCCTCTGACTCCTCCTCCGGTTCCGAGGCAGGTTCCTCCTCTGGCTCCTCCTCCGGTTCCGAGGCAGGCTCCACCTCCACCTCTGGTTCTGGCTCGGGTTCAAAGGCAGATTGGCATTCTGAGTCATTCGGGTCAATGGTCGTACAGGTGGCGTTGGGATTTGAAAATAAAAGCGCTGGCAAAAACTCTGGAATTCCTATTGCTTGTTCAAATGGCTCCCATGGTCGTCTTTCGTTATATTGGGCGCTCAATTGAAGAGACCTCGGTTCCGGGCTAGGTTCAGGTTCAGGCTCAGGCTCAGGTTCAGGTTCTGAGAGCACGGCTTCAGGTGCAGCGGATTCAATTTCAGGTGCAGGAGTGGCTGCCTCTAAGTCTGGTGCTGTAGCGTGAGCCACCAGCTCTGGTTGTACAGGGGCTTCAGGTTCCGTTTGTTGTTCAATGCCAGCTACTTCTGTCTCTACTTCCTCAGGAGTATCTGAATTTTCGCCAACAGGTTCTTCTTTCTCAGGCTCGTTCACAGGGTTAACTGAGCCTGTAACTGATTGTATGACCGGTTTTTCTTCGAAATCAGGCTCATCACTCCCAATACCAAGCAGCTCCTCTCCTGGAATTGGCTGCCATTGCTGAGTGTTTGGACTAACAACAGGTAAAAGGCGTTTTGGCCCTTTGGATGCAAACATCCCAGAGCCAAGAAAATAGCCACCTACAAAGGAAAAGGCTATCAATAACAAAACTATGAGGATAGTTCGAACTATGTGCCTAGGTTCAATGCGCAAAGGGGTCCGTTCGCGAATCTTATCCAAGTCACGAATCTGTACCTCTACGATGGGACGTTCATTGTCAGGCTTCGTCATCCTCTGCCCCGTAATACATGGATTCGGGTGCGCTAACACCTAAAAGCCCCAAACCATGTCCCAACACAGCCTGGATACGGGACACGAGATAAAGCCTTGCCGCCGTCTTGACGGCATCATCCGAGATCACCTTTTCAGACCCCTTGTAGCGCGTGTAGTAGGAATGAAATTCTTTAACAATTTCCATCAGATAAAACGCCACATGATGAGGTTCAGCCTGCATTGCGGAAACAGCAATAACCGATGGATAACGATTAAGCCCTCGAATTATGGATTGCTCCTCTGGCAGGTTCAGAACATGAGCCATCTCAGGGCTGGGTACTGGCACGAAAATACCCATTTCTGCGGCCTTTCGAATAATTGAGGCCACCCTAGCATGACCATACTGAACATAGTAAACAGGGTTATCCATCGTCTGAGAACGAGCTAGATCCAGGTCAAACTCCATCTGAGCATCCGCCCGCCGCAACAAGAAGATAAACCTGACGGCATCACTGCCAACCTCGTCAACAATCTCCTGTAAAGTCACAAACTTACCAGTTCGCTTACCCATCGGAACAATTTCTTTGCCACGTATTAGGGCAACCATCTGAACCAAAACTACATGTAGCAACTCGGGATCGTGATCGAATGCCTCCAAGGCCGCCTTGACCCTAGGAATATAGCCATGGTGGTCGGCCCCCCAGATGTTGATAAGCCGTTTATATCCGCGCTTGGCCTTTTCGTCGTGATAAGCGATATCTGAGGCAAAATAAGTTGGCAACTGGTTACTTCTGACTATGACCCTGTCATCTTCGTCATCCAGATCCATCTTAAACAAGACTGCCCCAGTTTCATCACGATACGCGGCCCCCTTGGCAAGCAACGCATCAACAGAGGCTTGAACGCGACCTGATTGATGCAACGTGCGTTCTGAAAACCAGTGATCGAAATGAATATCCAGGTCAGCTAGGGTTTCCTGGATCTCCTCAAGTAAAGTAGACGCCCCATAACGAACAACCGCATTGTTATCCGAGGGAGAAATATCGTCATAGTCGCGCTTACAGATGGCTTTCCCTTCGTCACTTTCGGCAAATGATTGAGCCAAAGTACGAATATATTCACCATGATAGCCATTTTCAGGAAATTTGGACGGTATCCCCAGGTATTCCTGCCCCCTTGCATGAATGGACCTTCCAAGCATTGCCATCTGGTTACCGACATCGTTAATCAGGTACTCGGTTTCCACATCAAAACCAGTCGCGCGCATCAGCCGCGCAATCGCATCGCCTAAAACAGCACCTCGCCCATGCCCCACATGCAATGGACCGGTCGGGTTGGCAGACACAAACTCAAGCAACACCTTTTCTCTGTTACCAATCTGAGGAATGTCCAAAACGGTTTTAAGCGCCTTAAACCAAGCGTCGACAGTGACCCTAAAGTTAACATAACCAGGAGGGGCGAATTCAATCGATTCAAAAAGTCCGGCCGGAGGGGTCATGGCCTTAATCAGCAGGCCAGCGCACTCGGCAGGCGAGCGTTTCATAACCCTAGCTAGCACCAAAGGCAGGGCGCACCCAAAATCACCAAACTCAGGCCTCTTTGGCCGCTCAATTATTACAGGCCCTTGAAAGTCCTCGGGAACAAGCCCCTCATTCTTCAAGGAATTCAAAGCATTGGCAACAATCTCGGAAACCTTTTGTTCCATAGCAACCTCCGGGGACACCTTTTAGCCGAAAAACGCCATAATGGCAAGATGTTGGCCCCGTTCATTGTCATGTATCTGCCCTTTACACCGCTTCAAACAACAACGACGACAACCCCGGTAGCCCTGCAAACTGCAACTCCAATCGACCCACCTAGAGTGCGGCCGTAATCATCGGGTTAGCGAACGGATACGGTCAATGATGTCTGCTTTTTTGTCTCTGTATTCAGGTGGAACGAAGATATAGAAAAAGAATCCGGCCTTAGCTGTTGGTCTCTCCCCCATGAGCTCTGTAAATGGTTTCACCTGATTATCGATGAGGATATAAACGTGGGACTCTTCAATGACATATTGCTTCGTAAGAGCTGAGATTAAAAGGATATCTTCTTCTTGACACCGTAATTCTTCTGCCAAAAATCGTGGCAGCCGCTTTGCAATGTTTTTTCCTTGAGCTGTATTTGCAACCGCAGCACCTCTAAATAACATTCTGAATTCGGCATAGGTTTTCCATAAGGGAACACGCTTTGGTCTACGTGACAGCAGTTTTCCAATTCCCTTTCGTCTGGGTAAGTGCAGCCAGTAATCATGCGAGCAGCGAGCTCTGCGTCACACTTATACTTGGCTAGTTTATCGCCGTAAAATCTTTTCAAAATAACCGCGCTGAAAGCTTCATGCGGAGCAGGATCAAATCCATCTCCTGTTTGAAAGTCACTGTTGGGGAATTCTTTCTGTAACAGATCATAGGCTCGCTTTGGAGTTTCCGCTTCAGCATGGTTAAAGAATTCTTCAAGTTACTCTTATTTGAGGGAGCCTGCCTAGTTCAACAGAATCAATCGCTAAGCTGCTTACGATTCCAAGGCCTGTCTGATGGCATCATCCAACCTCTTTTCAAAATCTTTCGAAAAACCGTTGTTAAAGCCTCGTTTTGCCAGGTCTTTATCTGATCCTCGCCAATATATCTCAGCATCTTCCTTTTCAAAAATGTCTGGAAAACACTCGACCGCCCCTAGGACACCATTGCGTGTCCATTCGATAAAAACATTTTGGTCTTCAAGTGAATCAGCAACCTTATCGCGCAAACTCCTAAGGGTTTTCAAACTGTGTGAATTGGTATTGTCTAAGCTGTTTGCAAAGACATAAACCATAAAGGCGGCAGGATCGAGATATCTACACACCGCAAACTCCCTTTGATTATAGTTTTGAATGATCGCTTTTCTGGCTTTCCGGCCCGCTAGCGCCGCTATGCTAACAAACAATTGATGACAATTGTAATAAAAATTGGTAGTTATGGTGACATTAATTTGTGTTGAACGTCACATCGCTTTGTTGTACAGATTGTTTTCAATTATGTTATCAATTCAGAAGATAAATGAACGTGCTGTATTATCTAGTAAATCTCTTCCGTCACGAGTTCCACCGATATCACCTGCGATTCTCAATGTTCAAGCACGATGGAAAATCTTCCGTTTTGCTTCCTGATGTAAAGCTCTTTGGTTCGCTTAAAGACATGAGCTTTTAGTTTGTAGGCCTGCCTGAATCTAACAATAAACAAAGTCTGTCCAATCGAGTTTGGATAGGGCATTACCTCTATGTTGGATAGTTCAACCTTTTTCGGTTTGCCTCTTTTGAAAGCCTGTCGTTTGGCGGCATCAAACCTATCTCTTTTGGCTCCATCAGACCTGACAAAATCCTCGCTATATAGCTCCAGGTAGCTTTTTAAATCGGCATTTTTCCAAAACCATCGCCACTTAAAAAGTAAGGATAAAACATTTGCCAGGTCCTCTTTGTCCGCTTCTAGTAGCCCAGCCTCATTTATCATCACTACGATATTATCGTGCTGAATCTGCTTGTCCATCGCAGAAAGCACGTCGTTCTGAAGCACCACGCACCCTTCAGATCTATCCTTGCTTCTATCGCCATTTAGTGGAAAACCGTGAATCCAGATACTGTGGCCTGTTTTTTTCAGACTTTTATCCAAATGGTTTGGGTAGTTTGTGGCGTAGGCAAGTGGACCGTAGAACTGACCTAGTTTATTTTTGGCGTCGAATCTTAAGGTTATTCTGTAGGTTCCGACAGGGGTTTTTAGATCTCCCGCCACAAACTTGTCACCATGTGCATCGCCGAGCATTACTCTATGATCACCATGGTGAGTCAGCCTGCCTCCTTTATAGTCATAAAAAGTCAATCTATAGGCGGACTTATCGACTAAAAACAGATGCTTAACTGGCACCTCAAAGTAGCCAAAGCGTGTATCAAGGTCCTTTATCGCCTCTTTCCAGTACTCAACCGATCCCAGCAGCTCGTCCGCTCGCTTCTCCATCGCCCCTACGCCACTGGTTCTGTATATATCCACAAGCTCATTTGCCTCTACCCGAAAAGCAACAAGAACAACAAAAATAATAGTGCTAATTATTCGCATCGCGCCTCGCCTGCATCAACTAGATTCAATGGCATTTTTGCCTACTGTCGAGTTTGGCACTCACTCAACCGTTAATTCCAATAAAACATTATCACCTGCATAGGTATGTCCAAAATCAACCATCAACGGCTATCTTGGGATCAGAACAACCCCAGATAGCCTCAGCACACATGGTCCTTTGGCTGATTAAAAAGTCAAATTTGAACCCCTCACCAAAGTGAGGAGTTTTCGCCCTGTCCCCGTCCCTGTCCCCGTCCCTGTCCCCGTCCCCGTCCCTGTCCCCGTCCCTGCCCCGCCCATATTCACCATGCGACAAACGTGGTCGATTTAGGGTACAATTCGCGCCTGACTTGTGGAGGAACCCAAGGAGAGCCCCATGTTAGCCCGTCGCTTGTTTGGCTTTGCAACTGTTCTTTTGTTTGCCTGCTCTGGAGACACCCCGAATGATGTCTTCACGGATGCCATTGGTGACCAGATAACCCCTGATTCCATTCAAGGTGATGAAGGTGCTGATACCACAGGTGACTCTGATGTAAACAGAATCGTCAGTGGCAGATATCAAATCATCGTCCATCATGACATCGCATCCCCCTTGCCCACTTTGATTGAGCAGTCGGCTAGATTTTCAGCAACGGTGGTTGACTATGTGGGTGGCGGCCCTGCTGCAGAGCTGCCTGTCAGCTTTGAAATTGTGAAGATGACCGATCTGGACGGTAACCCTAGGGATGATGGTGATGCAGTTCTGGATGCAGAAAACATTGTTACTGATGACCTTGGACGGGTCGAAAATCGGCTGTACGCAGCATCAGTTGGAGACATTATTTACACCATAGAAATATCGGTGCCCGACACTGACACTACTCCTGTGCGATTCCCCATCAGGGTTACCGAGGTGGAGTGTGGCTGTGTTGAGGTTCAGTTTGAATATGACGGGGTACAGGAAAAGACAAGTCTGCACGACATATCGGTTGCAGTCCTGCCTTCAAATCTGCGCTGCGGGGCACATCTGGGCCCTACCACCGTTATAAACGATAGTCTGGTACTAGCAGAGAGGATGGCCAGCAATATCAGTGGCACAATCAAGTTTGACTGCATTCCAGCTGGCTCTAACTACACGATATATGCAAAGGCAAAAGGGGCGATAGACGCCTGTGTTGCTGCTTATTCGTGTGACCGCACCCTAGTTTTGGTGCCAAATACATGTGACCAAGTTGTCCTGAACTTCTATGATGCAGAGCTTAAACCTAGTGGGAGCTACAAGAGCGTTGACCATTTTGATTTTTCAAAGCTGGTTGAAGCTTGTGCTGGTGGCGACACAACAATTGTGGATTGCGCAACTAGTGCTGGTGACGTTGGAAAAACAATTTGCTGTGCTTTAAATGAACTGAACAAATTCTTCAAAAGTCCAGGCTTGTCGATTATCGAAACGTTCCAAAGCCTGATCGTGTACTACTTTGGGCAGTTGGCCGGTGATATCATTGATCTTTTCAAAGATACGGTTGCCAACTTGTTAACTGAGTACCTAAAAAACAATTCGCCAGAATGGCTTCAGGACTTTTTTACCATTGGCGAATCAATGATGGACATAATTAACAACTTGGAATTGCACTCCGATCTCGACCTACGCAAACCACAACAATACACAGTGCAAGGCACCCACTACTACCAAGATTTAGTTCTTTACTGGAAGATCGGGTGTGATCCGGACGCACCAGACTTTGCAGATTGTGGCAAGTGGGTATTGAGCATGGAAGACCTGCAAAATGCTGATATTCCAACAGATATCGTTGGTGGTGAATTTACCGCTACGATCCACAATTTTAACCAGTTCCTGGTACACCAGCATGAGCTTGGCCTCCACTACGGTAGGTTGGTGCTTTATGTGTTGAATGAGATTGTTATCAAGACAATAACTGGAGGTAAAGCCAATTCATTGCAAGATGTTGCACGCCTTTGGATCGATTGTGCCAAGATTGTTGACGGCATTGATCGTGCCATTGGTAATTATCTGGGGTCCAATTACAAAGCCACCTTGGAGCAATATTGCAATAACGCCGTCGACAGCATATTTAACTTTGTTAATGGCTACTTAGAGGGTCTAACCTTGGGAAGTACTCTGATGATTCGAGGCGGCGCCACTTTGGTTGACGACAACTGCGACCCGGACCTCTTGGTGGACCGTATAATTAACGGAACCTGGGAAGGTCAGCTACAAGGAAACGCCCAACAAGCCACAGTAACAGGCACATGGGAGGCCACCCGCAAGTAAACTAGCAAAGACTCCCTGTCCCCGCCCCTGTGCCTGTCCCCGCCCCAACCGACCTGTTCTCTGCCCTTTTGCTTTGAATCCCCGGCGCTATGTGCTAAAAGATCCTGCTAGTTTTTGAAGGGGGTTTCAACATGCAAAAATCAGTTCTAAATTCATTGCTCAACTTGAAAAATATCAAGCAGGACCTTTCTAGGGAAGACTTGATCCAAGCTGTTATTTCCCGCCGCGAAGCCATCGCCTCAGCCAACGGCGCTTTGGCGACTTGGACCTTTGAAGAATCAACAGGTCGAAGCCCAGCGGACACGGTGATTGTTCGAAATCCCGAATCTGAAAAGGATATCGACTGGCAAGCAGCCAACAACATACCAATCACCCCAGACACCTTTGAGATGCTGTTGGAAGATGCCCTCGAACTGTTGAAAGAAGCCGACACCGTCTTTTTAACCAAACGAGCCCTGGGTGCAGCCCCAAAATGGGCACTTCCAATCAATGTTTACACTGACAAGGCACTTGCTTCACTGTTCACCACAACGATGTTTCGCCCCATTCCAGACGGCGGATTTGGTGATGTTTTTAAGGATCAACCTTTTACTTTGTTGGCTTTGCCTGATCACAAGTTGGATCCCAATCGATATACAGGCCGCCTGAGGATCGACCCAAAAACGAAACAGACTTCAACCATGTGTGTAGCAATGGATTTTGACCGGCGGTTGGGCGTAGTGATTGGTTCCGCATACCTGGGAACCATCAAAAAACTTGGTTTTACCGTCATGAACTACTACCTGCCAGCCAAAGGAATTTTGCCAATCCACTGTGCTGCTAATGAAGGCGAGAATGGGGATGTGGCCTTAATGCTTGGTCTTTCTGGAACTGGGAAGACCACACTTTCAGCCGACCCAAGACGAAAGCTTTTGGGCGACGATGAACATGGCTGGTCCGATGAAGGGGTGGCCAACTTTGAGTACGGCTGCTATGCAAAACTGATTAATCTAAGCAAGGAAAAGGAGCCTGACATCTATGAAGCGATTTTCCATGAAGAGGATTGGCGCACCCACGGAGCCATCGTTGAAAACGCATTCATGCTGCCTAACGGCAAGTTTAACTTGGATGATGAGCGCCTGACGCCAAATTCAAGAGGCGCTTACTTGTTGTCAGTGCTTGCAAACGTAAAACCCATTCCAGTTGCAGGACATCCAACCACAATCGTCTTTTTGACAGCCGACGCAAACGGAGTTCTACCACCCATAGCAAAACTGACTAAAGCCCAGGCAATGTTTTGGTTTTTAATGGGTTACACCAGCAAGCTCGCTGGCACGGAACGTGGTGTGGTTGACCCGAAATCCACCTTCAGTCGATTTTTTGGTGCACCATTTATGCCCAGGAACCCAAGCGATTACGCTGACATGCTTGGTGAAAAGATGACCACATTTAATTCGGAAGTATTCCTGGTGAACACCGGCTGGAGTGGCGGGCCATTTGGTGAAGGCAAAAGGATGGACATTACCTTGACTCGCCATCTGCTGGACGCGGCCCTGTCTGGCAAACTAAAAGATGTTCAGTTTACTCCAGACCCAATTTTCAAGGTCTTGGTCCCAGATTCATGCCCTGGCCTTGAAGACAACTCCATTTTGAAGCCCAAAAACACCTGGGCAGATCCTCAAAAATTCAACGAACGAGCATCCAAGCTGGCAGCCGAATTTAGCGACTACTTCCACAAGACATTTTCCGGTTTGGCAGATGAGATTAAACAGGCCTGCCCCACGCCCAAATAAGCCTTCTGGATTGTGTATGCTGCTGTCAAGACGCTGTGGACTGGATTTTGTAGGGGCATCGTTATGGTTTTACGTAAATTGCGTGTAACTAAACCAGTGAGTCTAGCGAACACCCTAATCGACCATAAGACCTTATTGTTACTACTTTTTACCCTAGCTGTTAGCACAAGCACTTTTGCTGATGAAACGCCCGAATTTGTACTTACTGCTTCGTCTACAGCGACCATCAACGAAATTATTGCGAACAGTGACTTTGGGGAGTGGACGTTTGTGGGGCTGCAAGCCACAAATAATCAAGCAGCGATGTCATTCAAACGTGGTGACCATAAAGTCACGATTTTAATTGCCCCCCCAAGTACAAATGTATCACCATTCACGCTAACCTTGGGTCCTAAGGACGTACCCAATCCTGAATCCACAATTCTATTAGACCGGATTTCTGATTTGCTTACAGCCAATCAGCCCAAAGATGGGTTTTGGACTAAACAACAAACACTAACAGGCGATGTCTGGACAATGGCGCAAAAAGGGAAGCTGCCAAAAACCTGGGAAGATAACAAACTCCCCGAGCCAATAACTCATTATTATGCGCCTACTGTTTTGCCCATAGACGCCACTTTGAATGCGGGCTTAGTGATGTTTATGGCATTATTTCTCACCATCGCCACCTCCTTGATTATCTGGCTAGATAATAGAAAGTCGTTATCAATTACAAAAACAGATCTGATCTGGCTTGTAGTAGTTACGATAGCGGCATTTATCCTTAGAAGTATCGGAGATGCAGTCGTTCCAGGGTGGGTTAACGGTCATGGCCATCGTTACATCAGCGACATCCTTCATGGCTCCCCGAGAGGAGCAGATCTCCACGGGAATGGCCCGTGGGCCTTTTATATCCCATTGCTGATGATATTTCCAAGAACACTCAACACTATTCTGATTATCCAGGCTGTTGTCTCAGCATTAACAATCCCAGCGATCTTTTTCATGACTAAAGCCTTCGTGTCGAGTTCAACAACTGCTAGGTGGACGGCGGTTTTGGCCGCTTTGTTACCTGGTTTTGTTTACTTGGGCCACAGCGAAGAGCGAATGGTGATCGCGATTCTTTTCTTAATACTAGCACCGACCTTTGGAGCACTTGCCAGCAGGTTCAAAAACCATCTGTCGATTTTTGCCAGTGCCGCCTTGGCGGCAACCTCTGCCCACTTCTCACCTTTTATGCTCTTATCCCCGGTGGTCATATTTGCTGTCCTAATATGCCGTTCGGATGGGCGAAGCTACCTGAAAACGCCTTGGCCATGGCTAGGTCTCGTGTTTTACATGCTGCTAGTCTTTGAACCGGCTTCACAAGCATTCAACAACCTCTTTCATGGGGTTGGACCTGCAGGCAATTGGTCCAAGCTTGTTAAAGGTCTGAAACATATAGGTTTCATACAGATAACGCCAGAACCGGGCAAACCTACCAATGCTTACTTTTCCGCTGAATTGACCCCTTATGTCTTTCAATTGCTGTCACTACTGGGTTTTGTTTCTCTTCACCTTAAAAAAAGTACCAAACCTGCCGCCTGGACCCTTTTGGCCTTGGGAGTTATGTTTTTGGTGGTAGCTGGCGCCGCCACTAGGATGAATGCAATTCGGCTGCAGTTTCCTGCCCAACCTTGGTTTTTGGTGCTCTCGGGCGCGGGTCTAACAGCCATCTCTTCCCTAGCCCGCAAGTATTGTTCTAACGTACCAAAACCTTTAAGAACCGGAATAATCCTTACTTTATTAATTGGTTTGGTTGTTTTAGATCCGGGCCCAATGTTTAAAACTTTTGGCCCCCATCAAGAAACTAAAGCACTGTTGAAGGGGATTGCACAGGTCCCAGAAGGGTGCGTCATAGTTTGGCCCTCCATGTCAAGAAAATCTGGATCGGATGTCCCAACGTGGGCCACCTTGGAACAAAAAAAGTTGGTCTTTTGGTATGCCTTGCGGGATTTTGAGGAAGCGAGACGGCCATTTCCACCGTGTCTTTATTACCTTCGCCCCCTCGCATGCCATGATAGGCAAAATCCGTTTGAATCGGATACCGGCGATGGGATGAGGGCTGAATGTGTCTTTATTGAGCAGCAGCTAGGCCGAATGAGCCCGGTGCACGTTGAAACAATTGTTGCCGAACCTGACTGCTTTCAGGAATATCGTCCAGGACCGGTGGAAATAGGAGTTTGGAAGGTCAACACAGAGCCCCAGCCTTAACACATTGAAAACATTCAATCATAGGCTTAGCAGCCTACTAGTTATAAGAAAACCTCTGCAAACCAAATCGAAAGGCTTCAACCCGTTGTGCGGCTTTGATGGCTAGTGCCCTGGATTCTTCAGAAGTTTCAATTAATCGCTGTAAGTTTTCGATGACAGCGATGCCTTCCAAGGCCGCACCACAGTGTAAAAACAAGTCAATTCCAGCGTCCAACCCATAGGCCGTGATTTGCTGCATCGTGTATCCCTTGGAAATTCCCGCCATTCCAAGGTCATCAGTTATGATGCAGCCTTCAAATCCAAGCCTATTTCTGAGAATGTCTGTCAATAAAATCTTGGACAAAGTTGCGATGTATGTGGGGTCAATCGCTTTAAGCATGCAATGAGCCGTCATTATCATCTCGATTCCAGCATCGATGGCCGCCTTAAAGGGGACCAATTCTCGTTGAAATAACACGTCTTGCGTCAATTCAAGGACAGGAAGCTCAAGGTGGCTGTCTTTGTTGGCATCACCGTGGCCAGGAAAATGTTTGCCACAGCCTTTTACCCCAGTGGATTTTAGTCCTGCCAAAAACTCCAGTGCTAAAACTGCAACCTTTTGGGGGTCTTGAGAAAAGGCTCTATCACCAATTATGGGATTTGCAGGATTAGTGTGAACATCCAAAACTGGCGCAAAATCAAGGTTGAACCCTAATTCAGCAAGCCCTTGGCCAATGGTTTTGCCCCAGTAGTACTGGTCATCACCCATTTTTGCACTTGGAGGCACTTCTGTTAGAAGCCCTCTTAATCTTTGGACCCGCCCACCCTCCTGATCAACTGAAATGATTGGAACTATTGGGTAAGCTGCCTCATAGATTTGGTCACAGAGGCTGCGAACTTGATTGCGATCAACAATGTTGCGTTTAAAAAGGGCAACCCCAGCTAGGCCTTTTTTTAGCCAATATCCAACCTCTATTGGAAGTTTTGGGCCGTCAAAACCCAGGATAACTAGGTGCGCCGCCAGTTCATCAGAAGCTAGGTTATCAATTTGTTGGGACTTCATTTTGTGGTTCCGGTTGGACGACTGGGACAGCATGTTGCTCTGGCTTGGTTGGCAAGTCCCATTCAGGATCCGCGACGAAGCCTTTATAAAAGAAAATCCCAAGACCAACCGCTACAACCAACAGCACAACCGCGACCACCAAACGAATTATGTTGTCCCGCACGATCTTCTTTTCATCTTCTTCGTAGAAGTCACTAACGCGGCCTTCCCTGATGGCAGTCTCCAAGTCAAACACTGGCTCATTTTTGACAGTCGGCTTCTTGGACTCGACAACCTGCTCGTCCACCTCCATGAAGGTCACAACATAGTCACCAACCTTCAAACTCTCACCAATTGCGAACTCTAGGTCGTGATTGACCAATTTCCCTTCGAACTCAACGCCATATCTAGCCTTGACGGGTGAAACAACAAAGTGCTTGTTTTCCTGGCGCACAGACAGGTGATGACGGGAAATGTTTCGATCTGGCAGCACCACATCGTTATCGGTGGCCCGCCCAACCGTGATTTCAGCCTTGTCGAAGGGAACAAGGTGGGAATTTCCCAAGTCATCCTCAAATAAGATCTTCGCCATATTAACTTCCCCCGCTGGGCTGTATGCCGTCCCTGAGTATTATCTGAACCACCTTTTATTCCCCTCAGAAACTCCGGTCGATTCCTGCCAGATGCGAATCATATCAGATTCTGTCTCAGTGTCAGGATTCATTCCAGTTAAAATTCGCAATCTATCGTCAATTGCCGCCACATCAACCCCTGGCATACTTAAAGCTCCAGCAAGGGTAATCGCGGCCTTTCTTTTGGTGACTTTACACAAACGATCCAAGGCAACATCTCTGACTGGAGAGGTAAACTTAAAGACCTCCATGTCAAACTCAAGCTGACGCCCGCTTGCCAGAAGCTTCAAAAGTGCCTTGGTTTGTGTACGCCTCTTGAATGCTGTCAATGCCTTAAACAGATGGCCTGCAACAGTGTCGCTTTCATGCCTTAGCAACACTTTTATAATCCGATCTGGATCCGTAGGAGCACTGTATTCTTTGATTGCAATGGCTGCCTGGTGAACTACTGCTTCGTCTTTATCCGACAACATCTGAAATATGCGATTTTGAGCCGCTTCATCTTCCATGCGGCCCAACACAATGGCAGCATCACGCCTGACTTTGGGATCATTCGAACGACTCAAGCGAATCAATTCCTTGATCCTGGCAGACACTTTTGGGTTTGGGCCTGCATACCACGAACGGTTTGAGCCAAAATCCACACAACCTTCAAGCTGGTCGTCTGCAGAACAATAAATACGCAGATGAAAGTGATCGTTATGAGGAGACGATCTGGCAGGTTGAGCAAGCACTTCCCCTGCTTTGGCAATCAGATCCGCAGGTTCACCGATAGCCTCGGCATGTTTTAGCAGTAATTTACGCAACCCCTTCGAAACAAAGAGCCATTGCACTGAAACCAAGCTATCTGACAAAAGCGTCTTAACAAGTGCCCAGTTCTTTTTAGTGTCAAACCGAACTGGAACTCCGTTATCAATAGCTGTTCCCCGGGAATCAAGCTTAACAAGACCTTTGGGAATATACTGTTTGCCGTCTGGACCCAACAGGTAGAATCCGATGTCGGCATCACGACCGCTATTGTGGGAAACGCTGTATGGAATTGGTCCTCCACCACATCTGCCAATATTCCCGACAGTTAGAACGGCGCCAGGGTAAGCCTTTGCCACTTTCTTTGCGCTTTTTTCAATGACAGCAACCAGTTCATCTGTCCCACAAACAAGTTGTCGCTGAGCTTGGGTCTCCAAAACCTGGTGATGCTCGCCTTTCAGATCCAGCATGGCTCCGTTGACCAAAATTCCGCGAGTTATCCTGCCAATGGATAGCGAGCCGTGCCCTTTAAGGCGGCCAATTGTTGGGTGTTCTCTGGCAACAGATGAAAAAGGCAAGGTATTTAAGCTGTCTTCAGGCAAAAGCCGGCCGGTACTTTGCACACCCTCGGCTTCCCTTAAATCCACCCTGCCACAGCCATCCGGCCCAGGACAATGGGAGCGCAGACTGTGGCCTGCACAAGAGGCCAAAAACAGCGTGAAAAGAGCTAATACAAAATGGCCAATCCACTTTTTGCTTCGCGAAAGCCTGGCTGCTGGAATTTCGGCGAACATCGGCGTCCCCTTTTCAACGCAACATTCTAACGTCTATGGTGAAAATCCCCAAATTCGTTGCTGGGGGCGGGGACAGGGACAGGAGGCAGGGACAGGGACAGGAGGCAGGGACAGGAGCAGGTGTATGGTGTGGGTTGCATTGGAGATGTCAATTTGGGCCTTGACACTTCTGGCCTTTGACTGGTACTTAAACATTCAGGTTTGATCACGTCATATTTGCAATGACTTTAAATATTCCATTAAGCGCCGAATCAAGTGCAGTTTTTGAAGCAGCCTGTGATATTGCACTACGTGCTGGCCAGGTCCTAGACAGCACCCACCTGCTTTTGGCCATGTACACAATCCCATGTCATGCACAGGCGGTTTTGCTGGAAAAAAGCGTACAGATGGAGCTTTTACTAGCCCGTCTTAAAGACACACCTAACGAAAATGAATCAACTATTGACTTGATTATGAGCTATGCGGCACTACACGCCTCCAACATCAGCGCACCACAGGTCTCGTCTCTTCACCTGTTGATGGCGATTACCAAGACCACATCTTCCAAGGCTGTAAACTTACTTACAAGAGCCGGAATATCTACATTTGACCTGCGAAACAGGGCTATGGCCCATTCAACCGACCCTAGGTTGAAGCGGGCTGCAAGCGAACGATTGGCGGCCCACCAACAAACCATAAGCCAACAAATACCGCGCAAACCTTATAGACGCCTTGCCCCTAGACCGCAGCCCATCATCCAAACAAAACATCAACCAGATGATGAAACGCCCATAGTTTTTGAGGCCCTTGAGGAAGATTTTGCACCGCCTCCAAAAGAGCTAGCAGAACATCAGCCAAAACAAACTGAGCAGCAGCCAGCAAAAACTGACCAGCAGCCAACTAAAAGCCTAGAACAATGTGAAACTGGTGAGTCTGACTTTTATCTGGACCCAAATCTGTTTCCAACGTTAACCGAGCTTGGAAGAAACCTTACAGCTGAGGCCCAGCAAGGGCAGATTGACCCGATGATTGGGCGAGATTTAGAACTCGACACAGTTGTCGACATACTGTGCAAACGACGTTCCAACAACCCGTTGCTCCTTGGCGACCCTGGAGTTGGCAAAACCGCGCTGGTGGAAGGCTTGGCTGCTCGCATTGCAAATGGTGAGGCCCGAGGACTTGATAACAGAATCATCCTTTCTATTTCAGTTGGCGACTTGGTCGCAGGCACCGAAATGCGAGGCTCCTTTGCTGCTAGGATGAGAAGCCTTAAGGATGAGGTTTTACAAACAAATGGCCGTGTAATCCTGTTTTTGGACGAAATACACACGTTGATTGGGACAGGCCAAGGAGACGGCGGCATGGATGCTGCCAACGATCTAAAAGGAGCGCTGGCCCGAGGTGAGTTGCCTTGTATTGGGGCCACAACGTTTTCGGAATACAAACGCTACATTTTGACTGACCCAGCCTTAAAACGGCGGTTTGAACCTGTCACACTGCCAGAACCATCGCTTGAAGAAGCCGAACTAATCCTGACTGGAGTAGCCCCCAGATATGCTGCTCACCACGGCATTTCTTATACAGACGATGCAATTAAAACTGTGGTCAGGCTTACTGACAGGGTAATCCCAGGTCACAGTCTGCCTGCCAAGGCTATAGACACACTCGATTTGGCTGGCTCCAGAGTCAGACGGGAGGGGCGAGCTGAGGTAACCTCCGATGACATCGTTGCGGTGCTTGCCTCAACTACACGCTTACCGGCGTCGTTTTTATCTTTGTCACCAACCGATCACCTCAGGCAACTCAAGGATAATCTAGCAGCCACTATATTCGGGAAATCAGACAGTATTGACGCCATTTTGAGAGTGTTAGCTCGAAACTGGGCCAGATTTGGGACAAGGCGGCCACTAGGGTCCTTTTTGTTTAATGGCCCCACAGGTTCTGGGAAAACTACGTTTGCACAGGCGCTTGCAGAGTTCTTTTTTGGCACAGAAAAGGCTCTGCTTGAAATTGACTTGGCAGACTATACAGAATCACACTCCCTTTCAGACCTGATTGGCTCACCCCCCGGATATGAAGGGCATGAAGATGGCGGCCTGCTTGGCAGTACCATCATTCGCCAACCATTTTTGGTGATGGTATGGCGCAACATTTCAATGGGCCACCCGTCAGTTCAGGCACTTGTGAGCCAGATTTTAGCTGATGGATCCATAACAGATAGACTTGGTCGAAACATTGATTTTAGGAATACACTTCAAATAGTTACCATAACCCAAACATCTGAGGACACTAGTCGCCCACTTGGATTTGGAGCCGTTGCCCAAAACCAAGACTCAGAAGGACCAATCGAACCTACGGATCCTGCCTTTACCAAGATTAAAAAGATGGTAAACCCTGACCTGATATCCTCCCTGGATCTATTTTTGAATTTCAAGCGCCCATCAACCGAGGTTTTGAAAGCGATTATCCAAAAAATAACCGATAAGCTAGCAAACGATTTCGCAAGCGAGCACGGAGTGAGCTTGTATTTGGACCCACAGTTAATCGAGCTGTGCGCAGCAGAGATAGCCCCGACCACAGGAGAGGCTGTTGAACAGTGGGTCGCCGGTTCAATAAGTCGGCCTGCGACCGACCTGGTCTTGGCAAAAAGCCTGCAATCCTGTGCTATTTACTTGAAGTCTGACGGCCGGTCTGTGGTCGCAGAACCTTATTTCCCAAAGGCCACTTAGACCTTACTAGATTTCCGTGTAAAATTTTCGTGTTTTATGTGATATTTGGGTGCAGTTCTATCTTGACGAGGATACCCCTGCCGGCTATAGTGCCACCCGCGCAGTGCCTTTTCCGGTTTTAGGGGAACGCGTCGGTTTGTGCAAACGGGTGAGGATTATGAGCAACAATTTCAAAGACCAGTTGCCGAGGGATGTTCACGAATTACTTCTAAACCGTCCAGACGAGCAAGGTAAACAAATCTCAGTCCACGAGATCCTGGATACTCGTAAAGATGGTGAGAAGCGTCGATTTATCACCATTCCAGTGATCGTGGTGCTGATAGTTATACTGCTCAGTGGCATAGGGATCGCCTACATCATGGCCGACGAGGTCAGGGCAGAACAGTTTAATGCCATGATGCACGGCGAACTTGGCAAGTACAAAGAAAGCCTGCGAAAAGCTCAGGAAGACCGTATCCGGGACATCGAAGCGGTGACCGGTAACAAGTACGGTAGCCTTACGCTTTTTTATTCGCCCAAGACTGCACGAGTCAGCATCAAGGAATTCAAGTACACCCAAGACTGTAGCCAGTTCACGGATGAGATCGAAATCCTTACCTGCTTAAAGAAGGCTACTGACTACAGCCAGACTCCTGTAACCAGAGAAGTTGATAACCCGTCGCTGCATCTGGACAAGGAGAAAAAGGAAATCATTGAACTTCCTTTGAATGACATTCCGATCCAGGAATCAAACGACGAACGTAACACCATTTACCGTTATGAGTACGAGATTCAGATTGAGGCTGATGGTTATCATCCGCGGTATTTCTTTATCACCGGGGACAGAGAGCATCCCAAGAACGTCGAGAACTGGGTGACTCTGTTCTGGGATATGAAGGGGCCTGGTCTTTACATGGCTGACTTCCAGGGCGCAGACCTTATGCCAACAGCTGAAACTGCCAAGGAAAACTACAAAAAGGCTTTAATGGACATCGAGTGCATCAAGCGTGAAATCGATGCCAAGCGTAAAGAAGGTAAAACAATTACCGACGATACAGTCCAAGGGCTTTACATTGAGTTGTTGAACCGAAATGGCTTCAAGACCTTTGAAGAGTTCAACATTATCGACCAAGAACTGCGCAAGGATGAAGAGTTCTTCGCAGCATTCCAGAAAGAACTAGCCTCCATCACCTGCAAGTAAGCACCCGCCCGCATCAATTAACCAGCAATTTTTGGATTATTAGGATTCGCTGTCTAGCCAGATTGTTACAGGACCATCGTTTGTTAACTCACACGCCATATCTGCCTGAAAATCACCAAAGGCACATTCCAGACCGGACTGTAAAAACCGCGCTTGGACTTGTGGCCAAAAGGCCCTAGCTTGCTCAACTGGCATGGCTTCTATAAAAGAAGGCCGATTTCCCTTGCGAGCATCACCGTAAAGGGTGAACTGACTGACCACGCAAATGGCCCCTCCAACCTGCCCAGCAGACAGATTCATCAGCCCAGCATCGTCTTCAAAAATTCGTAGGCGCTCTATCTTTCCGGCAATCCAATCAAGGTCCTTAGGCGTGTCACCAGCTTTAAGTCCAAGCAAAACAAACAGGCCAGGACCAATCTGGCCGACAACACGACCACCTACTATAACCCTGGCATTGGTAACCCTTTGAACGACAGCTCGCATTACAACCCCGCACAAATGGTGGGCACACAAGCCTGACGCTTTTGTTCAAGGCTTGTTGTCATCTCCTGACAGACTTGCTCTTCCAATGGGCAATCTGTATCGACGGTGCACTTTAAAACACAGCGAAAATCTTTTATCCAAGGAAAAGCGCCCAGATTGATGCAGTGATAATCTTTACCACAGTCACGTTCGTCGTTGCATCGGACACACTGGTCCTCGATTCTGCAGACGGGAATGGTCAGTTCTTGGGAATCAACTCTTGGAACTACTGTGCGATTTGCGCAAATAGCCCCTGGAATTGAGGCGCAATCTGAGTCATCTGTGCAAAGTTGACTGCAAGCACCTGACCCAGGTAACGCGCTAAAGGTGCAAATTCCGGATCTGCATTCCTCACCAAGGCCCCTTGGATCGCATGATTCACCTGTGACAGCTGTTCCAGTTGCCTTTACACAGAAAAAATCGACAGTTGGGGCTTTTACTGGAGCCCCAAATCTAGGAAAAGCTTTGCAGACTTCATCAGGGTCGACACACTGTTTGTTGCTGCCGCAAGAGGCCAGTGAGGAACCACCAGGAACTGGACTACACCACGATACATACAAGTCATCGTCTAGGGGCAAGCTTCCAGCCCTGTTAAAAAGCTTGGATTCGCATACCCAGCCGACCTCCTTGGAACCTATGAAGGAGCTGCTGGGACAGTCAGAAGTCTTGCCACACACTGTTGAACACACGTTACCATCAAGGCAGAAGCGAGAATCGCATGTGGCATCACCAGCACCACATTCGGTGCCCATCGCAAACGCCCCTTTAGGAGGCTCCATGCAAAGAAGTTCAACTTGGAATTTATCGCTTTGCTCAACCACGATGGGGGAACAAACCCCTTGTGAACAGTCAGCTTGGGATGAACATGGGGCGCCAGATTCACCAACCCAGATACAGTTTGGAATGGAAAGGACCAAGTCAGCAATGCCGTCACCTGTAATGTCAGCGTGCGATTCAAGGCGGCCACACCTTTGGGATTCAGGTACCGGGCAGATGCCATCACACATGGAACCACACCGTCCATTGATGCAATAAGCCTCGTTGGCACATGGGCGGTCAGGCACCAAATTTCCAGGCGTTACGTCGCACTCTTGGCCATCAAGGGCGCCACCAACCAAGCGCAAAACACAGCGCCCGTCAACCTTGGTGCTGTCTGAAACCATAGCCGCAGACCAATGCAGACAGTAGTAGTTTGGATCGCCACATTGGCTGTCATCTGTACAAAATTTGGGACTACAGCCAGACACGTAAGCATTGAGATCATTTAAGGCAACATCATCAAAACATACCCATGCGCTGCAGTCCGGGTCTGTCTGGCAGTCAATACCAGTCCCTTCACACTTGCCATCTGAGCACTTAGCGCCTGCAGTCATGCATGATTCAGGTCCAGTACAAGGTGTTGTGCAACCGTGAAATGAACAATTCCAGCTATCACACAGCCGGTTGACGCCTAACGCAACATCATAACCACACGCCTGTCCAGTACTAGCCGCATCAGTTGGAGCCTTCACACATCTGGCCTCAATGTTGTCGCGAATCTTTATGTACCCGCAAGACTCCCCTTCAACGTCACATTGAGCTGAGCTAGTGCATCGCGAAAAGGACGATAATGGCAAGCAGATCCCTGCCGCGTGAATCTTTTCGTCGCCAGAGCTTTGGACACATATGAACTGATCTCCATATGGGCCGTTTTCGCCCCCCAAACAATCTCCACGTGTGTGGTCGTCTTCTATGCCGTCTGCAAATGGAAACGCAGAACCGTTTTCCCTTACATCTTGGGAAACAGTACAGGTGCGACTACAAAATCCATTTATGCAGTCACCATCGCGACACTGGTCATGAAGACAGCCCGGCCAGTTACTGTTGGCATAGATGTTATTCGGATTCAAAGGGTCTATTGTATAAGGTTCACAAAAGGCGTTTTGGGCACAGGCTGCGCCAAGTGGTTTTTGACTAGCTTGGTCGATACAGCGTGCTTGGGTAAAAGAACAGACCGTACCTGATGGGCAAGTTCCACAAGTGCCTCCACAGGCATCTGGCCCACAGACCTTTGAATAGCAATCTCTGACGCACTCAGGCAGTTCTGACTGGTCAGAATCGTCCATGCCATCATCTGGTGGGAAGGGGAAGTCGTCTGGGAATTCGCCAATATCTGGCAGTTGCCCAATATCCTTTGGTCCATATTTTTCCTTAATCCAGTCAGCACAACCAAAAGTTAGTGACACTAGGATTAACAGCAGCCCAAGACGCACAAAACCTACCCCAAAAAAGCGCAGATCAAGATATCAATTTGAATCATCAAGGGCAAGAAGTTGGCCCAATGTTTTTTACCTCAATCAAAACCGTGGGTTACACATTAATCCTGACTTGCATTTGAACTAATTCATAAAAAAGCGGTTAATGGAGTTTTTGTTGGGTCGTCTATGCCTTTTCACAAAGTAAGAACGTCGGCAACACTAATTTTCCTTAATGCAGTTTTTTCGCTAACTATCTTTTTGATATTCAAGAATGACCTATTACTTCTAACCCAAGGTAAACAGCAGCTTTTTATCTTTGGATCATCACTTATGGCCGTTGTCTTTACCTATTTTCTAGTATCGGTTTTCTGTTTGACACTGCTTTGTTTCAACACTTTTAAAGTCGGCAGGATTGTTGCGGACTTAGTCATTCCGCTTGCAGTCTCAGTTGTGTCTATTTTCTATTTCGTTGATGTCCAGACTTTTTCCACTACTGGAATGCACCTTTATTCTGCGTATGTCATCGATAGCCTTGTTCAAGAAAACATCTGGAATGAGCTTCATTTCAAAGGAAACACGCTTACTTCTTTTTTCCTGTTTTTTGGCGTTGTGATCACACTTAACTACGTTCTCTACTTTCTTTTCAACAGGCTTGAAAACCGCTTTTTCAAATATTTTGGTCGCACAGCCTTGGTGATTACCTCCGCTGCCTTTATGTCTAGTGTCGTTTTCTTCATAGCTTTTAGTGGCAAGATTTCGAAAGATGAAGGCAACGAAACCGTTCCCTTTTTCAATGAGTTTCATTCGCTTTTGAGCAATGACGCGGCCACTAGGATTAAAAAACTAAAACCAAATTACCCTTACAGGACTCTAGCTTCTGTGACCCTTTCAAAAAAGCCGGATATCTTGTTTATTTTTGTCGAGTCATTAAGAGATGACATATTTAACGACGAATATATGCCTCTTACCCACAGTTTTTCCAACAGATGCATTACTTCAAAACACCACCATTCTGGTGAACTTTCAACGATTTACAGCACATTTTCCATCCTTTATGGGTTGAATATCCATCACTACTATCCTTTTTATTTCAGCAAATCCAGATCAGTGCCAATTCAGATACTGAAAAATAACGGATACTTAACCATTGGCGCAGCCGCATCTAATTTAAAAGGCATGTCGATACACTCGGCCGTTTTGCATGATCAATTTGAACTATTCCAAGAGTTTCACGATGCAGGATGGAAAAAGGACCGCAAAATGGTCGATTGGATAAAAGAATTAAGTGCCGATAAATCTAGGGACAGGCCAAAGTTTTATTTCATGTTTTTTAATTCAACCCACCATAACTACTATTACCCACCTGAATTTGAAAAACACACCCCTGTGATTTCACAGGATTTTAATTATTTTGATGGCGCCAGCTTGAAAGACAGGAAAGCTGAAGTTTGGAACAGGTATTTAAACGCTGCCGCCTTCATAGATTCGTTGGTGTTTGAAACTTTAGAGCATTTCAAAGGCCAGATTAAAGCCGGCGAAATGATAATCGCTTTTGCTGGAGATCACGGCGAGGAATTTTGGGACGCAGGAGCACTAGGCCACGGTAGAAGATCCAACAACTTTAGAAGCCAAACGGCTTTTATGCTTTGCATACCTGAAACACAGGCAAAGACTGTTGGGCTTTCAAGCCACGTAGACATTTTCCCCACGATTATTAAGTACTTAAATCCAACTTCCAATTTACAGAAATGGTCAAATGGAGTCTCTTTACTTGAAGATTCGCCATCGCGTCGCTACATCGCTGTTGGCGGTTTTGATTTTCCAAGAAGGAGTCCTGAGGTTACTCTCATTAGCGATAAGGGAAAACTGCTGTTAAAGAAGACAACTGATTCTATTAACCCTGACAACAAGTTTACTGTTCTGAAACGGACCGATCTTGAAGATAATCCAGGAAATTCATTGGCAAATGAACTTGACTGGATGATTGACAGATTTGCCGTAGACATGAATGCTTTCTTTGTTCAGTAAGCAAGCCGGTTTCTTTGAATTAGAAGGACTTTAGAACTCGAAGGCAATGCCAACCAAGAAGGTGCGAGACCCTAGGTCCCAGGATTTCTTGGAGCCAAAATCATCGATCCAACTGAACACGTATTCAGCAAAAAGCAGCGTTGTATTGACGCCCATTTCCACATCGAAGGTCTGGGCCATGCCAGGGGCAAGAGAGTTTAAAACAAATGCGGCACCTAGACTTAGGTGACCGCCAAAAGTGGCCCCTCGCCCCTTTTTGCCATCGCTGGATTTGGAGATATCGCCCACACCATTGGTGACCCACCAAACATAGCAATCAATCCCACCCTTGGCATAAACAACAAATGGCACCTTGTGCTTTTGCCAAAGCCAGTCAAATCGATAGATTAAGTCCAATGAAAGTGGCAAGAGATGGAGTTTCGTGGTGTCGCTGGATTTCTCGCCTGTGGCCAACAATCCATGGCCCTTAAACTGAGAGTATCCAATAGAACCACCAACTGCTAAAGCTCCAAATCCTGTAAAGAACTCGTAGTCATACTCGAACTTGGACATCAATCTTTGGCTGGTTCCAAACACCTCGCTAAAAGGCTGCTTTGAGGAAAATTCCTTGTCAATATTTGGGTAGTATGGCCCAAACTTTAACTCGACCATCATGTTTCGGGGCGACTGTGCATTAGTTACCTGTGGCGCCACGAGCGCAGCAAGCACAACCGCTAAAACCAGGGCTTTTTGGCTCACGATCGCCTCCTGATCACTCTTCTGACGACCATCACCGTAGCCGCCGCCGGCAGTAAGAGCATGAATACAAGGACAGCGCTTCCAAGGACACTAGGAACCTTCAGAAGCAAGCTGGCCATAAGTACAAACGGTTTCAACGCCAATCTGACACCAGCTTTGGCTGGTTCTGAATCTGCGATCTGCTTAGCAATTGGTGGGCTGACTTCATAGTAAGTGCGAACAAAAGCCCGCCCTAGGGATGTCGTCATCAAGACTTCGTCGCGGAAACGCCGCAGCATCCAAACGTCAGGCGCCGAATAGCTGCCATAAGCGGCGGTTGCAATGAAGCAAAAACCACCTTCCTCACGCCCAACCTCTGAGCCGGTCCTGTATGCTTCAAAAAAGTCCAAAACCTCGATGGGCATCGTGCTGGTGACAGGGGACAAAGGCCCCTCGTTTCCGTTGACATCAACGGCACTTACTGCAAACCAGTACTCTTTTCCGTTCTCCAGGGAACCTACCTGATATGAACGCCCTGTTACAGCTGGTTCGCGCTTGGCAATCGCCTTCTTGGTGGCATCGTCAAAGCGTTCGGTGGCCCAGTAAACGTGGTACTTAATATCAACCTCGCCCTCATTGGCAGGGTCTTTCCACACCACAGTCACGTTGCTGTCACCTTCAATGGGCTCCTCAAGTTCTGGGGCTAATGGGGCCTTTAAATCGACCTTGAACAGGATGCTCTCGGCTGCTATGGCACCCAATTCTTTAATAACGATGACCACTTTGGTGGAAAGGTCTGTGCCAGCTGCACAGTTGCCGCCTGTAAGCTCATCAAACAACACGTTAAAAGACATGTTGGTATAGGCCGTAATAGGCGACTCACTGACCGCAAAAGTTGGCAGACAAGAGTCCCCAAGCGTCGTCAAATCAGTGTCAGAGCAGGCACCACCAGGCTTGCTGACCTTAACCACGTGGACGGCATCAGAAGCAGGCTGATTTTGCAAAGACCACGATATCTTCAACGAGCATCCAGAGTACTTCTTGCAGTCCTCGATGTTGATAACGTGCTCAGTGGCATCAGACGTTTTACCGATCCGATTGTCCAGACCACAACCATCCCCGAGGCCTTCGATGCCGTTTAACCTGAACCCATTGATTTTAGCAATCGAAGGCTCAGGAACTAACAGCAAGCCGAGAACCAACAGGGAGCCAAAGACTAAATTTTGAAAACAGGCTTTCATGAGCCCCCTACTAAGCAATAACCATGCCAGACAATTTGGGCGCCTTTTGGGCCTAGACAAGGGAAAAACCGCGCCCTTTTGATGGGAATTCTGGGAAGGGATTGCCATTTTGTCAATTTCAATGTCTTAAGTGCGCTTACAGTGGCAACTAAGCGATCAATCCAGGTGGTGAATTTTCAAAATCTGCTCTGCAATCTGGATTGCGTTTAGGCCTGCGCCTTTGCGCAAGTTGTCAGCAGAAAGCCAAAGATTTATCCCGAAATCTACGCTTAGATCCTTGCGAATTCGCCCAACTAAAACCTCATCTCGTCCTGAAGCCTCCAATGGCATTGGATATACTGCGTCCACAGGGTCATCCATTAGTTGGATACCTGGGGCATTCTTTAGTATCTCGCGAACCTGATCTGGGTCAGCCGCATTCTCGAATTCGATGTTTATGGACTCTGAGTGCCCGTTTAGTACCGGGACTCTTACAGCAGTGGCAGTTATCCTTAAGTCGGCCAAACCCGTGACTTTTCTGGACTCTTCAATGATTTTTTCTTCCTCTGTGGAATAGCCGCTTGGTGAAAAAGTTTCCACGTGAGGCAAAACATTAAAGGCCATTTGATGTGGAAATACCCGCACTTCCATAGGTTGATGGTTTAGCATAGCCACAACCTGCGAAACCAATTCATCACCAGCAGCACGACCGGCACCACTAACCGCCTGATAGGTAGAGACAACGACCCTTTTGATTTTGTGCGCCTGGTGCAGCGGCCAAAGCACCATAACAAGCGGGATTGTGGAACAATTTGGCGAAGCTATCAGTCTGTGGTTGTCGTTTAGCAGGTCACCGTTTACCTCGGGCACAATCAATGGAACGTCTGGGTCCATTCGAAAAGCGCTTGATTTATCAATGACAACCGCACCAGCCTCTGTAGCCTTGGGCGCAAATTCTTTGCTTATCGATGAACCAGCTGCAAAAAAGGCAAAGTCCACACCTTTAAAATCAGCCGAGGCCAGATTCTGAATCTTTATCTGGCGACCTTCAAAAGGCAGTTCATCTCCTGCTGATCGGCCAGAGGCGTAAAGCAACAATTCTGTGACAGGAAACTGCCTTTGCTCCAAGAGTCCAATTATCTCAAGGCCAACAGCACCTGTAGCTCCAACGATAGCTACTTTGGGCATTTTTCACTCCTTATCCAAGTGTTCGATTCAACAAGGGTAACACTGGCCAATTTATGACATTCGTTTATAGATCCGATAATCGATATCTGGGAAGGGACTGTCGCGGTGCTCTAGGTGACCTAGCCACTTTTCATCAATCTGGTGGCGCCGAATCTGATCAGCTAGGCGCAGAAAACGCAGGACGTGTTCACGAATTCTGCGATGGGCGTAATCAACCATGGTGTCCGTGGTGATGATAAATGGCCAGTCAGACGACTGCGCCAACAACAATTCCCTGGCGCACTGATTCAAGGCGCGAAGTTGCACCCCCTGCGCGTCTGGGAATTGATCTACCAAGTCAATCATCTGGATCGCACACTGGTGCAGGTGATTGATAGCATAGTCATTTTTGTCATTGACCCAGACCTCGAAGTAGCCCTTGTCACCCCAAGAGCCTGTAGCCGGCGTGGAAACCTGCTGCAGGGGCATTTTTTGCAGGTAACCAGACAGGTTTACACATTCGTAGACGTCTTGGTCGTAGGCGGATTTCCTGAAAAACATCTCAATAAAATCAGTACCTTCAAACCACCAGTGACCAAAAAGCTCCGCATCGTACGGGGCCACCACTATCGGAGGACGACCAAACTGGCCATTCAGATGTTTAATCTGTAATTCACGATTAAACATGAAGTTACCAGCGTGGGCATCAATCCTTTCCATAGCCGCTTGACGGTTGTATGGCTGCTTTTGCGACAGGTCAACATCGCCAGTGATTCGATAGTACTTCAGACCAGTTTGCTTGCGCAGCCCGGTTGGCTGAACGAAGTCGCGGATGTATTCAAATGGGCGGTCGTACCCAACGTCGCGATAAAATTCGCGGTAGTTCACGTCACCTGGGTAGCCTTCTTTACTGGACCAGACCTGCTTTGAAGACTCCACGTCGCGACCAAAGGCCGCAACCCCAGAAGGCGTGTAAATTGGCGCAAAATTACCAAAAACAGGAGAAGGATTGGCAAGCTGCATACAGTGGGTGTCGACGATGAAGAAGCGAATATCCTCATCGGCCAGGAAGTTTTCGATTCCCTCGGTGTAAGCGCACTCTGGAAGCCAGATTCCCCTTGGACGACGCCCAAAGTGGCGCTCAAACTCAGATGCCCCAACGCTAATTTGAGCCCTCACAGCCTCGGGCTGAGAAAGCAACACAGGCAGCAATCCATGGGTGGCTGCACAGGTAATCAGCTCCAAATGACCCAGATTGTCAAAATGTCTCAATCCTTCGATCAAACTGAAGTGGTAACGATTAACGAAGGCGTCCAGATAGCGGCTTAACCTGTCTCGGTAAAACTCCACCACAGGCGCAAAGTTGGGGTCGTCACCAACAAACGCCTTTTCCCGCTCTAACAGGACGAGGCTCTTTTCGATGTATCGTCGCAGGCGCTGCTGGTGATGGGGATCCGACATCATTGCCGCCAAAGATGGCGTCACAACCATCGTCATCCCATATGGGATGCCATCAGCTTCCAACCGATCAAACATCTCCAACAAAGGGAGATAAGTCTCAACGGCGGCCTCGAAAAACCAGTCCTCTTCCAGAAAATCTGGATACTCTGGATGCTTAACAAAGGGCAAATGCGCGTGCAGAACCAAAGCAAAATAACCTTGTGGCATGTCTTACCTATTAGGCTAGAGTTACCGGTATTTTGAACCGGGCACAGACTGTTTTACCAACCGTGCAAATTCATCTTCATCAATTACCCGACCGTGCAGGTCAACATAGCTACCTCCACTGACGTACCCCTGCTCTCGCAGTTTCCGCAAGGAGATGTTGAATGGAACCACGGTGAATTTTGGGGCGCCAGGTCGAATCCTAGCAACTGGTACTGGAATCCTTTCAGACCTGACCATGGAGACAAAAACACCGCCAGGCCCCTTTAACCGCAATTCTGCAGCAACACTGTGATCCCCGTCTCTGGTGCGGATGTAAGTACGTTTCCATCCAGCGTCGACCTCTTGCTCGGTCAGCTCCGGCGCACCTTTTTCTTGCTCAACGTACAAACGCAAAACGAGCTTTCCATCAGGAAGCGTGGCCCACGCCCTTTTGGACGACTCCCCGGCTAGTTCCCAGTATAAAAACATCCAGTTGGGGTCTTTTGGCACTAAAACAAGACGATCCTGGCCATACGACTCGGGCAAAAGTCCAAGATGCTCTTCCGGGATAGACGGTGCGACCACCAAGTTGTACTTGGAGGCAGTAACCTCCCGAACAGATGCTGGGGCATCGACTACTGGTTCCTGTTCAAGCTCAGCGGCATCGTCAACCGCGGCAGGTTCTTTTGGTTCAGCGGCCTTGGCTTTTTTCTTAACTGGCTTGGGCTTTGCGGCAGTTTTGTCCTTGGCAACTTTCCCGACTTTAGGCTCGTCCTTTGGGCGCTTTTTCAAGGCGTCTTCAGACTTTTCAGCGTGAGCGACCTTTAAAACACCCACCAATTCAGCTTTCTTCATGAGCGAAAAGCCTGGAATTCCGAGCTCTTTAGCCTCTTTTCGAAGCTCAGCAACTGTCATTTTAGTAAAATCAACCACTTTCCCTCCATAGGGGCATTAATCCGATATACACAATTATCGTCTATTGCCACACAAGTCAAACCCCAAGTCCTAAAATCAGCGCTGAATTGCAGGGAAAGGCCATTAAACAGACAATTGAGGAGACACGATGTCTCGATAAATTTAACTGGCAGATGAACACCAGCACAGCACAGTTTTTATACACAATAGCCGCAACACATTATTTTGGCTGTGGATAAAACACACACCAATCGTGATAGAATTCCCAGTCGGAGGTTCGTCTGGAGAAGCTTGGTAAATACCAGTTTGTAAAAACGCTTGGGGCAGGAGGAATGGGAGAGGTTTTGCTTGCTCGCCAGACCGATCTGCCTGGAATCGAGCGCTTGGTAGTCATCAAAAAGATTTTACCACATCTGGCAAATGAGATTGATTTTATTGAGCGTTTTCTTGCTGAAACCAGGGTATCAGCCTCTTTAAGCCACGGAAACATCGTCCAAGTATACGAGGTTGGAAAAGACGGTAATGACTATTTCATGGTCATGGAATATGTCGATGGAATGGACCTAAGGGAGTTGCTTGCCCTGATTCGACGCAATCAAAAGCTGTTACCTGAGTCGTTAGCCTTATACATATTGATTGAGACTGCCAAGGCCTTAACTTACGCACACGGTAAGCGGGATGCTGATGGAAATCCGATGAACATAGTTCACCGTGATGTAAGTCCAGCTAACTTGCTGCTTTCCAAGGATGGACAGGTAAAATTGGCGGATTTTGGGGTTGCAAAAGTGGCATCCGCAAAGTCGTTCAGCCTGCCTGGCACGCTGCATGGCAAAGTATTTTACATGTCACCAGAACAGGTGACAGGTTCGCCAATGGACCATCGGTCTGACATTTTCAGCCTTGGTGTAGTTGCCTACGAGATGCTGGCAGGCGTCAGGCCCTTTGATGGCGATTCTGATGTGGCCGTGATTGAGAAGGTTCGAAATTGCGAGCCAACGCCTTTAAAACAAAGTGCAAGCTGGGTTTCTGGGGCCTTGGAAGCCATCATAATGAGGGCAATGCATAAGGATCCAAAGCTGCGATATCAGTCGATGGATGCCTTTGCACAGGAACTGACGTCATATCTTTTGGAAAGTCATACACTTGTAAATGCGAAGTCATTGGCCGTCTTTTTGGCTGAGCAGACGGCCGGCTTGGAAACTTTGGTTGAGCCTTCTAGCAATGCAAGCTTTGATGAGGTGGCCGCGTTACTGATCGCCAGCAAACAAGACCAACAAAATGGCGAGGCCGCGGTAGATCACACCTTACAGATTGCACCTACGAAGGCTGAAGAACCGCTTTCACCACCTGCTAGACAGCCTAAAAAGGCGTCGATTGTCGCAGGAATGGGAGTCATAGTCGCCATAGCGCTTGGTTTTGCGGCATACAACGGATTAAAACCGGAAAAAGTGGATGAAGCATTATCCAACGACGTGGAGACTTTAGCTTCGGTCTCAGCTTTAGATGGGGTGGAAAAGCCCGCTATTTCCAAAGAACAGCCCCCTGAAAGTCTTGACGAACAGAATTCTGAAATACCAGTTGTAACACCTGATGAACATAAAGGCATTGAGGCTGACAACGCCACTGAATCCGCCGCGAATATCACTAAACAGGCGCCTACCGTTGACAAGCAAATGTCAACCAAGTTGGCCAGCTTGCAGCCTGTCAATGGACACGCCTCCAAAACAGGGTCGACAGGTGTGAAATCCACCAAGAGGAGGTCAGAAATTACCACACAAAAATCTGAGCTTGGGTCTGTTAAATTCAGATTCTTTCCAAGCAATTGTGACGTTTTACTAGATGGTGTAAAGCTTGAATTGACTGGGAATCTAGTTGATCTTGAGCTGGAAAGCGGGCCCCACACCGTCGAGTTACGAGCTGCTGACGGGCGTCGCAAAACTCAATCCTTTTTAATCGAGCCTCGAAAAGTTCGAGCTTTAGGCACACTGGAATTGGAGGAGCTTTGAGCCAGCCAACAGAAACTGTCCATATCAAGATGGTTGTTGATTCAATATCGTTTCGCAAATACACCATCAAGGTGATTGAGGGCCCCGACCGTGGGCTAACCAGAACGTTTGATCGACGCCAGATCTTCATTGGAACCGCGCCTGATAATCATTTGGTGTTAACTGACCCGACCGTATCTAGGACACATGCAAAGATTGAGTACGCCGATGAGGGTTACAGGATTACCGACCAACTCAGCAAAAATGGCATTACTGTTCAAGGGGTTAAGATAATAGGCGCCTATTTGACAGGCGAATGCAGGATAACCCTTGGTCAAACTACCGTACTCTTTAGCCTTGGGACAGATCAGGTCGAATTGGCAATCGCCAGAGAATCGAAGTTTGGCGGACTTTTGGGGCAATCAGTTGAAATGCGCGAGATTTTTGCGATTTTAAAGAAGGTGGCCCCATCTGAAGCCACGGTGCTGGTTGAGGGCGAAAGCGGCACTGGCAAGGAATTGATTGCAGAGGCATTGCACCAGTTTGGGCCCAGAAGAAACAAACCCATGGTGGTTTTTGACTGTTCCGCAGTGCCACGAGAACTTTTGGAAAGCGAGCTCTTTGGGCATGTGCGTGGCGCCTTTACTGGCGCAATTAGGGACCGGGTTGGGGCGATGGAAGAGGCAAATGGAGGCACGCTCTTTCTTGATGAAGTTGGGGAACTGCCGCTTGAGCTACAGCCAAAACTGTTAAGGGCCTTGGAAAAACAAGAAATCAAGCCAGTTGGAAGCAATCGACGGGTACAACTGGATGTCCGCATTATCTGTGCAACGAATCGAATTCTTGAACAAGAAGTCGAAAATGGTAACTTCAGAAGGGACCTCTTTTACCGCTTGGGAGTAATCCATATCCAGCTTCCCCCCTTGCGCAAGCGACCAGAGGATATTCCTCTTTTGGCGGATCACTTTTTGGCAGAAATGGCAGAAGGCAAGGCGCCACACAGGCTTTCTTATGACACGATGGAGCGCTTGAAATCTCACTCCTGGCCAGGCAATGTTCGAGAATTACGTAACTTTTTGGAAAGGGCAGTGATTCTTTCAGGTGACTCTGATGGTTCTTCGAGCCCACTTGATCTGCCTGGTCCCACTCGTTTGGGGAGCCTTAAAAACAACCAAGATTCTGATGAAATTTTGCAGATGGATTTTGATGCCCCCTTCAAGGATGAAAAGCTTCGCCTTACATCCACCTTTGAAAAGCGCTATTTCGACCGTCTGCTGCGCAGAACCGAAGGAAACATCTCTAAAGCAGCTAGGATAGCTGGGATACATCGCAAAACTTTGGAATACATGTTGAAGCAGCAGGAGCCAGATCTATAACTAATTGTTTTCATATCCAGAAGGCATCTATTTGGTGAAAACTATCATACGGTACTATCATTAACCCGTGGCCCCTCCTGGGTCTATTTGGAGGTTATTGTGGACAAGAAGATTAAAACAACTGAGAAGACCTTAACCATCGCTGATGTAAGGGCTGCTATCCATGCGGGGCAGCTTAGCGAGGAAGAGGAGCGCTATGTGCGCATGAAGTTTGGCATCTCTGAGCCTATGGATGCCGTGGTACCGCGTCGTGGGACTGAATTCCCTGAGACTCGTGCTCAGATTGCATTAATTGAGGCTGCGTTAGTGGCAGACCGCATTGCAATCACTGGAGACCCCATAAAGGACAAGATTATTGACAGCCTAAGAAAGGCCTAAATATTTTCCTAAGCCTGTCTTCCCCTTCCTAAAGCTCCTGATACAATCCCAGCCCGGAGGGGTGGCCACATCGACAAGCAACCCAAAAAACAGTCAACTTGGATTAAGCCAGCCGTAGCTTGGTTTGGCACGGCTGTACTTTTGACCTTTTTGGCGCTTACCACCGACTTTGATGCAGCTTGGATGGCCTTCAAAGGCGTAAATATCCTTGCCTTTGTTGCTGTTGCCTTGGGCGCTGCTCTTGGAAGCTACCTGATAGATACATTGTCACTTCGTTTTATCTTGAGGGCAGTTGGAATCAAGGTCGGCTTTTTTGAATTCCTGAAAGTTAAGGGCGCTTCGTACCTGCTGAATATTATCAACTACAACTTGGCGTTGGTGTTAATGGCAGCGGTGGTCAAACGTAGGACTGAACGTGGTTGGGCTTCATCTGGCAGCCCCTTCGTTATGCTGAACTTCATCGACCTGACAGTGTTTGGTGGGCTGACCGTTGGGGCGATTATCGCAGGGGCCTCGCCTTTTGAAGACGTCACAACGAGAATCGTGGGCCTGATTGCCCTTGGTGGATTTTTAGCCGGTCCGTCTCTGATGGCCATTACTCGCATCAAAAAGGGGCCAGCTTGGTTGCTTAAGATAGTAAACCACAACTTACTGGAGGCCTTTGCCAGGATTTCTTTTGGCAACATGTTGTTGGCCATCTTGGCGCGCAGCATGCTGGTGTTACTTTATGCGGTGATGAACCACCTGTTTCTTGGCCTCTATGGCGCAGATGTTTCCATCCCAAACCTGCTTGTTTACATGCCAATTTTGTCGATAGTTGGCTTTATTCCCATCTCGATTTCTGGACTTGGCTCAACTCAGGTGCTTGCAAGACGTTTTTATGGGCCACATGTAACAACAGTGACAGGTGAAAGCGCTCAATTTGGTGTTATTGACGCATTTTCGACGACATCGATCCTGACCATCATGCTTCTTAGGGTGGTTGTAGGACTGATTTGCACTCCTTTTGTCACCAAAATGTTGGCCGACTCCCCAAAGGAGCAACAATGACTGTGCGCAGGAAGGATCCTAGATTGGATGCCGCTAAACTGCTGGTCCAAATAATTCATAAACATCAACGATCAACAGACGTTTTAAATGAAGCCCTAAATCGCTACCCTGATGGTTCCCCAGACGCCGCACTGCTACATGAACTTACCATGGGCGTTTTGCGACGACGGACGGCCTTGATTCACGTGACAAGCCCGCTTTTGAAGTCGCCCTTTAGTAAAACGGCTCCCATCATCCAAGAAATCCTGTTGATAATGGCTTATTCGTTTCTTTATCTGACAAAGATTCCGCCCCACGCCATTGTTCATTCAGCTGTACAAGGAGCGCGTAAGATGGGAGGAGAACCAGCAGCTCGCTTCGTAAATGCGATTGGGCGTGCATTGGAGCGACAGAGCGCAACGAAAAACCTATTGGAAAGCGCGACACCTGCTATGCAGGCTTCCATCCCAAAATGGATGCAAACACTTGCTAGAGCAGCAGATCCCAGACCATGGGATGACGCCAATTATGAGGCCCTGGGAAGGCCATTTCCATTGGTGTTGAGGCCGCATAAAAAGCGGGCTGATTTGCTGGAAGCATTGATTAAACAAGGCCTTACAGCAACGCCTACAAAATATGCGATTGCCGGAATTAAAGTCGATAACCCTGCTGCGTTGCGCCTTTTTGTGCCACAAATGGCGGTACCACAGGATGAGGCTTCACAACTGGTGGTGCAGGCTCTTGCGCCACAAAATGGCGAACGAATTGCGGATCTATGCTCTGGAGTCGGCATAAAGACAAGCCAGATTCTGTCATTGGCACCTGAGGCAGAATTGTTGGCTGTGGACATAGACAAACAGAAGCTGGATAAGGCTATTGAGCTTTCAAAAACAGCTGGCCTTGGAGGCTTTGACACACTTGCCATGGATGCCACTCGCCTGCCTGAGCACCTGGATGGCAGCTTTGATGCAGTACTTTTGGATGCCCCTTGTACTGGGCTTGGAACGCTTGGGCGTCGTCCTGAAGTGCGCCATTTGCGTAAGGAACAGGATGTCAAACAGGCTGCCAAGCTTGAAGTAGACCTGTTACAAAGGGCTTTGCTTCTTTTAAAACCTGGAGGCCGATTGATTTATGCAGTCTGTTCGTTTGCCGTCGAAGAATCAGATGGCGTTGTAGACACCGTTTTGACATCAAATAACTGCTTTACCAGACAACCAATTGAAAGTCCTTTGGTGGATAAAAACGGCGCAATCCGCACGTTTCCATGGAGGGACTACCAGATGGATGGTTTTGTAATCATTAAGATAACGCGTTCATGTTAGCTTCAGAAAACAATGAGCTGCGGATATTGACAGGTACTAATCTTGGAAATTGATTAACTAGCGAATTCGGCAGATCAATTGCCAGTCAGGAACAAAATCCCACGTGCCATCAAAAGAACGGGCACCTGAAGATAGCGGGCCACCCCAAAGATAAGTACCGCAAAGGCCAGCATTACAAACATTGGATTACGTTCGAGGTATGCATAACGTTCGCCTAGCTTGTCTGGGAGGATACCAGTCAAAATCCTGCTGCCATCCAACGGTGGGATCGGGATCAGATTAAAAATTGCCAAAATGACGTTGATTATAAAGGTCTTTCCCATCAAGGAAAGCAGGGGGTTGATAGCCTGACCAGTCACGGTCATCCAGTAGGCTTCCTGTCCAGTTATAACAACCCGAAATGGGGCATCAACCACCCCAACTTTAGTCAAAATGGTATACAAAATACCAAGCACAAACGCGAATGCGACGTTTGAAATGGGGCCAGCTGCCGCAGTTATTAACACACCAAGCTTCATTGATATGCGCCTGGTAAAGCGCACAGGGGAAATTGGAACAGGCTTGGCCCAACCAAAAAAGAACCCAGAGCCAGAAACTATGGCAATCATTGGCAAAATAATGGTTCCAAACAAGTCTATATGAGACAGTGGATTCAGGGTCATCCTGCCCATACTGGCGGCGGTATCATCGCCAAGTGCAAAGGCAGCCCTAGCGTGTGCATACTCGTGGACAGACAAAGACAAAATCATCGGAACCAAAACTGAAATCGTCTGTTGAATAAGCTCCATTCAGCGCCTTTAAAAACCAGACCCACCGTAAGGTAAGGCTTAAGCTCGCTTTCGTCTAGTGGCAGCAAGTACTGTAAACAGGATAAGCAAAGCAATTGGAGAAGATGAAGAGCCAGAACTACAGCCAGAATTACATGGAGGACATGTGCGCACAGGGACATCTGTCTGGTAACTTGTGTCAGTAGGATAACTATCGTTTCGTGGTGGAGGCTGATCGCCGTTTGTGTCTGGGGTCAGATCAGCAGAAACCAAGTCATTTTTAGGATCAACAGACGTGTCATCTTCCGTAGGGTTAGAGGTTTCAGAAGCACCGCTTTGGTCGTCAGGTACGGTTTGGAGGTCGTCGGCATCTGGGTCAAGCACTTCAGGATCAATCACTTCTGGCTCGATAGCATCCTCTTGCGAAGCATCCTCCACGACGTCAGGAGTGTCAGGCTCTGGCGGTTCAACTTGACGCCATGCATCTTGTAGCGCAAGCCACGGATCATCCAAATCCGCTTCGTAACCAAGCGCCCAAAACCCAATTCCTGCCAACCCACGGTCATGAGCCAGCTCCATTTTTTTGGTCAATGAGGCCCGATGCTCACACCAAGTCTGGGTGTTCTTCGTAGCGCCAGCAATGTAATACCAGGGGGTGAAAGAAGGCTCGTCAAACCGCCAACCATAGGTTTTGGCCTTCGTTTGGCAGTCAGCAAAGGATGGCGAACTAACAGTCCCTTCAGCACGAACACCTGGAACCTGAGAATCAACTACTGGCCAAGAGCGGCCATACAGTGGCAAGGCCAATGCCACTTTGTGCAAAAGATCGCTACCAGCGAACTTTTCATAGTCGTCAACTGTCCATTCAAGGGAGTACTTACCCCACCTAGTTGACGGCGCCAAAGGGGCGACTGGGCCAGGTGGACCACCAGAATAATGATAATCGTAGCCCATAATCACTAATGCATCCGCAGCCGTTGCAAGCGCCTTGTAGGCGAATGCCCCCCTCCAATCAACAGCTGGAGTCGCAATGGACACGTGAGATCTGTCGCCAATCCTCGCGTTCAAAGTCGCTTTCAATTCGATGATGAAGTCCACAAAATCCTGTTTTCTGGCCAAAGGCAGCCCTTCAAAATCTACGTTTACCCCCTGACCACCGTGATCAACAGCCATGTCAACCAAGGCGGTGACCACCTTGGTCCGCATTACGGCAGACGACAGGATTTCGTTCATGACTTCGGAATCAAAGCAGATTGCTGTTAAAACAACATCGACTCCAGCTTCGTGCGCCTGGGCAATAATCTGGTCTAATCGGCCATCAGTCCAATGGCGAGAATCAACTAGCGCCCCACCAGCCTCAATTTTTACTCCAAAGTACGCCAAGTGGGTAAGCTGATCTAAATGCAAGGTGACTGCGCCAACCTTCCAATATGGCAGCCATCCCAATACCAAAGGCTGCCCCGCGGTAGAGCTAAACCTGGTTGGTAAAGGCTTGGCGATTTTTATCAGATCCGTGTTCAACTGGGGAGCATCTCTATTATCCAACCAAGCCGCAGGCAACGGCGAAAACGCATTTTCAAGCACCCTTGTGTCTTTTACTGGTGCTGCCTTAGCTGCCCCTAAAAATATCACAGTCACTGCAACACTTAAGGCCGTCATAGTAATCTTTTTCACCCTGCCCCCCTGTTTAAGGAATCACAATCGACAACAATTGTTTCATTTTCTGGCAAACTTTTCATCCAAGTTTGTCCCCAGAAATCACTTAATACTTCATCGAACAAACTTGGACTTTTGTTTCTGTAAAAAAAACGGAAGAGGAAGGTCCAAAAAACCAGTTGATTTAAACCCCAATGCGGGAAGCCAATATTTCAGCAATATCTGCCGTTTTCACGTCGTCGCCCATCTCAAGCTCGTTTACGCCGTCGCGACACATCACTAGGCAGAATGGGCAGGCGCTGGCAATCATTTGCGGTTTTGGCTTGGTAAGCTGCTGCACTCGAAGCTGGTTGACTCGCTGGCCGATGTGTTCCTCGCGCCACATCAAGCCACCACCAGCACCACAACACATACCATTTTTACCTTCTTTTTCGATGTGTTCCAGCTTGATTCCAGGCAGCCCCTTTAGCAACTGACGAGGAGCATCATAGATGTTGTTGTAGCGCCCCAAGTAACAAGAATCGTGGAAAACCACGCTTAAAGGCTCGCCATTGCTAGGAATCGTCAATTTCCCCTCAGCAACCAACTGCGCCAGTAGTTCAGTGTGGTGGATTACTTCGAATTCCCCGTCAAACTGTGGATATTCATGGCGAATTGTATTGTAACCATGAGGACACATGGTGACGATTTTCTTGACGTTGTAAGCCTTGAACACCTCAATGTTCGTCTGGGCCTGAATCTGGAACAGGTACTCATTGCCAAGCCGACGCGCCGAGTCACCGCAACAGCCCTCTTCATTGCCCAAAATGGCAAAATCGACGCCAGCCTTCTGTAGCAGCTTGATAAACGCTGTGGCGACCTTCTTGCTGCGATCTTCGTAAGCAGCAGAACAGCCCATGTAAAACAGGTATTCAGCCTCACCCTTTTCTGACAGCAACGGAACATCCAATTCATCGACCATCCACTGGCCACGCTCACCAGATGAAAGTCCCCAAGGATTTGACTTGTTTTCAAGATTCTTCATCGCGGTGTTGACTTCAGGATTGGCACTTCCTTCCATCAAGGTCAGGTAGCGACGATAATCAACAATCTTATCAGTGTGAGTGATGTTAACTGGGCAATTTTCCTCACAGGAACGGCATGTTGTACATGCCCAGATGACCTCTTCACCAATGGCATCGATGAGGCTTCCAGCCTGATCAGGCGGCAGCTTGTACTGTCCAGCAGCTGCATCCGGTTTTTCGGCATCCTCTTTAACCGTGTCCTTATCGTTGATGATGTTGTCCTCATTGGCCTTGATAAAGTCACGCATGTCACAGATTAGCATCTTTGGAGACAGCGGCTTTCCAGTTTGATGGGCAGGACAGGTCACTGTACAGCGGCCACACTCAGTGCAGGTATAACCATCCAAAATCTGCTTCCAAGTCAGGTCCCTTGGTTCGTTAACACCAAACTTTTCCTGCTCTTCGATGTCCTTGATTGGAGTAATCGCACCAGGGGCTTCAAGCCTGGACAAGAAAACGTTTGGAATAGATGTGATGACGTGAAAGTGCTTGGAAAGTGGCAGTTCGTTTAGGAAGAACAGCAAAGTAACTGCGTGTAACCAGTACATAGCCCAAGATAGTATGTGCAATGTTTGTGGGGCCATGCCAGCAAGTAAAGTCGCAACCAAGGAACCAACAGGTGAATAGGCAGCTTCCGCCTTTAAATCCGCCACTAGGTCGGCGCTAAAAACGGTCTGGTCTGGATTAGCCGCAATGGCAAACCTGGCACCATCATAAAGGAAATCGGTGATCATCAAGGTTCCAATCAGGCCCAAGACCAAAAAGCCGCCCAAAGAATGGGTCAGCCGCTCGGGGCGAGTAACCAACCTGCGCCAAGTGGCCCACAGGATCATCACCAAAACTACGGCCTCGGCGATGTCTTTGATAAACGTGTAGATGTGCTCGGCGGCAGGCCAAAACCAAAAAAGCGTCCAGTTGGATTCCCAACCGCCATAAGCTCGGCCAAAAACGCTGATAGTCCGAATCAGCAGCAGCAAAAAGCCCCAAAATATCAGGGCATGCATCAGCCCAGGGCCAGGCTCCTTAAAGAGCTTTGACTGACCAAAAGCCACCTTGATCATGGTCCAAAGGCGGGTTGGCACTTGATCCCAGCGGACAGCAGGCTGTCCCTTCAACATGACCCTGATCTTGCGTCGCATGGTGATTGTGAACCATGTCAACGCAGCTATCAGCAGTATCGTCATTACAATGGCGTTTATCATTCGCTCATCCCCCTCTTGAAGAGCTAGCCGCAGGCCTTGCGACGCAACATTTCCCGTAACGAAGACAAACGGGACCTTGGTTGAGTTTATATGCGGTAGAACGCATAGGCAAAAGAATTTGTACCTTGAAATGAAATTCGAGACTGCCTGTCAGTTAATGGCAGGTCCTGTGGCACTGGGGCATCACGCCAATCCCCTGTATTGGCAAACGTCGCTACCATCGAATCAAGGTATTCTGGTATGTCGCTTTTAATTACAAAAATGCCACCTGGAATTAAGGCATCAGCCACGGCTTTTGACATTGCTGGCCCGTGACGACGACGGGCATGACGCTTTTTCCACCATGGGTCTGGAAACAAAAGATACGCCTCAATGGCTGTTGCAGGTTTAACCAACAAAGGGATGTTAACTCTGGCGTCCCCCCATGCCATGGCCACATTTTCAAGGCCAGCCTTGCTGGAACGTTTTAATACAACTTCACACAAACCAAGACGGGTCTCAAACCCCAAAAAGCGAACATCTGGACGTTTTGCGGCAAGTTCCGTCAAAAAGCGGCCTTTACCAGACCCAACCTCAATCACCAAAGGCCGATCTTCAAGCCAATCACCAAACCAAGCAACCGTTTCTGGCCTTGATGGAATCACTAGGTTTTCCGACAGTTTCATTTCGCTTGGAGGCTCAATGGTTTTATGGCGATCTATGCCGCCAATTATGGCCTCATCGCCAATCTCATCGGCTGAAAAGTTCAAAAATTCCTTGGTGGCCAAAGGCGCCCTCACGACAAGCTCGGGCGGATTGTACAACAATTAATATGCATTTCAGGTAGGTTTACAGTTTTACAATGGTTTAATGCGTAGATTTAAACTATAATTAACGGGACTTTGCATGGAGTTTGACATGGCTAATGTATTTAAATTAATCGGACTGTCAGTTGCATTAGCAATGTTTGTAGCGTGTGAATCTGGTGGCGTCGTTGAAGACACGTGTGTTGATGGAAACTGCACAGACGCGCTGGACTTGGATAGCATTCAAGCAACAGACGATAAAGGCGGCCCAGACACAGACGTCAGGGATGTGACCCAGGACCACGGCGATCCCGACATTGATTTGGATGTCGTTGATGAGGATCTGGACACAGATGGCGAAGAGCCTGAAGACCCCTGCTTGGTGTCACCTAAGCCCTTTGGATGCCCTTGTGAAAAGCAAACAGACTGTGACAGTGGCTGGTGCGTGCTGATGCCTGATGAAAGCAAGCGATGCACGGTCACCTGCATTGAAAACTGTCCCGAACAGTGGAACTGTGAGCAAGTCTTAATAGCCTCAGACCCCATGTGGCTTTGCGTTCCTTTCCATGAGCCTTTGTGCAATCGCAAGTGCCTGAACGACGGTCCGTGTGGTTATGGTGCCTCATGTGTACCCATGGAATCGTCTCAATACTGCTTGGCCCCATGCGAAACTGACGAAGACTGCCCCTTGTATCCTCCAGTCGGTGTGGATTACGCAGAAGGGCTTAACTTCTACCAATGCCTGGAAATTGAAAACTGGGATGGTTCTGCGTCGACAAAACAGTGTGTGCCGATTTCTGGCCACTGCAAGTGCGCCCCTGATATTGACCTGATGAACGACCCGGAACACTGTGGAACCTGTGAAACAGAGTGCGGCGTAGACCCCTTAAGGCCTGAGTGGGAATCAAACGCGGTGTGGGCTTGCAACGAGGGTCACTGTAAGGTTTCTGGATGCAATGCTGGGTTTGTAAACCTAAATGGCTTGGATAGTGATGGCTGTGAGTATGAGTGCACATACCTTGGGGCAGACGACCTCCCAGATGCAGATATGATTGACAGAAACTGTGATGGGATTGACGGTGATGCGGCCAACAGTGTTTTCGTTGATGTCGAAAACGGCGATGACGAAGACAACATCCTTGGCGATATGCGTCATCCCTTTAAAACCATCAATGCTGCGATCAACTTTTCCTTTGGTAAGCCTAACAAGCCCCCTGTACTGGTATCAAAGGGCCAATATCAGGAACAAATTGTCATGCGTGATGGGGTGTCGATCTACGGAGCTTACGACGCCGCCAACAATTGGTCTCGTGACCTTGCACGAAATAGAACATCCATTGTTTGGGCCGGTCAAGAACCCTTGGCGGTTCGTGCTGTGATCGCTGAAAACATCACGTCCCAGACAGTAATTCAGGGCTTCAACATTAGGGCTCAGGGGTCCGTGCAACAATCCGGCTCTTCGTATGGCATTTTTGTGTTCCAGGTAAATTCAGGGCTAGTCATTGAACACAACGAAATCCAGTCTGGTAACGGAATGGATGGTAAAAATGGTCTTGCTGGAAAGCATGGATTTAACGGTGAAACTGGTGGGGTGGGCTCGGCTTCATTTGAGTACGATAAATGCAAGCTCTGTATTTGTAACATTCAGGCCTGGTCGACCATGAGACCAGGAACTGGAGGAGCCAGTCCTTGTGGTGCGACTGGAGGTACAGGAGGTATAGGTGGTAAGAGAAAGGAGGCTGGGTTTGCTGGGGAACAGGGCAAGGTGAATGGAGGTGCTGGAGGGATTGGAGGGTGCGCTCAAGAAAGTGCTTCTTGTAAAAATGGACGTAGTGGTTCGCCTGGTAGCGATGGCGTTAATGGTAGTAATGGTGGTGGTGGCTTAGCGGTTGGAGCCTTAAACCCGAATGGACTATGGGTGCCTGGCAGTGGTGCTAATGGTGACGACGGCCAAGACGGTAAAGGTGGTGGCGGCGGCGGTGGTGGTGGAGGAGACACCGATGATTGGTGCAGATCCGCTGGTGGTGCTGGCGGTGGCGGTGGTGGTGGAGGCTGCGCTGGTACTGGTGGCGAAGGTGGCACTGGTGGTGGAGGCTCATTTGGAATTTTCGTAACCGACGGTAAGCCGATTATTCGCAACAACGTGATTATGGCAGGATACGGAGGAAATGGTGGGCAGGGAGGTTTGGCTGGAGAAGGAGGCAATGGTGGAAACGGTGGTCTGGGGGGCACGCAGACCGAGCAAGAGCCAAAGACCCTTGGAGCTGGTGGAAATGGGGCCAAGGGAGGCAAGGGTGGAAATGGTGGAGCAGGTGGAGGTGGAGCTGGTGGTGCTTCGTTTGCAGTTTATATCCTAGGCGCTTCATCTGACCCCGTCTGCACAGACAACGAACTTAATCCTGGTGGTGGTGGCCTAGGCGGCCAAGGAGGAGCTGGAGCCGCTAACAAGGGACAAGACGGCCCTGCTGGCAGAATCTTTGGACCGACCCCAAGTTGTTCTAATTAGGCATGCATAAATCGCCTAAATCATTCGTAAGCCACACATTAAAGCTACTGGGCGCGACGCTTTTCGTGGTGTTGCTGCCTAAGCCTGCTTTGGCTATCGCCAATCCATTTACTTTAGTTTTTATGGCAGGGCTTGGATGGCAGCTTATCGCAGCTTTGGTGTTGCTAATCCCGGTTTGGTTTTATGGGCTGTCTGTAGGCTTTAGAGCTTGGCCATCGCCCCTTAGGTACGGTCTGATAGCGTTATTGACTTTGGTCATAACGGCCTTGTTTCACTTTTTGGTTCCAGATACGCCAAACCATCTGTATCCCTCAGATAAGCGTGAAAGTTTTTC